>WNFR01007272.1_pt1 | contig 11251 bp, 9 predicted proteins | sample 5400221 | NCBI WGS metagenome assembly WNFR01 (sample SAMN13153357, study PRJNA577476) | soil metagenome | isolation source: 40 cm soil under Madrone tree | place: USA:California | collected 2016-06-14 | reverse complement strand
CAGTCGCACAGGATACGGAATTACGGCCGATCCCGCCGGCAGGCCCGTCGGTTGCACTCCCGGCAGCACCTGCGTTGCCCAGGGCGGAACGGGGAACGGCAATCCCGCGACAGCGCCTACGAACTGGTCAAACTTTACCGGCATTCAGGGAACGCCCCGCGTAATGCAAGTAGGACTGCGCTACTCATTCTGACAAGTCCTGGTGTTGTTAACCTTTTCAAGCGGGTTGGAGACTGGTCTCCAACCCGTTTGCCTTTAACAGCTATCTATTTGGAGTTCGTCACCCCAACTGTGATGACGGTCGTACCCAAGTCGTTTTAACGAGGTTTCATGAGAATCGAACTCAAGCAGTGCCTCCTCGGCCTCCTTCTTCTAGTGTGTGCATCAGGAACAAACATCTGTTTGGCTCAACGCGGCATACCCGCTGGCCGATCTACCGGTTTTACTCTTTTCGGGGATGTTGAGGTGACGGGCGAATCAGCGAATGACTCGAGAGCACTTTTGTTCGATCTGCTTCTCTATGCTCGCAGCGGAGTTCTTTTAGATCGCCAAAAGGTTGGCAGCAAGGGACGCTACCGCTTCCTAAATGTGCCCGCCGGAGACTATGATCTGGTTATTGAATTTGAAAACGCCGAGGTAGCCCGTTCGCAGGTTCGTCTCGTCGGAATACCTACCGATGTTCGACAGGATCTTGACCTCGAATGGCGTCCAGGACCATTCGCCGGAAAGGCTAATAAGCCGGAGGTGCTTTCCGCGGAAGATGTTTACAATCGTAACCCACCTAACCAGGATCGATTCGAAAAAGCGCGCGCGGCATTCGACAAGAAAAATTATGAACTTGCGATTGCTTTGCTTCGACAGATAGTCACCGAAGATCGCAGCGACTTTCAAGCCTGGTCCGAACTCGGGACTTCATATCTGATTCAGAACAACCTGACTGAAGCAGAGACCGCTTATCTCACAGCCACTGAGATTCGACCGACATTTTTTCGCGCGCTTCTGAATTTAGGTAAGGTTCGGTTGCTGAAGAAAGACTTTGAGGGCGCGCTCACAGTGCTTACTCAAGCTGTCAATGCCAAACCTACCTCCGCGGATGCTAACTACTACACCGGCGAGGCCTACTTGCAGCTAAAGAAGGGCTCGAAGGCGGTGACGTATTTGTACGAAGCACTCAGGCTTGAGCCGATCAAGATGGCTGATGCACACTTACGCCTGGCTACGCTCTACAACGCCGCCGGCGTCAAGGACAAAGCCGCCGCCGAGTACGAGAAGTTTCTTAAGAAGCGGCCCGATTACCCGGATCGAAAGAAGCTCGAAAAGTACATCGCGGAAAACAAGAAACCATAATTAAAGGGCAAGCTTAATACCCTCAGGCTGAACATTGAAGGAACCTGACCACTCCGAACATCGTTCAGCAATCAAAGCTTGCGCAGGCGCGCGAAAAACTCTGCAGGAGAAACTCAAATGAAACGTGTACTGATCGTAGTGATCCTGGTTATTGGAGCGGCGGTCGTTGGTCTCTGGCGATCGCACAGCGGCGTTCGGGCGGGCTTAAGCAAAGCCGTGGGCATGTCGAACCAGGATTCGCAGGGCGAAGCTCGCGACGAGGTTCGCAAGAGCTTTGTGCTTCAACCAGGCGCTCGCCTGGAGGTCGAGGGGATAAACGGCAAGGTCGAGATTCAAACTTCAGACACAAAGACCGCGGAAGTCTACGTCGTGCGCACCGCGAAAAACAGCGAGTCGCTTTCTCGCCGCGAAGTTACTATTGAGCAGACGGCGACCGGTTTGGTTGTGCGCGGAAAGGAAACGCGGCATGCCGGGATCTGGGAGCATTTGTTTGGCAGCAATCCAAAAGAAGAGTTAACGATCAAGGCGCCGCGCCAAATCGCGCTGGCCCTCAAGGGTATCAACGGGCGGGTCACAACCGGAGATATTGACGGCGCGATTGAGGCAAAGGGAATCAACGGCAACGTCGAATTGGGCCAGGCGGCCGAGTCGGCTGAGATTAACGGCATCAACGGCAGGGTGGTGGTGAGCCTGAAGCAACTTGGCGAACGCGGCGCTCGTATTAACGGAATCAATGGTGGGATCGAATTGCGCCTGGCCAGCGGTCTCAATGCCGATCTAATCGCCAAAGGAATGAACGGTAATGTTCGTTCAGAGATTCCGGACGTCACTGTCGACAAAGAAGAGTTTGGTCACGGCTATTCGGCTCACATCGGCAGCGGCGGGGCTCCGATTACGCTGGCCGGCATCAACGGCAACGTGCGTTTGACTCGCGGCGAAGGCCCCGCGCCTGGTTCCGCGGCCAGTGAAAAGAAGAAGGGAACTGAGAAGGCATCGATGTCAGACTCTGAGTAGAAGCCTTTTTGAAAAAGCGGCCCGATCATCCTGACCGAAAGAAACTCGAGCAGTACATTTCGAGAATGGTAAGAAGAAGTAATCCATTTCCGAGATCAACTCATCCAATCACGTGAAGGGATTCAGAATCTTAAACTTACTCCCAATAGCGACAATAGCAATTTCTCTGATTCATAATTCAACTGCAACCACATCTTGAGCGGAGGGTTTATTTTTACCTGCGGCCCTCTTTCAACATCGTCAATTACAAACAAGGAGAATAATCATGGCTGAGACATTACGCTTCGGCCGTCTGTGCATGCTTTGCGCATTGGCTGTGATGCTCGGAGCGATGCATTCTGCAAAAGTAGTCGCCCAAGCGCCGGGTTCGAACGTTGTCAAGTCAAATGATCCAACCGCCAGCCTGGTTGAGCGATCGACGCCAGCAAAAGACGTGGTTGTGGCGGTTGTCGAAGGCCGCCGAATAACTCTCAAAGACATTGACGATAAAGCCAGCCTGCAGATGTACACGCTGGAGCAGAAGATTTATAACCTCCGACTCAAAACTTTAGAGGATTTGATAACCAGGATCTGTTTAGAAGGAGAAGCTAAACGTCGGGGAATCACCGTTGATGAACTGAAGTCACTTTTAGCGCAGAACGCGCCCGTCGTCGAGGATGCCGAGGTGGATAAGGTCTATATAATGAACGCAAGTCAGTTCTCGAATATCGGTGAGGACGAAGCAAAACAAAGAATCAGAATGGACTTGCAGCAGCGCGCCCGCCTTTCATCCTATCAAGCCGCGGTCCGGACCCTTAGGAACAAGTTCAATGTTGAAGTGATGTTGCCGCAACCAATTGCACCCGTGGTCAGTGTGAACTCTTCGGGTCCGATCAGAGGCACCATTAATGCTCCAGTCACAATCATAGAGTTTTCCGACTTTCAATGTCCTTTCTGCAAACAGGCCGCTAGAGTGCATCACGTCGCCCGTAACTCATTGATAATATTGGTGCACCCAGCAGGACTCGAACCTGCGGCCTTCTGATTCGAAGTCAGACGCTCTATCCAACTGAGCTATGGGTGCACGGCGAGGTAAATAGTAAATCGTGAATGGTGAATAGTAAACGCCACAATCGGTGTTGAGCTGTGAACTGTGGACAGTAAACGAGCAGAGCGGCCCGTCAACTCCTTGGACCGTCCAACTCGAAACAATCAACCTACTTCATATTCATGTTCTTCATGGGCGAACTCAATGGCGCCCCTGGAGGCGCCATCCCGCCCTGGAACTCGCGCCGAATGAAACGGATCAGTTCGTTGATCTCTTCCGGTTTCAGCTTCGCTCCAAAAGCCGGCATCCCGTCGCCGCCCTTGGTAATTTGCTTGACGAAATCTGAATCGGGATGACGCAGCGCGTGACCTTCGCGGAAGGTTGGTACTTTCAATTTCGTGCCGTCGTCCAACTTTACCGGCCCGCCTTCTCCGTTTGCTCCGTGACACAGCTTGCAGTTCTTTTCATAACTTGCGCGCGCCGCCGCAAACTGGTCCGGTGTCGAGTTCGCCGCCGCCGAACTGTTCTTCGCATTCGGCGTGCTCAATGTCCTGTCAGTCCGGCATGCGGTCACCAACAGCAAGGCAATAGGAATCAGCGCGAGTGATAGACGTTTCATCCTCGATTTCTCCAAATAGTCATCGATTGAGTTGCGCGAACGCCGCCAGTATATCATGCTGCGTCAGCGTCTCTTCGTTTCGTGGGCGCATCCGGAATCAATCCTTGCCTCGTTCCCGGTTGCAAAGCAGTAAAGACAAAAGGCAGAATAGATGCGCGCCACACTCAAGCATTCTAGCGCGACAAGTTTAGACGAGCGAGAATCCCTTTTAGATCGAAATTTTTGACGATGACCACGGAACGCGATCAGACGAACAACTCTACACGGGGCTCGCTGCGGCTGGCGCCCAATGTAGAAGAACTCGAAGAGCACAAGAGTAAGCTTCCGCGGCAGTTCGTTAACTTCATTTTCTATCGCGCCCGGCCTGAGTGGCGGATGCTTGACGATGGCGAGAAGGATCATTGCAAGCAGGGTTTCATCGAGACCGTCGATGATTTTCGCCAACATCTATTAATTCATACCTATTCCACGGTTGGGCTGCGCACGAATGCAGACTTCATGATCTGGCGCATTGGCTCCGCCCTCGATCCGATACAGGAAATGACGGGCCGGCTGAATCAGACTGCAATGGCCAGGTACATCGAGCCAACGCTGTCATTCCTTTCCATGACCAAGCGATCCATGTATATCGAGAAGGATTGTCCGGAGCAGGCAGAGGATCGCGTGCACGTAGTGCCTGGACAGTCGGATTACCTCTTTGTCTGTCCGCTGCAAAGAACCCGCGAGTGGTATGCGCGCCCGCAGGAGCAGCGGCAGGAGATGATGGACGAGAATTTACGCATTGGTTCTAAGTATCGTTCGGTGAAGCTGCACACGACGTACTCGTTTGGTCTCGATGATCAGGAGTTCGTCGTCGCTTTCGAAACCAATAACCCTTCGGAATTTCTGGATTTGATTCAGGAGCTGCGCGAAACCAAAGCGAGCTCTTTCACGCTGCGCGACACGCCCATGTTTACCTGCCGGCGGCGCGCTATGGTCGAATGCCTGGACGCGCTGGGCTGATTGCCTCCGGCGCCTCGCCCAACGTGTTCCCATCAACCAAGAAAAACTTCTGGTGGTGGCTGGCTATCGTATTTGTTCTGGCGGCGACCACGGTTGAACTTCATCGGCAGGGCCGTTCGTGGTGGTGTTCGTGCGGTCGCGCATTCCTCTGGACGAGTGATGCCTGGGGATTGCTGACTTCGCAAACCTTCCTTGACCCTTACAGCTTAACGCACATCCTCCACGGGTTGATGTTCTGCGGCCTGTTGACACTACTCATTCGGCGAGTGCCGACGACATGGCGGTTTTGTGTAGCGATCATCATCGAAGCCGTCTGGGAATTGGTCGAAAACACAAACACAGTAATCGAACATTATCGCGCGGCCACGGCGGCCCTGGGCTATCAGGGCGATACGGTGATGAATTCGTTCGGTGACATCATGTGTTGCGGGATAGGTTTTATCATAGCTCGCCAGTTCGGGTGGCGCCGCTCGCTCATCGTCTTCTTCGTCACTGAGGTAGTGTTGCTACTCTGGATCAGGGACAGCCTGCTTTTAGAAATCGTTATGTTGGCCTCGCCAATCAATGCGGTTAAGGTCTGGCAAATGGGACATTGATGTCATCGCTTTGAGAGTCCTCTGTGCGTCCTCTGTGTCTCTGTGGTGAGTCTTTCTAACACCTTATTCACCACAGAGACACAGAGGACACGGAGGATGCACAAAGAAAAACTGAACGGCACTATCATGAGCCGACGATGAATGTTTTCCGACCCATACTACTTCTTTTGATTTGCGCTGTGATCGCAGCGATTGATTTTGATCCTCGATCTGGTGCTCAACTCTCGGAGGCTCACTCCACCGCAGAATATCTCTGGTGCGAAGCTGAAAACATGCGCGGCCTTACCCAAACGTCGCGACACGAGCCACTCCTGAATCCTTCCTACCTCGATTTGCCCGCTGCCAAAGCCCCGGGTTGGTCGATCAGCGGTCCGGGCGTCTCGGCCGAGTGGACTCAGGGCGGCGAGAGCGAATGGAATTCAGTGGCCGCCGCCGCGGACGAGACGCATGGCGTCATCTGGCAGGACCTCGAGGTCCCGCGATCCGGTGAATACAAAATCTGGGTGCGCTATGCCGATTGGGCAAGCAAAACGGAATCCTTCATCGTTCGCATTAGCCAGCCAGGGCGCGAAGTCGCGCGACATGAGTTCGGTTCGAGAGATGTGATCGATCCGCATGATGAAGTCAGCATGTACTGGGGCTGGGCCTTCGCCTGGGACGGCGCATCAGCGACCCTGGCAAAAGGTCCGGCGCGAATTTCGATCGAACTCGATAAAGCAGCACAAGCCCGGCGTCAGGTCGATTGTGTTCTGCTCACAAACGATCTTGCTTACGTTCCGCGGGGGCGGCGTAAACCCGACTTTGCAGCCATGCGTTACCTGCGTGAATGGGCAACCACGCGTGCTCCGCTTACGCCGCTATTCGAATCCCCGGCGCGAACCGATGTCCCGGCATCGTGGGCCCGGCCAAAGGTGGCCGGCCGCGGCTTTGTGATGCCCTGGAACATTGCCAAAGAGTTTTGGCAGCTTTACGACAAGCCGCCGGGCCAGCGTCCGCTCTATCCCTTTAACGCCGAGCCGATCGATGAGTTTGTCAAAGCTTACTCGGGCAAGCGCGATGTGCCGATCTTCAATTCCAAGCTGGTTGTGCCGGCCATCTATATCAACGATTTGCCTGAGTTGCTGAAAGACGGCAGCGCTTTTCGTCGCTATCTCGCGGAGACGAAATCACCTTTTGCAGTCTTGATTAATTACGGTACGGCGAACTTTGCTGCGGACGCGGACGCCCACGCCGCCTGGAAGCTTTTGAATGGAGAGTTGCGCGACCAATTCATCGGTTGGATTTCCGGAGAGAGCGTCGGTTTTGTTTGGGATGATGCGCCGCAGTATTTGAAGATATCGCCGGAGATGGGCCGTACGCAGTTACTCGAAGCCCACCGGGCTTTCTATACGGACGCGCTCGCGCGGAAGTGGAGCCGGATGTTCAAGACCGAAACCGGGCCGATGTGGGACAAAATGATACCGGCCCAATCAACTTCCAGTACATCGTTCGCGCATGCGCTGGGTGAATGGGGCGTGAGATTTTTTGGCATGGAGACGGCGGCGGTGCAACCGATGACCGCGATGCGCCTCGCGTTTAACCGCGGCGCGGCGCGCCAGTATGGCGGCAACGTTTTCTATTATCACGCGCCGGGTTTTGGTGACACGGCGACGACGTTCACTAATCAGCAGAACTTTGCCGGGCCCGACAACTTTTTTCACTCACGCTATGGCGCGACCATGGGCCCATCTCTATCGTGGTATCGCAAGAGCTATTATCTCTATTACATGTCAGGCGCGTCCGCGATCTATCTCGAGCAGGGCTTCGATCAGTTCTTTAAGCCGGGCCCGGGCGAACATCCCTTTCAACTTAATCCGTTGGGGCGCGTCAGCGACGAGTTCATCCGCTTTGTCGAGAAGCATCCCGATCCGGGCACCCCCTATACGCCGATTGCCTTTCTGCTTGACCCAGCCCACGGTTGGGAGATGACTGACTTTCCGCATTGGCCGTTTGAAGTTTCTCAAATCAGTCGCAGCGATCACGCGCTGCGCGAGTTGTTCGGCGCTGCCTACTATCCCGGGCTCGTCCGCGAAGGCGAGCCGGCCAGCGGCGAACGCCAGGCATTCGTCCCGGGAATCTTTGGAGACATTTTTGACGTGTTGGTTGCTTCGCCCGTCGAAGGTCCAAAGTCCAAAGTCCAAAGTCGAGCGAATGCTGGGAGCGCGGACGTCCCGTCCGCACTGAGCGCCGCAGGCGCGAACCGTGTCTCTTCGCCTGGTGATGCGGTCGATTCGTATCGCGCCGTGGTTGTCGGAGGAACGATCAATTGGACGAGCGCGTGGATCTCGAAGCTCGACGACTATGTTCGCAACGGCGGCACGCTGGTTCTCAACTCCGCGCAAGTCAAAGGCCTCCCGGCCGATCTACTCGGCATTCGCATGACCGGCGCCACGGCCGAGGCGCATAACGCGAAATGCCTCTCTCCAAACGAACCAGAACAGGATTTGAGCGGACAAATATTTCGCTATGATCGCGTGGAAACGAAAGGAGCGGAAATCCTGATTGCCGTGCCCGGCGGCGATCCACTCGTTACGGTGAACAAAGTCGGCCGCGGTCGAGTCGTATTCGTGGCCCTGCCCGATCTTCTCGGTGAAGACGAACGCCTGACTCCTTTTGCTGCTCACCTGCTCGCACATCTCGCCAGCGAAGCGACCCCGGTCCGCGTCGATGGCGACGTCGAATACATGGTCAACCGCACTGCCGGCGGGTGGGTGGTGACGCTCTTTAACGACAACGGCGTGTTCAAGCCTCAGCAGGGGATGGCTGAGGTTGATCGCAGCGCGAGTGTGAATGTAACGATAAGTTTGCGTGGCGCGGGAATATTAAAGGCCAATGAATGGACTTCAGATCGGACCCTGGCGCTGAACCGTCAAGCGAGCGTCAGCCTCAACCTACCGGCGGGAGGAATCGCTATCGTTGAGCTAATGGCACCCTAACCGTCTCGCCGCGACGTGTTGATTTCACTCTGGGAAACCGCGGCGACGGGTCAAACACTCAAGATGAATATGATTGGATAGGTCCCAAACGATTCGATCGGTTGAGAGCAATCGCGCGTTTTGCTCGACCCACTTGGTTGGATGACTGGATCCGGTCGCTACGGCTCCGGGTTCTGTACCGCAGACGCTGGTTGATTTCATTCCAGGACACGATCGTTGTCTTGATTTACTTGTCACGGTCTTACCGTTCTTGTTAGTATCCCTCGCGGTGGAGTTCACTGAAAAAGCCAGGATCATGGACGAGGCGCGCATCAATCGCGCGCTGGCGCGGCTAGCTTCCGAGATCGTAGAAGAAAACCACGGCTTGACTGATTTGGTTCTGGTTGGCATTCGCCGTCGCGGCGTCCCTCTGGCCAATCGCATCGCAGACAAAATCGCTGACCTCGAAGGTAAGCGCCCGCCGGTAGGCATTCTCGACATTACTTTGTATCGTGACGATCTTTCGACGGTTGGCGCCAAGCCTATTGTCAGCGGCACGGAACTGCCCGGCGATGTTGAAGGCCGCTGCATCGTTCTGATAGACGATGTACTTTACACCGGACGCACTGTGCGGGCGGCGCTCGACCAACTGATTGATTTCGGCCGGCCGCGACGTGTGCAACTCGCGGTCCTGATCGATCGCGGCAACGAGCATCGGGAGTTACCGATCCAAGCCGATTACATTGGCAAGCTGGTGCCGACGAAGAAGAGCGAAATCATAAAAGTCATGCTCACCGATTTTGACGAAGACGAAGGGGTCGTGATTGTGGAACGACCGGCAGCAGAAGCTGTAGCGTGAAGCGGCCCCGTTGGCCGCTTTTTTTATTGAGGGGGTCCGACAAACAGTTTGTCGTGAGCTGAGCTAACTCATGACAATCGACAAACTGATGGGATATCTGATCCACGCTTTTCGACGCTTAGCGTCGATGTGAACTTAGCCCGGCCTTTCAAGGCCGCGAAGGGTCAACGAACCATTCGCGTCGCATAGCGACGCCTGAAATCAGCGGGAATTTCAATCGTCGCTACGCGACGAGACCGCTTAACCCAACTGATCCCGGCGTTGAAACGCCGGGCTAAACTCAACGGGCGTAACGCGCCGAAGGCAAGTGACCAGACGTTCCTGAAGTTTGTCAGATATAGAATGAGCGCCAACTTCAAACTTAAACATCTCCTTGGCATCCGCGAATTATCAGCGGACCAGATTAACTATCTGCTGGACACGGCTGAAACGTTCCTCGACGTCTCGAAGCGTGAAATAAAAAAGGTGCCGGCCCTGCGCGGCCGCACGGTCATCAATCTATTCTTCGAAGCTTCGACTCGCACGCGCACATCCTTCGAAATCGCCGCCAAACGTCTCTCGGCCGACGCCGTTAATATTAGCGTCTCAACCTCCAGTGTCTCGAAAGGCGAAACCCTGCTCGATACCGCCCGCAACCTCGAAGCAATGGCTCCTGACTGCATAGTCATTCGCCATTCTTCGGCCGGAGCGCCGGGACATTTGGCGCAGGTTTGCAACGCCGCGATCGTGAACGCCGGCGATGGCGCGCACGAACATCCGACCCAGGCCTTGCTCGATGCGCTCACTATCCGCGAATACAAAGGGCATCTCGCGGGGCTGAAAGTCGCCATCGTCGGTGACATCCTGCATTCGCGCGTGGCCCGGTCGAATATTTATTTGCTCGCAAAGCTCGGAGCGATAGTCAGCGTGGCCGGCCCGGGGACCCTCGTGCCACCCGAATTCGCCGGCTTGATCGAACAAGGAGTGCGGGTCGAAAGAAGGATCGAAGATGTGATTGTCGACGCTGACGTGGTGATGATCCTGCGTGTCCAGCGTGAGCGCCAGACCGAAGCTTTTTTCCCGTCGATGCGTGAATACGCCGTCCATTATGGATTACATCTGAGCCATCTGAGCCTGGCTGCTCCCGATGCGATCGTGATGCATCCCGGTCCGATGAATCGTGGGATCGAAGTCTCTTCAGAGATTGCTGACGGCGGACGCTCCTTGATTCTGGATCAAGTTACCAACGGAGTGGCGGTGCGGATGGCGGTGCTCTACCTTTTGGCCGGCGCCAGTAAAGAGAATGAAGCGAGACGAACTCCGGCTGTTAAAAATGGCGCGAAGAGGGAACGTAGTGGCAAGTTATTTCCACAATGAACAAATGGTTTCTTCCCCTCCCTTTGGGAGGGGTTAGGGGAGGGTGCGAAGCTTGACGCGCCGACAAACCCTCTCCCCAACCCTCTCCCAAAGGGAGAGGGAGTTCAGGGGAAGCACAGAGAAGGATCGCAATGCGCTTACTTATTCAAAAAGGTTACGTGATCGATCCCGCGCAGGGAATTAACACCGGCAAGAATCTGCTGATCGAGGATGGCCGCGTGGTCGGACTGTCGAGTCAATCCGACGCCGTGCCCGAAGGCGCCGAGGTTTTCGATGCGACCGGTTTGATTGTGGCGCCAGGGTTCATAGACATGCACGTGCATCTGCGCGAACCCGGAGACGAATACAAAGAAACGATTGCCAGCGGTGCTGCGGCCGCAGTCGCCGGTGGATTCACGACCGTTTGTGCAATGCCGAACACCAACCCGATAAACGATAATGCGGCGGTTACCAGGTTCGTGATCGAACAGGCTGAGC
>WNFR01024409.1_pt1 | contig 11252 bp, 11 predicted proteins | sample 5400221 | NCBI WGS metagenome assembly WNFR01 (sample SAMN13153357, study PRJNA577476) | soil metagenome | isolation source: 40 cm soil under Madrone tree | place: USA:California | collected 2016-06-14 | reverse complement strand
ATCCGGCCAATTACAAGTTTGGCCGTCTTTGGATCAAGCACGACTTCGAAGCCGAGTTCTTTGAGCTTGGCCATGTTTGCGTCTGATTTCTCAGTCAACCAGATCTGAATTTCAGCTTTGCCGTTATGGATGAATTTAGTTTCATCCGCATTCGCTTTCGCTTTCGGGTCTTTCAAACGATCGATGACAGCCAGCACCGACGGATGAAACTTCGACTGTAGGTCAGCCCGCTTCTTTTCTTCCGGCGAAAGGGTCCTCAAAGCACCGGAGTCGCGCTCATCCATTATTATTTCGGAGGAAACCTTGGCAGGCGCTGGAGAGGGCGCAGTTCCGCGGGAACCGCCAACGTTTCCTGCTTGCCCGGGACCGTTTCCCGCCCCGTTCCCCGCCGCAATTCCCCCTCCACTGCCGGCGGCTCGCTTTGCTTTTACTGAGTTAGAACCGGACCTGGTTACTGAGTTTGTACTCACGGCACTCAAAATCGCGAAGCTCTGAAATGCCCGCCCGTTGATTGGTAGAGTTTTATCTTGTTCCTGGCCGAACACCGCCGCGCGATTCACACCTTCGGGCACTTCGACCGGCACATCGATCCTTCGCGGCTGACCACCGTCGGTCACAACCATCTCCTCAACTGCCACGAACGATGTAAACTGCGTCATCAGTCGATAGTCCAGGCCAAGTTGCGTGATAGCCTGCTTCACATCATCCTTCATCGCGCCTTGCTGCGCCCCTTTGAAGTCCTGGCTCATCAAATCATCAACTCGCGTTCGCGCCCATAGTGTTGCCAGCACATCGTGTTGCTGCGCATTCGAGAAATCCACTGGAATCTCGCGCACAAAATCACGCCCCGACATCTTTCCTTTCAGCCGAATTGTTCCGTGTCCATTTCCCGTATAGCGTCCAGTGAGAATTACCGGCTTGGCACTGAACAGATCAGGCACTGTCTTAGGATAGACATCGGCCACGGGCAAGCCGTTCCAGTCAATCGAAATATCTGTAAGCAAAGGATTCCGCACACGTTCATGCATGCGCCGCGCGGCCGCTGAGCCGTCGTCGTTGAGACCGACATACTCGACTTCGCCGCGGCCGTACCTGGCCATGTTGTCGAGCAGAAAGCGATTCACGCTGCTGCCAATGCCGAACGCGAACACACGAGCGTTGGGGTGCTTCTGCACTTCATCGATGATTTCCATGTCGTTGCCGACGTATCCATCAGTCATAAAGACCACGATGCGCACGTGGCCCTGCGCGTCTGACGGATCCATCGAGGCCTTGATGGCTTTCATCATTTCCGTGCCGCCGCCGCCGGTGCGGGACTCGAGAAAAGCCTGTGCCTTAGCCAGGTTTTCTTTCGTCGCCGGCACCGGTTCGGGAAACAGAATGTGTTCGTCGCCAGAGAACGTGATCAGGTTGAAGGTGTCGTAGGGATAAAGATTGTCAAGCGCCAGCTTCATAGTCTCTTTGGCTTTCTCGATCGGAAAGCCGCTCATCGATCCCGAAGTATCGAGCACAAACACCAGTTCTTTGGGCATGACGTCTTCAGCGGTGACCCGATCCGGCGGCTGGAGAATCAAGGTGAAAAAGCCGCCTTTGTCGCTTGCATGTGTCAGCAGCGCATCTTCGATCTTCTTTCCGGCCACGTCGTAGCGCAGGATGAAATCTTTGTTGGGAATCGCCGCTTGATCTTTCAAACGAACGATTGCACGGCGGTCGTCCGGACGCTCGACAGAAACGTCGTGCGTTTTCGAGTCCAGCACATCAATCGGCACACCCGCGTCCAGTGCCACATCGATCGAAACGTCGTGTCCGGCCCGCATTCCTTCAGGCACTGGCTGCGGCGTGACCCGGGAAGCATCGGGCACCTGGTTCGTGTCTGGTGCAAACCCGGTCCCTTGCGCCCCGGTGGGAGAACCCGGTACATAACGGGGCCCGACCACCATCGGGAAAATAAATTCGTACGAACCATCTTCGTACTTCAGCGTCTCGACATAGCTGATCGTGATTTTGATTTGTTCGCCGGGAAGAATATTCGCCACCGATTGCGTGAAGATGTTCGGCCGTTCCTGATCGAGCAGACTGGCCGTCTGCCCGTTAGATTTGGCGGCTTCATAGACGGCCTGGGCTTCCTCGCGCCGCAAGACCTTTCCGCGGACCGTCCGTTCGCCGACAATCATAGTCATGTCGTCGACGGCGGCGTTTTGCGGCAGTGGGAACGCGTAAACCGCTTCGATCTTTTCTTTGAAGGGATTCTCAAACTCCTGCGTGACGACTACATGTGAAAGAAAGCCGCTGATCTGGGCCTTCACATCGGTGTGCTTGAGCGGGCACAAGGCCTTCGGCTTTCCGTTTGGATCGATGGCCTGCAGTGCACCCTGGGTAACACCACTCTGTGCCGAGACGTGTCCACCGGAAGTTCTTAAGTCGTTCACGCCAAATATCGCAGCCACTGAAGCTGCAAGCACTATGAAAGTTTTGAGAAAGAAAGTTCTGCGCATTGTCTCCTCCACTTAATCGGATACATTTCAGAGCACACCTGAACGCCTGGAAAGTTGCGGAAAAATGCATCGCGCCGCTGGTTTAGAGACCTAATCATGGTCTCTGGTTCCCGAATACTTACGGGTGTAGAACGTGATAAGCGGGGAGACCTTGCAGATAATCAAGTTCCTGATGCAGCTTGCAGCGATTGCGATGGCCGAGCAACCGCGAAGCGGTTGTACCAACTCAGCCGAGGGTTGCCGCGTCCCGCGGCTATCCTGGGAGTGAGTTTCGGAAATGGAGGCAACCCCAACGGGGTTGCGTCGCTTGCGCCAATCGGGCATTGGATCGAGGGGCAACTTTGACCCGCTGTTCCAATCAATTCTTGACCTGACAATCCGACGCAACCCCGTTGTTGGGGTTGCTGTGATCCTTAGACCGATCACCCATGTTGCATAACCGCTTCGCGGTAGAACCGCAGGGTCAAGCTTGATCAGAGCCTCATAAGATTTGTCCGATTACAAATCACCGTCGTAACACAGTCCAGGGGATCTGCTTCAATACAAATTGAAGTTGTATTCCAGCTGCATATACATCGATACGGGTTGGCCGTTTTTCTTCGCCGGAACAAATCGGATCTGCCGAGCTGCGGCAATAGCCTTCTCTGTCAGACCGCCGCCCAGAGGTTGCATCGCCCGAATGTTGGTTACCTCGCCGGTTCGCGAGAACACCACGCGCAGGATGACCGTGCCGGTAATGCCGGTGCGTCTGGCTTCCTCGGTGTACTGCGGCTCGGGCTTTGCAAGCACGCGTGCGCGTTCGTTTACTTCAGGCGGCGAATAAACGCGATTCGAATCGGGATTTGGATTGTTGCCGCGCGCACCACCATCGCCACAACATCCAGCACTCTTATCGCCGTCGCCGATGTTCCCTTTCCTCCCCGGACCGAAACCCGGGCCCTCGCCTTCACCGATGCCCGTGCCCTTGTTCGTTCCGACACCGCCGCCCTCGCCCGGCCCATTCGAAGGCATGGCCGATTTGGAACGCGGGTCGCCATAAGCACTAAGCGAAAGATTTCGCCAGAGCGCCGCATCGATATCAATGCCTGCATCGGGCAAGGTCTGTGGCAGGCGAGCCATCGTCGTTGATATCGGCGCCGGTATTATTGACGGGACAGGGACTCGGCCCCGCGATGCCGGCGCGGGGTTGCCATCTCCCCCTCCTCCGCCGCCTTGAGACCGGGCCGGCTTGGGACCTGAGCCCTCGCCTTTTCCCTTGTTCACACCCACGCGTCCTTTGTCGCCGACGCCGACTCCTGAATCATTGTTGTGCTTTGCTTGGTCTCCCGGATCAATCTCTACGGTGCGCACAAGTTCATCACCATTCTCGATCAAATCGATAGTTGGTACTCTGCCCGCCCGCCTTTCCCAAACCAGCACGCTCAGAACAATCGCTCCCACAATGAACAGCGCAGTCGTTACTCCTGACAGCACATGCGGGCGCAGGACACTCTGTTTGAATGAGTGTGTTCCCTGGCGTATGACTCTGCCGGAAAACGCGAACGGATCGCTCTTGAATGAAGGCCAGGCTTGTTTGGCCTGGCTCATGACGAACGAGAGTTGCCTTGCGAGTCGCGGCAGGAGACCTTCGCCAGAAATCAAAGTCAGCTGGAATTCCGCTCGTGACGAGTGACGACTGTCGAGTGGGGGCGGCGTGATGCCCAGCATCGTCCCATCGACCGGACAGAAACAAAACTTATCTTTAAATTCTTCACCGCATGCGTTACATCTCTTCATGGCAGTCTCCTGGTTCTGGGAGTTGTGAACTTCGGACGGGGAGAGCTTGCTTGAAAGAGAGGTGGCACAGACTTCAGTCTGTGATTCTTTTGTGGAAACGCGTGCGATTCACAGACTAAAGGTCTGTGCCACCATTTGATTCAGTCGCGCAAACACTTACCGGCGGCCGGCAGTTAGCCGAGCGCTCGTTTAAGAATGGTGTTCGGAAAGCGGGGAGCCCTGATGTGTATTACGAGAGACGTACGAAAAGTTACGGTGAAAAAATGAAGTTCGGAGTTCAAGCTTCAGCTGGTCGTTGGAACGATTCGACAACCTCAAGGTTGAACCCTTTAAACCGAACCTACTTCAACCTGAGACTGCGCGCGATCAGATCAGTCTGATTCCGTATGCGCAAAAGTTTGTCTCGCATTCCGGTGAAACGCAGCACGTAGACCGTGCGGCCGTCGCCTTGTAAATAATAGCTGCGGCCGGCCATGGGCTTGCCCGCCTGGGTGAATTCAAACGACATGGTCACACCGGACAATCGGCCTGCAAAAGTTTCTTCTTTGCCGTCAACGTAGCCCGGCCGGAAGCGCTCCTTCTGATCCTGATCGCGATGCGCAAACTCTTTGACCGTAAGTCCTTCATCGAAAGCTTCTTTACGGATCCGGAGATAGCCATCGTTGCGGTCACCATAGACGAACTCCGCATGTTGGTGGACTTCGGTCGGTTCGTCAACCAAACGCCAGGTAGCGGACGGAAAGTCGACGATATAGGTCACCTTCGCGCTCGAATAACTGTGCTCCTGGGCGGTCGAATTCAAACGTGAAGGCGTAGGGGCAAGCGCAGCGAGAAGGAAGAATCCTAAGAAGGTTATGGTTGTTCGCATTGTCTTACTCCTTTTTGACCTTTGCGGGTCACCGCTGTCAGATGCCGTAGACGGTTGCCTTGTTGTCTCAACCCGAGGGGCAGTGCCCGACCGTGAGGGAGGGGCCCAACTCGGATCATCAGTTGACCATTGGTCGTTGCCGCTTTTTCATCGGACGCGTCTAACGCCCTCCCTCACCGACACCAGACCTAAATTTGACCCTGCTCGATTGCCTGTCGCTGGAGCCGCACGAGCTGTTCAATTCCCTTGCGACCCAGTTCCAGCAAATTGTCCATCTCCGCGCGCGTGAATGGCAATCCTTCGGCTGTGCCTTGCACTTCTATGAAGCGAGCATCACCAGTGCAGACGATATTCATGTCCACCTGCGCCCGCGAGTCCTCGTCATATTTCAAATCAAGCAAAGGCGTTCCGTCAACGATGCCCACACTCACCGCGGCCACCTCGCCGATGATGGGCGACTTTGTGATCCGTCGTTCTTTCATCAGGCGTTTACAGGCAATTGCGAACGCGACATAGGCGCCGGTAATCGCGGCGGTGCGCGTAAGGTCCGCCACGTCCAGTCTCACGCGATGTGCGCGTCTCAGTCGAGCGCGGCAGCATGGCGTACTCGGCAGTGACCCAGCCTTCGGTGCGCTGGCCGCGCAGGTGCGGCGGCAATTTGTCTTCGACTGAGGCAGCACAAATCACTCGTGTGTTCCCCATCTCGATCAAAGCCGAGCCTTCGGCGTTTGGCAGAAAGCCTGGCGTGATGCGGACCGGCCGCAACTCATCTGCTGCGCGATCGTCTGTGCGTGCAAAAGTCATAGTGTGTTTCTGTTTCCTCTCCCTCTGGAGAGCGCCAGAGTGAGGCGTTAGTACGATTCGCCAACCTCCTTAATATTTGTAAGCGGCTCCGCCTGATGTGTGGAAAGGCTCTGCCTTTCCAGTAAGTATCAGAATTATTTTAAGAGGCTCCGCCTCATCTTCCGAGGCGCAGCCTCGGACTCATAAAGTAGCTGCGACGGAAAGCCATAGGCTTTCCGCACATCAGGCGGCAGAGCCGCTGGAACCTAGTCCCTCTTAAGCCTGTCAGACCCTGCCCCTAAAAGTAATAAGAGTCAGGACCTTTCAGCGCGCAGCTGATCGTGTCCCCAAACCTCAACTGCTTCCAACCGTGCCGGCTTACTTCCCAAGAATCTTTCGGCCACTCTGGCGAAACGTTCCGCCGCGTCCGTCACATAAAAGTGGTCCAAATCATCGCACAGATGGCGCTCGAGCGCACCAGTGCCCGGCGTTGCCCTCGCCAAACCTTTTTCCTTCAACAACGCCTTCACTTCGACCGCGGTCGCTTCACCTGAATCGATTAGCTCGACTTGTGCGCCGACAACATCCTGAATCACATCCCTCAAAATCGGATAGTGGGTACAACCCAGAACCAACGTGTCGATGCTTGAACGGAAATCTTTGAGATAAGTTTCGGCGACCGTGCGCGCCACGTCCTGGTCGGCCCAACCCTCTTCCGCCAGCGGGACGAATAATGGACATGCACGCTCAATCACCGTCGCGTCTGGATCGGCTTTCTTGATCGCCGCAGTGTAGGCTCCGCTCTGCATTGTCGATTCTGTCGCGATCACTCCGATGCGCCGCGCTGAGGCCGTCCTTTGCTGGGAGCGCGGACGGCCCGTCCGCATTTCTTCATCGCTTGACCCAACTGCTACGGCCGCTCGTGCCCCTGGCCCAATCACGCCGACGACGTCAATATCAAGCGCCTTGCGAACCGCCGGCAACGCCAAAGCCGAAGCTGTATTACAAGCCACAACCAGCAGTTTGATTCCGCGCGCCGCGAGGAACTGCGCGTTCTCGACCGCGTAACGTTCGACCGTCGCCAGTGACTTCGTCCCATAAGGAACACGAGCGGTGTCGCCGAGATAGACAAAGCGCTCGTTGGCCAGATGCTCGTGCAAAGCGCGATAGACGGTCAGTCCGCCAACGCCGCTGTCGAAGATGCCAATGGGAAAATTGGAATTCAAGAGTTAGTCAGAACCGCCTGCGGTAGCGGGCGGGCAATCTTGCCAACCGAGAGACCTGCTGTCAATTGGGAGGGCAACTTGTGACATCCACGATCTCACATAGGCTATCACACATTTCTGAAGTGCCGCGGTCAGTACCGCCCGCGTAAGCGGGTGGGTTAAGATAATCCCTCTCATGTGGAACGATACCGACCTTCCCCTCGGATATCTAATCACGTTCCGTTGCTACGGAACGTGGCTGCATGGCCACGAGCGCGGCTCGATTGACCGCTTTCACAATCGATATAAATCTCCCTATCTTGAACCAAGTGATCGAAGGCGAGAACTGAACCGGCGCAAATTAAAGTCGGCGCCCGTCACCCTCAATATTAGACGACGTCGAAGCGTCGATCGTGCAATACGAGAGGTCTGCGGGCATCACAAGTGGCACTTACTGCGCTCAAAGTACGAACAAATCATGTTCACGCCGTAGTCTCGATCTGCCAAACAAAACCGGAGCGCGTACTCAATGCTTTCAAAGCGTATGCGACTCGACAAATGCGGAGCGATGGCAACTGGCGAAAGATGCATAGTCCTTGGGCGGATAAAGGCAGCAAAAGGTACCTTTGGAATGAAGAAAGTCTCGCAACCGCGATCGACTACGTGCTGAACGGACAGGGAGATGATCTACCGAAGCTCGAATGATTAACCCACCCGCTCACGCGGGTGGTACTGACTTGTAGGTATTTTTGGTGGAGGCGCCGGGAATCGAACCCGCGCTAGCTGTTTAGGCCGCGAGAGCTAACTCGTTAGAGTTGGCAATTGTTTTTTCCCTACGCTTTTTAACGAGCTGCATAAGGTAGCCCGGCATGCATCGCGACGGACATTAAGGCTCCTGTCGAAGCCTGTCGCCCCCATTTTGCGAGCAGGATGATTATAGGGGATGGGACGCCCAATGTCAGGCGTCCGTTAGATCGGCTGGGCCACTACAACCCGTCAGAAGGCTCTGCCTTTCGAAACTAATTGCTGCGATCCAAAAGGCTGACCTCCAACTGAAAGCACTAACCCCCTTGCCACTTTCCTTACTTTCGCGTTTTCATCCTGTCCTCTATGATGCGCCGCTACAACGACACAAGCGAGGGTTCCTAGAATGAAACACTCAAGCCTCATTCCTGTTGAAAGAATCGAAAAGGCAATCTACTTGATTCGCGGCGAGAGAGTTATGTTGGATCGTGATCTGGCCACGCTCTACGGCGTATCTACGAAGGCTTTCAATCAAGCCGTCAAGCGTAACGAAGAACGCTTTCCACCCGATTTTATGTTTCAGCTGACCATGGATGAGGCTCGAACCTGGTGGTTGGAGATTGCGACGAATCGTTTAAGGTCACAATCTGTGACCTTAAAGAGAGGCCAGCACATCAAGTATCGCCCTTATGCCTTCACTGAACACGGAGCCCTAATGTTGTCGAGCACTCTGAATAGTGAGCGCGCCATTCAAGTAAATATCGAGATCATGCGCTCATTTGTAAGACTGCGTCAGATGCTTGCATCGAATGCCGACCTCGCGCGCCGGCTTTATGATTTGGAGAGCAAATACGATCGGCAATTCAAAGTTGTATTCGACGCGATTCGAAAACTGATGTCTCCGCCGCCTCCCGCCCAAAAACAAATCGGCTTCCGCTCGTCACCGGACCAGGTTAAGAAGTAAGCTTGCGTTTTGCCTCTGCACTTTGGTCAGATTGAGGAAGGTAAGGCTTGCTGGCTGTTTAGGCCGCGAGAGCGAACTCGTTAGAGTTGGTAATTGTTTTTTTCCCCTACGCTTGTTAACGAGCTGCATAAGGTAGCCCGGCATGCATCGTGATGGACAATAAGGCCCCTGTCGAAGCCTGTCGCCCCCATTTGCGAAGCAGGATGATTATAGGGGATGTGGGGTCAGATGTCAGGTTGCATCGCGCGAGATTCCGGGCAAGGGACTCACCATACCGGACAGTCTCGGGTTTAACTTACGAGTTCGAGGAGTTGCGTTTGTGACCATTGCTTTTGACGACTGCTACGCGCTTGCGTTGTTTCAGCCTTCGAGTTGAACGAACTGCCTTTACGACCTTCTCCGGTCGCTTGCCGGTTATCCCCTAAACAAGGCGCGTCAGCGCATCATCGGGATTCTCTCTGAAATCAACCCATGTTAATTGGCGAAGAAAGATAGGCAACTCAGGAATGGCTTTTGCGCTCGCTAGAATGACTGGGATTACAGGGCATCTGCGACGCACAAACTCAGAGAGAAAAGCACGCATCTCTACACTCTGCCACGGGCCAATACCAGATCGACCCACAAATACTGCCGCGCTTTCAATCGTCGCGATTTGCTCTTCTAGAACAACCTGCCAAGCCATGCCGGGCCGTAACTGTTCTTCATTAAACCATGTTCTTATGCCAAATGCCTCGAGCTTGCGTCTTACCGCACGAACGTCTGCCTTGTCTTGTGCATTGTGACAAAGAAAGACTCCAAATTTATCGCTAGCCTTTGCTGTTCTGACGTCGCTCAGTCTCTTCCAGTAGTCAACTACGTTCTCGTCTTTACGCGAAGCCAAGCCTAGATCGTTGAGAAACATCTTAAGTACGTCGAGGAGTCTCTTGTCATTCGTTGTAAGGTTGTGACCATCAATGTAGCGCATGCAGGCATCGCATACGAATCCAGATCTCATTCCAGGGTCAATTCCGGATTTATCCCATAGAAAATCGTTGATGCAGCCAGTCACATCCTTGTGAGCTGAGGGGAAAGGCAATTGAAATCGTAGAAGGCTAACAAGGAAATAGACCGCGCCGTTCTCAAGTGGCAGTGTGGTTAGTTGTTCCCACGAATAAAACGAGACAATTATTAGTTTTCCTTGTCCATGAAAAAAAATAGTTATTATCGTAAGGAGTCTTTGTAAAGCATATAGAAAGGTCTGCCCCTTCTGCCTGTTTCACAAAACTCCTCGAGAGTTGTTCGTACGATCCCGAATACCGAATGGAACTGCCGGATATGTGAAACCGCGCCGTGCCCTCACGAAAGGTAATGCGACCGTTACTAGCGGAATTCAATCCCGTTACCAGGCCATCCAAATTCAAATCGAGGGTATCGTCTTGGTAAAAGAGAATTTTCATGACGCATTAACTCCGACGGCTTGTTTTTGCTTAAGACAGTTACGGTTTATCAGAAGGTCTTGAGACGGTCGGAAATTATCGCTAAATCTCCCGCAAGTCAACGAACTTTAGTACGAGCAGCTGAACGAATGACAATAGCCCACTAAAGAAAATCGTAAATCATGAATCGTAACGTGAATAGAAAGGCTAAATCAGATCTCGCCATCGCTTCGGATCGCGCCGCAAGTCCATCACGGCTGTAATCAGAATTTCATTTGATCGCACTTGATAGAGCAGGCCGAATGGGAAGCGATGAGTGCGGCACCGTCTCGTCCGTGCTGACATCGGGTGCCAGGAATGCGGAAAACGCAGGATTCGTTCGACTGTGGCGTCAATCTCATTAAGAAAGATAATGCCGAGTCCGTTCTCTTTCTGCTCGTAGTAAAGTGCGCCTTCCTTTAATTCGAAAAGCGCAGCAGAAGTAAATCTATACTGCGTCATTTCTTCAACGACGAGCGAAGTTCTTCGAGAGCTGATGGCCCATCGACGGCAGGTAACTCGCCTCGTTCAAATGCATCAATCCGATCCTCGGATTCAGCTGCCCAGTTGGCCTCGGTTTGCTGAATGCGGTCGTCATCGAGACTCTCCCAGAGCAGGTCTATCAACGATGCTCTTTCAGCGGGCTCGAGTTTTTCAATCTCGTTTCGAATGGTTGCAAGGCTCATGGGCGGATCATTGACGGAATTGGATGTCCTGTCAAGACGGTTATGAAGCAATTTAGTCGACAGAGCGGGAGGCTGTCACCCGGCCCGGCCGATGGTAGTGTCTTATTTTGCGGAAAGACAGTCCGCGGACAGTATGGAGTCAGTACCGGGAGCGGTTCTATGAAAGGGCTGTCAAGAAAAAAGTTTCACCTAAGCCGCCGAAAATTCTCGACAACTAGCCACTCAACCCACCCGAAGCTGCTCAATGCTCATTACTACGCTTCTTGTTGACCGCTTC
>WNFR01007271.1_pt1 | contig 11252 bp, 12 predicted proteins | sample 5400221 | NCBI WGS metagenome assembly WNFR01 (sample SAMN13153357, study PRJNA577476) | soil metagenome | isolation source: 40 cm soil under Madrone tree | place: USA:California | collected 2016-06-14 | reverse complement strand
GTTGTTGCCGTTCCCGTTCTCCTTGCTCTTCTTGCGCTTGCCGTTCCCGTTGCCGTTCGCCGCGGGATCCGGTGACGTGGTCGGCGGCAGGGCCGCGGGCGTGGGCGTGGTCGTCGTCGCGGCCAAGAGCTGCACCGGAGACGGAGCCGGGGCGCTCGGCGCGAGCGGCGACGGAGCGCTCACGGGCGACGGCGGCGCCGACTCCTGAACCGGGACGGGCGCCGGAGGCGCAACGACCCGAGCTTCGACCGAAGCAGCGACGACCGGCGCGGCCTTCTCGACCCTCACCGGCGCGCGCGCAACCCGCAGCGCCACGCCCGCGGCGGCCGCAACGCTGAGCGTCCTGGCCGGCGCCGAGACCGCAAGAGCCGGCGCCGTGACCCGCGCTGATCCTTTCCGCGTGCCCCGCTTCGTCAGCGAGTGCTCGACCGGCTGCACCGCCACGCCCACGGTGCTCGCGGCCACGGCGACCGCGACCGCCTTCACGATGGCGCTGCCCGTGAGCGCGGACTTGAGACCCGCGAGCAACGCGCTGAGGTTGAGCCGCGGCCCAGCCGCCGGCACTCCCTGTGGCGCCTCCGCCGGCGCGAGTGCGTTCGCAAGCGAACGCCGCGCCCGGAAGATGAGCATCTCGACCGACGCCTGCGACAGTTTCAGCTCCGCGCAGATCTCGCGATACGACAGACCCTGCCACTCGCGCAGGAGAATCGCGCGGCGCTGGTTCTCGGGCATCGCCTCGAGTGCGTCCTCGAGCCCGATCAGCTCGTCCGCGCCGGTGCGCGGCGGCGACGGGATGATCTCCTGGAGTACCTCGAAGTCGTTCGGCGTCTCGACGCGACGGCGACGCCACGAGGACGACTGCCGCGACAGACAGACGTTGTGCGCGATCTTGAACAGCCACGCCTGCTCGGAGTGCGCGACCGTGCCGCGCTGCAGGCCGCGGAAGACGTTCATGAACGTCGTCTGGACGGCGTCTTCCGCCTCCTCCCGCGATTTCAGATGGTGGAGGCAGTACGCGTAGATCTGCCGCCCGTAGCGGTTGTACAAGTCGTGCGTTGCGCTCGCGATGACATCCCCGTCACCGCGACCGATGTCTCGTGCTGCGGCCAAGCTGACCCCTCTGACGTACCTGCGGACTGAAAGCGTGTGCGCAGATGCCGCAAGAAACAACTACCTACTTGGGTGACTTTCTACGAAGAAATATCTCCCGCTAGATGTGCAAACCTGAGGCCTAGAACCCTGGTGTCCCGGCGAAGAGTGCGACGACCCCACCGAGGGCAAGGAACGGCGCGAACGGGATGCCCATCGTCCGGCCGCTCGTGCCGTGCCGGATGATCAGCGCCAGGCTCGGGACGACTCCCGCGACGAGTGCGACGAGGAGCGCGACCGGGACCGTCCGGCCGACCGCGAAGCCGAGGAGAAGCGCGAGCTTGACGTCGCCCATGCCCATCCCACCCGGTCTCGCCACCGCAGCGACAAGGAGGAACAGCGCGGCACCGACGCCGGCAACGAGCCACACGAGCGACGGATGGACCGCGGTGCGCGCGACGAGCACGACGGCCGCGGCCGGGAGCACGATCTTGTTCGGCACGATGCGCCGCCGGATGTCGACGGCCGAGATCGCGACGAGGACGCCGATGAAGAACACCGCGACGAGCGCGTCGACGATCCCGGCGGTCACGCCACGCTCCGCCGGCTGAACTGTCCCTGAACCTCGCCGACGTACTTCGTGAGCTCGCGATTGCGGTCCCCGACCAGCTTCTCGCGTTCTTCGAGCAGGCGCTCCCGATCGTCGAGTGCGTCCTCGCGCAGCTCGAGATCCGCACCGAGGCGCGCCTCGCGCAGGCGGAGGTCTTCCTCCGCCAGCGCGAGCTGCGCGCTTTGCTCGGTGTGCGCAGCCTCCGCCATCAGGAGCTGCGCTTCGCGCCGTCCCACCTGTTCCTCCCGTTGCTCGAGCTCGGAGAGCAGGGCGAACGCCTCCTGCGACGCCTGCCCGTGGCCGGCCCGCTCTCGGTCGAGCCGGTCGCTCTGCTCGCGCAGGCGCTTCTCCCAGGCGGCGAGCGCCGTCTCCCCGTTCACGAGCATCTGCGCTCGAGCGTCCCCCGTCCGCTCGAGCGCTTCCTCGCGCGCCGCCACCGCCTCCGCGCGCTCCTGAAGCCGCGCCCGATCGCGAGCGCCCTCGGCTTCCGCAGCCTGCAACTCGAGCTCCCGGTCCGCGACCGCACGCTCGCGGCGGAGCGCCGCCGCGTCGAGCTCGCGGACGCCGTGTTCGCGTGCTGCGAGCCGCGCTTCCGATTCCTGCCGGCGCGCATCGAGCGCAGCGCGCTCCCGCTTCAACTCGCGTTCGCGCTCGCCGATCCCGGCGAGCTGCTGCGCGATTTGCGCCTCGGCCTGGGCACGCTCCTGGTCGTCCGACCGAAGATCGTGCGAACGCAAGTCGATGTGCGTCGCGAGCTGAGTGACGCGTGCCTCTTCCGCAACGAGCTCGGTGCGCTTCGTGACGAGCTCGAGGCGGTCGCTCTCGGTCTGGTCGGACTGGATTCGCAGCACGACCTGCTGCTCCTCGAGCTCTGCGCGTGCCGTCTCGAGCCGGGCCGCGCGCTGCTCGAACTCTGCCTCGCGTACGGCCAGGTCGCGCTCGGCTGCGAGCTCTCGCTCGTACGCCTCGACCTGATGCTGGAGTGCCTCGCGCAGCTCCTGCTCGCGCCGGATCGCCGCTTCGAGCTCCGCCTGCACCGCGGTGAGCTCCGCCGCGACGGGCGGCGCTTCGGCCACGAGCTGCACCACGTCGCCGATCGGCTCGATCGACGTCGGCGGGAGCTCCGCCTCGGTGACGAGCGGCTCTTCGACGACCTGCTTGCGCTCGAGCTGGGCGCGCAGTCCGCTGCCGAATCCGGTCTCGGTCTCGTGCGTCACTTGAGGTACTTGCTGATGTTGAGCAGCGCCGGGCCGAGCAGCACGACGAAGAGCGCCGGGAAGATGAAGAGCGCGGTCGGGAAGAGCATCTTGATCGGCGCCTTCATCGCCTTCTCCTCCGCCGCCGCCTGCCTACGCAGTCGCGAGTCGGCGGCTTGCACGCGCAGGATCCGGCCGAGTGAGATACCGAGCTGGTCGGCCTGGATCACCGAACGGACGAATGCCGCGACCTCTGGCGCCGGCACGCGCTCGGCCATCTTCTTCAACGCGTCGTGCCGCGACTCGCCGATGCGCATCTCGCCGAGTGTGAGCGCGAACTCGTCGATGAGCGCGCCGTTCATGTGCTCTGTCAGCTTGGCGACCGCGCCGTCGAGCCCGAGACCGGCCTCCACCGAGACCGCGAGCAGATCGAGTGCATCCGGGAGCTCGGAGCGAATTCGCTCACGGCGCCCGCGGATGCGCGCGGTGAGGAAGAGCTCCGGCAACATGAAGCCCAGCACGCCGAATCCCGGCACGAGTAGAACTCCCGCGACAGGTGCGACTGCGACGCCCGCGAGGAGCGCCACGAACAGGCCGCCGATTGCCAGGCCGCCCTTCAACGCGAGAAACTGTGTCGTATTGATGTGTGCGGAGACCCCGGACGCGATCAGGCGCGAGGCGATCGCATCGGCCGACGCCTTCGGGTTCAGACGAAGCGTCATCGAAGCGAGCCGCCTGACGGTTGGCGCCAGTACGCGCTCGCGGAAGCGCAGGATCTCGCTTCCGGTGTTGTCGCGCCGACGCCCATAGACCGCCGCGCGCTTCAGCGCAACGCGCCGGCGACGCTGCGGCGCCGTTGCCACCTCTGCGACGAGGAATGCGGCGAATGCGAGCGAGAGTGCGGCAATCAGCAGCAGCATTTGACTACCCCCTGAACGAGACGATCTTCTTGAGGATCGCCGACCCCATCATCAGCATCGTGACGCCCACAGCGATGAGCTCGTGTCCTGTGCGCGTGTGCCACAGAGGCGACATGTACACAGGGTTGAGCAGCGTCACCGCGAGCGCGATGAGGAACGGCAGGCCGACGAGCACATAGGCTGACATCCGGCCCATCGCGGTCAGGCCGCGAATCTTGCGCGCGAACTGCTGGCGCTGCCGAACGGTCTCGGCGACCATGTCGAAGAGCCCTGCGAGCGAGCCGCCGATCTGTCGCTGAATGGTCACGGCGTTGAGCACGAACGCGAGGTTCTTCGAGCCGATGCGGTCGCTCATCTCGCCGAGCGCTTCGTCCATCGGCCGCCCGAGCCGCGTTTCCGTGATGACGCGCCTGAACTCCTTGGCGGCCGGTTCGGCGCCTTCGTCCACGACAGCCTGCACCGCGTGGCGGAACGAGTGGCCGGCCTTGAGCGACGCGGCGATCGTGATCAGCAGATCCGGCAGCTGGTTGTCGAACGCCTTGACGCGGCCGCGCGCCTTGAAGCTCACCCAGAAGATCGGTACCGAGCCCCCGCCCACCATCAAGGCGAGCACCAACACCGAGGGAACGCCCGCGAGCGCGGCGATCATGCCGACGGCGACGCCGGCCCCGAGACAGATGTAGAGCAGCTCTGACGCGAGCAGCGGCAGGTCGGCTCGCGTGAGCATCCCCTGCAGCGCGCGGAACTGCTTGACGTTCGCGAACGTCTGCTCCGTCGCGGCGAACACACCGCGGAGCAGGCTGCGGCTCTGGCGACGGGGGCGGAGCTTCCCGTTTGCCGACGCCGGCCCGAGATGAGGAGCGAGGCGCGCGGCGAGCCGGCTTCCGCGGCGCGCTGCAAAGAGAAAGCAGACGGCAAGCAGCACGCAGAAGCCGACGGCGGCGGCGAACGCGATCGACGCGAAACTCGATCCCCAGGCCGACCGCGGCAGCAGCCCCGAGGGAGGCGTCTGCGACGGAACGGAGGCGCCGACGTCGGACAGCTTGACGGTGCGGCCCGCGCTGCCCGCGGTGCCGACACCGACCGCGAGCCGGAGCACGTCTCCGGGCCTCGCCGCAGTCGCGTAGCGCAGCTGCCAGGTGCCTGCGAGCGCCTGCTCGATCGACGCGTACAGCTCGGTGAGCTGGGCGGTCGACGTCGCCTCGCGGTACAGACCGCCTGTCCGCGCAGCGAGCGCGCGCAACGGCCCCGGCGTGTAGTCGCGACCGGCGATCCCGATCGTGTACACCGCTGCGCGGGCCTGGTGCGCGGCGGCGACCGCCTGTTCGAATAACGCCGAGCTCGACACGTCGCGGCCATCGGTGACGACGACGATCACGTGCCCCGGCCGGTCGTCGTGCAGCAGACCTCGCGCTGCGAGCGCGATCGAGTCCCAAAGAGCGGTCCCCGGAACGGTGTCGACGTTGAGCTGCCGGAGGGCCGCGGTCGCGTCGGCGGTCGAGCTCGAGAAGTGGGTGAGCGCAAGCGCCTGATGACCGAACGCGAGCACCTCCACGCGGTCGGAGCTCGACTTTGCGGCGATGAACGCGCGGGCCGCCGCCGTCGCGTCGGCGAGTGACTTCCCGGCCATCGACTCGGAGCGGTCGACCGCGAGGACGACACTCTTCTCGCCGGCGAGATTGGCGGACTGGAGGCCGAGCACGGGAACGCCGTCCTCGTGCAGCACCGGGCTGCCGCTGCCGACCGGCGCCACGACCGTCAAGCGCACCTCGGGATAGCCGGTCGTGTCCACGGCACTGATCCGCACGCCGGCCGTCGCCGACCCCGCGACGACGAGCGCAACCGCGAGCGATGCCGGAACGGCGCGCAATCTCACTGCGCGGCTCCGAACGTGTTGACCGCGAACGCTGCGCGGACGTCGTCCTCGTCGCCGGCGAAGAACCCTGGCGGAAGCACGACGTTGTTGGCTGCGAGCTTCTCGAGGAAATGAGGCTTGAGCCCGGTTGCGCGGAGCGGCGTCAGCAGCTTCCGTGCGCGTGCCGCTTCATCCTCGGTCGGCGACGAGGCGACGAAGATCTCCTGGAGCGTGACCACGTCGGACTCCATGCCGACGACCTCCGCGATGTGACTGATGCGGCGAGAGCCGTCGACGAGGCGCTGGATCTGCACGAGCACGTCGAACGCGCTCGCGATCTGCTCGCGAATTGCACGATGCGGCAGCTCGACACCGGCGGTCAACACGAGCGTTTCGAGCCGGGCGAGCGCGTCGCGCGGCGAGTTGGCGTGAATCGTCGTCAGCGAGCCCTCGTGGCCCGTGTTCATGGCCTGGAGCATGTCGAGCGTTTCCGCGCCGCGAACCTCGCCGACGATGATCCGGTCGGGACGCATGCGCAACGCGTTGCGGACAAGCTCGCGAATCCGCACCTCACCCACGCCCTCGATGTTCGGCGGGCGCGACTCGAGCGTGATCACGTGCTCCTGCTGGAGCTGCAGCTCGGCGGCGTCCTCGATCGTCACGATGCGCTCGTCGCCGGGGATGTACGCCGAGATCGCGTTGAGCGTCGTCGTCTTGCCGGTGCCGGTGCCGCCGGAGATGAGCACGTTCAGCTTGCCCTTCACGCAGGCGCCGAGGAACTGCGCGGCGCGCGGCGAGACGGTGCCGAACGAGATCAGATCGTTGATCGTGTACGGCTCGCGTGAGAACTTGCGGATCGTCAGCGTCGGGCCGGTCAGAGCGAGCGGCGGGATGATCGCGTTCACGCGGCTACCGTCGGGCAGGCGCGCATCCACCATCGGCGACGCCTCGTCGACGCGCCGCCCCACTTGCGAGACGATCTTGTCGATGATGCGCATCAGATGCGCGTCGTCGACGAACCGGGCGGCGGCGCGCTCGATCTTGCCGCTGCGCTCGACGTATACGTGCTGTGCGCCGTTGACCATCACCTCGCTCACGGTGTCGTCGTCGAGCAGCCGCTCGAGCGGCCCGTAGCCGAGGATGTCGTCGGTGAGCTCGCGTACGAGCTCGCGGCGCTCCTCGCGCGTCAACGGCGTGCCGGTGAGCGCGAGCTCTTCGGTGGCGGCACGGTAGACGCGCTCCCCGAGGTCGGCGGGATCCTCCTTGAAGAGCTCCGGGCCGAGCTTCGCGATGCACGCGTGGTGGACCTTCGCCTTCAGCTCCGCGTACGGGTCGACGTGAACCTGGTCGTCCAGCACCTCGCCGACGGCCTGTGCGCCGTCGGCGGTGCGGGACAACCGGTCGTGCAGGCCCACGTCAGGCCCTCGCGAACGAGACGCGACGCTTTCGTTCGACCTTCTTGGCCGCCGCCGCCTGCGTGGGCGGGGCGACCTGCTTCGCGATTGCCGCGATTCCCTTGGAGAAGTCGGAACGCGGATCACTGAGGACGACGGCCTCGCCGCGATTGACGGAGACCTGCACCGCCCGATCGGTGGGCAGCTCCGTCCCGACCTTCACCTTGAGGCCTGCCTCGACCTCACGTGTGCTGAGTCCGACGTTCGCGTTCGTTCGATTCATGACGTAGCGGATCCGGCTCGCCGGGAACGAGAGCATCTCCAGCGTCTGGAGAGCGAGCCGGACGTTCTTCAGGGTCGGCACGTCGAGACCGCAGAGGACGAGCAGCTCGTCGGTGCGGTCGAGCGTGGCGAGCATCGGCCCGTGGAAGAACGGCGACGTGTCGACGACGATCGCGTCGTACGAACCGCGTGCCACTTCGAGCAGAGCGATCACCTTGCTCTCGATCACGAGCTCGGCGTCTTCAGGGCGAAGCGGTGCGGCGAGGATGTCCAGACCGGAGCGGTGCTTGACGACGTAACCGGCCAGCTTCTCCGAGTCGAGCTCTCCCGGCGCGACGACGAGATCGTAGATCGTCTTGTCGGGCGTGATGCCGAGGGCGATCGCAGCATCGCCGAACTGCAGGTCGAGATCGAGCAGCAGCGTGCGCATCCCGTCGCGCTTCGCGAGCATCGTCGCGAGATTGGTCGCGACGACGGTCTTGCCCGTGCCGCCCTTCGGGGAGAAGACCGTGATCACACGGCCGCGGTGGACCGCCGTCTGCAGCTGGCGGCGGACATGCGCAGCCTTGCGAATCGCGAAGACGACGTTGTGCGTGAGCTGCGGCAGAAGGAGCACGTCGGCGACATCCAGCTCGAGTGCCTGCTCGAGCATGGCCGCCGCCTCGCCGCCCGACGCCACGAGGATCACGGGAGCGCGCGTCTGCTCACGGATCTCCGCGATGTCGTCGGTCGGAAACGCTGCTCCGCGCGTCGCATGGACGACGCAGTCGAGATGCCCGCCGGCCAGCGGAGAGGCCGCTGCCTCGACCTGCTCGCTGGCGCCGACGACCGCGAGCTCGGCGTTTCCGGCCAGTGAGGCCCGAAGCGCGTCGAAGCCGTCGCAGTCACCCGTGAAGTAGACGCGGATTGCCTCGCTCATCGGACTCCCCCCTTGAGAACCGTGTCGATCGTCTCGACCCGCTCTGCGCTGTCAGCGGCGTCGACGACGGGCCGAAGCTCGAGCGTCCAGTCCGCGTTCTTGAGCACGAAGAAGAGGCGCTGTACCTGCGTGTCGGTGACGGCGAGGATGACCGAGCTCGATCCTCCCGACGTGGAGGCCTTCGCCAGCGTGGAATCGGTCGGACCCGTGAGGACGGTGAGATCGCGTAGCACGATCCGAGTCGCCGCAGCCGTCGTGTTCGCCGTCAGACGCATGTTGCCGACGAGATCGACGTGGTCACCACTCTGCAGCGTTCCTGCGAGCAGCTGATTCGGATCGCCGGCGACCTGCACGGCGCGCATCGTGCCTCTGAGCTGTGCGCGGATTCCCTGCGCGGCAACATCGGCGAAGCGGCGCAACGTGACCTGCTCGCCCGCGTAGATCGGCCCCGCGAGCACGAGATTCTGGATCTGGTCCGGGTTCGAGATCGCACCCGGGACGACGTCCTGGCGACGGACGGTCTCGAGCTTCAGATCGTGCTGCTTGAGCAGCTCGGGCCCGGCAGCGCCGGCCTTGATGTCCTGTGCGGCGACGTAAACGCCGACGCTCGCGGTGTCATGCTGCACCGAGCGCTTGTAGTTCGTGACGTAGAAAAGCGTGAGCATCATCGCGACGAGCGCCAGCCCGACTGCGATGAGGACATTTCGGATGCGATAGGTCATGACCAGTCCTTCTCAGTTGACGAGGGAGACGCTGTACACGCCGAAATCGGGGAGATGCTGGTTGTTCGAGCTCTGGATGCCGTCCCAGATCACGCGTGTGAAGTAGCCGGTGAGCAGGTTCCAGTTGCCGTGGCCGTCGCCGAACGAATCGAGATGGAAGGCGACCCAGCCGATCACGTTGTATTGCGCGTTTGAGCCGCCGCCGCCGAGCGTGTCGTAGACGGGGAAGAGCAGCTCGGTACCGATACGCGCGGTGAGCGCGTCGCGGAGGTTGGCGGGGTTGAACTTCGCGCCGGGATCGGAGTCGTACGGCCCGAGCTTCAAATATCCGTTGAAGCCGTACTGGATCCAGCTGTCGAGCGGTGGCACGCCGTTGTTGGAGTGCGGATCGAGATTGGCGACGCCGAACGCGCCGGGAGCGCCGTCCTTGCCGAGCGGGAGCGTCGTCTCCTCGTTGAAGCACGGGCATCCCGGGCCGGAGAGCAGCGGGTGGAGCTTGTTCACGACGATCGGCGCCGCTCCGCTCACCTGCTCGGGAACGTCGGCGCGGGCCGCCGCGGTGGCGTGCACGCCGACCGAGGAGATCGAGAAGAGCTGGGAGAAGAAGCCCGGCGACGTCCGGTTCACCTTCACGACCACGGTGTCGTTCGGCGCGTAGTCGCTGCGGAAGGTGATGTTCCCTGCGAGGATCCCGCCGCCGTTCGCCGTCCCGTAATGCTGCGCGAGGCTCAGCGCCTGCGCCGGATCGACCGGCAGTGCCTGCGCGCCGGCAAGTGCGGCTGCGTCGGCGGTCGCCTGCGCCTGCCGCTGCTCGCGGAACCACACACCGACGTCGAGCGTCAAAGCGACGGCGCCGACGAGCGCGCCGAGAAAGAGAATGGTGACGAGCAGCGCCTGGCCGCTCTCCTCGCGAAGACGGCGGCTCATTCGACCCGGTCCGTCATCTTGCTCGTGAGGTTGCCGGAGGCGACGACCACACCGAGCAGGCTGATCGAGTACGGATACGTCACCGTGACCGTGACGTCGCCGCCCGACGCCCAGGGAGGTGCAGAGACGACTACGTGGAGCTGCGACTGGTCGAGATCGACGGCGGCCGAGCGAACCGACGCTTCGATGTCCGCCTGTGTCGCGCCGGCGATACGCGCGACGATGGCCTTGCGCGCGCCGGCCCGTGCGGCGTCGGTCACCGCGAGGTAACGGTTGAACGCGATCCCAATCTGCAGGATCCCGAGCAGCAGCACGATGAGGATCGGCGCGACGAGCGCGAACTCGACGGCGGTCTGCCCGTCTTCCGAGGTGATGTCTTGGCTGCGGCGGCGGTGTGTCATGGGTGTCGGTGAGCTCGGCGCTGCGGCGGCGGGCCTGCGGTGCGCGGGCCCGCCGCCGAGACGAGGCGAGGTCATCGCGCTACTTCAGACCGCCGATGACCTTGTTGATCTCGCCCTGGAGCGAGGTGCCGAGCGTGGCGAGCGTCACCACGACGACGACCGCAATGACGGCGAGGATGAGGCCGTACTCGGCCATCGTCTGACCCTCGTCCTTCCTCAGATTCGTCTTGAGCCACTGAAAGAGAACGCTTGCGAACATTGTTCGACTCCCCTCTGATGTCTGTTGCGTTGCGGAAAACTGGCGTTCTTGCTGCGGGACGATCCCTACGGTGCGACTGCTTTCACGACGGGTGTGAGTAGACGAGCGCACGCCTGTCCGAGCGCTGTGAACGAGACGACGGCCGCGACCATGACGAGACCGAGGACGAAGGCGTACTCAGCCATCGTCTGCCCCTCGCCGCGGCGCACGTCAGCCCGAACCCAGGCGAAGCGGTCGCGCAAGTTCATGTCTGTCGTACCTCCCTTCGAGTGCTGGCGTAGCGGCATGGTTGAGCCTCGCCCACTAGGGCAGAGCGCTGATGACCTTGTTGACCTCGCCCTGGAGCGACGTACCGAGCGTGGCGAGCGTCACGACGACGACGATGGCAACGACGGCGAGAATGAGCCCGTACTCGGCCATCGTCTGGCCTTCGTCCTTCGTCAGATTCGTTCTGACCCACTCGTACAAGAAGCGTGCGAACATCCGTGTTTCACCTCCCCAGATCGATCGGCCGGTGTTGCATGGCAGCTAAGAGCAGACATGGGCGAGTTCTCTTTCTCCGAGCTCGCAAAGATCACTACGAAGGGGTAGGAGTCGAATGAAGGTCGGCGTATTGCGCAAAGAGGACGGGACCGTCGTGTGCGCGCACTGCGAGCTCGCGGTGCTGCCGCATCAGCG
>WNFR01032351.1_pt1 | contig 11257 bp, 9 predicted proteins | sample 5400221 | NCBI WGS metagenome assembly WNFR01 (sample SAMN13153357, study PRJNA577476) | soil metagenome | isolation source: 40 cm soil under Madrone tree | place: USA:California | collected 2016-06-14 | reverse complement strand
ACCCTGCGAAAACATCGATGGTCTTACGCTCTTCCTGTGCCTGTGCGGCGACTGCAAAAAGTGACGCAAAACCAAGTAAAGACACCACGACCCTGAACTTCATGAAGCCTCCATTAGATTAGTTTTTCGGCGCAGGCCGGCAGAGTTCGAGCGCGACCGCGCATTTCGCGGTGTGCCTCAGGCAGGGAGGCAGCTATCCGCATTTGTTCGTGTTTTTTCTTGTACCTAAAGATGCGGCAGGGGCGGTGAAAGTTACCTGAAATTGTGTATTGCGTCTTCTATGAGGCTGCTGGTGCCTACAACTAAAGAAGCGGCTCTGGGACGTGGCGGGCGATTGCCGTGCGCGTCTGGTCGCGCAAACGAATAAGTTCGTGCCAATTCGACGATTCGCCGCTGTCGTTCGCCGTGCGCCCCTGGTGTGGATAGATGGGTGGCGACAACGTTATCGTCACGCTGGTCGGCCGTGGCAAATAAGTGCCGTCGCGCAGGAACTTCCGTGTGCCGGCCAGCGAGACGGGAATAATCGGCGCGCCCGTCGCCGCGGCGGCCTTGAAGGCACCGAGTTGAAAGGGGCGAATGCCATCGTCGGGGGTAAACGTTCCTTCCGGAAAAACAAAAACGGATTCACCTTGCCGCAAAAGTTCTTCCATCTCATCCGCCTGCCGCAGGCGAGAATTCGGGTCCGTACGATTGAAGGAGAGGTGATCCATTTGGCGCAGAAAAGTGCCAATGAATGGCATGCCGAGAACTTCCATCTTCGCGACGAATCGATAGGTGACGCCCAAGCCGAGCATCAACGGAAGCACATCGAAATAGCTGGTGTGATTCGACGCAAAAATCTTGGCGCCGGGCGTGTCCAAGTGCTCTTTGCCAATGACTCGCACGGGGCAGCCAATCACCGCAAATAACATCTTAAGCGCGGAACGCGTGAAGCGGCCGGCCGCGCGGGAATCGGTCATAACACTCACAACCGCCCACGTCGGCACGATCCACACCAAGAACACGAACCCGAAATAAACACCGTAGAGAATTTCCAAGGCTCGGCCAAAGCCGGCGGCAAGGGTCTGGCCAATTCCGCGCAATGCGCTGCCGCCGCCCAGCCGAATAAGCTGTATCCAGGCCGGCGCTTTCGCGGCGCGAAGCTCGCCATTGAGGAAAAGCTGCTTGGTCTCTTCGCGGCGCAATTTTCCACTCGAGGTCTTCGGAATGCTTCCGAGAGGAAGCAGCTCAACGCGATCCGGCGGCAGACCGAGTCCTTGCGAGATTTGATCGGTCACGGCCGCGACGATAGCCGGGTGGCGGCGCGAATCCCGCTCCCTTACCTCCGCAACAACTACGAGCTTTTCCGTCCCCGAACCTTCGTCCTTGAGGCCAAATGCGACGATGCAACCTTTGCGCAGGCCGTCGACCCGCGCGGCCAATTCTTCCACTTCGTGCGGGTAAAGATTTCTGCCGCTCTTGATGATGATGTCTTTTACGCGGCCGGTGACGTAAATCTCTCCGTCTGCGCGATAGGCGCGATCGCCGGAATTCACCCATGCGAATTCGTTCTCGTTCGCCGCGCGGCCTGCCGGAAAGAGGCTCTCGGTTGCTTTGGAATTTTGGAAATAGCCCGTGGTCGCCGATGGCCCGCGGAACCAGAGAAATCCTTCGGTGCGATCGGGGGCTTCGTTTCCTTGGTCGTCGACGATGCGAACTTCGTGGTCGGGGAGCGCGTACCCCGATGAAACAAAGGAAATCACGGATGAAGATTTCGTTTGCGCAGGTACGGCGGTTCCGTGCGTTGTAAACGCTTCGCGTTCGACTCGGTCAACCAAGGGGCCGCGATTGAGTGGGGGAACCGTGACAGCCAGCGCCGATTCCGCCAGGCCGTAGACGGGGAGCTGTGCTTCGCGCCGAAATCCGTATTGTGAAAAACGCGCCGCGAAACGATTCAGAGTTTCAGGATTGACGGGCTCGGCGCCGTTCAGCGCCGCGCGCCAGGAACTCAGGTCCAACCCTTGGATGTCTTTGTCGGCTACTTTCCGCACGCACAGCTCGTAGGCGAAATTTGGCGCCGCGGAAATGGTTCCATGATGCTTATGAAATGCCCAGAGCCATCGCTCCGGGCGCGTGAGAAACGTTAGCGGCGACATCACCGCCAGGGGCACGCCATAGAGGAGCAGCGTGAGCCACGCGCCGATCAGCCCCATATCGTGGTAGAGCGGGAGCCAACTCACGCCAACGTCGCCGGGACCGAGCTGCACGGCTTCGCCAATCGCGCGCATGTTGGCGAGCAGATTCGCATTTGTGAGCACCACGCCTTTGGGGTCGCCCGTTGACCCCGAGGTGTACTGCAGCAGCGCGATATCCGTTGATTTGCGCACGCGGCTGCCGCTCAAGTGTGCTGGGAGCGCGCCGGGCGCGGAAGGAGGCGCTTTGTCGGCAGCCTCGATCAACTTGTCCGCGTCGGCCACCGACACGAGCGAGCGAACGCGCGGCTTCAACAGGTGCGCTACGGCTTCCGCGCGGTGAAACGTAAGCAACATGCAGACTTCCGCATTGTTGAGGATGGCGGCCTGGCGCGCGGCGTATTCTTCGATGCGGTCCGCCCGAAACGGAGGATAGATTGGAACGGGAATCGCGCCCGCGAGGAGAATGCCTGCGTAGGAGACAAAGAATGCGCGCGACGTTGGCAACATCATCGCCACGCGACCACCTGGAGGCACGCCGCGGCGTGCTAATTCAGCCGCGGCACGCTGCGCGGCCGCGTAGAGTTCGCCAAACGTTAGCGTGCGCTCGAGAACCGCATCGTCGCCATCCTCGGTTACGAGCAAGTGCGTGCGCTCTGTGTCATGCGCGGCACGGAAGCGCAGAACGTCGATCAGTGTTTGCGCGTCAAAAGGCCCGGCTTGGGAAGCTTCGTCGTGGGTTTTCTGTGCCGCTGCGGACGCACGGAGCGCCGAGAATCTTGTCTCGTCGACCGAGTCCGCGTGCGGGGTTTCTAGAATGATGCGTGTCAGGTCTTCTGGAGTATTGGCCTCGGAGGCAGCGCGATCGGGAAGTCGCACGCCGAATTCGCTTTCGAGGCGTGCAAACAGCTCGACTCGTTCCAGACTACCAAGTCCAAGCTCGCGATCCAAATGCGAGCCGGCATTCAGGACCGGCAGCGCGCCGAAGCTGCCCAATTCCTGCAGCAAACCGCGCACGATCTCAAGCACACGCTCTCGCGTTGCTGAGTGATCGATTTGTGCAGTCGTAGTGGCCACAATTTCACCGGGACTGCCACTTCTCGCGCAGGCTACCACGCAGGAGCGTTGATTGCCATTAACAACGGATGTAAGCAGTCAAAAAGCTAGCACCCCGTACGATTGGCTACGCGGTCTTCTGCTTGGTTTGCGGGACCCACCCCTTGGGCATCAGCGTCGTGGAAAGGTCGACGCCAGACAGATCAGCGCCACTAAGATCGGTTTCGCGCAGGATGGCTACCCCTAAGTCCGCACCGGTGAATTTCGCGCCGTTCACATTGGCTAAGCGAAGATTGACGTTGCGGAGTTGCGCGCGCTGAAAATTCGCATTCGATAAGTCGCAGCGGAAAAACTCGATGCCGCTCGCTTGCGCTTCCGTCAGGTCCGCGCCGGGTAGAATTGCTTCTGTCAGGTCTGCATTGCGCAGATCGGCTTTGCGGAGATTCGCGCCAGACAGGTCGGCGCCGGGTAGTTTCGCGCGCCGCAAATCCGTTTCTTCGAGATTGGCGTTGCGCAGAATAGCGCCGCTCAGGTTCGCGCCGCTCAAGTCAGTGCGCGAAAGATCCGCGCCAGTGAGATCTGCCCTGGCACCGCCGTCCTTGCCCTGGAAAAACTGCGCATGTGCCTCGAGTATCGCGGCTACTGTCTTGCCGTTGTGCCGAATGCTTTTTGTCTTCCTTAATCCCATGTCGTGTCACTATCTCCGTGTTTCTCAGCGTCTATTCTACTGAAGGCGAGGACAACCGGAAAGCCGGACGCCCACCCCCATCCGTAATGGAAGGGCGCATGTTTTGCCATCCTGGATGAAATCTTGGTATTGACGCTACGGCATTCGGCCTTACGATATACCTGTAATGCTTCGCAACCACCATTTCCGGCGCTCGTTTTCCCTAATCGTTGGCTTTGCTGCCGTTCTGGCGTTGCTGTGCGTATGCCACCCGCGGGCCGCCGCGCAGCTGCAAGCGCCGGAAGACGAGATTGTGGCCAACCTGGCCGGGGGCCGTGTAATCGTTCACGTCGCGCGTGATGGCAACATTGTTTTCGCCGCGATCAATCAGCCTGTCGAGGCTGGCGGTGTTCCTCCTCGTGTGTTGGAAGTCGACTCTATGCACGTTGCCGTATTGTTGGGGGCTTCGGAGTGGCGGCTTCCGGCCGACCCGAATCCGGTGCGGCTGGACCGCAATTTTGAGCGCGTCCGCGGACGTGACCCTAAGTATCAATACAATACGGACGAAGCGGAGCCGGACCTGGAAACCATCGGCGTCGCCGTACTGGAGAAGTTGCGGCCTCTTACTTCGCAGCTCCACCACAAGATCGACCTACCGGCGGATGAGCCTTTGCTCGAGATGGTGCTCATTGGCTACGCTCCGAACAATTATGGACCTGAGGTTTGGACTGTCGAATACCGCGTGCAGCAAGAGCAGGTTTCAACGCGCAGCGAATATTGGCAGACGCGCATTCTTCGCCCGCGATTTACGCAGCTCTATCCACCGGAAAAGCATGCACCGCGCATGATTGTCGAAGCCCGCTATCCTGCAGACTTGAAAGCGCCCACGCTGATGGCGCTGATTCAGGGCAACGATCCAACGATTGCGCAGCTACGCGGGTCGGACGCTCGTTTTGCGAAAGTGATCGACGCAGTGGACAAGGGCCAGGCCCAGAAAGCGGTTCCGGCCGATGCCGCCGATTTCCTGCGCGCCGTCTTGCCTCTCATTCATCCTCGCCAAAATGGAGGAGCAGCACGGATTCGATTGGATCGTGCCGCCGGATGAGCCCGTCGAGCGGGCTAAGAAGAGTACCGAGGAAGACAAGAATCGGCCGCCGGATGCGCCGAGCTTGCGCCGGAAACCCACTCCGCCTAATCACTAATCTCGTTACGAAAGTTTCTGGATGGCGTCGCCCTGCCGGATCATCCCAGTGGCGATTACGCGGCATAGCATTCCGCGCCTTCCCCGCAGCTCTCGTCGCAGTCCTGGCCTGATTTTTTCCAGTAAGTCGCACGGCGTGCACGCGAGGCAAACTTCCAGTTGCGCATCTCCTGCGCGGAGGCGCTGGCCCGCAATCAGGCCGTTGACGTTGATTCCCCGCGTCGTGATGTTCTCCCGAATAATGCCTGGCTGCAGTTCCATCAGCTCCAGAGTCTCGCTATCCATGAGCAGCACCTGCCGCGGACTTCCGGTCCTTGCGTGTGCGCAGCCCTCGAGCCCGGAATCCTCCAGCGCGCGAATCGCCGCAATCTCTTCCATTGGCAGGCGCCGTTGATTTGCCCGAAAGAGGTGAAGCACAGTTGCCATGACTCAGTCTCCGGCCGCGTGTACCCGGCCTGCGCGGGCCGCGATATCCTTGCGGTAATGCACTCCCTCAAAGTGAATCTTTGCAGCAGCTTGGTACACGGCTGCCAGCGCTCGCTCGACGGAATCAGCCGCAGCGGTAACACCGAGAACTCGACCGCCGCTAGTTACAATCGAGCCCCCGTCTCGAACTGTACCGGCATGAAAGACCTTCACACCAGTAATACGCTCCGCATCGGTTAGACCCTCAATCTTCTTGCCTGTGGCAAATTTTCCCGGGTAGCCCCCGGAAGCCATAACCACGCAGACGCTCGCACCGGGTTTCCACTTCAGCCGAGCCGGCTCTAGAATGCCGGAGGCTAGCTCTGCGAGCACCTGCGCGAGATCGAAGTCCATCCGTGCGACGATCGCTTGTGTTTCGGGATCTCCCAGCCTGCAGTTGAATTCGAGCACCTTGGGTCCGGAGGCCGTCAGCATCAATCCGATATAGAGGAACCCTTGATAGAGGATTCCTTCGCTCGCCAATCCCTGCATGGTGGGCTCGACGATAGACTCGAGGATTTCTTTGTGGAGCTTCGGCGGCAGGAGTTCGTCTGTCGAGTACGCACCCATGCCTCCGGTGTTCGGACCGCGATCGGCGTCAAAGACTCGTTTGTGATCGCGCGTAGGCACAAGGGGGGCATAACGCTGCCCATCCGTAAGTACAATAAAAGACAGCTCTTCTCCCTCAAGCCCTTCTTCCAGCAGCAGCCGCTTGCCGCCCGCCCCCAGCTCGTTCGTGTCCATCGCTCGATGGATAAAGTCCTCCGCTGACGCTGCATCCTGGGCGACAAACACTCCCTTTCCGGCACACAGACCGTCGGCCTTTATGACCACCGGCCAATTTACTCCTGAGAGCGCCGCAATAGCTTCCCGCGACGTATCAAACACGCCATACATTTGCGCGGTCGGGATACGCTGGCGGCGCAGGAACTCTTTCGCGAACACCTTGCTACCCTCCAACTGGGCTGCTTGCTGCGAGGGCGCAACGATAGGCCAGCCGCGGCGTCGGAACGCATCGCCAACGCCGTTGACCAGTGGCAGTTCCGGTCCGACGATGGTCAGTTCAGGGCTTAAACGCTCCGCCAGAGCAACTAGCGCCGCAACATCAGCGGGATCCACGGCCAGGCACTCCGCTTCGGCTTCGATCCCACCGTTTCCGGGCGCGCACCAGATTTTCTCGACTCGCGCACTCTGCTTCAGCTTCCAAACGAGTGCGTGTTCGCGCCCTCCGCCGCCGATGACCAGGATTTTCATTACTTGCCTCTTTGCGGGATCCTTCCGAACGATAGGACCACTCCCGTTTGGTGTCAACTTGCCCCAAATTCACGCTCTGCGAAGGGCGTGTTTCGTATCGCTAACCGTTACTTATTGCGGGTATTGCACGGGAATAAACGTGTTGCGCGACGATGCTGCTTCTAAACTAAAGACAATACCTTTCCGGCTCGGTCCAGGAGTGTCGCGCCATGCTGATTCCGTTGCGCCACGAAAATATGGAGGGCCGCCGCTGGCCGATCATTTCTATCTCTCTGATAGTCATCAATTTCCTCGCATTTTTCGCAACCCATTGGCGGATTGAAGCGCAAAACCCGAGACAGGCTGAGCTTCGTGTCCACATTCTGCTTCTCGCAGCGATGCACCCGGAACTGAGCCTGAACGCCGATGCGCAGGAATTCGTGTCCAACTTTCGCGAAAAGAATCCGTCCGTCTGGAAGACTGCCGCGTCGCAAACACGCAGGCCCGAAGATGCTTGGGATGCGAAAATCCGTTTAATCGAAGACCCCGCGGAATTGCAGCGCGAAATGGATACGCTTGAGCAGCAATATGCCGAAGTCGAACGCGATTCGATTCTGGCCCACTACGCCTTCATCCCCGCGCATCCGCAGCCCATTTCCTACGTCACTGCAAATTTCCTGCATGGTGGCTGGATGCACATCATTGGCAACATGTGGTTTTTGTGGCTTGCCGGCGCCATCCTGGAAGATACCTGGGGACGCGTTATCTACCCAATTTTCTATTTCCTTTCTGGAGCCATGGCGCTCATGTTTCACGCTTGGGCGAATCCTGGGAGCCTTGCCGCCACGCTGGGCGCATCGGGCGCGGTTGCGGCTTTGATGGGTGCGTTCCTGGTTCGCTTTCCTAAAACAAAAATCGAGATGATTTGGCTTTTCGGTTTTGGTTTTCGCTCGTATCGTTTTCAGGCACGAGCTTACTGGCTTCTTCCCCTGTGGTTATTTATGGAGCTTTTTTCGGGCGCGATCTTTGGCGGTTCCTCGGGCGGAGTTGCCCATTGGGCGCACGTGGGCGGTTTCGTGTTCGGGGCCGTGGCAGCGGTCGGCCTCGGCTATTCCGGCCTCGAGCATGTTGCGAATCAAGCGATCGAAGCCAAAGTTAGCTGGACCGCGGAACCTGCCATTGTGCAAGCTACCGAAAAAATGGATCAGGGGAATTTGGACGAAGCGATCGCGATCCTGCAACCACACGTCGCGAGCGGCTCAGCATCGATCGATGCCTACACGCTGCTGTCGCAACTCTATTGGCGCAAGAACGACGTCCCGAAATATCACGAAACGATAATCAAGCTCTGTCAGATGCATTTGAAGGCGCAAGATATTGACGCTGCTTGGCAGGACTTTGGCGAATACCTGAATTCTGGTGGGGAGCGCATGCCCGCCTCCACGTGGCTGGAACTTTGCCGCTCTGCGGAGGGCCAGCAGAATTTCGAGCGCGCCGTCGAGGAATACGACAAATTGGCCCACGCTTACCCGACCGAACGGCAATCTTTGCTAGCGCTGATGGCTGCGGGAAGGCTCTCTCTGAACAAATTGAAGCGACCAGCGGAAGCCCTGCGATTTTTCAAGGCTGCGGCAACTTCACCCGTTCCACATCTCGATTGGGAATCGAATATTCAAGGCGGAATCGTCGAGGCGCAAAAGGCTTTGGCGGCGGCGGTTGAGGTGCCAGTTACAGAGGCCTAAGCGCAAAGCGAAGACCTCGACATTCCTAACCTATTTAGAACACAAAGCTGGTTATTATGTTAATTTATGCGGTGCTGGCAGCCCGAATGGGGATTGTTACGCTTGAAACCGCGTCAGACGACGCCAGCATGTGGCAGCGGCCATCGAAAATCCCGCCCGGGTCGATGACCATGCAAGGAGAGTGAACTTCGCCAGTGACGACGCCCTTGGCCTCAATCTCAACTCGACCCTGTCTGCTCGGAAATGATGTTGCCTTTCACGTTGCCGTCGATGCGGAACGTGCCTGTGACGGTTAGCGTTCCCTCGAGAGTCACGCCTTGGTCAATGAAACCTGTCCACTCTTCGTTGCTCGCGCCCTTTGTTGCACCGGGCCACTTCCACGCCATAACGCCCCCAGAAGAGACTCATTCCACTCTAGCGGCGTTTACGCACAAGTCAACGCAACGTTCGGATGGAGTTGTCGAATCAGATGACAGCGGCGCTGCGATTGATACAGAGCCTGGTTGCGACAATCGAAGACGAAAGCTATTTCATCAAGCGATCATACAAGCCCATCAACTGAGCCTCTTCGTAGTATTCCAGAACGAGCTGTCCCGGACGAGCCTTGGTCTTTTCGCGTAGCATGATTTTAGTACCCAGATGACGCTGTAGCTCTTCAAGTGCGGCGCGAATGTTTGCATCCTGCGGCGCGCTCGCCACGGCGATGCCAGTCCGCGCGCGCCGTGCGGCCAGGCGCTCGATCTGACGAACCGTCAGTCCACCCCGCGAAGCCCGATGCGCATAGCGCATGCGGAGCTTTGCGTCGACGACGGCCAGTAGGGCGCGCCCGTGCCCCGCGCTGAGCTTGCCTTCCTCGATCCACTCCTGGATATTTGGCTCCAGTTTCAGGAGGCGAACCGCATTGGCAACAGTGGCACGGTCCTTGCCGGTGCGTTCCGCCACGGCTTCTTGGGTAAGATGAAATTCCTCCATCAGGCGGTCAAACGCGCGGGCCGTCTCGATGGCGTTCAAGTCTTCGCGCTGAATGTTTTCCACCAGGGTCATTTCCAACGCTAATTCGTCGGAAACGTGGCGGACAATCGCCGAAACCTTGGTCAGGCCGGCACGCTGCGCGGCACGCCAGCGGCGCTCACCAGCTATGAGCTGAAAGCGCGCGCCGATTGGCCGAAGGACGAGGGGTTGAATAATGCCACTGGCCTTAATCGAACGTGCCAGTTCGTCAAGCGCCTCCTCTCGGAATTTCGTGCGCGGTTGGTATGGGCTGGGGTCGATGAGATCAATATCGACCTGTTGTGGGCCCGCCGACATCGTTTCCCGGGCCGGTGCCGCCGCAGCTCCGGCGGCGACTGGTGCAGGCGGTGGTGCGACCTGCGGTTCAGGCTCCCGAATGAGCGCTCCGAGCCCCCGTCCCAGCGCGTTTCTCGTCATTGGCGATTACCTCCTGAGCGAGTTGTGTGTAACCCTCGGCCCCTTTGCTGTGTAAATCATAGAAAATAATAGGCTTGCCAAAACTTGGAGCTTCCGCTAGCCGGACATTGCGTGGAATGATGCTCTGAAAGATCTGCGTACCGAAAAAACTGCGCAAATCTGTCGCGACCTGGCGCGAGAGGGTGGTCCGTTCATCGTACATCGTGAGCAGAATACCCTCAATCTCTAGGCTCGGATTCAGGGTTCTGCGAATTCGCATCAATGTGTCGAGCAGTTCCGAAACGCCCTCAAGCGCTAGATACTCGCATTGAATGGGCACTAAAACCGCGTCTGCGCCTACAAGGGCATTCAAAGTGAGCAAATCCAGCGCGGGAGGACAATCCAGGATGATAAATCGATATTTTTCGCGAAGACCATTCAAAACAGCCTTCAATTTGTACTCGCGGCCCTCGGCCGCGACTAATTCAACCGCAGCACCAGCCAAATTCTTGTCTGCGGGAACGACGTCGAGGCGGTCCACTTGTGATTTCTGTGCAATTCGATCGAATGGCTCATTCAGGATAAGCAGGTTGTAGAGAGTGCGACGGGCGGGGTCTTTCTGAAAACCGATCGCGGCCGTTGCGTTGGCCTGCGAGTCGCAATCGACGAGAAGCGTTGGCTGTTCAGCAGCGGCCAGGCAAGCTGCCAGATTTACCGCGGTGGTAGTCTTACCCACCCCACCTTTTTGATTGGCTACAGCAATAATTCGCGCCACCGAACCCCCGTGGGCGAAAACTTAGCAAAGCTGGAAAGTAGATGCAAGATGTTTCACGTGGAACACTGGAATTCCGTAGAAATAATCATACTACGACAGCGAACAACTTGTTTCACGTGGAACACTTCTCGAAGGTGAGAGTGTTCCACGTGGAACACTATCGAGGTGACGGAATTGTGGCGGAGTGAGTCCTTGGAGGCCAGCACATACAATCAATCGATTTGACGTTCGGGGTCGCGATGTTCCACGTGGAACATTCCTTCAGGCAATGTCTAAGCCAATGACGAACCCCGTGCAACTCCCGACGCAACTATGTTCCACGTGGAACAATGGCCGTCCACCAGCTGCGCTGTCGAGCCTACGATGGCGCTATGTCCTCTCGAATCCCGACCAGCAGGAACCTCTGCAGCGAGTGGGGAATCGCAATCGGTTCCTTCCAACTCCACCCGCCCATTTTGCGGATTTCCTCCATATCACGGCCACCCACCCAAAGAATGGTTTGCTCCGCAGCGACGCGCTCGGATCGCGCCCAAATCAAGA
>WNFR01008757.1_pt1 | contig 11257 bp, 5 predicted proteins | sample 5400221 | NCBI WGS metagenome assembly WNFR01 (sample SAMN13153357, study PRJNA577476) | soil metagenome | isolation source: 40 cm soil under Madrone tree | place: USA:California | collected 2016-06-14 | reverse complement strand
CTTCCCCACAGCCCCATTCCTTCCTCTGTCAGCGAGTCTGAGGAACCATCGTTTGGATGTGAAGGAAAAGGATATTAGGTATTTCCTTCTCTAATATATTTATAGTATCAATTAGAGAAGGAAATACCTAATATCTGATACTATAGATACATTGTGTTTACAGTAATTGAGATATTCCCGGGCGGGCAATGAAGAAGTCGACTTTGTAAAAAAAAAATTTGAATTTCATTATGTAAGAGAAAATCTCTAGAAACGAAAAACGATAAAAGAAACCCAAAATTCAGACTGGGCCTTACCTAATGTATCTCTCGAGTGATGGCAACCGAAACTGCAAAATGACTCAAAAATGACTGGAAATGACCGCGTTCCAGTCTACAGATGACTACAGATGACCAATTGCAATATTTGTGACCCGAGTTGACAGCAACATGACCCCTGCCCGACCCCTGCCGGACTGGCGATGACACATTCCGTTTTCCTCGTTTTTACTGAGCGTGACTTCGCCGTAAAGAAGTCCAAAGCAATTCACTTTGAGGGTTTGACTCTCCTTCACTGGCAGCTCCTCACCTTCAAGTTCCGAGCCGGCTTTACACGCTGATTTCTTGATCCGGCTATCTCCACCACCACGTCTTGAGACATTCTGCGGAACAAAATAGCGTCCTCTTTTTTGCAATGGCTAGTGCGGCAGGTGACAGCAGGAACGCCGCTCGAATATATCTCTGGTGAAACTTGAAAATATTACAGTAAAGCTTGGATCTCGAATGATCGCTTGACCTTATGGACATGTGGTAGGGTAGGTAAACGTGGGATGTGAAGTTCACGTTTATCGTACCGAATCATATATCAACACGCAACAACACGCGTCCTATTGATTGCCGTCACATCAAACATGAAGGACGCGTGGTTGTTTTCGTCTCATCTTTCCCCTCCTTCTGCCCTTCGCATCCTTGCCGCGATGAGCATAAAGCCCTCTCACTGTCTCAGCCCTTAGGACCCCAAGTACGTTATATACAACGTCTTGGCGACCCCCCGGTGTCGCGGCCCAGCTCTCACCACGTTCAAGTTGGGATGACATGCGTACGATGCACCCTTGGGGTGCCATACTCTCGAGATGGGCGCTTTCTGATATGATACCACAATTAACCTCCAAGTCCACCTCGCACTCCAATCACGATACGAGATCGCTCGATGCGCTGGTGTTAGCGATTACAGGCCTCTAAAGCAGGTCCACCCATGGGCATGTGCCAGTGGTCCAGGATAGCGAAACTACCTCTGTGCCTTTATCGGGGTTTTCCGCGTCTCGCTTCTTCGCCCCACTGCTGTTTTGATTGGCTTTGTTTCGCCACTTGAGATGAGCACATCTGTCAACGCTCCTACTCGCCACCCGTCATGGCCTCAGAATGCACTCTCCCCAGTTGGAGCCTTGCGCCTGGTTGTTAAGGTCGTGATAATTCAACACTTTCCGTATCACATTTTGAGCCCCAGAAAATTAGCGCAAGTAAATGAGGATATATTATGGGCGGCATCAGATCTCCGAGATCTCCCGGCAACGTATCATTAACATCGTCCTTGACATAACGAGTTTGGGATCCACGAAACAAAGCAGCTCCTTCAAGACAAAGAACCGCTTCTTCTGTACTTAAAAGGGCTCTTTTTGGCTATGTAATTATCTTCCCTGATCCTGGTAGGTTTCAACTATTTTTGCTAGTTCTGTGCAGGATACCTGCTTCTGCGCACCGATCCTCTCAGTATACATTAGAGGTTGTGGCAGTAATGGGAACAACAGGTGGATGTTCAACGTTCAACGTTGAGCTTGCAGCGAGGCGCAGATCCATTTCCCAAGATGCGGTAAGCCATTGTTCCTTGCTCCTGATATTACTCAACTCTTTTCTACTTTACATTCTTTTGCTCCTGCCTAGGCCACCTGTGCCTGCTCTCGAACGCTTCCAACATAACGTATAGATTAAATGTTTTAGCTCCGAGCAGCGAACACAGCAACGGTGGGATTTACAAGCGGTGAGGTGCCGTTTTGTCATGTAATTAATTCTCTATTATTATCCCCAAGGATATACTAAGTCATTGTTTCGTTCTTAGTTGTTACCCAACTGATGGCGATTGCACACCCGCAAGGACACGAACCCGACGCACGGACCCACCGCCAACATCTGCGCAAGCACGAGAATGCGTGACAAATAGAAATAATGTTACATAGCGTATACAGTCCATTAGATACAGTCAGCAGAAAAGAGGGACGGGGAAGGGGATAGATGGGCTCGTGTAAATGGGTGCAGCTTTTTTTACTCGTCTTCCCCATGCAACTCTGCTGCCTCTCCGGGTTTCCCGCTAGACGACGCCGCCGTCTGATGCTGCATGAGAAAAAAGCGTACGGCGTCAGCTAATCCCCAAGCGGAAAGCGGCCAGAGGGAAAGGGAGAGAGAGAGAGAGACGGACGCGCCTGGCGAAGCTTAGCGAGGTGAATCTTGAGCGTCTCTGCATAGTTCTCGAAACCGAGCGAGACCATCGCATAGAGGATGTCCTCGCCGCCGATCGTCTTGCGCTTCTCAAGCTGGCACTTCTCGGCCGCTTCGGACGTGATGAAGCTGATGAACTCCGACACGCACTCCTGCACGCATTCCTTGGCGTCCTTCGCTATTTTCGCCGTTGGTGGGACGGCATTCTTCATGATGCGCGAGACGTTTGCGATCTGCGCCACCGCAAAGGGGGGTTAACGCGGGGGAGGGTTGCAGGAGGTCACTCGGTGGTGAGCGCAGGCACGGGTGGCGCGTTCTTGGGGGAGGGGGTGGGAGGAGGAGGAGTGGCGGACTTACGGGCAGATAGCGGTCCTGCTCACGGTACTCGCCGACTTCTTGCTCGGTGATGGGCACGGGCTCCGGGGGTTCAGGTGGCTGTTGCACTGCCTCTGTGGCGTTGCCAGAGCTGTCCGTTTGAGGCGCGATTGGAGGCGGAAACGAGTCGGCCATGGTGGATAGCGCGGGAACGCCAGTCACCCGTCGTCAACGACGGCAACGGGTTCGAATGAAGCGTGGGAAAAGCCACGGGAACAATTCTTTCATCGCGCTTACCGGACCGTCCTGGTAAGCCGCATTACTAATCTAATCGACAGCTATTCTACCAACCGACGAGCGGCTCAGGCCTCAGGTTTTATCATTCCAAGTCCAATAATTTATCCCATAGTCGAACAGGATTTCCTCGCCTTTCCGAATACGTCGGGCTAAAAGTGTGTATTCCAGTCAGCCAAGCATAATGACATCAGGTGTGTTTGGGACATACTAGTCCAAAGTCCGATACGCTGCTCCCCAAAGACGAGCTTGGCTAGGATGTGGCTTAGTAACACCAGACAGATACCATATGATTGAAATTAAAATAGCGTACTCCTTGCCACACAATTTGCCTTGCCTTCCTTTGCGCTCCCGTGATTGATGTAGCGTGTCTCATTTCCGACGCGCGCGCTGTCTAGCGTGAACTTCGGGTTATATCCAAAGTTGTAGTTCAAGAAAATGTGCTTCCTCAAATCCCTAGAGAATAGATTCACTCTTCGTGTGTTTAGGACTTGTAAAGATGAAACACACTCTCTGGCATGATGTTCTTCCGGGACAAATTCACCAACGTATTCTATTATAAATGAAGCCACAGACACTTCAGCGGATGAAGGCGGAGAATGGCATAGTATGGACGTACCGCCCAAGAATTGGCCTTCGCTGATACTCTTCACAGCAAAAGCGCCAAGACCATATTCAGCCCGCTTTATTTCTATCTCCTGCCATACATAAACATGATTTGATCCTGGGTCAGAAAATACACTAGAAGGTGGGAGAGCACGCACTGCACCGCTGCCACGTTGTATGTCTGAGTTTCGACAATAATACTTTCCATCTGGGTCGGTCTGTCTCGGCGGTGGTTTCTTACTGCTACTACGAAGCTCTACAAATCCGTGTCGTCGAGATGCGTTCAAGACTCATACGGTGAACGCACCTTTTTTTTTCGCACCACACGTGCACACAGAAGGGTCGCACTCCCTTCCTTGCTTTTTGCATATACACTTATCTGTGTCGCACTTCACGCTGGTTTGCGTTCTCGCCTTTTTCGGGGTGAGTACGCAGCGACAGCCTACCCAGCGACGATTGCCTGAATACGGAATAAGTATGCGGCCCTAATTTCATTGAACGTGGGAGACCACGACAGACAGGAGGGACCGCAGGAGCAATGACGGGAGCAGTGAACAGAGACCTCGGCGCAACTACATTCTGGGTTGCTTTGGTCGCATGGACCAGAATGGGAACAGGGGCCAGGCCTGCCGTGCAAATAAAAAGGTCGGGGTTATAGCATCACATCTAAAGCCAAAGCTCACGACAAGTAGTTATCAAAACTCTCGCTTTCGTCCTTCTCATCCCCTAAAAAGTGAGAATGCTTTAGGACCATTGGTCTTCCCCGTGAAATGACGTACTGTATCCCTTGATACTTAGCCGTTCTTTGTATGAGAGAGTCGGGCCAGATTCCGGATACACCCTGTCGTCGAGAATAAGTCGCCGTCGCAGAACGTAAACCTTGTTGACGTTCAGTGAGCATGGAAATTACAATCGCATTTGCAGAGAGAACCTCTCGACATGGTTTCCTCACGAGTATTGCCAGACCACAAGGAAGAGTGTCGGGTATGATGTCCAGGATGCACTGAAGTTCGTCTACGTCTCGCTCCGCCCAGTCTACGCTGTCTTCCTGTTTGTCTTATGATTACTACTAGGGAGGGAAATGATCGGAAATTATTACCGTAAACGTATCGTCGATCTCTCGAAAACACATGTTCCCACAGGGTTCCCCTTCCGGGTATGCATCGCTAGTAACACGAGGCGCGGTTGGCGGGACAGGAGGAGTTAGCGATGCTAGACCAATCGGTATGACCAAAGTAGGGCGCTGTGAGCTCAGATAGGAACATACAATGCTGCGGGCAGAAAGCCTGGATGCAACAAGGATTGGGGCAAAAGTTGGGATTTATGGAATCTAAACGCCCGCGAAGGTCGTCGATGTCTGGCTCGTGTGCACGGGGGTCTAAGATTCGCTCCTCCACGCCATCAGCGTCGATGGGGAAGTTGTCCATTATCTCGGGCCAGAAAAGGTCGTCTCTATATACATATATGCACTCATCAGCAGAACGAGCACACGAAACCAGGAGATACAATTGGAGGAAACGACGTGCCGCTGTGTAACCTTGAAGATTAGACCATCTCGATTGGTCGTGCGTAGTAGAGGAAGGACTTCAGCGTCGTCGATCTCATCTGGCGATAGTCTATGGCCGAAGCGCAATCTGCGGAGCGTTTCAAGCTGGATCACCTCAACTGGCAACCATGGCGAAGGGTCAATCAGGAGCCGCAAACACGTACGTAAATGCTAGCTACTGCATACCATCAGGATCCACGAGTTGCTCCCAAGCGAAATTTTTGTAATTCGAGAGATAGGACTTGACATTGAATTTGGGATCATCGGCATAAGGGACAAACGGTACGGTTTCGACTTCTGCCTCAGCAGCACTGCCCACACGGTTCGCGATTGACTGCACGGCGGGAGTACAGAACTCGTAGCACGGATGCTTGTCGAAGTCCTCGCCCGTCGGGAGTTTCGGGAGTTCGAGACTGACCGTGTCGCACATGACCACAGTCGACCCACCCGGATTCAGCGGGATGTCGTCTTCCGTTTCGCAGATGTAGATGACCTCGACCTCGCCGGGCTCGCCGTCGCGCAAGTTGAGTGATTCAATCAGAGCGTCCTCCGCAACGGCTGGAGGTGGCAGGGGCTTTTGGAGGAGCAGGAGCTGTTGTTGGCAGTTTTCCGGCTTCCACTTGTTGAACTCGTCCCATACTTCCTTGTACACTTGAAGTACCAGGGTTCGGATTTCGTCTGGATTGCGACTGATCGGTGGGTTGGAGGGCATTCGAGTTGGGGTCAGTGACCCGGAACTGGAAGGGCCCACTTCACTGGAGGCGCGGGTATCCATCTAGGTGATTGCCAGGGCGTACACATTGACATCACAGACAAAGAAGTGTGACTTACGGATGTAAAGGCGTTTAGAGCGAGATCACATAATCATTCTTTCGCGGCGCTTGCTTGGCGCGTAACGCCTATTGCGTCTCAACTAGCTCAGTCGTGTTGTCTATTGTGTCTCTCAGGGAGATCCCTGTGTTCTCTCTTCCCACAATTCCTCACTCTGTATTTCGAGGCCATTCCAGAAAGGTGACCATCATGCAGCGCAACAACTCAATGCTCTTCGCAAACTTCAACCAAGATTTCACGTCCGTAGTCATTCGTTATTAGAAGCTATGCGTCTCTCATCCCTTCCCTCAGATGTATTTCAGTCGGGACACGTAAAGGCTATAGCATCACCAACTGTGACCCCTTCGGCAGAGTCTATACGATGAGTGCGTGTATTTCGTTCCGAGTCATTTTATCGGGTCGGACCCTTATCCTTCTGAAACATAACAGACGACGGTGCGCGCGGGATTGTAGAGATGCTCTTTTGTACATCGCTTATCGCTCTCGTTGGCGCTGCGGACCAACCATCGTCTAGTCCGCGGAAACTACAAATAGTGAACACAAAGGTACGTCGCTGCCGCTAGCGTTTTTCAGTGATTTCCGACCCGTCGTGTCGCAGCGACAATCCATGATTTGCGAGCTTCTATTCCCTTCATCAATCCTCGCCGTCAAAATGAACCGAAAGACGCTTGTTATCGTCCTCGAAACTGAGATCTACATCTATGACATCTCGAACATGCGTCTTCAGCACGTCATCGAGACCCCACCCAACCCCGAAGCCATCGTCGCTCTCTCACCTTCCGCCGACAACTCATACCTTGCTTATCCCTCCCCAGTTCCAGTTCCCGCGCCGGTCTCCGCCTCATCACAGACACCACCCGCACAGTCCCCCACAACTGCGGCATCTGGCGACGTCCTGCTCTTCTCGACAAAATCACTCACCGTCTCCCAAATCATTCGCGCTCACAAGGCGCCCATCTCCGCGCTCGCACTGAACAGCACCGGCACGCTTCTCGCGACGGCCTCAGAGAAGGGCACCGTCATTCGCGTGTGGGGCGTCCCTAGTGCGGAGAAGCTGTACCAGTTTCGCCGTGGGACACGCGAGGCACGCATTTACTCACTCAACTTCAACGTCGTCGGCACCCTGCTGGCAGTGAGCAGCGCACACGATACGGTACATATTTTCAAGCTCGGAACCGGACGTAGTAGTAGCAGCAGCAGCGTCAACAGCACCAAGGACGATCACGCGACGAGTCCATCGGGCAGTATGGACAGCCGCGACGGCGCAGGTGCTTTAGAGGGGGGGTATGATGCGTTCGTGGATGATAAGAAAAAGAAGAGCGGGTCGGTGTCGTCGGCCTTCCGTCGGCGGTCGCTGCATCTGACGAAGAACATCACGTCCTCCGTTGGCGGGTATCTCCCGAACACGCTCACAGAGATGTGGGAGCCGTCACGAGACTTTGCGTTCCTCAAGCTTCCAACAAGCGGCGCACGGTGTATCGTGGCGCTGAGCGGGTGGGTCCCGTCTTTGTTCGGAGTTTTTAAGAGGTTATATGCCATTTTTAGGACGATGCCTCAAATCATGGTCGTGTCTTCCGAAGGGTACTTCTACTCGTACAGCATCGACCTAGAGAACGGGGGCGAATGTTCCTTGATGAAGCAGTACTCGTGCGTGCCGACCACCGCCATTACTCAGCAAAGGTCTGACGTCACTATAATTCCCTAGATTGCTCGACTCTGCAGACGAGGCGTCGAATGACTAACTTCGCTGGCTACACGGGCGCATTCTTCGGCATTTCTCATGGGGACACTCTTGGGACCTCGACACTGTTCAGTCGTTCATCTATGTATGATAAGCAGTGAGATGCGACAGCGACTTTTGAATACCTACAGTAACCATCCCGTTATTTCGCACTCGATTTGCATGGAGGCAGCATATTCATTCATTTGTGTTTGTTCACGGCTGGGTGCTGTCCACACTGGACCCGAGAATCGGTCTTTACGCGAAAAACTCAGTGGAAAAACTCAATTTAAAATTGAGTCAGACATTGAGTCTTTAATGGAGAACAACAGTGGCGACATTATGTCTTTTCCACCTGGGTGAAAGGAGACGAGCGACGCCCGTCCATTGGCCGTGGCACACGTGAAAATCTCAGCCCAGAACGAGGTCGGGTCACGTGGAAATACCCGAATTAGCAGTCTCGCAGCTGACTTCCTTGCTGTGCAGTCGTTATCCCCAACGTCAACGTGGAAGCAACATGGAGCCGTTTTCATGGTCTGACTCCCTCCGCGCACTCGCAGAACCATGCCTATCCTGTCTCAGCACATCAAAGACCGAGCGCAACGATCTCGAGGATCTCCTAGCGGATTCCGGCAGTACCACTACTGAGACGCTCTCTCTGCACTCGAATCCAGGCGCACCACGGCCCAAACGTGCCCGCTTCACGAAAAACATACGCCTTTTCGGCTGGAACCTCTTTGGGCGTCCACCTATCCGTTTACCCGACGACGACGACGACGAAGACGACGATGGAGCTGGAGGCGGGAGGGAGCAGGGAGGAAGTAGTAGGAGAAGTCGTCGCCCGCCTCTGGGAACGCTATCGTCCTCGACTCTCGATTCGGACGCTGCGCCGCTGGACTTGGCCGCTATCGAAGCACGCGCGACCAAGCACGCAGAGGACGCCGCACGTGCGGAGCGGCGGGAACGGCGGCGTGAGCGCAAGGAGAGGGGGCGCGCCGCGCTCACGCTCGCACTGGAGCATGCTGCCGTGCTCGATGGAAACGCGGAGTTCGAGGGGTTCCCCGGGAGCGGAGACCGTCCGCCACCGCCGTCGTCGTTCGCGCGTGGCTCGGAGGATTCTCGGCGTGATGACGAAGACGGCGAAGAGGAAGGGGACTTTGGCGCCGGCGCGTATGCGCGCCGTACACGCGGAGGCTCGGACTCCGGGCGCGGATCGGACTCGCGCTCCCGCACTTCGTCTTCCCTCTCGCCTGGTCTGCAACAGCAGCAGAAGCAGGGACAGGGTCAACCCTACAACCATCACTACATCGCACAACAGCCATCTGCACAACCCGCGAAGCGCAGCAAAAAGGGCAAGTCGTCTCGCTCGTCGACATCGAAGACCACGTCATCGTCGAGGCGATCTCGCTCGTCGCCGTCCGCATCACAGTCGCCCAGCCTCGCGTCGCCCGTGGCCACGCAGTTCTCGGACGCCCCTTCCGCCCCGCGTACTACGCAGGAGTTCGAGGGAGCCCCGAATGATCTCGGTCTGCATACCGTGGGGATCGAGCGCCTCTCGTCTGGATTTCCGAGCCCCGGCTTCGGCGGCCCCCGAAATGGAAAACGGGACATGGGTGCCTTTTTGGCGAATCGGGGCGATGCTTAGCGTGTTATTAGTTAGAGACTCGAGCGATCTATTACCAGTCGTTTTCGTCTGTGGGATTCATTTATCTATTATCTTGTAAATTGTAGTCTGTCTGAATTACACCTAATAATTCTTACGACGACCTCCAAAGCCCAACGTACATGTATCATAAATACAAGGCTGAGGACCGAGGACCTCAGAAGGAGCACATTCGGCAAACTACAGTTGTGAGAGTCACCTTCGCTTTCCTTCAGTTCCCCCAGCATGACCCTCGGGAAACGCACCGTGCTTATAATACTTGATATTCTCGCTTTATTGGTCTTCTACACACCCAACTCCGAGTCTAGCCATGCCGGGTCATGCAGTCATTTTGAACCAATTGTACTGTATCATCTGACTGGTGACCGATGGCCTCCCTTCACAGATTGCCAGTGGAGAAACACAGAAGAGCAGAAAGGAATTTACCTCTACCCTTGATCGAGACCAACACGTGTGGAAAGCTGTGTAAAACGCCGGATTGACTCCGAAAGGCGGCACCAAATATTGCCTCAAGGCGTCCCCTCCTGCACGCTTCTTTTTGTATCGCGATCCATCAGCTAACAGGGGGCGTATTGGCGTCTACTCTAAGACAGGTTCTCGGTGTACACGCCCCCTCTTTGAACTAATCACGAAGCGAGAAAGTTCACTACAAACACTTTGAATTGCGAGCCAATACAAAGGACTGCACATAACTTGTAATGTTGTCAAGAAAAGCGCGGTCAGCGGCGATTCAAACCTCGGAGCGCTCTTCAGCCTTTGAGACAAGTCCAGATAAGTAATGTGCTCGTTTAACATCGTACGTACAGTCACAAGTGGTCCGTACTCTTCGTCAAGTCACCGACATCGTGAGTGGCATGGGAATAGGTAAGGGTATGGAAGAAATGGGTAGCCGCCACTACGATTTATGGGGCTTTTGACGAGGTGCTGAATCAACAGCCATGAGGGAGGACTGAGTGTAGTCGAGGCAAAACTAAGGAAGATGCCTTTAGTGTACGAGATGATGGGGGGACCGATCGACGAACTACCAGATGTCAAGTTACCTGGTTGCCTTCGCAATCTAGAATTCGGATGGTCCTTCCAAAATCCTGCCTGCAACATCCAGTCGCAGGTCCCGCAGAATACTGGTTACGGGACTTTTCGGAAGGTCATGCGATGCGCGGCGCTGCAGACCAAACCCCGGTGTCACAAGAGGCCAGATTCTTTCCAAGATGACAGTACAAGTCTCCCCTATAACCCCGAGCCCGAAAATAACAGTAGAGTTAGATGATGGTGAAATACAATTGATACGTCGTGAGATGAAATGCAAGAATAATAGTAGATGGGAAGAAGGCCGGAGACGCAAGGGTTGATCAGAAGTCAGTCCCGACAGCTCACCTCTCAGCGACAAATCAGATGACTGCCCAAATCGCCGTAGTTCGCGGGAGCCATCAATGGGCACGAGGCATGGCTTGCCTTTTTTTTAAAGAAAGAAAGAGCCGCCAGAGATCATCGCATAGAGCTGACATGCTCGGGGCCTGAGAGGAGGTCATGGGGACAAGCAGCGTGAAGCGCACGTAGCCTAATACGACAAGAGATAAGCAAGACGCGGCAGTTGCGGTAATCGGTGGCGCTCGCCCACTCCCAGGACGATGAAACCGATCTGACGTTTTGTCACCGTCCTTCCGTTAAGCGATAGGGTGGGGGTGGGAAAAATGGGAGGTGGCGAAGCACCAGACCAGTTGTTTAGTTATGGGGACGGAGCGCCCAAGCCAGAGCTTTGAGCATACGGTAGGCAAATTTTTTTTTTAAATTGTCATAGTAGAGCAGAAGAC
>WNFR01007799.1_pt1 | contig 11257 bp, 10 predicted proteins | sample 5400221 | NCBI WGS metagenome assembly WNFR01 (sample SAMN13153357, study PRJNA577476) | soil metagenome | isolation source: 40 cm soil under Madrone tree | place: USA:California | collected 2016-06-14 | reverse complement strand
AGCACGATTAAGAAGACGAGGGCGGCAATGGCAATCCGGGGCGAAACGGTGAGGGCAATCCCGACAATAATCGAATTGCTGATCAAGTTTCCAACAATCGGCAACAATCCGCAGAGAAAGGTCAGGCCGATGACGAGCGCTGCATATTTGAGTGAGATCACCAGCACAAAAATGGTCGTCAATACGGTGTTAATGGCTGAGATCGCCAGTTGTGCGCCCATCACCGTTTCGAAACTTTCGTAGAACGACCGGAAACGGATTTTGATCTCGTCGGTGACCGCGATAAAAAGATTTGGACCTGTCGGCTTGCTGGCAAATTTCTGGATCCGCGGGTTTAAAAATAAGCTGACCGCGACCACAATCCCGATCAAGACGAAGACCAACTGCTTGGCGCTGAGCATAGGCAATTATCGGCGGAATCGATTCCGTGGCGATTTTGGGAAAGGCGATGAAAGCCTGCCGGATAAAGAATCCGAAGCCATAAACCGTTGCCGAAAGGACTACGAGGAACAAAGCGAGCGCCATCCATTTTCGCTTGCTGAACTTGAGCTTTTGCAAAACGAAATAGGCAAAAAGAACTGTCACCAGCGGCGTCGCCAGATGAGTGGCCGCAGCCAAAACAATGACTGCTACAATGAAGAGGTGGGAGAACCACGCCGCTCGCGTCATACTTCTAGACGATGCTAGACGCGCCCGTCCCGAACAAGCGATAACCTCATATTCGATTCTACAGAAATTAGATCTGCGTAAATCCGTGAAACCTGTGGAAGTTACCTCGTCGTGAATAACCGCTCTCTTGCCGAACATTTTTCCACGCTTTCCACACCGTTGGTAGCGGATGCGGGTTTGAGGTTACACTTGCCGATCCTGGTTGCGCCGCATGGGATTCAACCGGTCGTTCCAGGAATGCGTTTGGCCGGACGCGTTTTGCCAGTCAAACATTTCGGCAGCGTCGACGTTTTTCTGGAAGCGATGGAATCGGCGGACCCAGGCGACGTTCTCGTGATCGACAATGGCGGCCGAACCGATGAAGGCTGCATCGGCGATCTCACTGCGCTGGAAGCGCGGGCCAGTGGGCTAACCGGCATTGTGGTTTGGGGGACGCATCGCGACACGCAGGAGTTGCGCGAAATTGGGCTGCCAATTTTCAGTTACGGCTCGCGGCCTGGCGGGCCGCAGCGACTCGATTCGCGCAGTGACAACGCTCTCAGCGTCGCGTGGTTCGGCGATTTCGAGCTTACAAATAATAACGTTGTCTTCGCCGACGATGACGGTTGCGTCTTCGTTTCAATAGAGGCAGTCGAACAAATCCTGAAAACTGCGCGGGGAATTTGGCAGACGGAGAGAAAACAAGCAGAACGAATCAGGGCCGGTAAGACCTTGCGCGAACAAGTCAGGTTTGCCGATTACCTAAAGAAGCGATCTGCGAATTCGGGATACACATTTCGGCAATATTTGCGCGAGGTCGGTGGCGCTATCGAGGAGTAACGCGCCGGGACAAGATCGACAATTAGAGGTGCGCGGTTGAAACCGAAGGGCTCGCAGGCGACGTTAGTTATTCGATGGAATCAACTCGTACGATCAGGTTACGCTGGCTGCACGGCACGGTCCACGATGTGACGCATCAGCTTGCCGGGTTGCGCTTTTCGCGTTCCGGTCCGCACGCCTGGCGGCCGGCCATCAACGCCTATCGCTGCGAAAAATGCATCACGATTTGTGTCGATCTTGCCGGAGTCGAGCGCTCCGATATCGATCTGGCGATTGAAACTCAGCGCTTGTCGATCCGCGGTGTGCGCGATGTGCCCGAGCCGCGGGGCAAGGAAGATCCGGCTTTGCAAATGATCGCGATGGAAATCGATTATGGTCCGTTCGAACGGGAAGTGCGGCTGCCAGACGAAGTCGATGTAAAAAAAGTGCGCGCGGAGCAGAAGAACGGCCTGCTCTGGATTCATTTGCCGCTCAAAAAATCATGAGCGCAGAATTACTGGAAGCACTTCAACCCCGCGGCGGAGGCAACCAGTTGCCATCTTACGGGCCGGCGATTGGCGGCGCGGAGCAAATCCAACCGCCAAAGATCCCCGAGACATTGTCGATCTTGCCGTTACGCGGGTTCGTCATTTTTCCAGGGACAGTCGCACCGCTGAATGTGCGCCGGGCGGGATCGATCAAGTTGCTCGATGAAACCTTGCCGCTGACCAAGATCATCGGTTTGATCGCACAGCGCGATGAGACCAAGGAAGATGCAGAACCGCAGGATCTATATGAGGTCGGTACCGCAGCGATCGTGCTGAAACTTCTGCGACAAGCCGACGATCACGTCGTGGCGCTCGTACAGGGCCTGCGCCGGTTCACGCTGCGCAAAATCGTGGCGACGCAGCCGTATCTACGCGCGGAGACAGCGTTACTGGATTCGATCGCGGCGCCGAACACGAAGGAATTTGAAGCCGAATTTCGAAACCTACGCGACTCAGCTGCCCACCTCCTCGATTTGACGCCGGAAGCACCGGAGGGGACGGGCACAATTGTTCGCAGCATCGAAAGCGCGGAACAATTGGTTGATTTTCTCGCACCAAATTTAAATGTCGATCTTGCGCAAAAACAGGCAATTCTGGAAGAGCTCGATGTCGCGAAGCGGTTGCGCGCAGTGCAAACGCACATCGCCACGCAGCTTGAGATCGCGCAGATCCAGCAAAAGCTGCAGAAGGATGTCGCGTCACAATTTTCCGATGCGCAACGCAAGGCTTATTTGCGCTCGCAACTGAAGGCGATCCAGCAGGAACTCGGCGAAGGCGATACCGGTGCCGACCAGCAGATCGCGCAGCTGCGCACGCGGCTCGAGGAAGCGAAGCCGCCGGCCGACGTGCTGGCGCAAGCCGAGCGCGAATTGAAGCGGCTCGATTTCATTCCTCCAGCCAGTCCGGAATATTCCGTTATTGTCACATACGTCGAGACGATCTCCGAACTTCCGTGGTCGAAACTGAGCGAAGACAACATCGATCTCGATCAAGCTCAACACATCCTCGATCGCGACCACTACGATCTCGAAAAGGTGAAGCGCCGTTTGATCGAATATCTGGCCGTTCGCAAATTGAATCCGAAAGGACACGGACCGATTTTGTGTTTTGTTGGCCCGCCCGGAGTCGGCAAAACCAGTTTGGGTCAATCGATCGCCGACGCGCTCGGACGCAAGTTTGCACGCATGAGCCTGGGTGGCATTCGCGACGAAGCGGAAATTCGCGGGCATCGTCGCACTTACATCGGTTCGATGCCGGGCCGAATCATTCAGGAATTGCGCCGCGCTGGCACGCGCAATCCTGTCATGATGCTTGATGAAGTCGACAAGATCGGCGTGGATTTTCGCGGCGATCCGGCCAGCGCGTTACTCGAAGTGCTCGACCCACGGCAGAACTTTTCCTTCGTCGATCGCTATCTCGATGTGCCGTTTGATTTGTCCCAGGTCATTTTCATCGCCACGGCCAACTACATTGATGCCGTGCCGGAACCGCTGCGTGACCGCATGGAAATTATTTCGCTGCCCGGTTACACCGAACGGGAGAAGCTCGAAATCGCGAAACGCTATTTGCTGCCACGACAACTCGAAGAGAACGGGTTGAAACCCGAGCAATGTGAGTGGCAGGAGGAAGCGTTTCGCCGCGTCATCAACGATTACACGCATGAAGCCGGCGTGCGGGAACTCGAACGGCAAATCGGCGCGGTCTGCCGCGCCGTCGCGGCGAAGTGCGCGCGGGGCGAATGCGAACGCGTCACGATTACGCCTGAGTTCGTGGCCCAAACGCTTGGCCCGGCGCGTTACGTGCGCGAGACCAGACTGGCAACGAGCAAGCCGGGCGTCGCCACGGGACTCGCGTATACACCGTACGGCGGCGAAGTTTTGTATATCGAGGCCACCCGTTATCCCGGGAAAGGAAACATCATTCTCACCGGTCACATCGGGGAGGTGATGAAAGAATCGGTTCAAGCCGCGCTCAGTCTGGTGCGCACGCGTGCGAACGAAATCGGCGCGAAACCGGAGGAATTTCGCGACAACGATATTCACGTACACGTGCCCGCGGGCGCAGTTCCGAAAGATGGACCATCCGCTGGCGTGGCCATGTTCACCGCGCTCGCTTCGCTTTTCAGCAACATGCCGGTCCGTTCTGATGTCGCAATGACCGGTGAAATCACGCTGCGCGGATTGGTGTTGCCGATCGGTGGATTAAAGGAAAAGAGTCTGGGCGCGATGCGGGCCGGTGTTTCCACCGTCATCATTCCGAAGCTGAACGAAAAAGATCTGGTCGATGTCCCGGCAGAAGCGAAAGAGAAACTGAAGTTCGTTCCGGTCGAAAATGTCGATCAAGTTCTGGACGTAGCCTTAGAAAAGAACGGCGCGGCCGACGAACGAAAACTAGCCGCGAGTTAAAGCAAAACAGCTGCTCGACCACGCCCATGACGTCGTCCAAACTCGGCGCATACTTCGCTTTTTGTTTCTCGGCCTGTTCATCCTCCTGACCGGCTCCGCACTTCCGCGCTCTTGATACATATACGCTTAAACGTATATGTATTTTATGAGCAAACCAGGAAATGGCGCGCCTGCTTTCTTGTTCAAAACTTTGGCCGAGCCAACCCGATTGCGTTTGCTCAATCTGCTGGCCTGCGGCGAGACCTGCGTTTGCGACCTGACTGATACGCTCCGCCTCGTCCAGCCGAAAGTGTCGCGACATCTGGCTCAACTGAAACGCGCCGGTTTGGTGGACGCACGGCGGGATGGCAAATGGACGTATTATCGCTGGGCGCAGCATGGCGATCCGCTGGTGCGACGCGTTCTCACAGGTTTGCGCGAATGGATGGCGCAAGACACCCGATTAAAGGGCGAACGCCGGCGGCGCCGGAAAGTATGCTGCGGCGCTAATCAGAGAAAAACGAAAGGAAGAAGTCCATGAAAACCAACGAATTCATCTCCGCGCTGCGCACAGTGCCTAACCGCCAATTAGTTTTCATCGATAGGAACGGGCACGCCGTCCATGCCGGATATCATCTCACCGAGCTGAAAGCGGCTACATTCAACACAGTGGATTGCGGCGGCCAAGTCAACCAATGGGAGGAAACCGTCGTCCAACTTTGGGTCCCGGCTGAGGCGGATGCCGGTTATATGACCGCCGCGAAGTTTTTGAAGATCTTCGACAAAGTGCGCGGCACGGTGCCGATCAACCTCGACGCAGAAATTCGCGTCGAATACGGCGACGAGAATTTCTTTCCATCGACATATCAGGTTCGCTCAGTCACCCACGAGAGAAAAACAACGCGTGTCTTGCTGGAACCGCCGGCAACCGCTTGCAAGGCGCGCGATCGTCGGATCGCGACGTCGATGGCGCCGGCAACACCATCATGCTGCACGCCGAGTGAGTCATGCTGCGCGGCTTAGTCTAGCTCGCAGCGTTTTAGGATCGACATCGGTAATTCAGCTTCTTTGAATCGCGCTCATGAAGTGCCTTACTGTCATTTTTGCTTCGACAATCGTGAATTTCTACGTTTTCGCACAGAATCCACCTTCGTCGCCAAGTCCTGCGGAGTTCGATGTGCTGATCAAAGGAGGCACGGTTTACGACGGGACCGGCGGCCAACCGCAACATGTCGATCTTGCAATTCGCAATGATCGCATCGCCGGCATCGGCGATTTCAAAAACGCGAAGGCCAAAGCGATTGTCGATGCCACCGGGCTTGCGGTCGCACCCGGGTTTATCAACATGCTCTCGTGGTCGAACGAGTCGCTCATCCAAGACGGCCGTTCCCAAAGCGAGATCCGCCAAGGAGTCACGACTGAGATTATGGGCGAAGGCGAATCGATGGGGCCGGTGAACGATGGCATTCGCGCCCACATGCTGCGGCAGCAAAAAGACATTCATTACGAGATCAAATGGAACACGCTGGCGGAATATCTCCGCTATCTCGAGGCGCGCGGCGTCTCATGCAATGTCGCATCGTTTCTCGGGGCGACGACCGTGCGCGAATACGTGACAGGCTTCGAAGATAAAGCGCCCACTTCGCAACAGCTCGATGAGATGCGCGAACTCGTGCGAAAAGAAATGGAGGCGGGCGCGCTCGGCATCGGGACGTCGCTCATTTATCCTCCGGCGTTTTATGCGAAGACGGATGAGCTGATCGAGCTCTGCAAAGAGGCCGCGAAATATCAGGGCAAATACATTTCGCACATGCGCAGTGAGGGCAACCAATTGCTCGAAGCGCTCGACGAACTGATCCGGATCAGCCGCGAAAGCCGAATTCCGGCGGAGGTTTATCACATCAAGGCGGCCGGCCAAAAAAACTGGCCGAAGATCGACAATCTGCTTTTGCAGATTGAAGCGGCGCAAAAGGAAGGACTGAAAATCCGGGCGAACATGTACACTTACACCGCGGCTGGAACCGGACTCGACGCCTGTCTGCCGCCATGGACGGAAGACGGCGGTTATCCCGCCCTCTTCAAACGATTGCACGATCCCGCGACGCGTGAAAAGATTGCCGCGCAAGTTAAGATCGACAGCAATGAATGGGAAAACCTTTATCTCGCTGCGGGTTCACCGGACAAAATCTTGCTCGTTGGTTTCAAATCGGAAAAGCTGAAACCGCTCACTGGCAAATCGCTCGCGGAAGTGGCCGAAATGCGCGGCAAAGATCCGATCGCAACGATCATGGATTTGATCGCAGAAGATGAATCGCGGATCGACACAATTTACTTTTTGATGTCGGAGGAAAACGTCAAAAAGGAAATAGCAAAACCGTGGATTTCGTTCGGGTCCGATGAAGCGTCGCAAGCACCGGAGGGCGTATTCCTGAAATCGAATCCGCATCCGCGGGCCTATGGAAATTTCGCGCGCGTGCTCGGAAAATATGTGCGCGAGGAAAAAGTGATTCCGCTTGCGGAAGCGGTCCGGCGATTAAGCGGCTTGCCCGCCACCAACCTCGGCCTCGATCACCGTGGCTTCATCAAGGAAGGAATGTTCGCCGATGTCGTTGTGTTCGACCCAGCGACAATCGCGGACCGCGCGACGTTCGAAAAACCGCACCAATACGCCATCGGCATGAAGCAGGTTTTTGTAAATGGCGTGCAAGTAATCAAAGACGGCGAGCACACGGGCGCCAAACCGGGCCGTGCGCTTTGGGGGCCGGGCAAATTATAGGCGCGAGGAGGCGATCGCTTCTTCGGGAGCGTGCACGCGCTTTAGACTTTTCAACGGAGCCGGCGCAATCACCGGCGCAACCGCGGTTCCTCTGCGAAAACCGCGCACGTAGAACATGAGAAAGACGCCGGTGACAACGAGGAGCGAGCCGATCCATTTCAACAACCAGCCGGGATCGCGCAAAATCTGCACGGTGCTTTGACCGAGGTTGTCTGGATTCCACGAGGCCTGGGAGATTTTGTAGGTCAGGCCAGTCCATGTATGCAACCACGCGCCGGGAAAACTAAAAGGGTTGTTCATCCAACATTGGCCGGTCGCGCCCTCGCCCTCGGCAGTGGAAATGCGCAATGTGCTTTTGAATCCGGCGGGACTGTCGCTGCCTTCGTTGCGTTTTACTTCGAAATCGAGCAATTCGAGAGCGATCGGCAATGGGATCACTTTCCAACCGTAAGCGATCTGGGTTTCGTTCGGCGAAGTTGGAACCGCTATCTGCCAGCCGGCCGGAACCCATTGCTCGAACGTTTCGCCGTTTTGCTCGAGACGAACGCGGACGCCGTCGGGTAAATCCGCCGCTGGCGAAGGTGTCGATGTTTTCATGGGCGCGAAATCCATCCACGGTTCGGCGTGCGGCATCACCTTGTCGATCTTGAGTTGCCAATCGGCCCAACCGGTGGTGAGCGGCTTGTTCAAGTCGATCTTGCCGGTTGAAGCACCGGCCTTGCGTGAAACAAGTTCGTAACTGAGCAATCCGTCCTCGCCAACAAAAAGCGTGAGCCGATTTGGTGTCTCGCTGCCGGCCGGCGGCATGGTGGGCGGACCGCCAGTGGTGGTTAATTCGGTGCCGCCATGTGGATTTTTGATCGCGGACGCTGCCGCGGGAGTGCCTTTGCCATGAATTGTGACGAGCACCGCTGGATTATTTGGCTGCTCGGTTAGCGAACCCGGTTTGCCGTCCTGAATCCGAAAGTCGGCCCAATAATTGTCGATCTTGAGCGTGAATTGCGTGCCGTCGACCACGACTTCGCGCCCAAGATTTTCCGCGACATCGAAATTCGCCTCTTTTCCGTTTAACAAAATCGCCACACGGCCTTTGTTTCCGTTTTCTGGCGCGAGCAATTGCACTTTTGCGCCGACGCTACCCCCTCTGGCAACATGGCCAATTTGTTCATCGGGCGCTTTGCTGAACGCAAAGATCGACTCTTCAAGATCGACATCTTCACGTCTGGTCGCCCCGGCACTCGCGTTCCTCGTCGATGCCGACACAACGCCGCGCTTAAGCTCGATGTTCGCCAGTCCCATTGAGAAATTTCCATGCTGCGGATCGTCGGCCAGCAACCAGCTTTCGAGATGCTGGTTCATCAATGCGGTCGAGATCGTAAGATGCAGCGCGGGCGCGCCACCATCAGCGAGCGGCCTTGGGTTCAGCTTTCCTTCGATCGCGGCCGCGTAATCGATGATGCTCAAGCGTGCACGGCTTGCGAGCACGCCAAGGTTTTTCGGATGATCCGGATTCGGTGGATGATGCAAAAATTCCGCAGTGTAACCTTTGACCATGCCGTCGGTGTCATGGACGCGGAGCTGATGTTGATTGACAAGGAGCCTATTGGTTGGCGGCTCGCCTTTGAAAAGTGTGATTGTGCCTTCCGTTCCCCAAATCCGGCCAATGAGCGAACCGGTGAGCAAGGTGATGATGCCGAGGTGAGTGATAAGAAAGGCGACGTGATGCTTTCGCCACGGCCAGCGCGAGATCGCGGAGACGGCGAGGTTCGCGCCAAGCAAAATCAGCCAAAGATTGAACCACGGCGCACCGTAAACGTAGGCGCGCGCCACGTTCGCATCGAAACTCGATTCGTAAAGCGTGCCGATGATCGCGGCAACAATCAAAACCGCGAGTAAAACAACGGCGAGCTTGAGCGACGCAAAAAAACGAAAGAGCGGATTTTTTTGCCAAATCGGCAGCGCGGATGAATTCGAATTGGCCATGCGAAGATCGACATCTTCCGCGAGGACGGACGCGCGTTCAAACACGAAGGTGGATCGGCCGCTCCGCGGGCGATGCTAATAAAATCGCGTAGCGGCGCGCATGAAAGCCTGGCACGACCAAGAAACGTTCCTACCTCAATCCGTCCACGCCCTCCAGCGCTTCCGAATCGGCTTTGTATAACGGTGGATGTCGATATTTCTGACGCGGTCGACGCCTTCCTTCATGGCTTCGGTCGAATCTTCGTACTTTTCCTTGACCGATTTGAAGAACGGCCAAAGGAAAGGCAATGAAAGAAAGCTCCAGTGCATGTCTCCAAGCGAAGACTTTACCTTGATTTCCCTCTCTTCGACGGTTGAGGCGTAACGGATCGCCAAGCCGATGGCGAGGCCGATGGCGAGTGCACCGAGAATGGTGGGCACGGGATTCTCGCGCAGGAAAAATTCAGTCCGCTGTCGAGCATTACCTGCTGTTTCTTTCGTCTGTTCCCAGGTGTCGCCTGCTGCAGCCGAAACTTTTCGGGCCGTTCGCCGCAAACGCTGCCCCGCCCCGGATCCAATCTCCTCTTCGCCGGCTGGCAATGAGGTAGAGAGAGGCTCATCTTCGACAAAATCGTCGTCGTTTGGATTGATCATATAAACGATTCGCAACTGAACCGGCTTCTGCGTTTCTCGGGTTGTTCTTCACGTCCAGTGCACTACCGAATCGCGAAACCTTAGCAGATTAGCGAAAGGAACGACATGGCAGACATAGCGAAAGAAGAGGCCTATTGGCGCGAGCATCATGGGAAACAACCGTATGCGAAAAAAGAGCTTTCCTATGATGACTACGCGGCAGCGTATCGCACCGGTTACGAAGGTTTCCACAATTATCCGGGGAAAGCCTACGAAGAAATCGAAGACGACCTAGCCCTCAACTATCAACGAACCAAGGCGGGGGCGGCACTCCCGTGGGACCATGCTCGTCATGCAGTCCATGCCGCCTGGGCCAAGCTCAGCCAAGACGTCGCGCCGCGCGATCCCGACCGCGGCATCCGCGGCGGGATTTGAACTATTTGTTGTAGCGGCGGTCTATGACCGTCGAATCTATTGGGAAAACAAGAAGATCGTGCTCACAGTGCGCCGCTACAGAAGCCGCCGATAAATAGCGCAGAGGTCGTCGGTGGCGACGACGAAGACGACTTTGTCGATCTGGTCCTCGGTTTCAAGGAAGCCGCGAGTAGTTTCGAGCGCAATCTGCGCCGCCTTTTCAACCGGATAGCGATACGCGCCACAACTGATCGCGGGAAATGCGATCGTTTTGATTTTGGTTTCCACTGCCACCCGGAGCGAGTTGCGGTAACAATCCGCCAACGTTTCCGCCTCGCCGCGACTCCCGCCCGTCCAAACCGGACCCACGGTGTGAATAACATAACGCGCGGGCAGATTATAACCGCGGGTGACCTTTGCTTCGCCGGGCGCGCAACCGCCGAGTGTTCTGCATTCAGCCAGCAGTTTCGGCCCGCTCGCGCGATGGATTGCACGATCGACTCCGCCGCCACCGAGCAGCGTGCTATTGGCCGCGTTCACAATAGCCTCGACATCAAGTTTGGTGATGTCGCCACGGAGGATATCGATCTTCGCGGACGGCATTTCATTTACGGCGCGAGCCGATCAATCAACCAGGAACTGTCCGTCTGCCGCGTGTAACGAAATCGATCGTGCAGACGATCTGGACGACCCTGCCAAAACTCCATCGTTTGCGGCGTTAGCCGATACCCGCCCCAATGCGATGGGAGCGGAATCGGTTTGTCCGCGAAGCGCTCGGTCATTTCCGCCATGCGCGCGTCGAGCACGCGGCGCGCATCGAGCACTTCGGTTTGGCGCGACGCCCAGGCGCCGAGCTGGCTGCCAAGCGGACGCGAACGAAAATAACGCTCCGATTCCTCACGCGAAGTTTTTTCCACTTCGCCGCTGATACGGATTTGTCGATCCAGTTCGATCCAATAAAAGGCGAGCGCGGCGTACGGATTGGCCTCCAGCTGCCGTCCTTTTTCACTTTGATAATTCGTGAAGAAGACAAAACCGTCCTGGTCGAATCCTTTTAATAACACGACGCGCAC
>WNFR01007264.1_pt1 | contig 11258 bp, 8 predicted proteins | sample 5400221 | NCBI WGS metagenome assembly WNFR01 (sample SAMN13153357, study PRJNA577476) | soil metagenome | isolation source: 40 cm soil under Madrone tree | place: USA:California | collected 2016-06-14 | reverse complement strand
AGGCTATAATCTCCGCCACGCTCTTCAGGTGCGGGCTGAACGCAATTGCGCTATGGCAGTTCTCAAGAAATTTCGTCCACGGTGGTGGCTTAATGGCCGTCAGTCGCCCGAGACTCAGACCAGCATTGCGTTGGTCCCGCCCATCAATGCGCGTTACGATCTTCGCCCGCTAACCATTTCCCAAATCGACGAGTGTTGGCGTTTGGATCAGCGTTGCTTTGTTGATGGCGAAGCATACAGCCGCGATACGTTCGAATATCTGCTGACTGCGCCTGAATCTGTCTCGTACCGAATCGTTACGCAGAACAGCGCCATGGCAGGGTTTGTAATCGGACTGCTCGAACCCGATCACACTGGTCATATCACTACCATTGGAATTGCGCCTGAGCACCGGAGACGCCGCCTGGCCAGTTCTCTGATGGAAAGAATCGAAGATGGATTTCGCCGTCGGGATGTGAGGATTGTCAGGCTGGAAGTGCGCGCCAGCAACGTTTCAGCTCAGAAACTCTATCTCAGCCTGGGTTACCTGGTGACTCAGAGGCTGCCGAAATACTATTCAAACGGCGGCGATGGCCTGTTGATGATTAAGGCTATTGGCTGACCTGCGTTTACCTGGCCGCACAGACCTTAGCTCCGGCGCAGTTCCGTTAATACCTGTTTTGCAACAGCCTTCAGCGTGTCGAACACGCCGACGCCCGTCGACGCTACCGCCTCAATAACGGGTTCGCCTTTTCTTTGCAGCTCAACCGTCAAGTCGGGTGCCGGAATCACGTTCGGGAGATCACGTTTGTTCAGTTGCAGCACATACGGGAGTTTCATTAGTTCGTAGCCGTAAGCCCGTAGGTTCTCTTCCAGGTTGTAGAGGGATTCGATGTTGGCGTCCATCCGCTCTTCCTGCGAATCGGCCACGAATACCACGCCGTCGACACCCTTGAGAATCAACTTGCGTGATGCTTCATAGAACACCTGGCCGGGAACCGTATACAGGTGAAAGCGGGTCTTGAACCCTCGCACCGTGCCTAACTCCAGTGGCATGAAGTCGAAGAACAGGGTGCGGTCAGTTTCGGTCGCCAGGCTAATTAGCTTGCCGCGCGCCTGGGGTGCGGTGGAATCGTATATATGCTGAAGATTCGTCGTCTTTCCACAGAGCCCAGGTCCGTAGTAGACGATCTTGCAGTTAATCTCTCGTGATGCGTAGTTAATGAATGTCATAGGGGCTCGGCCAGTAGTTAGCAGGGCGACTCAAGGATGCTCAAGTCGCTTAGCGGTTTGAAAAAAGACTGTCGATCTCATCGTCGGTAATTTCCGAGAACGGGAGGGAATTATCCGAAGCCGCCAACTGCGATTCACGTTCGATTTCGGCAAATGCGGTAGCCAATTCCTGAGATATTTGCCGGGAACGAAGCTTGACCAGGCCCAGACTTGACCGGTCGTCAAACACCACCAACAACAAGACCCGGCCAATCACGCTAATGTGGATGCTCTCTCGCTCTCCTTCATGGGAAAGCGTGGGAAACTCGCGCTCTCCGATTAGCTTGGCCATGCCACCAGTGGCGGCGACATTTCCCGCGGCTAAAGAAGCCAGACTAGTGGTGTCCAACTCACCCAGCTCGCCGTGGACTGCGATCTGTTGACCATCCTTGTCGACCAACACCACCAGACGGGCAGAGGCATCCAGGCGTAGACGTGCCAGCACTGCCTTAATCTGGTGATAGCGCTGTTCGCGAATCAGAATTGGACCGTTGGCCATTGAAGTCTGACTGGAATTTGTGAACCAAAACAGCGAGGAGGCAGGCTAAAGCTGTTCTTAGAAAGCCTAAAACTTTTAGTTTGGAGCCAAAAAGTAACGATGTTCCTTGCGCGGGCTCTGCAAGTGTACCCAAAAACCGTCGAAGTTCGGTGACTCAAACACTGGTCTCCCGAATCCTCAGGAGTCACTTTAACACGGCACTTCGCGGCCATCAAGTGTTATCCTTTGGCCATCGCTGGTTGTGAACGTTGAACATAACATCCTTCTACGACCGCAAACCCTACTCTTTCGTTGAATTAGGTCAGCGGCTATGTTAAGCTCTCGCCTTGTTTTTGCGGCGATCTTTGTGGTGAATCGTCTTTGAATCGAGGGCTTTGCGCATGAGCAGTCCCATCGCCAAGAGTGCGAAGAAACTTACCTCGCGCCCTTCCTCGCGCCATTCATCAGCGGCACCGTCATCTCGCAAGCGAGTTGTGGCGGGCAAGTCGACCCGTCTCAAACCGGCCACCAAACGTTCGCCGGCAGGAAAAGCGCGAGCGCGAAAGGCCCCAAAGCTGCGCACCGCCAAAACAAAAGCAAAGCCGTCCTCAGTTTCGGCAAAGCGACCGGTCGCTAAGCCCCAGACCAAAGCAAAGAGAACCGTAAAGCGCACTTCGGAAATCACGGTTAGCCATCCGAAAAAAGCCGTCAAGGCTGTCTCAAAAGTTAAGCGCACTGTAACGAAAGCACCGGTGATGCTTAAGAAACCGGCGCCACCGCTGCCTCCGCCCCAACCTACTCACGACGAAGCCGCGGCCCTGCGAGCTTTCGAAGCCGCGCACAAAGAGTTTACTCGTGGCCGTTTTACTGAAGCGCGAAATCAATTTCGCTCTCTAGTGGAGAATTATCCGACGGTCGCAGAGGTTACTGCTCGCGCCCGCACTTATCTCGCCGTAGCCGAAGCACGTTTGCGCACCGAGTTGGCTTTGCCCAGGGACGCTGATTCGCTTTACGATCGCGGAGTGATCGAGTTGAATCGGGGCGAGTATGTGGCGGCGCAGGAGCTATTCGAGCGGGCGCTTAGACGCGAGCCCGAGGCGGCTCATATTCATTACGGCCTGGCGGCGAGTCGGGCGCGTTTGGGTGCCATTGACACGGCGCTTAAGTCCTTGCGGCGTGCCCTGGATATTCAACCTACCCTGAGGATCCGCGCGCAACGCGATCAGGATCTCAATCCTTTGCGCAGCGATCCAGAATTCGATCAGTTAGTCTTTGCTGCTCGCGACTAGTTCTTAATGTCGCCCTGCCCGCAGCGAAAGTCTGCGCCGCCTGCATCAGTCGAAGTTGTTTTGAAAGCATTTAGCTTTCAGGTATTATTTCCGCTTAGTAATCACTGCGGGGTTCACACCGGAGCAAATACTTGCAGAATCCAGACGCGAACGACAGCCTGAAGCTGGTGGCTATCGGCGGGGGCACTGGTCTGTCTACTTTGCTGGGCGGCTTAAAGCGTTTTGTTGGGGAACGTGGTGATGGCCTGTGGCTGGATTCTCTGTCAGCCATCGTTACGGTATCTGATGATGGCGGCAGTTCGGGGCGGCTCCGTGATGAATTGCAGATCCTGCCGCCGGGAGATATTCGCAATTGCATGATCGCTCTATCAGAGGACTCGACGCTCCTCTCGCGTTTGTTTCGCTATCGTTTTCGTGGATCGGGTGATCTCGCAGGGCATAGTTTTGGAAACTTATTTCTAGCGGCATTGGCCGACGTGACTGGGGACTTTGTTGAAGCTGTTAGGCTGTCATCCGAAGTGTTGGCGAGCAAGGGGCATATCTTTCCCGCAACGATCAACGACGTCCGGCTGGTAGCTGAGCTGGAAGACGGGCGCGTCGTGCACGGCGAAACGCAAATTACCGCGGCCCGGTCGCCAATAAAACGCCTGCGGCTCGAGCCAGAGCAGTGTCTGCCGCTGCCCCAAACAATGGCTGCGATTCGCGCGGCCGACGTGATCACTATTGGTCCCGGCTCCTTGTATACCAGTATCATTCCGAACTTGATCGTGGCTTGGGTTGCCGATGCCATAGGCAGATCGAACGCGACAAAGATTTTTATTGCAAACTTAATGACGCAACCGGGCGAGACCGACGGCTACGACGTGCGCCAACATCTGGCGGCAGTGACCAGGTACGCACCACAAATCCATTTTGATTACGTGGTACTTAATAATCGACCGATTAGCGCGGTCCAGGCTGAGACATATCGTGCTGATGGGGCTTATCAAGTGGGTTTGGACGACGAGATCGACGCAACGGACTTCGGCCCCGAGACGGAATTTGTACGCACAGACTTGCTCGATTCTGGCGAAATGGTGCGGCATGATTCTGAACGTCTGGCCCGCGTCGTAGTTACCTGCGCCGAGCGAAAACGTTCACGACCTCTGGCGGGGATCGAATCCTGAACCATCACGTCCCGAAAAAGATAACGCGCATGACTGCACAGCAAACTCCGGCCGGCCCACCTGCGAATCTGGATATTCTTATTCTCGCGGCAGGCCTGGGGACGCGGATGAAATCAAGGGTCGCGAAGGTCCTGCACAAGCTCCAGGGACGCCCGATTATCGCTCACGTCTCCCGTACCGCCTCGCTGTTAAATCCGCGTAGCACTCACGTCGTTGTTGGGTACCAAGCCGCCGAGGTGCGGGCGGCGGTCGAAAAAGAACTCGGTCACGGTCAGGCCAGTTTCGTCAATCAAACAGAACAGCGCGGCACCGGCGACGCGGTCATGGCGACGAGTGGTGCCTTGGCGGGAGCAAACTCAACCGTGCTGATTCTTTCGGGTGACGTGCCGCTGGTTCGTCCCGAAACTCTGCGGGCACTGATAGAGCAGCATATAGCCAACAAAGCGTCCTGCACGATGCTTTCCGTTCGCCTGGAAAATCCGACCGGCTACGGACGTGTCCTCCGCGACGAGGCCGGCAACTTCCTCAAAATCGTCGAGCAAAAAGATGCCGGCGAGGATGAACGGCAGATCCGGGAAATAAACGCCGGCATCTACTGCTTTGACAGCGAAAAGCTTTTCCGCGCGCTGGAGCGCGTGCGTCCGACTAATAGCCAGGGTGAATACTATCTCACTGACGTCCCCGGAATCCTGCGAGATGACGGAGAGCAAGTGGCGATTTGTCAGCACGCCGACGGTCGTGAAGTTTCAGGGGTCAATACGCGCGCGGAACTTGCCGAGTTTGAGAATTTGCTTCGGCGCAATGCCGTCAGGCGCTTAATGTGGGACGGCGGGGTTACTTTCATAGACCCTTCGCACGCTTATATCAGTAGTGAAGCACAGGTCGGGCGTGACTGCATTATTCATCCGGGTGTGCATATCGAAGGCAAGTCGGTAATCGGCGAAGCATGCGAAATTCAACCGGGCTCGCGCATCACAGATTCGCGGCTCGGTAATCGGGTGACTATTAAAGATCATTGTGTAATCGTCGATTCTGAGATTGGCGATGACTGCGCGGTCGGGCCGTTCGCTCACTTGCGCATGAACGCGCGCATGGAAGAGCGTGCCGTGGTGGGAAACTTTGTGGAAGTTAAGAAATCCCAAATCGGCCGGGGGACAAAATCGATGCATCTCACCTATCTGGGCGACGCGACAATTGGAGAAGACACCAACATCGGGGCCGGGACAGTGACCTGTAATTATGATGGTAAGGACAAACACCCGACCGTGATTGGCAGCCATGTTCGGATCGGTTCGGATACAATGCTCGTTGCGCCGGTCCAGGTGGGCGATGGTTCAGTGACGGCTGCCGGTTCAGTAGTTACCGAAGACGTTCCTCCGCACACGCTCGTTGCCGGCGTTCCGGCCAAAGTCAAAAAGAAAATCAAAAACAGTGATGAGTAATGAGTGATGAGCAAACACAACCAAGAGTCACTTGCTCCTGACTCATTGCATGCCTCAAATCAGATTGAGCTTTGCTGTGGTAGCCCTAGCCGGCGGCTGAAAAACGAACTACGATCCACGAAACCACACTAAGCCGCACTAAGAAAACTCCCGTTCGTGCTGTTTCGTGTGATTTCGTGGATCGCTTTTTCAGTTATAACCCGGAATATTTGGGTCGAAGAAGATGATAAGCTTTGAGGCACACATCAGAACTAACTACACGGGCGCGTGCGAGAAGCTGCGAACGTTTGTCAAAGATGAAGAGATGAAGGCCATGTTGGCCTGTGGTGGACAAGACATAAGCCTAGTCAAGTCTTGGATGAGAGATTATGGCTTGTTCTAGGATATTTCCCACCGAGGACGGAGATAAGACGGCCAAGAGATTCCTCTTATTTTCAACAAGTGTCGGACCAACGGTGACTGTTGTAGACAAGAAACTTTTTGAGGAAAAATATTCAGAGCAGTTCGAGGCGCTTTTTGATGAGGTCAAACGAACATGGATATCCGCAACGTCTAACTGCTTTGGATGGTCGGTAAACCAGAGTGATCACTCATCACCAGGCATTCAGGAAAACATATGTGTGGAATTGTCGGATACGTCGGAAACAAACAGGTGGTGCCGTTAATAATCGACGGTTTGCGCAAGCTCGAGTACCGCGGTTATGACTCGGCCGGCATCGCTGTCGTCGACGAGAGTCATCGACTCAAAATACGGCGCGCCGAAGGAAAACTGCGCAACCTCGAAGAGGTTTTGCGGCAGCGGCCGCTCGATGGCACCTATGGCGTTGGTCACACGCGTTGGGCCACGCATGGCCGCCCCACCGAAGAAAACGCGCACCCTCATCGCGATTGCTCCGGGCGGGTAGTCGTGGTGCACAACGGAATTATCGAGAACTACCTGGAACTAAAAGACGATCTGCGCAAGAAAGATCATAACTTCGTCACCGAAACCGACACCGAAATCGTAGCGCACTTAATTGAAGAGCATCTCAAGCAAGGCAACAGTTTTGAACAAGCAGTACGCCAGACGGTCAGCGAACTGCACGGTATCTTTGCGCTATCCATGCTCTCGGCTGACGAGCCCGACACGGTCATTTCGGCGCGGCTGGGACCGCCGGTGGTAATTGGAGTCGGCGATGGCGAATACTTCGTCGCTTCGGACATTCCCGCGATCCTGGAACACACCCGCGATGTTTTCTTTCTCGGCGACGGTGAAATCGCCGTCATGACCAAAGACTCCGTGCGCGTAACAGACTTCGCGGGCACTCAGGTCGAGCCACAGATGCAAAGGATCACCTGGGATCCCATCCAGGCGGAAAAGGGCGGCTTCAAGCACTTCATGCTCAAAGAGATTTACGAGCAGCCGCGCGCGGTCCGCGAAACCGTGGAAGGCCGCATCTCGCTCGGCACCGGCCGGGTCTTTCTCGACGAGATGAAGAACATCGCTGAAGCAGACTTCCGGAGCTTCACCTCGATCAAGGTAGCGGCTTGCGGCACGTCCTGGCATGCGGGGCTCGCCGGCAAATATATGATTGAGGAACTCGCCCGGCTCAGTGTTGAGGTTGATTACGCGTCTGAATTTCGCTATCGCGATCCGGTGCTGGACGAAAACACTCTGTTGCTGGTCATTTCGCAGTCGGGTGAAACCGCCGACACGATCGCGGCCATGCGCGAAGTGAAGGAGCGGGGCGGAAAAGTCCTCTCCATCTGCAATGTACAAGGTTCGATGATCACGCGTGAAGCGGACGGCACGCTGCTCACTCACGCCGGCCCGGAAATCGGGGTCGCGTCTACCAAGGCTTTCACGTCACAGATGATTGCGCTTTACCTGTTCGGGCTTTATCTCGGTCAGTTGCGCGGAACCTTAAGTGAAGAGCAGAGCCGGGCCCACGCCCAGCAACTCGCCGAGCTGCCGGTAAAGATGGAGCATCTGCTGAACGATTCGGACGCGATCGAAGAGCTATCAAAGGAATTCTTCCGAGCCACGGACTTTCTTTACCTGGGACGTGGCATCAACTTTCCCGTCTCGCTCGAAGGTGCGCTAAAACTGAAGGAGATTTCCTACATCCACGCCGAAGGCTACCCGGCCGGCGAGATGAAGCACGGCCCGAACGCGCTGATTGACGAGCGCCTGCCGGTAATGTTCATCAACACTCGCGAAGCCGGCAATCGCGCTTCCGAGCTGCGCTATGAAAAAACCCATTCGAATATCGTGGAAGTAAAAGCGCGCGAAGGCATAGTGATTTCAGTTCTGACTGAAGGAGATTCGATGTCTTCAGTGGTGTCCGATCATGTAATCGAGATTCCTGCTTCCAGCGATCTGCTCACGCCGATCCTGTCGATCATTCCGCTGCAACTGCTGGCTTATCACATCGCCGTGCGACGCGGCTGCGACGTGGATCAGCCGCGGAATCTGGCCAAGTCGGTGACGGTGGAATAACAGACCGTCAATATCGACGCGCGTCGCTGGGAAGGTCTTATCAGGTATTTATGTCTGCGACAACCAGCGAATACATCACCGCATCATGCGGGCGATCATGTAACCAGAGTCGGTTTCTCAACACTCCTTCTCTTTTGGCCTTTGCTTTCTCCGCGACTTTCTGGCTCGCCGCGTTTCCCACAGCAGCGACAATTTCAATACGATGAAGACCCAAGTCCTCAAACCCAAGTCGCGCGGCTAGAAGAGCCGCAGCGGTCGCTACTCCTCGCCCCGTGCTACTGCTACGTACCCAATATCCGAGATTCGCAAAATTATGATCGTTGTGAAACTGATTCAAGCCAACACCACCCAGAAGCCTACTGGTCTTGACATCAAGAATGGCGAAATCAAACTCTTCTTTCTGGTTCCACGCTGCTTCACGAGACAGAATAAATGCGGCACTTTCTGCCAACGAGTAGTTCTGATGGCACCACGGCATCCAGGCGAACATTTCATTTACAGATTCGCGGGCCGCTTCAAACAGGAAAGGAATATCGTCAGCGCAGTAACGCCTGATTCTCACCATATCGTCGGATGATTCAGTTCTCATGCGCTGGTTTCTCTGCTTCGAGTATAGTCGGATTGTGAATATCCAACGAGTGGAATTCACCGCGACACTTTGGAAAACGGAGCGCGGACATCTTGTCCGCCTGAGCGCGCAGCGCGAACATCTTCTAAGTAATTCTTCCCGTAAGATCGGAGCGGACTCCGCCCGCTGGCGGACAGGATGTCCGCGCTCCACCTGGATAGTTTCAGAATCCGCGCAAAGGCATCTCTGCCGATCGCTGCAACCAATTGTCCGTAGGATAATTCGCGGACGCATCGATCACGTGCAGCGTGTAGGCGTGCCGTGATTTTGGTGATCGGTTTTCGCGGCTGAGGTGTGGGAGAAGTCCATCGAGAACGATCACAGTTCCCTGCTTCACTTCCAGCGGCCGCAAATTTTCTTCCGGCCAGGGCGTATCATCGAATACTTCGAAGCGCGTGCCGCCGCCATCGGCACGAACGAAGCGTGACTTCAATCCCAGCTTGTGTCCGCCCGGAATCGCCCACAGACACCCGTTATCAATCGTCGCATCTTCGAGCGCGAACCACAGCCCGACCAGACGCAGAGGCTCAGTGTATAGAAAGGCCGCGTCGTGATGACAGGTTACTTCCCCGCCAATCCGCGGCTGCTTGAAGATGTACATTGATTGGACCAGCAGAGGATCTTTGATACCAAGATCAGAGATAAGTTGTTTGATCTGAGGCGCGCGCGAAAAATCACTAAAGACCGGATCGAGATCGTGCAATGCGTGCCCGATCTTATTGATTGATTGTGCTTTGCTTTGGCGGAGCGTGCCGTCGGGATGAAACGCGTTCTCTTCGAAGAAGAAACGAATCTTGTCACCTGACTCGAGAAAATAGTCGTCGCTGGTGCGGGTTTGCTCGTGGGTCGAGAAGATCGAAATGAGCCCTTCGTGACGAAAATCGCGGACCAGATCTCCGGCCCGGCTGCGCAAACAATCGCAGGACGCATCGTCAACAAAGTTTTCGAGTACGAGGAAGCCGTCGCGATCGTAGGCGGCGATGTGTGCGGCGCTGAGTCTCATACGAAGAAGCATTTTCAGTTGCCACGACGGATTAATCAAGACAACTCGAAGCGGACGGGAATACAGCGCTACTTCAAGGCGGAGCGACGGTTTCTTCCTGGGAGCGCGGACGTCTCGTCCGCAGAGCGTGCGCAGCACGCTCACATCCGCGGGAAGCGCGAGCCAAGGTGCGAGTGTTCGCGCTTTGCGCTCAGTGCGGACGAGCCGTCCGCGCTCCCAGCAACTGGTTGAGCGATTCCAACCTGGTTAAAGCCATCTCGCCCGCTTTGCCTAAAATCGCACCGGGGATAAACTCCCAACACTTTCCGGAGGCAAACGAACTTGGCCGATCGACAGGATCGAAGCAGCGACGACTCAACCATCTCTCCACCACCAGTCGGCGGCTTGTTTAAGATCTTTGCACCCGCGCCTGCGCTGCCCATTCAATCTACCGACCCGGGTGAAATCTCGAAGCAATATCGCTTTTGGCAGAAGCGCGTCCTGCTGAGTTCCATCATCGGCTATGCCACGTTCTACTTCGTGCGCGCGAATCTCCCCATCGCGATGCCGTTGATGGAACACAATCTCGGCATTCGCAAAGAGCAGCTCGGTTTGTTTCTGACCCTGCACGGATTGCTGTACGGAGTATCAAAATTCGCGAACGGCTTTCTTGGCGATCGCGCGAATGCCCGGGCGTTCATGGCCTTTGGCTTGGGCGCGTCGGCGTTGATGAACGTGCTGTTCGGTTTCAATTCCGCGGTCGTAACCCTGGGATTGATCTGGATGGCCAACGGCTGGTTTCAGGGCATGGGCTTTCCGCCCTGCGCGCGTCTGCTGACAAATTGGTTTTCCCCAAAACACCTGGCCAGCCGCATGTCGATCTGGAATATCTCGCACCAGATTGGCGGCGGATTGATCGTCGCTCTTTGCGGCTATCTCGTGGTGATTAGTTGGCGGCTCGCCTTTTTCGTTCCCGCAGCAATCGCGCTCGTGTGCGTTATCTTCATCTGGTTTACTCTTCCCGACACGCCGCCGTCTGTCGGCTTACCGGAAGTTGAGGGCACTGAGCGCCATTCTCAAAAGCACGAATCGAGTGCTGAGTTCCGACGCTTCGTTACCGATCGTGTCTTTCGCAACAAGTACATCTGGATCGTTTCGCTGGCGAACTTCTTCGTTTATACCATCCGCTATGCGGTATTTAATTGGGGTCCGACGATCTTACTGGAGGTCAAGCACGTAACCATCACGCACGCCGGCTTTATGGTCGCCGCGTTCGAGTTTAGCGGCGCGTTGGGCGCGATCTTCGGCGGCTGGTTCACGGACCGATATCTCGGCGGGCGCGCCGTGCGTGCTTGCGTCGTTTATATGGCGTTAGCCGGTGTCGCGCTGTTCGCATTTTGGAAACTGCCCTTGCACTCCGAATTGCTGACCACTGCGGTGCTGGGCGCCGCGGGCTTCTTTGTTTATGGCCCGCAATGTCTGCTCGCGGTCACGGCGGCAAACCTGGCGACCAAGAGAGCCGCAGCCACCGCCATCGGATTGA
>WNFR01007261.1_pt1 | contig 11260 bp, 10 predicted proteins | sample 5400221 | NCBI WGS metagenome assembly WNFR01 (sample SAMN13153357, study PRJNA577476) | soil metagenome | isolation source: 40 cm soil under Madrone tree | place: USA:California | collected 2016-06-14 | reverse complement strand
GCGGGGTGAAACTCCCCACCGGCGGTAAAGGCGAGGTCGCCCAAGCCCGCGAGCGCCTTCCTCGCGAGAGGAAGGGCCAGCAGATTCGGTGCGATTCCGAAGCCGACGGTGAAAGTCCGGATGAAAGAGAACGGTCGCGACAGCCGCATCTTTGGCGCGGCGCGTCGTTCCGTATGCCCTGATTCTGGTCCTGATAGAGGAAAGCCATGAATCAGACGACACAAGACGCTCCCGAAGCAAACGGTCCTTCTGAAGCAACGAACTCCCCGGAAGTTGCCGATCCGCCTGCGGCTCGCGTGCACCCGCGATTCACAAAGCCCCAGCGGGTCGCCTTCGTGCAATCGGCCTGGCACCGCGAGGTGATCGAACAATGCCGCCTCGCATTCCTCGCCGAGATCGAGGCGCGCGGCATCGAGCGCGCGCGCATCGATCTGTTCGAGGTGCCGGGATCGTTCGAAATCCCGCTGCACGTGCAACTGCTGGCCAAGACCCGGCGCTACACCGCGATCGTCGCGGCGGGGCTGGTGGTCGATGACGAATATATCGCGGAAACCGTGATCAGGGCGCTGATGGATGTGCAGCTGCGCACCGAAGTGCCGGTATTTTCCGCGGTGCTGACACCGCAGCAGTTCCATGAGACCGCCGCGCATTTCGATTTCTTCCGCAAGCATTTTGCGACCAAGGGTGTCGAGGTCGCGGAAGCCTGCGCCAACACGCTGCTCAGTCTGGAGCGGCTGCGCGGCCAGGTCGCCGCGGGGATCGTGTAGGCAAGACAGACCTTCGAAGGCTTGATTGTCATTTCCAACGCCGCGCCTATAAACTCGGCGGGGGAGGAGGCTTGGCCCGTGGAGACGGGCGGCCGAGACGATCATGTTCGAAGGACACGATCCCTATCTCGTCGCGCTCTCGGTGCTGATCGCGATCCTGGGTGGCTACACCGGCTTCGGCCTCGCCGCGCGCATCCGCGGCGCGCCGGACGTGAGCCGCCGCGCGTTGCTCGCAGGCGCCGCCGCGTTCCTCGCCATCGGTATCTGGACCATGCACTTTGTCGGCATGCTGGCCGCGCCGATCCCGGCCGATACCGTCTACCTCGTGCTTCCCACTATGGTATCATTCCTGATCTGCGCGCTGGTGGTCGGCGTTTCCCTGTTTTTCCTGAGCATTGGCGAACCTTCGCGGCGGCGCGTGATCTCGTCGGCGGTCTTGCTCGGCGCCGGCATCGTCAGCATGCACTATGTTGGCATCCACGGCCTTGCCGGCAATTTTGCGATCCAGCACGACACGCCGATGGTCCTGCTATCGATTTTGATTGCGATCGTCACCGCCTATGGCGGCCTGCGCGCGTTCCTGGCGCGGCAGGACGGCATGCGCCTGATCGCAAGCTCGATCGCGTTTGGCCTCGCGGTGTCGGGCATGCATTACACCGCCATGTACGGCATGCATTTCGTCCCGCTATCGGAAGCGGCCCACCACCACGCCGGAGGGTTGGCGGCGTCGCAGCAGGTCCTGTCGGTGGTGGTCGCCGTGCTCTGCTTCGTGATCGCGGCAGGTTTTTTGCTGTCGCTGGTGCCGGACCCTCGCCGGCAGGTGGCAACGGTGGCTACGGTCGATCCATTGCCGGCCGTCGCCGCGCAGGCGCCGTTTCGCGAACCGAATCCGTTTACGGCGAACTTCCCGCGGCTGACCTCGGCGCCGCTCGGCGGTCTCGGCCAGCCGCCCCGCGCGGCGCCGGCGCCCCGGCTTCCGGTCGAGGGCGCGGACGGCACCCATTTCATCGATACCGCCGATATCAGGAGCGTCCGGGCCGACGCACACTATACCAGGGTCCATGACGGCACCCGCGAGCGGATGTGCCCATGGTCGATCTCGGAAGCCGAAGCGCAACTCGATCCCGGACTGTTCGTCCGGGTGCACCGCAGCCATATCGTGGCGATCCCGCATGTCACCTTCGTTCGCAAGGAGGGTGACGGCGCCGTGATCGAACTCGATGGCCCATCGCCGCATCGCGTGCCAGTGAGCCGCGCCAAGATCGCCGAGGTCAAGGCGCGGCTTGGTCTCGCCCGGCGCAATCATCACGTCTGATTAGGTCGCGAAGCCTGACGCATTTCGTGCGGGGTGTTCCGCATTTCGTGCGAATTTTCTCGCCCTGTGACGAAGCGACCGCCGTCGCCTTGCCTCCATAAAATTTCGGGATGAGGCTCCACCCCCTCTTAAAAATCAAAAAGGCGGATGGAGGAAACAAATGATCCCCGGCCCATTCAGCTATCACCGGCCCGCGACACTGGCCGATGCGGTCAAGCTGCTCTCGACGCTGGGCGACGAAGCGCGCCCCCTTGCCGGCGGCCACAGTCTGGTCCCGATGATGAAGCTCCGGCTCGCCACTCCCGAACATCTCGTCGATCTGCATGGCATCGGCGCCCTGAAGGGCATCCGCCGCGAGGGCAATCGCATCGTGATCGGCGCGATGACCACGCAGCACGAGCTGCTGGCTTCCGACGAAATCGCAAAATCGCTGCCGATCCTGCACGAAACCGCGGCTCTGATCGCCGATCCGCAGGTGCGCTACCGCGGCACCATCGGCGGCAATGTTGCCAATGGCGATCCAGGCAACGACATGCCGGCGCTGATGCTGACCTTGGATGCAAGTTACCGGCTCGAAGGGGCTTCCGGCGCGCGCGAGGTCGCGGCAGGCGAATTCTATCAGGGCGCCTATTTCACAGCCCTGGAGCCCGGCGAAATCCTGACCTCGATTTCAATTCCCGCGCCCTCAGCCGGTCACGGCTACGCCTATGAGAAATTGAAGCGCAAGGTCGGCGACTACGCCACCGCCGCTGCAGCCGTCGTGCTCACCATGGCGGGCGGCAAGGTCGCGGCTTGCGCGATCGGTCTCACCAACCTGCACGAAACACCGCTGCTCGCAACCGACGCGGCCAAAGCCGTGATCGGAACCAGCCTCGATGCGGCAACGCTGAAAAAGGCCGCGACCGCGGCGGAGGCGATCATGTCGCCGGCCGCGGATGCGCGTGGGCCGGTGGAATACCGCAAGCATGTCGGCGGCATCATGGTGATGCGGGCGCTGACGCGCGCCGCAGCTCGCGCAGGTTAAAGGAGAAACGAAAATGGCAAAAACCCATGTGACCATGAAGGTGAACGGCGCCGAGGTCGAGGGCCTCGTCGAGCCGCGCACACTGCTGGTGCATTTCCTGCGCGAGAACCTTTCACTCACCGGCACCCATATCGGCTGCGAGACCACCCATTGCGGCGCCTGCACCGTCGATCTCGATGGCATGTCGGTGAAAAGCTGCACCATATTCGCGGTGCAAGCCCAGGGCTCCGAGGTCTTGACCATCGAGGGCGTCGCCAATGCCGACGGCTCGCTGTCGGCATTGCAGGAAGGGTTTCGCATGATGCACGGCCTGCAATGCGGCTTCTGCACGCCCGGCATGATCGTGCGCGCGATGCGGCTGCTCAAGGAAAACCCCTCGCCATCAGAGGAGGAAATCCGCATCGGCATTTCAGGCAACCTCTGCCGCTGCACCGGCTACCAGAACATCGTCAGGGCGATCCAGTACGCCGCCGACAAGATCAATGGCGTCGAATTCAAGGAGGCCGCGGAATGAACGATATGACTCCCACGCGGGAACAACGCGAAGCCAAACTCGAAGGCATGGGCTGCAAGCGCAAGCGCGTCGAAGACATCCGCTTTACCCAGGGCAAGGGCAACTACGTCGATGACGTGAAGCTGCCGGGCATGCTGCATGGCGATTTCGTCCGTTCGCCGCATGCGCATGCGCGCGTCAAATCGATCAATGGCGAGGAGGCGCTGAAGGTGCCGGGCGTATTGGCGGTCATCACCGCCGAGACGCTGAAAACCGTCAACCTCGCCTGGATGCCGACGCTGGCCGGCGACGTGCAGATGGTGCTGGCCGACGGCAAGGTGCTGTTCCAGGGCCAGGAGGTCGCCTTCGTGGTCGCCACCGACCGCTATGCCGCCGACGACGGCATCAACAAGGTCGTGGTCGAATACGAGCCGCTGCCGGTGCTGATCGACCCGTTCAAGGCGCTGGACCCGGATGCGCCGGTGCTGCGCGAGGATCTCGCCGGCAAGACCTCAGGCGCGCACGGGCCGCGCAGGCACCACAATCATATCTTCGAATGGACCGTCGGCGACAAGGACCTGACCGACGCCGCCTTCCGCAAGGCCGAGGTCACCATCAAGGAGATGATCTCCTATCACCGCACCCATCCGTCGCCTCTGGAGACCTGCCAGTGCGTCTGTTCGTTCGACAAGATCAAGGGCGAGCTGACGATCTGGGGCACTTTTCAGGCGCCGCATGTGATCCGCACCGTGGTGGCGCTGATCGCGAAAATTCCGGAACAAAAGATCCATGTGATCTCGCCCGATATCGGCGGCGGTTTCGGCAACAAGGTCGGCGCCTATCCCGGCTACATCTGTGCCGCGGTCGCCTCGATCGTCACCGGCAAGCCGGTAAAATGGGTCGAGGACCGCATCGAGAACCTGACCGCGACTTCGTTCGCGCGCGATTACCACATGACCACCGAGATCGCGTCGACCAAAGACGGCAAGGTCACGGGCCTTCGCGTCCATGTGCTGGCCGATCACGGCGCGTTCGACGCCTGCGCCGATCCCTCGAAGTGGCCGGCCGGCTTCTTCAACATCGTCACCGGCTCCTACGATTTCCCGGTCGCGCATCTCTCCGTCGACGGCATCTACACCAACAAGGCGCCGGGCGGCGTCGCCTATCGCTGCTCCTTCCGGGTGACGGAGGCCGCCTATTGCATCGAGCGCGCCATGGACATCCTCGCCCAGAAGCTCGGCATGGACCCGGCCGAGTTGCGGTTGAAGAATTTTGTCAGGCCGGAGCAGTTTCCCTATCACTCGGCGCTCGGGTGGGAATACGATTCCGGCGACTATGCCACCGCCATGAAGAAGGCGATGGAGAGCGTCAAATACGCCGAACTGCGGAAAGAGCAGACGGAGAGGCGCGCGGCGTTCAAGCGCGGCGAGACCCGCGAGATCATGGGCGTCGGCGTGTCGTTCTTCACCGAGATCGTCGGCGCCGGACCGTCGAAGAATTGCGACATCCTGGGCATTGCGATGTTCGATTCCTGCGAAATCCGCCTGCATCCGACCGGCGCGGGCATCGCCCGGGTCGGCACCAAGAGCCAGGGCCAGGGCCACGAGACCACCTGGGCCCAGATCATCGCCACCGAGATCGGCATTCCCGCCGACGATATCATGGTCGAGGAGGGCAATACCGATACCGCGCCCTACGGCCTTGGCACCTACGGCTCGCGTTCGACGCCGGTCGCGGGCGCCGCAATCGCGATGGCCGCGCGCAAGATCAAGGCGAAGGCGCAGATGATCGCCGCCTACAAGCTCGAAGTCCACGAGGACGACCTCGAATGGGATATCGACGGCTTCCGCGTCAAGGGACTGCCGGAGAAGACGATGTCGATGAAGGATATCTGCTGGGCCGCCTACAACTCGGTACCGCCGGGCATGGAGCCGGGCCTGGAGGCGGTGAGCTATTACGATCCGCCCAACATGACCTATCCGTTCGGTGCCTATATCTGTGTGATGAACATCGACGTCGATACCGGGGTCTACAAGATCAGGCGCTTTTATGCGCTCGACGATTGCGGCACCCGCATCAACCCGATGATCATCGAGGGCCAGGTGCATGGCGGGCTGACCGAAGCCTTTGCGATCGCCATGGGCCAGGAAATCCGCTACGACCCCGAGGGCAACGTCGTCACCGGTTCGTTCATGGATTTCTTCATGCCCACCGCGGTCGAGACGCCGCATTGGGAGACCGACTTCACCGTGACGCCGTCGCCGCATCATCCGATCGGCGCCAAGGGCGTCGGCGAGAGCCCGAATGTCGGCGGCGTGCCGGCGTTTTCCAACGCCGTCAACGACGCCTTCTCGTTCCTGGGCTCGACCCATATCCAGATGCCGCACGATTACTGGCGCAACTGGCGGGCGGCAAAGGAATTGGGAGTGTTTGCGGCTTGATGATCTTCGCCCCTCCCTCCACGCGCTCTTGCGCGTGGCGGGGAGGGGTCGGGGGTGGGGGGTGTCTCCGCTTGCTCCTCTGGCAGCGAGTTTGCTGAGCCACCCCCCACCCCCGACCCCTCCCCGCCGCTTCGCGGGAGGAGGGGAGTAGATGCAGCGAAACGGAAAATACACTGGCAATGAAAACTCGCGAGGAGATTGCGCAAGCCCTGGCGGCTTCCGGCTATATCGCCGACGCTGAACTGGCGACCGCGATCTCGCTGATGCAACTGCTCAGGCGCCCGCTGCTGCTGGAAGGAGAGGCGGGCGTCGGCAAGACCGAAGTGGCAAAAGCGCTGGCCGCAGCGTATGCGACCGAGCTGATCCGCCTGCAGTGCTATGAGGGGCTGGATCAATCGGCTGCGCTCTATGAATGGAATTACCAGCGGCAACTGCTCTCGATCCAGGCGCATCGCGGCGAGAATGCCGACGCCATCGAGGACCAGATTTTTTCGGAGAAATACCTGCTGGAACGGCCATTGCTGGCGGCGATCCGCCGTAACAAGCCGCCTGTGCTGTTGATCGATGAGATCGACCGCGCCGATGACGAATTCGAGGCGTTCCTGCTCGAACTGTTGTCCGATTTTCAGGTGTCGATCCCGGAGCTCGGAACGATTTCGGCGACCACGATTCCGCATGTGGTTCTGACCTCGAACGGCACCCGCGAACTGTCCGACGCGCTGCGCCGCCGCTGTCTCTATCATTACGTCGATTATCCCGACGTCGATCGCGAGGCGCGCATCATCATGGCGCGGATCGATGGCGCCACTGCGTCGCTGTCGCTGCAGATCGCGCGCATGGTCGAAAGCGTCCGCAAGGAAGAGCCCCGCAAGGTCCCCGGCGTCGCGGAGACGCTGGACTGGGCGGCGGCGCTGGTTGGCCTGAATGTGCGCGACCTGCACGATGCCCCCGAGACGGTTCAGGAAACCCTGATGTGCCTGCTCAAGACCCATGAGGACAAGTCGCGCATGACGCGCGAGGTGACCGAACGCCTGCTGGGGAAGGTCGCGTGAGTTGCTCCGATGCCAGCCCGCGATACGACAGGAGCGACGAGGTATCGCGCCTGGTCTCGATAAAGCTCGCCGCATTTCTCCGGACGCTCCGCGACAACGGTTTTGCCGTCGGCCTGCAGGAAGGCCGGGACGCGGCGGTCTTGATGGCAGCGGGCTATATCGAAAACCCGGCGCTGTTGCGCATCGCGCTAAAGCATCTGTTTTCGGCGCGGAAATCCGATTGGGACAGGTTCGACGGGTTGTTCGACGCGTTCTGGCTCGGCAAGCGGGTCAAATCGCGATCGATGACCATGGGCTCAACGAAGACAGCCAATAGCCCGTCGCTGAAAACCCTGCAGGGGAACAAACTCGAGCGAACCGGAAGCGAAATCGCAACCGACCAGGTCCCATCGACAGATGATGCTCCCGAGGCCCGCGCCGGCGAAGGCCGCATGGAAGGTGCTTCGCGTGCCGACAATCTCGCCGAGGTCGATTTCCGCAACATGGCCGACCCAGAGCAGATCGAGCAGGCCCATGCCGTCGCGGCGCGGCTCGCCAAAACCATGCGCACGCGGCTGACCCGCCGCGACCTGGCGCGGCGGCGCGGCTACCGGCTCGATTTGCGAAGGACGATCCATAACAATATCAGCCACGGCGGCGTGCCGATCAGTCTCGTCAAGCGGCAGCGCAAGCAAAAGCCGCTGCGCCTGGTCGTGCTGCTCGATGCCTCCGGCTCGATGAGCCTATACACCGGCGTGTTCCTGCGCTTCATCCATGGCGTGCTCGATGAGTTTCGCGAAGCCGAAGCGTTCTTGTTTCATACAAGGCTTGCCTACGTCTCCGACGCGATGAAGGAAAAGGATCCCGCGCGCGCGCTCGATCGTCTGTCGATCATGGCGCAGGGCGCGGGCGGCGGCACCAAAATCGGCGAATCCTTGCAGACCTTCAACCGCTGGCACGCCGCGCGGGTGCTGCATTCGCGCTCTTGCGTGATGATCGTGTCCGACGGCTACGAGACTGGCGACGCCAAGCTGCTCGGGCGCGAGATGGCGGCGCTCGCAAAACGCTGCCGTCGCATCGTCTGGCTCAACCCGATGATGGCGTGGCAGGGCTATGCGCCTGTCGCCGCCGGCATCTTGGCCGCCTTGCCCTATGTCGATCTCTATGCGCCCGCCAACACGCTGAAGAGCCTGAGCGAGCTTGAACCCTATCTGGCTGAGCTCTGAAGGAGACGGCAATGACCCGCCATGTGGAAGTGATGGATGTGGTGGCCCGGCTCAAGGCCGCCGAGGAAACCTTTGTTCTGGCCACTGTAGTGAGAACGGTGTCGGTGACCGCGGCCAAGGCCGGCGCCAAGGCGATCATCCGCCCCGACGGAACGATCGTGGCGGGGTGGATCGGCGGCGGCTGCGCCCGCGGCGCGGTGCTGAAAGCTGCGCGCGACGCACTTGCCGATGGCGAGCCGCGCATGGTCTCGGTGCAGCCGGAGAACCTGCTCGCCGAGCTCGGCGTCAAGCCCGGCGAGAACCGCGGCGGCGTGCGCTTCGCAGAGAATATGTGCCCGAGCAAGGGCACCATGGACATCTTTGTCGAGCCGGTGCTGCCGCATCCCTCGCTGGTCATTCTCGGCGTCAGCCCTGTCGCGCTGTCGCTTGCCGCGCAGGCGCGGCAGCTCGGCTACCACGTCACGGTCGCGGCACCGGCTGGCGACCTGACCGACACGCCCGACGCGGATACGTTGATCGACGGCTACCGACTCGGAAAGTTGAACGATGCAAAACGTTTCATCGTGGTCTCGACGCAAGGCAAAGGCGACGAAGCCGCGTTGCGGACGGCGGCCGCGACCGACGCCGCCTATCACGCTTTCGTCGGCAGCCGCCGCAAGATGGCGGCGCTGCGCGAGAAACTGATCGCCGAGGGCATCGACGCATCGGCCCTCGACCGCATCAAGGCGCCGGCCGGCCTCGATCTCGGCGCCATCACGCCGGAAGAAATCGCGATGTCGATTTTGGCCGAGATCACGATGGAGCGAAGGCGCGGCCAGCGCGGGGCCGGGAAGTAACGGCCGTCATTGCGACGTCGCCGTCGCGTCGCAGGCAGACATTCATATATCGAGCGGGCCTGTTGAGCCACATCCCTGCCGTGCTACTGTCGGAGGATGATGATGGCCGCCGCAAGCACAGCCTTGTCACCTGAGGATGCGGAACGATTCCGTTCCTTCGAACGTCAGCGCCACGACAAAATGGCAAAGACCTATCGCGATTTTTTCACGCCGGTTACTGCGCTCGCCATTAAACCTCTGCTTGATGCAATACGGCTTCAGGCCGGCGTCGATCTTCTGGATGTTGCAACCGGACCAGGCTCGCTTGCCGCCGAAGCCCACGGACTAGGTGCCAGGACCGTTGGCGTCGACCTCTCGCCAGGGATGATCGAGCTTGCGGCAAAATCATATCCTGGCATCGACTTCCGCGTCGCAGAGGTCGAGCATTTGCCTTTTGCGGATCGCTCGTTCGATGCGGTCGTTTGCAATTTTGGCTTGGGACACTTCCCGTATCCCGAAGCATCTGTCGCTGAATGTATCCGAACTCTCAGGCGAGGCGGCCGAATCGCGTTGTCCTGGTGGGACGATCCGGGCAAGCAGCGGATACAGGGCCTCTTTCGCGAAGCGATTGCCGAGATCGGAATAGCGCCGCCGCCTGACGTACCTGAGGGCTATTCGATTTTCAGATTTGCCGACACCGGTGAGTTCCGTCGCTTGCTTGAAGGGGCTGGCCTGACTGACATCCTGGTGCAGGACCACAAGACGACCTACCTGACACCGGATGTCGATACGTTGTGGCACGGCGGCCTGGGCAGTTTTGCGCTGACGGCATCGGCTATCGCGCACCAGGACAAGGCGACACAGGCAGCAATCCGTGGGGCACTGGAGCGACGAGCCATCGCCTACAAAACGCTGGCCGGACTTGAGCTGCCTATCGCCTTCAAGATTGGTGCAGGTCGAAAAGCGAACTAGAAGCCGACGCTGTTGCTGTTATCGCGCAACATTGTTTTCGGCTATGCTGCCAGTCGTCGCTCGCTGGATCGGAGCAATCAACGATGACCGGACAAGACGCGTCCGACTGGCTTGGCCTGTCAGGCCGCGTTTGCGTGGTGACGGGCGGCGGCGGCGGCATCGGCCGCGCCGTCACCATCAATCTCGCCCGGGCCGGCGCCCGGGTCGCCGCCATCGATCGCGACGAACGCGGCCTCGAGGCGACGCGCGCTGAGCTGCGCGAACTGGGCCGCGACCATGTCGTGACACGTTGTGATACTTCGAGCGCCGAGAGCGTTGCCGCCGCATCCGAGACCATCGAGAAGGCGCTGGGATCCTGCGGCGTTCTGGTCAACGCCGCCGCGGTGTTGCGGCCCGGGGGGCTCGAAAACCTCTCGCTTGCGGAATGGAACGCGGTGCTGTCCGTCAACCTGACCGGCTACTTCCTCTGCGCCCAGATTTTCGGCCGGCATATGCGCAAGCTCGGTCGCGGCAGTCTGGTTCATGTCGCCTCGATCGCCGGCAGCCACGCGCAAGCGCAGAGCGGCGCCTACAGCGTCAGCAAGGCCGGGGTGACCATGCTGTCGCGTCAGCTCGCGAGCGAATGGGGACCGCAGGGCATCAGGAGCAATGTCGTCAGCCCCGGCATGGTCATCACGCCGATGAGCCAGTCGTTTTACGATACGCCCGGGGTCACCGAACGGCGCACCGCCGTCGTCCCCGCGCGGCGGATCGGCATGCCGCAGGATATCGCCGACGCCATCCTGTTCCTGGCCAGCGACCGGTCGTCCTATGTCAACGGCGATGAGATCACGGTCGATGGCGGCTACGCCAATATGCTGATGAATCTGGTGCCGCGGCCGGGATTTGAGTGAAGGGCCGGCTAAGGCCGCGCGTTGCATTCGGGCAACACTTCGTGGAAAAGACGATGAGCTGCGGTTTGCGCCATTGCGCGGCCATATCTTGATCCGAAAAATCAACCCGTCGCGTGCTTGGCTGTGCAGCATGGCTCAGGTGGAGCCTTTGGAGGCGACGGGATCATGAACCCGCGGCGATTTACGACAGTGGCGCCGGCGTTTTGCGGATCGCTCGTTCTCGCGGGGGTGATCGTCGGCTGGCTGGCTGGCTTCGGTTCGGCCGGCACCGAGAACACCGGCG
>WNFR01007258.1_pt1 | contig 11260 bp, 6 predicted proteins | sample 5400221 | NCBI WGS metagenome assembly WNFR01 (sample SAMN13153357, study PRJNA577476) | soil metagenome | isolation source: 40 cm soil under Madrone tree | place: USA:California | collected 2016-06-14 | reverse complement strand
TCGCCCAGGCCGCGGTCGTCGCTCGCGAAGACCGTGCTGGCGACAAGCGCCTCGTCGGCTATGTCGTTCCCGCCGCCGGTCATGCACCGGACGCAACGACGCTGCGGCTGCATTTGGCGCGCACCTTGCCGGACTATATGGTCCCCGCCGCGTTCGTCGTGCTCGAGGCGCTGCCGCTCACGCCCAGCGGCAAGCTCGATCGCAACGCCCTGCCTGCCGCCGACCAACAACCCGTCACCGATTACACGCCACCGCGGACTGCACGGGAGGAGAAACTCTGCGCGCTATTTGCCGAGACCCTCGGGCTTGAGCGCGTGGGCATCCATGACAACTTCTTCGATCTCGGCGGTCACTCGCTGCTCGCCATCCGCCTCGGCCGCCGCATCCGCAACGAGATCCGGTCGGACTTCCCGATCACGTCGGTCTATACGACGCCCGTCGTCAGGGACCTCGCGGCGCTGCTCGACCTCGATCGACCTTCAGACGGCACCCCGGACCTGTCCCGGGACATCTTCCTGCCGTGGCACATCAAGCTGACTGGCGCGCGCCCGCCGAACAAGCCCAAACGCATTTTCCTTACCGGAGCCACCGGCTTCGTCGGCAGTCATCTTCTCTCCACGCTGCTCCAGGAGACCGACGCGCATATCGCCTGCCACGTCCGCGCCGCGGACCGGCAATCGGCCGAGACCCGTTTGCGGCAGGCGCTCGATAAGCGAAAGCTTTCGGCGTGCTGGGACGAGCGTCGTATCGAGGTTCTGACCGGAAATCTCGGACATCCGGCACTCGGACTCGATGAGAGCGGAATCCGCATTGTGTGTGACGAGTGCGACGCGATCTATCATTGCGGCGCGAACGTGGAATTCCTTCATCATTATGCCGCGCTAAAACCCGCCAATGTGGACAGCGTCCTCACGCTGCTCGATTGGACCGCGAATGGACGACCAAAGAGGCTGCACTATGTTTCTACTCTTGCGGTGATCGACAAGCATCAGTCCGGGCCGGTGTCGGAGCAGACCGACCTCACCGCGTGGCAGGGTCTCGCGAGCGGCTATAGCCAAAGCAAGTGGGTCGGCGACACGCTCGCCCGGCAGGCACAGGCCCGCGGGCTGCCGGTCTCGATCTATCGCCTGAGCAGCGTCACCGGCGATCGGGTGAATGGAATCTGCAACGAAACGGACCTGATCTGGCGGCTTGTCCGGCTCTACGCCGAGCTGGGGGCGATTCCCGACCTGGATCTTCTGCTGAACATGACGCCTGCGGATGACGTCGCGCGCGCGATTGTCCGGCTCGCGGGCAGCGAAGCGTCCTGGGGTAGCGTCTATCACCTCATGAACAGCGAACCGCTTCATGTGCAGGAGGTCCCCCGGATCTTTCACCGGCTCGGCCTGCGGCTAGAGCTCGTGTCGCTCGATCGATGGATGGACATTGCGCGACGGCGGCTTGCGGAAACGCATGACGATGATCTCGCAGCTGTCCTGTCGATCCTGTCAAAAGTGGACTCGTCGCGATCGCACCCCGAAATCGCGTCGGACCTCACGCAGGAACAATTGGCTGCGGTGGGCGCGCCGATCGCTGCGGTCGGGCCCGTCCTTCTCGAACGCTATTTCGTCAGCTTGCGGCTTCCAGAAGTTGTGTCCGATGCTCGGATGCCAGCAACCGCGCGAAATAAGCAACGAGCGGGTTAGAGCATGATCCGGAAAAGTGGACACCGGTTTTCCGAAAAGATCATGCTCAAACAAAAGATATCACCAGGGTCCGATTCAACTCAGTTGAATCGGAGTCGAGTGGGTTAGGGATAGGGAGAGCACAACATGGCGCGGTTTCTCATCGCCGCTACCTCGGTACCCGGTCACGTCTTCCCCTTGTTGGCCGTTTCCCATCATCTCGTTAGCCGCGGCCACGAGGTCGTCGTGTATACCGGGAGCGTGTTCAGGGAGCGGGCGGAGGCGACCGGCGCGCGATTCGTCGCGTTCCGCCCGGAAATCGACATCGACTATCGGCTACTTGACGAGCGCTTTCCCGAACGCCGCAAGATCGCACCTGGCCCCGCCCAGTTCTGCTTCGGATTGAAGCACATCTTTGCCGATGCAATACCGTATCAGAGCGCCGGAATAGGCGACATCCGCCGCGAGTTCCCGATGGATGCGATCATTGTCGATACGATGTTCTGCGGGACCTTTCCGCTTCTGCTCGGACCACCGGAAAAAAGAGTCCCGATCGTCGCGCTCGGGATCACGGCTCTCGCCTTGTCAAGCGCGGACACCGCATTCTTCGGAACGGCGCTTCCGCCGTCGATCACGCCGTCGGACCGGGCGCGTAATGCTGCAATGAACAGCCATTTACAACAAGCTATCTTCGGCTCCGCGCAGCGATACTTCAACGACATCCTCGTGAAACACGGATCGCGGCCTCTGCCGGCGTTTCTTTTCGACAGCATGATTACGCTGCCTGATCTGTATTTGCAGCTCACGGCCAAGGCATTCGAATATCCGCGCAGCAAAATGCCCGACAGCATCCGCTTTGTCGGACCGCTGCTGCCGCCGCCATCCACCGACTTCCGCCCGCCGCTCTGGTGGGACGACGTCGACAAAGCCGGTTCGATCGTGCTCGTCACCCAGGGCACTCTCGCAAACGATGATCTTGGGCAGCTTGTCGGGCCAACTCTGACGGCCCTGGCGAATGAGGATCTGACGGTGATAGCAAGCACCGGCGGCCCACCCGTCGAATCGATCCCCGTGGCGTTGCCGGCCAATGCCAGGGCGGGGACATTCTTGCCGTTCGACCGCCTGCTCCCGAAAGTGAGTGTCATGGTGACCAATGGCGGTTATGGCGCCGTCAATTACGCGCTCAGTCTCGGTGTGCCGTTGGTCGTTGCCGGGGATAGCGAGGAAAAACCGGAAATAGCCGCGCGGGTCGCGTGGGCGGGCGCCGGCATCAATCTCGGCACCGGCCGGCCATCGGCCTCGCAGATTCGCGAGGCGGTCCGCGCGGTACTCACGAAGCCGCAATATCGACAGCGCGCGCAGGCGCTGCGCACCGCATTCGCCCGCCACAACGCTCCTGACGAGATTGCGAAACTGGTCGAAGACCTTGCGGCCGGCGGGATGGCGGCGAGCTCTCACAGAAATACACGTCGCGGGCTCGGCTCGGTCGGCGCTCCGGCGGAAGGTGCAGGCCGCCAGACTGTCGAGGTGGATGCCGGTTCGATACGTGCGATGTCGAGAACGATTTGATCGCCCCGATGCTTCAATGGTCTCCTCCGCGCTTGCCGCGGAAAGCCTGCGATCGCTGACGCTGACGCGGGCCGTCAACATCGGATGCCATGCCGCTCCGCCAGGACGGGTCCAAAGGAAGGTAGTGGGGTGAAAAAGCCGTCGTTGAGGCTCGCTTGGATCGCCCTCCTAATGCTCGTCGCCTCAGTCTGCGTTTACATCTTCGCTGTAATCGGCGCGGAGCGTCGGCAGATCGAGGCGGTCGCAACGCAACTCTCCGCCGACCCAAGACGGGACACCGACGGGCCAATGGGCGCCCCACCGATTGCCACGACGCTGGCCCGGGCCGAAAGGCATTCGATAACCGAGACGCTCGCGGTTACCGGATCCCTCGTGGCCCGAGAGGAGATTGTCGTCGGTGCCGAGGTCGACGGGCTACGCATTGTCGAGATCCTGGCCGACGTCGGCGATCGCATCGAACAAGGCCAGGTGCTCGCCCGCCTCGACGACACTATGCTCCAGATTCAGCTTGCGCAAAACACTTCGACGATCGCGAAAGCGGAAGCGTCGATTGCGCAGGTGAAGGCGTCGATCGCCGAGGCGCAGGCCGCCGAAGCCGAAGCGGCGGACGCGCTGAAACGCACGCAAACATTGGGCGCCACCGGCACGACCTCTCCTGTGCAACTCATTGCGCGTGAAACCCAGGCTAAGGTCGCCGCCGCGAAGGTCACCGCCGCCGAGGAAAATTTGCGCATCGCCAAAGCCGAAGAGGCGCTTGCGGAGGCGCAACGCAGCGAGATCGATCTGAAAATCGCGCGAACCGAGTTGAAGGCGCCGACAGCCGGCACTATCTCGCAGCGCGCGGCCCGCCTGGGCGCTGTAGCCGGCATAGTGAGCGAGCCTCTATTCCGGCTCGTTCGCAACAGTGAAATCGAATTCGACGCCGAGGTTCCGGAAACGGTGCTCCCGCAGATCGAGCCAGGCCAAAACGTCGAGGTTTGGCTGTCCGGCGTCAGCGAGGCCATCGGCGGCTATGTGCGGCTGGTCGATCCGACCGTCGACAAAATTAGCCGGCTCGGCCGTGTCGCGGTCACGCTCTCGCGCCATCCGGCCATGAGGGCCGGCATTTTTGCCCGCGGTAACATTACACTTGGCAGGCGACAAGCCGTCACCGTGCCGTTGTCGGCCGTCCTCTTCGGCAAAAATGGCGCCTATGTCCAGCTTGCAACGAATAATGTCGTCGAAATCCGCAACGTCGAAACTGGCTTCAAACGCGGCAGCCGTGTCGAAATCGTAAACGGTCTGATTGAAGGCCAGGAGGTCGTCGCCCGAGCCGCAGCCTTCGCCAGGCCGGGCGAGCGGATCATGCCCGTCCGCAATGACGCGAAAGCCGCGGGAGGAGGTTGATATGGCCCTCAACATCTCCGCCTGGTCGATTCGCAAGCCCATTCCGCCGTTGGTATTCTTTGTCGTCCTGATCGTGCTCGGCGCGGTCAGCCTGAAGACCCTGCCGATCACGCAGATGCCCAACATCGACATCCCCATCGTCACCATCACCATCATCCAGACAGGTGCTGCGCCGAGCGAGCTGGAAACGCAGGTCACGAAGAACGTCGAGAATGCGGCGGCCGGAGTCGTCGGGGTCAAGCACATAACGTCGAGCATCTCTGATGGGGTGTCCGTCACGACGGTCGAGTTTCAATTGGAGACGCCGGCCGATCGTGCGGTGAATGACATTCGGAATGCGATGGCGAACATCCGGTCGGAGCTGCCGCAGAGCATCGAGGAACCGTCGATACAGCGGGTCGACGTCGAAGGGATGGCGATCGTCACCTATGCAGCGTCGATTCCCTCGCGGACGGCTGAGCAGGTGTCCTGGTTCGTCGATGACGTCATCGCGGGGGCGCTCCAGGGCGTTCGCGGCGTCGCGCAGATCAAGCGCGCAGGCGGCGTCGACCGTGAAATCCGGGTATCGCTGCTGGCCGACCGGCTGATGGCGCTTGGCATCACCGCGCCAGACGTGAATGCGCAACTGCGAGCCACGAATGTCGATCTCGCCGGCGGGCGCGGCCAAGTGGGATCGCAAGAGCAAACCATACGGATGCTCGCGGGCGCCGCGACGGTCGAGGAACTGGCCAACAGCACGATCGTGCTGCCGGGCGGTCGAAAAACCAAGTTGAAAGAGATCGCCACGGTCACCGATGGCGCGGCGGAAGCACGCAGCTTCGCCCGTCTCGATGGGCAACCGGTAGTCGCCTTTGGTATCTACCGTGCAAAAGGCTTCTCCGATGTGGCCGTCGCGGAGGCCGTCGCGAAGAAGTTGCAGGTGCTCACTAACGAGCATCCCGAGCTGTCGGTGTCCGAGATCGACAGCACGGTGCGCTATACCAAGACCGATTATCGGGCCACCATGCAGACGTTGACCGAAGGCGCAATCCTCGCGGTCGTCGTCGTGCTGATTTTTCTGCGCGACCTTCGAGCGACGGCGATCTCCGTGCTTGCGATACCACTGTCAATTCTTCCGACCTTCTGGGCGATGGACATCATCGGGTTTTCGCTGAACGCCGTCAGTCTGCTTGCGATCACGCTCGTCACCGGCATCCTGGTCGATGATGCCATCGTAGAGATCGAAAATATTGTCCGGCACATGCGTATGGGCAAATCAGCCTATCGCGCCTCGCTCCAGGCAGCGGACGAGATCGGGCTCGCGGTAGTCGCGACGACCATGACCATTGTGGCCATGTTCATGCCGGTCAGCTTCATGGGCGGCATCGCTGGGCAATATTTCAAGCAATTCGGTCTAACGGTCGCCATCGCAGTCACCTTCTCTCTGCTGGTCGCGAGGCTGATAACGCCACTCCTGGCGGCATATTTCCTTCGCGACAGTCAGCACCACGTCGAACGGCAGGGCGCCGTAATGCGGGGCTATCTCCGCATGCTCGAGTGGTCGCTTCGCCACCGCTTCATCACACTCGCGCTCGGGGCGCTGACCTTCTTGGGCTCGATCATGCTCGCAGGGTCTTTGCAGCATGGCTTCCTGCCGACCAATGACCTGTCGCGTTCGGTTCTCTCGATCGAGTTGCCACCGGGCTCGACGATCGCGGATACCATGGCGACCGCGGACCGCATTACCGCATTGCTGAAGGAGCGGCCCGAAGTCAGGAGCGTTTATGCGGTTGGCGGCGGCGCCGGCAGTAACGGCCTGAGCGTCACCGCTGGTGAAGTACGCAAGACGACTATCGTCGTAGAGCTCGTCCCCCGCAGTAACCGTTCGCACGACCAGAAGGCATTCGAGCGCGAGATGCGCGCGACGCTCAACGCGATTCCCGACATGAGATACAGCTTCGGCAACGGCGGCGGAGGACGCGAATTCACGCTGATCCTTTCCGGGCCCGATGGCGACGCGGTTGAGCAAGCGGCGCTCGCGATCGAGCGGGAGGCCCGGCAGAGAGTATCCGTTCTCGCGAATGTCGTCTCGAATGCGGCTCTTGCCCGGCCGGAGATTCGCGTCGTGCCGAGGCTTGAGGAGGCTGCTGATCTGGGAATCTCTGGGGCGCAGATCGCCGAAGCTGCACGGATTGCAACGATCGGCGATGTATCTGCAAATCTGGCGAAGTTCTCGGCGAGCGACCGCCAAGTGCCAATCCGCGTGCAACTCGACGAGCGGGCTCGGGGCGATTTATCGACCCTCGATACGATGCGCATCAAGGCTAAGAATGGCACGACCGTACCGTTGGCGACGGTCGCCGACACCGGCTTCGGCGAGGGACCGACGACCATTGAACGCTATGACCGCAGGCGTCGGGTCGCAATCGAGGCTGATCTCGTCGGAAGCACCCCGCTCGGCGAGGCGATCGAGCAGGTGATGGCGCTGCCCTCAGCACGAAACCTGCCGTCTGGCGTGACGATCGCAAGGTTCGGCGATTCAGAAATCATGGAAGAGGTCTTTTCGAGTTTCTCGCGCGCGATCGCTGCCGGCGTGCTCATGGTGCTCGCCGTGCTCGTTCTTCTCTTCGCCGACGCGATGCAGCCGATCACCATTATCTTCTCCATGCCGCTTTCGATCGGCGGAGCATTCCTTGCGCTGCTTCTGACCGGTAATGCAATCAACCTCTCGGTCATTATCGGTTTTCTCATGCTGATGGGAATCGTGACGAAGAACGCGATCCTGCTCGTGGACTTCGCAATCACGGAAGTGGCGAGCGGCGTGGAGCGCACGCAGGCATTGATCGAAGCCGGCCGCAAGCGCGCTCAACCCGTGATCATGACCACAGCGGCTATGACCGCAGGCATGGTTCCTTCTGCATTGGGAATCGGCGAAGGCGGTGCGTTCCGTTCGCCTATGGCGATCGCGCTGATTGGCGGGCTGCTCGCCTCGACCTTTCTCAGTCTTGTATTCGTGCCGGCCGCCTTTACGGTCATGGACGACTTCAGCCGGATTTTGAGCAGCAAGCTTTCGCGCCTTATCGGACCGAAGAGGCGAAATGAGTTGGACGGCGATGAGCCGGCCTAATCACGTGATCCTTGGTGCCGCATTTATCATCGCTGACCCGTCATGTACCGGCGGATAGCCTGCGGGGCTCAACCGGTGCAGCCAAATCCACATCGGCTTTCGCAGCGCGTTTGCTATCGTTCGCTCCACAACATCGAGGCCGCTTTTGCGCTTCCGCTGAGTCCCGAAACGCGATCGCGTTTGCCGCAAACGCTGCGGCATGCAACTCAGAAGCGCCAGCGCGAATTTCTCGCCGGTCGCTGGTGTGCGGCAGAAGCGCTTCAGTGTCTGGGTGCCGGTTCAACTCATGTAGCTATGGCCAAGGACCGGGCACCGATCTGGCCCGACGGTGTGGTCGGCTCAATCACTCATACCGGCGACTTTGCCGCAGCGGCGGTGGCATGGGCGGCTGATATCGCCGGGCTCGGCATCGATTCGGAACAGATCATCGACCTTACAGCGGCGCGTGACATCGCCGACATCTGCATGGTCGATGAGGCGGCGCTCTTCAAGGAAGCCCATGGCCGCAGCTTTTGCGAATTCTGCACATTTGTGTTTTCAGCGAAGGAGGCTGTCTTCAAGTGTCTCTTTCCGCTTACGCGGAAATTCCTCGAATTTTCCGATGTACGGATAACGTCGTTCGACTGGGATCAAAAGCATTTTGCATGGGCGACGGTCAGTGAACATATCGGAACAGGGCGACTGTCGCACGCTGACGGGTTTGTGCATACCTCGGTCGAATTGTCGTCGCTCGGTATGGCAGCTGAGTAGCGACGTCTCGAATGGTGGTGCTCTCCGATCGGACCGACGGTCTTGCGAGTCGTTGGGCAATCGGCCGTGAATTGCGTGAGCTTTGTTGCCCCGCCTTTTCTTGGGGCGCACCACGACGAACACCGGCGCGGCCGACGGCGTCAGTTCTTGCTTCCAACGGAATAGAACACGCGCCGTTATCCCGTAGCGGCGCGCCACCGCCGAGAGGTTCGCACCCGCCTGCACAGCCTCATCAAGGATCTGGCGTTTGTCCGCCACGTTGAACCTCCGCCGATGGCCCTCGCGTGCCGGCGGCACGATGGGACCTGACACCGGCGAGCCGCATATGACTAAGCCTATGACTTAGGCTGTGACCAAGGGTGTGAGCGTGGGGAGTAAGTTGAACGCCGACTGGGACCTGGTCAACAAGCTTATGAAAGTCGGCCGTGAGCGGGCAGGTGCTTGGATTGCTGGTAACTTCGATCGGTTGGGTAAGCAGTCGACAACCGACATCCATGAGAAGTATCTATGAACGATCTTGTTGTGCTGACATCTTCTGAGACGCAGTCAGTTGAGGTGAGTTTTTCGCCTGTGTAATGAGGACGGACTTCGCGCGGCCGAGTTGCAGCATCACTACCGCACGCGGACGGTCCGCCGCGCTTGAAGAAATCCTGATCGCGGAACCGTGATCCTGCATTCCAAAACAATTTGCGAGCTCGAGAATATAAGGCCTCGAATTTGAGTCTTTCTATCAGAGGACCCACGCAAATGGTGTTCGTCGTATTAGGAGGCGCCACATGAAATTCGTCTTGGTGAATGGCAGGACACCCCGCAGGCAATCGTTCTGTGCGCTGTGCTGTGAGTCAATCGGGGAGAGCTACCTACGAGATTTCGCGACGCAGCTCGCCTACTGCAATCACAAGTGTTACGTCGATCACTGCAAAGTTCCCGTCATTGCACTCCAATATCATGCGATGGCATCATGATAACTCCCGACGTTTCAAAATTTCTCCCGCAAATGGGTCTCAGCCCCAAGCGAGGCTGCAGCGACGGAACTGCGAATGGTCGGGCTGCCCCCTACTGCTGTTCCGGGGGGGACTACCTTCGAAACCTCAACGATTGAACCCTCCGACAACATGGAGAGCTATCATGAAGAAGTTCACACTCTTAGGTGCCGCTGCAATTCTGTTTATATCCCTTGCAACCCCGGTAATGGCACAGCGAGTGATCTCGGAACCGGGATATTGTGCGCAGTTTTATCCCAACGCGAATTGTCAGAATGAGGGACCAAACAATCCATATACGGGCGACTATCAGCGCAGAACTTTGCAGAGCAACTCATATGCTTCGAACGGTGTCTGCGCGCAGGGCGCTACATTCTACCGGGGCCGTGATGGCCGCAAGCATAAATGCAACTAACAGGTTGCAATTCATGCTGCAAGACAATCCGAGAAGATAGCTGACAAGCCAACGCTTTGCAGGGCTTGACTAGAATCGATCGTCGACGGCAGTGGTCGGCCCCCGCCGTCATTCGGTTCACCTGATTGCTTAGATCGGGGAATGTCCTCGGTTTTCTAGTAGCCCGTGTTTGGTCGGATCATTATCTTTCACGGAGCTCGCCGGTAGGCGAGACCTTGAATGAGAGTATCCTGATCGTCGTGGCGGCCACCTGGAAATTCCAGGAGCTAACGGTCCAGCCTCAGAAGCCCGAAAGGCCGCTGTATGGATGGCGCCGCATTGACCAGTACATTTAAGAGGCGATGACGATTCCTCAAAGCTGCCGCCGCCGTACGCTACGAGGCCGCCAACCCAGAATCCGGTGCAATCGTAAATAGCAGCACGCACGGCAGCCTTGCGCGATAGAGCTTTGCGCAAAACAGCCGCGATCGCAAACGAACAGTTTGCAGGGAGCCCGGTGTTCCGATTTCGAAGGCGCAAAACCATTTCTTGGATTGATTTAGTAACGAAAACGCCTGCGGCGATTTTCCTAGGCGACGATGGCGATTCTCGGTGAGGACAACATCCTTGCATTTGCAACAACGCGGACAACCATGGGCTCGGCGCGTCCGCGGATCGAGAGTTCTTGCTCTGGCAACAAGTTAACCGGTAGACCGGCTGTCTTGTAAACCTCCTCTGACAGAATGACCTCGCATTCGAGGCCCTTCGTCATGTCCTGCAGGCGCGCAGCCACGTTGACAGCGTCTCCAAGTGCGGTGAACACCTGGTGATCGCGATAACCGATGTCGCCGATGATCACTTCGCCGCCATGGATGCCGATCCCGAAACGGAGCGGCTCGAGCAAGTCATGGCTTAGAAATTGATTCAACTCATCGATATTCGTAGCAGTCAGCGCTGCTGCCTGAAGGGCCTGCCGGCAGGCGGTTTGCGGGTTGGTGTTGAGCCCGAATAGGGCCAATTCCCCATCCCCGACAAATTGGTTCGGTTGACCGCCGCATTCGATCACCGCCTGGGAGACTGCGCTTAGGAACCGGTTGACAATGAATACGGTATCGAACGGCAATCGCTGCTCCGCAAGTGTGGTCGATCCGCGCATGTCCACGAACATACTGACAAGATAACGTTCCTGGCCAATGCGGACAGAACCTGCTTTCGGAAGAGAAGCCGCTGTGACATGGGGCATAAAAATCTGAAAGAAAGACAGATCAGTGTTCGGACGCAATTGGCAGGCGAGGCGAATTGCCGGATCGCCACCGGCGCCCACACGGTCGAGCACGAAGGCTTCTCGCTTTGATGGCGCCGGCAGCGAACTGCAATCGCCTACCACACGAATTCGACAGGTAGAGCA
>WNFR01017648.1_pt1 | contig 11261 bp, 9 predicted proteins | sample 5400221 | NCBI WGS metagenome assembly WNFR01 (sample SAMN13153357, study PRJNA577476) | soil metagenome | isolation source: 40 cm soil under Madrone tree | place: USA:California | collected 2016-06-14 | reverse complement strand
AGCCCGCCGAGGAAGCGGCTTGGCGCTCGAGCGTCTCGGCGGCGTTGTCGCGCACGTACGCCTTGACCGTCGCCAGAGGCACTTGGGCGGCCTGGAGAGGGCGGATCCGATAAGGGCCGACGCTCGCGGGGACGACGAACGTCTCTGCGTAATGCACGACCAAGGGGTCGAATTCGCCGGTCGGGCTCTCGACGACAGCGGCTCGCCCCTCGACGAGATTGAGGACGTTCACGGTTCCGCGAGTGTGGTGGTCGACCGGCCCGGTGAACCAGTGGCGTCGGGTCTCGATGAACTCGAGCGGGTGTAGGCCGGTGGACTGCTCGTGCCAGCCGTCGCCGCGCGCGACGGGTGTGACGCGGTCGACGAGGTTGCGTCCAACCCACTCGCTCGTGCGGTGCCATTGCAGGTTGGCGAGGCCATCCTCGAGGTGGATCGGACGCGGCTTGCCGTGCAGGTCGAGTCGCCCCCAGTCCCAGAGCTTGAGTGTGAAGATGTACGGCGTTGCGCTGATCTCGAGTACAACGTTGTCGCGTCCCGAGCAGTGGATCGTCCCGGCCGGGATCGAGAAGTGCGCATGCTTCGTCGACCCCCAGGCGCGGACGTGCCGGTCCGGATCGAACGGAGGCCCGCCGTTCTGCGCCGCCTCGATCTCGGTCCTGAAGCGAGCCCGGTCGACTGTCTCGTTGAAGCCGAGGTAGACCTGCGCCCCCGGCTTGGCGTCCATCAGGTAGTAGCTCTCGTCCTGCGTGTAGCGCATCCCGAAGCGCTCGCGGATGTACTCGCGGAGGGGGTGGACCTGCAGGGAGAGGTTGCCGCCCTCCCAGGTGTCGAGGAGATCGAAGCGGATCGGGAACTCGGCACCAAACGTCTCGACGACGTGGCGCCCGAGGAGGTCGAGCGCATGATGGTGGACAAGGGGGAGCGCCGGCGAGTGGATCGTGCGAGAGCCGAACCCGAACAGCAGGCTGTTCTCTTCGGGAACGCAGTCGAAGCACCAGCCGAAGTTCGGCTCCTCCGGCGGCAGACCGAAGGTGCGGCGCATCCACTCGCCTCCCCAGGGTCCGGGATCGAAGAACGGCACGAGCCGGAACGGCCGCTGCGCGGTCGCCGCCAGCGCCACGCGGTAGAGCGAGCCGGCCACGAGCCGCGGGGAGCCAGGCTCGTTCGTGTCGAGGTACCAGTCGATCCCGTCGAGCACGTCGTTCTTCCAGCGGTCCGCCGCGCGCCAGTCGACGAAGTAGGCCCGCTTGTAGAGCTCGGCGGCCGACGCGGCCGCCCCGTCGGCACCGATGTTGCTGTTGCAATGCCGCCGCTGGCGTTGCTGGATCTCCCACCGAATCACGTCGGCGTAGACGACGAGGTCGGCGTCGGGCGCGACGAGCTTCGCCCCGGTTCCGACGACGAGCGCGATTCCGCGCTCGACATCCGTCAGGCGCCGCCGCAGCTGAGCGATGCGCTCTTGCGCGAAGAACGACTCGAGACCGAGCGGGCTCATCCGGCCGAAGACCGGGTCGTCGCCGAGATATGGAGCAAGCACGCGCGCGAGATCGTCGGGTGGGAGAAGCGCATCTTCGGCGGCGATGACTGCCACCGGCGCCAGACCGGCGGCGAGCGCTTCCCGCACCTCGGCTACGGACACGCCCGGGTAGCACTCGACCGCGACGACGCACCGATCGGCCTGCCGCGCCCGAGCGGCGATCGTCGCGCCGACATCGGCCCAGCCGACGCGGACGTCGTCTTCGCCGCCGACGGCGAGTACGGGCCGCATCTCGTAGCCGAGGCTCACGGGGCCAGGCCGAGCAAGGGGATGGCGCCGTACAGAGATGAGTCGTCGCCCAGCGCTGACTGCTGTATTTGGACCGTTCGCCCAGGCGTCCAGGCGCGGTCGTGGACGCGGGCGCGAATCCGCGGCAGGACCTCCTCGCTGCGGTGCATGACGGCTCCGCCGACGATGAGGATCTCCGGATCGTAGGCGTGAATGAGGGTGACAGCGAGCGTCGCCCAGACATCGCAGCTCCGCTCGAGGACGGCGGCCGCGACGGCGTCGCCGACGTCGTAATGCCGGAAGAGCGTCAGGTAGTCGATCTGCTCTTCCGCCGCGAGCGAACTCCGGGCAAAGCCGGGCCAAGCGGCGCAGATCGCCGGCAGGGCCCACGTCGAGGCCTCCGCCTCGGCGCAGCCGCTTCCTCCGCAGCTACAGGGACGGCCGTCGATGCTGACAGGGATGTGGCCCCCGATTACCCCTGCCTGATGGTGGCGACTCCTTAGGAGGCGACCCCCGACCATGGCAGCACCACCAATTCCGGTGCCGAGCGTGAGCATCGCGACATCGTCGTATTCTCCAGCTGCAACGGCAGGCCGAAGGCACGCCGGCTCCAGCCGACGAGATCGAGCTCGGGCGCATCCTCGAACTTCCCCTGCGGCACGGCGACGACTCGCCCGCTGCCTGCGTCGACGATGCCGCAGAAGCCAAGCGAGACGCCGCTGCAGTCCGCAGGCGCGACGCGAGCGTCGTCGAGCAGGCTCCGCACCAAAACCTCGACCGTCTCGAGCGTCGTCGCCAACTGAGAGCCGACCTCTTCGACGAGCCGCTTGTCGATGACTCGCACTCCGTCGACCAACGCGCAGGTCGCGTGACCGCCACCGACCTCGACCGCGATCCCGAGCCCGTGTGGTGCCGAGACTCGATCGTCATGCCGCGGCGAACTCGTTCTCATGCACTGACTCCAACGGCTCAGGCGAGTAACCCGTCACCGCGTAGGCGGCCACCGGCGGTCACCGGCCAGATGAGCGACGGCTGTCGGAACCTGCTTGCGTAGTCGATCGCGACGGCAGGATCGAGACTCGGAAGCGAGACGAAGCCATACCGAAGTCGGATGCGGCCGTGGTGGACGCGCGGAAAGTTCGTCTCCCAGTAGTTGTTGTAGACCCACGAGAGCAGGAGAGGATTGTCGTCTCGCGGCACGGCGTCGAGCGGCGGGCCGAAGTGGAAGCCCCCAAACTGGACCAGCGGCGCGGCGGGACAGATGAGCGCGACGGCACAGTCGTCCGTGCCGATCGCCGCCACGCTCTCTGTTGTGACCCAGTTGCGGCAAGCACCGGGGAGTTGGTCCTCATCGAGGAAGACCGCCTCCCCGGCCGTGTCGAAGAGAGCTCTCCAGCCCGAGCGCATCGCGAGCGGGAACGCGAAGTACACGGAGTGCGGCGAGGCGTCCGGTTCAAGGTCGAGCTCGAGCCCCAGCTCGACGATGCGGTCGGCGGACCGAAACGTCACGCGCTCGACGAGGTGTCGCACTCCGGGAGCTTCGAGCTCGCGTTCGAGCGTGATCCACGCGTCCCCCCGCGCCACCTCACACCGACGGACCCGGGTCGCGGTTTCACGGACGGCGTGCCAGTCCTGCCAGCACGATTCGTCGACGCTCTCCCGTTCGAGATCGCGCCGGTAGAACGCGAGCCGACTCCGCTCCGTCAACCCGTTCGGCCGTTCGCGGACAAAAGAGAAGAAGTCGAGCCCGTCCGTACCGGAGAGCAGCTCGCGTCCTCCCTGCCGGTCGACGAGGGAGAGGATGCGCCCCGAATCGGCGTCATACGAGAGCACGTAGTGGGGCGTCTCGATCGTCCCGCGCCGTCGACGCACTGCCGCGGCAGCGGCAAAGCCCCGGATCGGCTCATCCTCCTCCTCGGCGAGAGCGTCGAGGCGCCCGACCAGCTTGGGATCCCGCTCGGACGCGGGCAACTCGTCGAGCGGGATTGTCTTCCACGACAGGGGCCGGACCTCGATGCGTCCGAATCGCTGCGCGTCCGGCCCGGGGTAGGTGTCGGCCCACGAACGTCCGTCGTGAGCGAGGCGTCGCGCGCGATACGAGCGTCCCGTCTCCTCGAACCACTCGGCCGGCAGCTCCGGAAAGAGCGTGACAGCGTGCGACCTCGGGTTACAGAACAACACCGAGCTCACCCCGCCGTCGACTCGAGGATTCTCCGCGAGCCGCTCGAGTCCGTCCATCAGGGCGAGGGATGCGAGCTCGTGCCCTTCGTGGGCAAGCGCGCGCGAGAGAAGCTCGATCGTCTGCGTTTGCGGATGGTCGTCAGCTGTGTCCCAGTAGCCGAACGTGTGCTCGTCGTACAGGTCGACCGCCCCATTCGCGGCGTCGAGGAGGTTCGTGTCGAGGGCGTCCGTGAGCTGCCGCAGCCAAGGCTCCAGTAGTCCGTCCAGTCGCCGCGCAAAACGGGGAGCTTGTGGTCGGGCACCTCCATGGCACGTTCGCGCAGGTCGTCCATGGTGGCATGCCGGATCGTCGGGAGCCGGCCGCTCTCGTTCCATCGCTGTACGAGGCCGGGAACGAACGGGTTCGGCGGCGAGTTGTCCCACAGCGCCGGCGAGCACGTACTCGTCAGGTACACGAAGGGAAACGGGTAACCGATCTCGCCGAGGCGGCGGGCCAACCGAGCCCAGCCGTCGTCCATTCGTTCGACCGAGTCCTCCCATGCGAAGAACGCTTGGTCGAACATCGTGTAGGCACTCCCGTTGAAGACTCGGAGGTGGCGCCCTGACGGTGCCTGCCAGCGGAACATGCCGGGACGCGGCTGTACCGCGCGGCCGAGGTGCGGGTTGACCGCCATCGTGAAGAAGTCCACGCCGGCATCGAGGAGAACGTCAGCCAGCGGCCACGGGACGCCGTTGACATCGTGCTGGCACGCGACCCGAAGCTCGGTCTCGAGGAGGTCCTCGATCTCCCGTTTGCCGGCAAGGAGCCGTTCGAGCCCGCGGCGGTCGACGCAAGCATTGATGTGCCAGCGGAGCGCCGCCACACCGATGCGGCCCGAACGGTGAAGCTGCCTGAACCGCTCGACCGAGTCGTCCGAGGCGTCGTCGAGCCAGCGCTTCAGCGGCTCGGTCACCTCGCAGGTCCACTTCGGCCTGGCGGCCTCGGGAAGCTCGGACGTCGCCTCGAGCCATTCGATCGCCTCGTCGATGAACTCCTTCTGGAGCTGCCAAACGATCGGCTGCGCGTGTGTGTAGCCGACATCGAGGTGGCTGTGCTGGAGAACGAGGATCTCCTCGACTTCGACCGGGGCCGGCTCCACGGCAGCGGCCTTGTGGACCGTCGCGAGTTTTTCGAGTGGGCGCACGTTGATCAGCGCCGGAGTGGTGTGGCTCGAAGAAGCGGAGGTCCCGTCGAGGCCGACCCGTGGCCGGCAGTGCTGATCGACTCTCCGCTGAGGAGGTCGAACACGTGCAGCCTCCTCGGCTCCCAGCTGAATCCCACCTCGTCGCCGACGCGGATGTCTGTCTCGGCCTGTAGGCGCGCGACGAGGCGAGCGCGGCCCGACTCGCCGGGAGAGACCCTCTCGCGTGCCTCGTCGGCGCGGACGGGCGCAGCATCGACCACGGCATGCACGATCAGCTCGGCCCCGAGATCCTCGACGTGCGTCACCGACGCGCGCAACCCCTCGCGGTCGAGCCGGAGATGCTCAGGCCGGATCCCGACTGCAACACGGCGGCCTCCTCGGTGGCCGATCTCGACGACGCCGTTCTGGAGGGATCCCTCGACGAGGTTCATCGCCGGGCTGCCGATGAACCCGGCTACGAAAAGGTTCGCAGGCTGCCGGTAGAGCTCCTGCGGTGTGGCGACCTGCTGGAGCTTTCCGGCCCGCAGCACCGCGACGCGGTCCCCCATCGTCATCGCTTCCACCTGGTCGTGAGTCACGTAGATCGTCGTCACGCTGAGCGTGCGCTGGAGCGCACGGATCTCCGCCCGCATCTGGACGCGCAGCTTCGCGTCGAGGTTCGAGAGCGGCTCGTCCATGAGGAAGACCGAGGGACGGCGGACGATGGCACGCCCCATCGCGACTCGCTGCCGCTGCCCGCCTGACAGCGCCTTCGGCTTGCGTGACAGGAACGGCTCCAGTTCGAGCAGCCGGGCGATCTCGCGGACGCGGAGCTCCAGGTCCCGCTTCGGCATGCGACGCTGCTGGAGCCCGAAGGCCATGTTCTCGAAGACGGTCATGTGCGGGTACAGGGCGTAGTTCTGGAAGACCATCGCGATGTCGCGCTTCGCCGACGGGATGCCGTTGACGACGCGCCCGTCGATCGAGATCGTCCCGTCGGTGATCGCTTCGAGGCCCGCGGTCATGCGCAGGGCGGTCGTCTTCCCGCAGCCGGACGGGCCGACCAGCACCATGAACTCGCCCTGATCGATCGAGAGGTCGAAGTGGTCGACGGCGCGAAGGCCGTCCGCGAACTCCTTCGTCACCGCGTCGAAGCGGACATGCGTCATCCCTTCGTCGCTCCCCCGGTAAGGCCGCTGACGAAGTGACGCTGCAGGAAGATGAAGAGCGCCAGAATCGGCAGTGACGCGAGGAACATGACGCCGAACTCCTGTCCGTAGTCGATCGCGAACGTGCCGATCGCGAGATAGATGCCTGTCGTGATTGTCACGCCGTGCGCGGCGCCGAGGATGATTAGCGGCGACAGGAAGTCGTTCCACGTCCAGAGCGCCGTCACCACGACGACGCTGGCAGTGGCCGGACGCATGAGCGGGAAGATGATCCGCCAAAACACCTTCAGGCTCGACGCGCCGTCGATGGCGCCGGCTTCGTCCAGCTCGCGGCTGATCGAGCGGAGGAAGCCGCTAAAGACGAAGACGCCGAAGGGTAGGTAGTAGGCCGCGAAGTTGAGGATCACGCCCCAGTACGTGAACATCAGGTGCAGCTTCCGCAGGATCACCGTCGTCGGGATCAGGACGATCTGCGGCGGAAGCATCAGCCCGAAGAGGAAGAACACGAGCAGCAGCCGCGCCCCTTTCGAGTCCCAGCGCGAGATGTAGTAGGCGGCCATCGCCGATAGCGGCACCATCAGGAGGACCGAGCCGACCGTGATGATCAGGCTCGTCTTCAGGCCCTGCTGGACGAGGCTCAACTGCGCGGCATCGACCACATTGCGCGTCGTGAAGTCGGACAGCGGAAGCGCGAGCGGATGCGCGCGAATGGCGTCGGCCGGCTTGAAGACGTTGACGAGCGCGAGGTAGAGCGGAGCCGCGAAGACGGCCGACACCGCGAGCGCCACGAACGGGCGCAGGCGCCCCCGCCAGACGGGATCGATCACTGCTCCACCTCGCGGCGGCGCAGGATCAGGACGGCTGCGGTTGAGAGAACCGCGACGATCGCGAACAGCACGACTGCCTGCGCCGATGCCAGGCCGAACGCGTTCTGCGTGAAACCGACGGTGTAGATGTTCAGCGCCATGTTGTTCGTGCCACCGCCAGGCCCGCCGTCGGTGATGATCTTCACGTAGTCGAAGAGCTTGAAGCCCGTGATCAGCAGGAGCACGGTGTTGATCGTCACTGCCGGCGCGACAAGCGGCCAGATGATCCGGCGGAAGCGCCGGAAGCCGGTACAGCCGTCGACCTGAGCCGCCTCGATCAGTTCATCCGGGATGGACTTCAGCGCGGCCAAATAGATCACGGCGCAGAAGCCGACGTACTGCCATGTCGCGACCGCGACGATCGAGCCGAGCGCGTGGTTCGGCGTGTCGAGCCACCCCTGCTCGAGGCGGTGGAGCCCCACGGCGCCGAGCACGGTGTTGATCACGCCGTAGTCCGTCAGCATCGCCTGCCAAATGAAGCTCACGACGACGCCCGCGAGCACGATCGGGACGAAGAAGATCGTCCGGAGCACCGCGTAGATGCGACTCTCGGCTCGCAGCATGAGCGCGATCGCGAGGCCCAGGCCGTTCGGGATCAGCGCGATGAGCGCCGTCATGATCGCCGTCGTGCGAACCGACTGCTTGAAGACGTCATCGCTCAGCAGTTCGCGGTAATTGCCAAGGCCGACGTAGCGCGTATGCGGCGCGAGCAGGTTCTTGTTGGTGAGGCTGTAGCCGAGCGCCAGCACCAACGGTAAAAACACGAGCGCGACGTAGAGCACGGTGCCCGGCCCGGCGAAGGTGGGGATCGTCCACGGTCGGAAGTTCGGGCTCTTGCGTCTGGAGCGAGCGCGCCTGCTTGCCAGCAGCCACTCCCCGGCGGGAGCACCTTCGTCGACCGACCCCATCACGAGCGGCGTCGGGGAGCTGCCGTTGCCGGAGGAAGACGGGTACTCCGGCAACGGCAGCCGTGGGGCATCACTTGCCGGTCTGAGCCGCCTTATTCCACTGCGCATCCAGGAACTTCAGCTGCGAGGCGACCGACTTGCCGAGGAGGATCTTCTGCGCAGCCTGTGCGTAGTACGTGTCCATGCCCGGTACTGAGGCGCGATCCCCATTGTTGAAGAACATGACGTCCACGTTCTTCAGGGGATGCTGCTTGCTGCTCTTCTGGTTGTAAAGCGACGCGGTCTGGTAGAAGACCGCCGGGAGCCCGGTCGGCTGCTTGAAGGCCTTGACCGCGATCAGTCCTGCGTCGTTCTTCGCCAGCGTCGTGTTCGCTTGTGGGTCGAGCGACCAGAACGCGGCCAGCTTCTTCGCCGCGTCGAGATGCGCCGAGTGAGCGTTGACGACCGCGCCGCCGTTCGTGAACACGGCCTGCACGGGGGGACCGGAGAACGGAGGGATCCGGAAGACGCCGACCCCGAACGGAGCGGCGCCAACCGCCGTGGCCGAGGCGGCCCATGTGCCCATCGGGTACATGGCCTCCTTCCCGGCGAGGAACTCCTGCTGGACCGCCGGGTAGTTGAGGCTCAGCGCGTCCTTGTTGAAGTAACCGGCCTTGGCGAGCTGAGCCCAGGCGTTGAACGTCCTGGCGATGAGCGGGTCGGTGAAATGCACCTTGTTCTGCTTCCGCTCGAGGATCCAGTTCGGGTCTTGACCCAGGACGTCGGTCGAGAACATCCCGCCGAGGAAGATCCACGACGTCCAGGTGTCCTGGCTGCCGCCGATCGCGATCGGCGTGATGCCGGCGGCCTTGATCTTCTGAGACACGGCCACGAACTGCGCCCACGTCGTCGGGATCTTCAGGTGGAGCTTCCCGAAGACCGACTTGTTGTAGTAGACGAGCGGAATGACCTGGGAGCTGTTGGGGATGTCGTACTGCTTGCCGGCGAGCTGCCCTGCGTGCGGGTAGAGGACGTTCCAGCTCGCCTGCTCCGCCGGCGTCCACGCGTAGAGCAGCCCCTGGCTCGTGTAGTCCTGAAGGGTGATCGACTGCAGGACGTCGGGGAACTGCCCCGAGGCGAGGAGCTGCTTCGCGTATGCATCGCGATCCGTCGTCGGCGAGGGCAGGAGTTGGACGTTGATGCCGGGATTGGCGGCCTCGAACCGGTTGACGATGTCCTGCCAGTACGAGAGAGGGAGGTTGGGCGTCTCGAACATCATCCACGTGATCGTGACGGTGTCACGATGCTGCCGGGGTGCCGCGCTGGCGCTCACGGCGAGCGCCGCGACCGCGATGAGGGCGCCGACCACCAGGACGGCCAGCTTTGCGCGCTTGCTCTTTAACCTCGCGTGCACTTCCACCATCCTCCTCCGCTGGAATCGTTACCGTAGATGAAACGTTTCCACGATGCCGCGATCAAAGCGGATTGGCTCCTCCCTGTCAAGTGCACTTCGACCCCCGCCGGGACTATCGGGGCGGCAGCTTTCCGGAGCCTCGGACGATCAACTGGACAGGCGTCGTCACCCTGCGCGGGGCGAGTCCGGGATCAGCGATTCGCTCGCGCAAAAGCTCCACGGCGGTCCTCCCCACCGCCTCGGAGTCCTGCGCGACGACGGTGAGGTCGGGACGAAGGAGCAGGGCGGTCTCGTCGTCGTCGAAACCGACGACGGCCGGCGCATGCGCCTCGGAGCGGAGCCGGGCGAGCGTCTGGATCGTGCAGTTCGCGTTACCGGTGATCACGGCGGTCACCGGCCAGCGCTTGCTCGTCATCGCATCGAGAGCGGCGCCGATTCGCTCCGGGTCGGAGTCCCCGCCGGTATGCACGAGCCCGTCGACCGAGCCCCCGTGGCGAGCGACGCAGCGCCGAAAGGCGTTTGCCCGCTCCCGACCCGTGAAGATCCGTTCGAAGTCGCCGATATAGCCGATCCTGCTGTGACCGTGGTCGACGAGGTGCCGGAAGGCGAGCTCGATCCCCAGGCGGTTGTCGCAGATGACGTGATCGACCTTCGCGCCGCGCATCTGCCGGTCGAACGCAACGATCGCGAGGCCGGCCCGGATCTCTGGCACGAGGTAATCGTGCCGCGCGGCCGTCGGCTCGATGATGAGACCGTCGAATCCTTGACGGCACATCGCCATCACGACCTCTTTTTCGAGTCGCTCGTCATCCTCGGTGGACGTCGCGAGCACCATGAGGTCATTGCTGCGAGCAACCCGCTCCACAGCTCGGAGCACCGGGTTAGCTCGGGAGATACCACGAACCGCGGCGCCGAGCGTGCCGCTCACCCCGCGCCGGAGCTGCCGCGCGCGCTCATCGCGCCGATATCCAAGCGCGGCGATCGCCTCGTTCACCCGCTCAACGAGATAGGAACGAACGTTCGGGTCCTCGTTGACCACACGGGAGACCGTCCCGAGGCCCACTCCCGCCGCGCGTGCCACATCGACCATGGTCGGCCGACGTCCTGACCGCAGCGCGCTTCCGTTCTCCGATCTCGGTACCAATTCGATGAAACGTTACCAGCGTGGCTTACGTGCCATCCCCAACCTGGGCGCAACCAGTGGCAAGCGGTCGCAAATGGGCCGACGCCAAAACCGCTCAGACAAGCCGATCGGCAACCGGTGGCAATCCACGGCAACCTTCCCGGAACGCATGGTAAGAAGGGGGTCGACGGTTCGAGTCCGTCAGAGGGCTTTCTCAAAGGCTTTTGCTCAAGCCATTCTGCCGGCGTCCCGCCGCCTTGGTGGGCAACATCTGACCGGCTGGGGACAGGTTTGGGGACAGGTTGATCCGCCGCCCAGGCGCATGTTCTGAGACCTGAGGTGCTCGGGCGTTGACCTAGTAGGCCTATGTCCCGTGATTTTCAGCCGTCGAAGGTCGGTCAGGCAGTTGCGCGGCCCACCATTCGGGCGGGACGATCCGCATCGCGAGATCGAACGAACTCCGATCGAGCGACTCCGCGAGTTGCGCGATAGCGACAAGATTGTCGCGTAGCCACTCGTCCTCGACCGGCCCGCTCGCTTGAGTCGCTGGGCTAAGACGGCTCAGCCTCGGCCGATTCAGGTGCTCTTCGAGCGGGTCCGATTCGTCGAGCACGCTGCCCCACCAGTACAGACGACTGTAGAGCTCGACGTGGCGATCGACGATCTCCGCGTACGTGCCCGAGTTGACCATCA
>WNFR01016346.1_pt1 | contig 11261 bp, 10 predicted proteins | sample 5400221 | NCBI WGS metagenome assembly WNFR01 (sample SAMN13153357, study PRJNA577476) | soil metagenome | isolation source: 40 cm soil under Madrone tree | place: USA:California | collected 2016-06-14 | reverse complement strand
TAATATAATACTCGTCGAGTGCGCGACGCATTCGATCAATCGCGTTGATCCGTGTCGCACCGACTGTGATTATTTTTGCAATCAACGAGTCGTAGTACGGCGGCACTGTATAGCCAGTATAAACATGTGAGTCGATTCGCACTCCCCGGCCGCCCGGCGCATAATAAAAATCAATTCGGCCCGGTGTTGGCTGAAAATCATTGGCCGGATCTTCGGCGTTGATGCGGCATTGGATGGCATGTAACCGCGGGACGGCGTGCGCGATATGCGGCGACAGCGGTTGGCCGGCGGCAATGCGGATCTGCTCTTTTACAAGGTCGCACGCGAACACTTCCTCGGTGATGGTGTGCTCCACCTGGATGCGCGTGTTCATTTCCATGAAATAAAAATGCCTGTCTTGATCGACCAGGAATTCGATCGTGCCTGCATTTTCGTAACCGACTGACTTGGCCAGCTGCACGATGCGGCCATGGCTGTCGGCGACAATTTGAAATTCAATGTGGTGCGGATTGATGATGAGTTTCTCCAGGTAAACCTGTTCGTTGCCAAAAGCTTTCTGCGCCTCGTGACGCGCACTGTGAAAGGCTGATTTAAGGCTGGGCTCGTTATGTGCTGTGCGCATTCCGCGGCCGCCACCGCCGGCAGCCGCCTTGATCATCACCGGGTATCCGATTTTCTTCGCGACTTTTATCGCCTCGTCCTCTGTGTCGACGATGCTGTCACTCCCGGGAGTCACTGCCACGCCGGCTTTGCGTGCGTGTACACGAGCAGCATTCTTGTCGCCCATTGCCTGCATCGCACGCGACGATGGACCGATAAATTTGATGTTGCTTCTTTCGCACACCTCCGCGAAGTGCGGATTCTCAGCTAGAAATCCATAGCCGGGATGAATGGCATCGACGTCGCCGATCTCGGCAGCGCTCATGATCCGATCGATTTTCAAATAACTTTCCAAGCTAGGCGCTGCGCCGATGCAGATAGATTCATCTGCGAGTTGGACGTGCAGCGAATCGACGTCCGCTTCTGAATAGACGGCCAGTGTCCGAATGCCAAGTTCCTTGCAGGCGCGAATCACCCGCAGCGCAATCTCACCACGATTGGCGATCAGTACTTTCTCGAACATGAGTAAATTGTAGGGCAAGCGCCACGCTTGCCGGCCTAGAGACGCGCTTTGGCAGGCGATGCGCCCGCCCTGCAATTTAAGATTTGTCTGATGCTCATCGGACTCTGAACAGCACCTGTCCGAACTGAACGGGCTTGCCGTTTTCGGCCACTACTTCGGCAACGACTCCAGTTGTTTCTGCTTTGATTTCATTCATGACTTTCATCGCTTCAATGATGCAAACCACGGTATCTTCGGTGAGGGATTTACCGACATCAACGAACGTCGGACTCTCCGGCGACGCAGAGCGGTAGAACGTGCCCACCATCGGTGAAACGATATCTTTCAACGGTACGGTTTCGATGGATCTGGGTGCGGCAGGCGCAGTTTCAGGCGCAGTGGAAGCGCCCTCGGGCGGCGATGCTGCTTCAGGCGGCGCAGCCGCCGTTCGCTGAGTCGACGGACTTTTTTCAAGCTTAAGACGGAACCCTTCCTTTTCGATCTCAAAGACCGAAAGGTCATGCTTCTCCATCAAACTGATGATGGCTTTAATCTCTTTGACGTCTTTAGGGTCCAAGTATTGCTCCTGGTTGAGGCTGAGGGGCTTTAGGTAAAACAGTTTTGGGAGTAAGGTCAAGGCAATCGTAGCGCAGGCATCCTTTCCGCCGCAGGACGGATTCGCCAGGCCGAAGCCGTGGCAGCAGTCGGGCGTCTCGCCTGATCGACCGGATGAGCAATAACGGATATTGTGAACCTCATGCCAGTTTCGTCCCCGTCACTCCAATTCAAAATCATTGATGAAACCGGTGATTACATCGTCATCGATAAACCGCCCTTTCTTCTGAGTCATCCGACCAAGCCGACGACGCAACCGACTTTGTGGAAGGAGCTTCGGGAACTTCTGGCATTCGAAATCGCCGGCGGCGGACAAGTCTCAATTGTCAACCGGCTCGACCGGGAAACCAGTGGGCTGGTGTTGGTGGCGAAAACGGCAGCGGCGGCGAGAAAATTCGGCCTGCTGATGCAACAACAAAAGGTTCACAAGGAATATCTCGCCACCGTTTGGGGTTGGCCCAATTGGGAACGCAAAACCGTCGATGCGCCCTTGGACCGGCAAGGCAAACATCAACCTTCGGCAATCTGGTTGAAACGAACGATTCATCCGCACGGTGCGCCGGCGGAAACGGAGTTTCGCGTCGAGCGGCGATTCGCAAAACGGTCAGTTGCATCCTCATCTGCCGCTTCGCGACTTCCGCTCCCAGGCCAGGAAGAGAATGAAAGTGAGGACGGGAAAAAATTCCATGCAAACCAGTCGGCGCGCGCTGAAGAGAAGTTCAGTTTGGTTCGTGCGATTCCACTTACGGGACGAACCCATCAAATACGAGTGCATCTCGCATCCGTCGGGCACCCAGTTGTGGGCGACAAAATCTACGGCCCCGACGAGCAGCTTTACCTGCGTTTTATTGAGACGGGGTGGACACCTGAACTCCAGCAACGGTTACTCGTGCCACGTCATGCGCTTCATTCGGCGAAACTGGCAATCGAAGGCGAGCGAGAATGGACGAGTCCATTACCTTTGGACCTTGCGGAATTTTTTAGCGACGCTCTCTGACCGCCGACTCAAGGAGCGGCGGTCTCCTGTCTGCCGCTGGGCAAGCTGGAGATCGCCTTTCCTTGAATTTTGGCGCTCAAAGAGCGCCGCTACAGCAAACTCTGCGAATTGCAATCTGATCGGTCGCTTCTATCGTAGGCGGGCCATATGAAAAGGCTTCGCGCGTTAGCGGCTTGCGCGCTCATTCTCAATTGCATGCGAGCGTTTGGCGGCGCCGAACAATTTGCAATCGAGTCCGCGTTTTTATTTGGCGCGATCAACCCACCGGCGAGTTACGAAATTGGCGCGGAGTTCCTGACGGCGCGCGTTCGTTGGGGCGTTGTTAGGAGCGACAGTTGGCTCCGTGGCTACCATCAATTTTACGTGAGTGCTGTGCTGGAACCGATTTTTCGCGGAATCGAAAATCATTATTTCGGATTCAATCTCGGAATGCGCTACAACTTTGTTCAACCCGGCAGCCGGTTTGTTCCATACATTTCGGGAGGCGTTGGCGCAGGCGCAATCGACAGCCACCCCGAGGTTCCTGGTGGACAAGGCCAGGACTTTACGTTCAACATTTTATCGGCCGCCGGCATTTCGTACAACGTGAACGATCATTGGAAAATTGATGTCGGAGCGCTTTATCAGCATCTATCCAACGGTGGACAAACCGATCCGAATCCGAGCGTGAACCTTTTTGGGCCGCAAGTGGGAGTGAATTATTCGTTCTGACCTTTCGTGTGTCATGTCGAGCGAAGTCGAGACATCTCTGAATTGTTGATTTAGATCGAGCGAGCAATGACCAGAGATTCTTCTCCGCGACTGCGGGATCAGAATGACAGCTTGATGAATCCTCCGGACGAAAACGTTCTGGTAATCAGACGACGTTTGTTTGATGAGCTTGGCGCTTTCCAGGGACTCAATTTCGAACCGGAAAAATATCTGAAAGCGATTCTGTTGCGTGGAAACAACTTTTTGATTCGACGTGCCGAAGCTGAGAGTAATCCCGCCTACAAGCAGATCATTCCCTACACACTAATCGTCTTTCAAGACACGGTGCTGCATTACGTGCGTGGAAAGAAAGCGGGCGAGCAACGACTCGTCGCAAAGGGATCAATCGGAATTGGTGGGCATTTAAACGACGCCGACGCGGGTCTGTTCACTCTGGACGAAGAACATTACAACCGAGTCGTGTATCGTTCACGTCTTCAAACTGACCGAGCCGAAGGTGGAAAAACGCGAAGCGATGATCACCGGGCTGACATTTCTTCCAAAAAACGAATTGCTTGCGCGTCGCGAAACCATGGAGACATGGTCGCAGATTTGCGTGGATTCGCTCGACCATTTACTGCAATAGCCGGCTTCGCCGGGGAAAGCGCAGCACTGAGTTAGTTAGCCCCCAGGTGGAGCTGACCCTGCAGGTGGAGCTGAACTTGGAGGTGGCGCGGAAGGTGCAGGTGAGGCTGCAGGCGGAGGCGGAGGCGGAGGTGGGGCGGCAGGCGCAGGTGCGAACTGCTCGGCCTGCTTCACAAATGCGATCGTGTCGATTTGCCAGCGGCCCACCGGATGCGAAATGATGAGGTCAAAATCGGCGTACTTTGCCGGGTAATTTATGCGTGTATGGAAGCTACCGTGCGGCTCGAAAAATTGCGATTGGAATTCAATTTGGCCCTGCAGATCAATCGCGGTGGCGGGCGCTCCCATCTGCACAATTTCATTCATAAATTCCTGCTGCGCCGAGACTGGGAAATTCATGCGCGCCTGTGGGCTTAGATGCGAGGCGAAAAAAATAATGTCATGCTGGACTACAATTTTCTGTGTTGCTTCGTTGGCGAACTGTTTCCCTTCCCTGGCCATCTCCTCTTTCGTAGAGTTGAGCCACCAATAACCAATACCCAGTAACACCAGCACGATGATTAAAATAACCACCACCTGGCCCGATGATCTCAATCGAGTATTTAATTTCATTTTGTCTTGATCATTAATAACCGAAACCGAGGCCTTTTATCACTTCGCCGTTGCGGATTAACACACCATGGCTTTGCAGTCCGGTGTAACTGCCGAAGCGATTTCGGGCGTTTACTTTAAAATTAACCAGATAGCCGTAAAGCGGTTTATCCTTGGTGCCCAAGTTTGCCGGTTTCGGCCCACCATCCCATTCAACCTTCGCGCTCTCCGAATCGATCAGTTGCGTCTCGAGCCATTTCATTGCGATTTCCTTGTAATTCGCAGGATACGGTCCGTACTGTTCTGCATCCGCCGGGCTTGTTTGCGCGCTTAAACTCCGGAGAGCGCACAGCATCAAGAGCGTGCAAACCGGCAGTACGGGCGACTTCATGCTTCGATCTTCTACTGTGGGCCGTCGTTGTCCAGCCTAATGAAACGACATCTGATCTTCCTGTCCGACACCCGAAAGCGGAGCTCTAGACGGGACCGGTGATCCCGTATCCCGGCCAAACTCATCGCAGCGGATGGTTCTCTTTTGAATTCATGATTAATATCCACGCGGTGATGACGAAGTCTCCGATTTTAATATTGCTCAGCATTGGAGTCGTCAGCGCTTTGACGTCCGTCGGCGGACTCGCGAGTCCAGCAGAAACTGCCTCCCCTGCAATCTCAGAGAAGTTTAGCTCCGTCGAACCCCGTGCTGGGATCAACGACTCCGGCCACAGCTCACCCGCGGTCATAGTGAATACAAAATCATTCGATCCAGCCGCCGCCACAAAAGCGTGGTTGGCTACTGTCCCGCAGGAGAAACGCCAAAAGTCGGACAGATATTTTGAGGGCGGTTACTGGCTGCTTCTGTGGAATTTTCTGGTCGCCGCCGCAATCTCTATCTTTCTCCTTGAATCAGGAATCTCCGCGCGCCTGCGCGATTTCGCCGAACGCATCTGCACGGGAAGCAGTTGGCTTCCTCAGTTTCCCCTCCAAATCGCCTGCTACGCGATTCCATATTTTCTGATTGTCGGCACGCTCGGTTTTCCGCTGGATTTTTATGAACACTTTGTGCGCGAACATCAGTACGGCTTGGCGACACAGAGTTTTCTACCGTGGTTTCGCGAGCAGTTGATCGGCTTTGGCCTCACAATAATTGGCGGCACGATACTGCTAATTGCTCTCTATGCCGTGTTCCGACGCGCACCGCGGACGTGGTGGGTTTGGGGGACAGTCGTGGCGGTTCTCTTTATGAGCGTTGTCGTCGTTATCACGCCTGTTTTCGTCGAACCGCTCTTCAATACGTACAAGGCGATAACCAACCCCGAAATCAGGAATCCGATCCTTGCGATGGCCCAGGCAAACCAAATTCCGGCAAGACAAGTCTTTGAAGTTGACGCTTCACGTCAGACCACGCGAGTAAGCGCAAACGTCGCCGGGTTTCTGGGAACAACGCGAATTGCCCTGAATGACAATCTTCTCAAGCAATGCACGCTGCCGGAAATTCGCGCCGTGATGGCACACGAGATGGGCCATTACGTGCTGAATCATGGCGCGAAACTGTTGACTTATTCTGCAACCTTCATCGTCATCGGACTCGCGCTTACTCGTCAGATGTTCGACGCCGCGGTGAGGCGTCGGGGCGTTAAGTGGGGCGTGCGGGGCATTGCGGATCCAGCCGGACTGCCGCTGCTCGTTTTAATACTGAGCACGTTACTTTTCATCGCGACGCCACTTCTGAATACCGTCGTAAGAGTGACGGAACGCGAAGCAGACGCTTTCGGAATTAACACCGCGCGCGAGCCAGATGGCATGGCCAGGGTGACGCTCAAACTCGGCGCTTACCGAAAGCTCGACCCGACACCGATCGAGGAATTCATCTTTTTCGATCACCCCAGCGGCCGCGCCCGCATACGCATGGCGATGGATTGGAAAGCGGCGAATTTACCGTGCGTCGAATCGGTCCCCAGTGGAAACAGCTCTGCTACCGACAGTCACTAATCTGTTGAAACTGCTGGTGTGTACTGATCAATAGCCGCCGCCCATTTGGTGCGTCGTTGTGGTGGTTTGCATGCCTGTCGGCGGTGGTTGGGTAGTCACTGTGGTTTGACGCGTGGTGGTCGTGGTGGTCTCTGGTGTGCTGGAACAGGAGATCAACATCGACGCAACAATTGAGAGCGCCGAACCAAGTATGATTGCTTTTTTCATGGCGTGAATTGTTTCTTTCAACAAACGATTCGTCACAAGTCGCTTCGCCAGATGTATTAGCGGAAAGAATTATTTTTCCCGAGCAACCCAGAATCAGCTACCATTTGGACATGCTTCTTAGAGGACGAGTTCTAATTCTCTGTTTCGTCTTAGCACTACACCTCGGACTCGCGAGGGCTGTCGCCGCTGCCGATTGGCCGCAAAATTACGTTGTTCACGAGCACTCCGAATCGCCGGATGACCGCTACGGAGTGCTCGCGCTGTCGAAGGAAGCTGCGATCGAGCAGGATCAAACCGATGGAAACACGACATTTTTGGCGAATCTGCAGACGCGGCAGGTGCTCGGCGAAGTTCGCGGAACAGATTATTTCGAGGGACAGAACCATCGTGATCTGCAAGTCGTCTGGACGCCTGACTCAAGCGTCTGCGCGCTCGAGTATGAGGGAAGATACGGCTTCGATTCGGTGTTCGCGTTGGAATTGAAGGGCGAGGGCTTCCGCCAGATCGACCTCGGCGAGCACATCCAAAAAAGTCTCGGACGACTGTTCGATGGATATGTAAACGCGTACTTTAGGTTCGCGCCGGATCACAAGCTTAAGGTACGGGCACTTAGCTATACGAATCCGAAGCAGCTGCCGGACGAGCCGAGCAACTACGCGAGATTTCAGGGCACGTTTGACTTGAAGTCCGAAAAATGGACTGACTCCAGCGCACGTAAAATCAAAAGCGAAGATCAGGATGCTCTTAGCACTGCCTATCAGGAAGATTTCGCCAGGCACATGATCGTTGCTGCGGACTCGACGAAAGTGCCGGAAAACTTTACCGGCTCAGTGTTTTCATCTGAAGAAGAAAAAGCGGACGCTCTAGACAAAATCATGAACGATGTTTACGCGGCTGTTCGATCCTTTCTGCCACCCGGCCGCTTTGCCAAAGTGAAGCAGGAGCAAATTGCGTGGCTGAAAACTCGAGATGCCACGCAGTCAGCCGAGGAGAAATCCAAGCTGACCGAAAATAGAATTCGTGCGTTACAAGATTTGCTTTGGTGAGTTAATCCAACTGGATCTTGCCTCGCTGCTTCTTTAGCTCGCCACGTTTGCGTTTCGTTTCCAGAATTTTCTTTTTCAACGCAACTGGCCGCGGCGATTTTCTTCGGCGCGCTTTTTCGCGCTCCGCGATTTCAGTAGCGCGACGCTTTTGTTGCGCGCTCTCGATCGCAGCGAGCAAACGTTCGCGCGCAAGCTTGCGGTTCACTGCTTGCGAGCGCGAATCCTGCACGGTGACACTAATACCGGTTGGGCAGTGGCGCAGCGTGACCGCTGTTGCAACCTTGTTGACATTTTGACCACCCGGCCCGCTGGAGCGCGCAAAGCTTTCTTCCAGATCGGTCTCTCGGATGTTGAGCCGCGCCATGCGCTGCTCAACAGAATCGTTCGCCATCTTATCCTTGATTAGTTTTTGCGAAATCCCCAATCCGTAATCGAATTGCCGATGGCCGGACTCGAACCGGCACGGGCCAATTACAGCCCAACGGATTTTAAGTCCGTTGCGTCTACCATTTCGCCACATCGGCGCGGTGCTCCGTATTCTAGCTTGTTGCGCGGCGCACGAAAATAAATTTCCGGTCGCGCGACCTGCGTCGGAGTGGCGGAGCGGTATGCGTTGCGCGTGTGGACGAGAAGCCAAGTGCGTGTTGAACTGGAAGCGGTGAACTATGCAGCGACCAAAACGCGAACTATGAGACCGTATCTACTCTCTTTCGGTGGTGTGTCTGGCCGCCAGCGCTGCGCTCGCTCGAACATCGGTTATTTGTGAGTTTCCATGTGATCCGCGTGTTCTGATTCGCGGGTGTGCAGCGCGCCATTCCCGCTGTTTTCGCGTATAATATTCCCGCCAATATTCAGCGGTGCGGATTTGCGGTCGGCCGCGCTTTTTGTCCTGATGCATGACGTGGAGAGGGCTGGCAGCACGTTGGCCGCCCCAATCTCTTATACGGAAACCGCGCAACGAAGTTCCGAAAATCCCAAAAACACAGTTTAGAACTGGTTAAATCGCCGGCCGCGGCCGCTGTCATTCATATTAGTGACCGCCATTAATGTGCGCTTCTTTTTCGTAAACACCATTATGGGCGCGGTGCTGGTGTCGGACGCTGGTGCGGGGTCGGCTGGATCCGTGGCGTCGGCGTCACCCTGGGCGTGGGAGTCGGAGTTGTCGTAGGTGTAACGCTAGGTGTAACAGTTGGTGTTGCTGTTGCTGTTGCTGTTGCTGTTGGCGTTGAGGTCGCAGTGGGCGTTGGCGTGGGGCTCGGGCAGACCAGGGTGTAAGTGACTTTCAACCCATCGGTGAGGATGGGCTGGAGACACGAGTAGGTCGTGGCGGGGCCGGTGGCACTTGCCTGCACGCCGCTTCCTTCATTGCTGCCATTGTCACCGACGAAATTGTAGAATACATCAAAGAAGCTCGGGGTATTCTCATAGAAGCGTATTTCAACGTCGGCCGTATTCGCGGTGGCGTTATGGCGCACCGCGTGCCACTCGATGTTAAACACCCGGTTGGGCGCAGTGCCTGAAATCCCGGTGAAAATACCGCAACCATTTGCCCAGGCCACGCAGCCACTGAGACCCACATCGGTGCGCAGGTCGTCTTGATATAGGAAGATGGTGGGACCCAAGTTTGGATACGGATAGGGGCACAATGTGCCGACAACAGCTGAATTGTTGGCAAACTGTATATCGCCATTCGAGTTAAGGTTCGCACCGGTATAGCTCGTCCCGTAAAAGCTGATCGGGAACGGAAATATAATAGGGGTCATGCAATCATCGCAATGGTTGCCTGTGTCCGTGGTCACCTGCGTGATGGTGCCGGTGCTAGTGGTAGTCGTATAGCTATAGCCCGTCAGGCACGTTGGCGTCGGGGTTGGCGTAGCTGTAGGCGTTAACGTCGGACTAGCTGTAGCTGTTGGTGTGGGCGTTCCGCACAGTGTTTCGGTATACTGCTGGTTGTCATTGGTACCCGTGCCGGGGGCGGAGCTGCCGGCGACGGCATAAAAGGATTGGCTCGCAGTTGCGCCTGCGAGGTAATCGCGCGCCTGCGCCATATTCGGGAGGTCGCTCCAGGTGTTGGTAGCGGGGTCCCAGGCAATCGCGCTGGTGCTGATGGCGAAGTTGACGTCGCCTCCTGCAAGTATCCACCTGCCGTTGTAAGCTCCGGATGCCGCCGCGGTGCGGCCTGCAGGCAGATCGGCGATTGCAGCATCGTCCCAAGTGTTGGTATTTGGGTCGTAGCGATACGTTTTGTTAGGGAATGCGTTGCCACCGGCGCCGTAGATGTAGCCGCCCAGGGCCACTGCCATGAGGCTGTGATTAGCGACCGGGTAGTTCGCAGCCATGGACCAGGTATTTGTGGCAATGTCGTAAACCTCGACGTGAAAATCGGTGCCGATAGCGCGGCCCGCAATGCGATAGATCTTGCCGTTGAGGTAAGCACAGGCATGGAAGTAAGTAGGGATGGTATAGGGTGGCAGGCCCGTGTTGTAGGTATTGCTGATCGGGTCGTACCGCCAAAGTGTGGCTGTAGTGTTGAAGTTTTGGTCTTCGCCACCAAGCAGATAGATATAGGTGCCGTCGGTTGTACCGCTGAACCAAGCACGCGGTTCCGGCAATGGAGCGACAGGCGTCCAGGTGTTGCTCGCGGGACTGTATTTGTACGCGTTCGTGATAGCGGTGTTGTTAACGATGCCACCGAAGCCATAAACATTGCCACCTACTGAGGCGACAGCATGTCCCCAGATGGCAATAGGATACGGCGCCTGCTCAGTCCAGGAGCCAACCGAGGCGCAAGGCGTGGCAGTCGGCGTTGGAGTGGCTGCTGTGGTGTAGACGCCGTGCACGCCATAAGAGTTCTGGTTGGCAGCCGCTATGGTCACTGTGCGCGTCGTGATTGCCACGGCGCAAATCAGCAGCCCGCAGATTACAGCGACACGTATTCGTATGGTCCGGTTTTCCATTGGAGCACCGCAAAACCAGTCCAAGTGAGACGTTACGCTCGGGACGGCTTTTTGGCCAATGGGTGTTGATCGATTTCTGGATTTCTCTTAGTCTATTACCCCGCCGCGGAAAGGTCTCGCCGGCCAGCCAAGTTGCCACTCGTCCCCGGGGGTCAACCACGCCCCAGATGGGCGGAGAAAAACGAAATCCGAATCCCACATCGCAGTATATGCATAGCTCCATCCCGGCTTGACGTTCACGGTTGTCGAAGTGGGCCCAGCAAACCCTGTGCGCGGGACCTTAAACACGGTTAAGACATGGTGCCCGGCTGGCAACCATGTGTGATAGTTGCGACCCTGTACGATGCTCCCGACGGGCCTGCCGTCGATCGCGAGGTTGAAGCCCAAATTCCATCCAAAGTTCGCCGGCCTTAGAACGATTA
>WNFR01007254.1_pt1 | contig 11263 bp, 11 predicted proteins | sample 5400221 | NCBI WGS metagenome assembly WNFR01 (sample SAMN13153357, study PRJNA577476) | soil metagenome | isolation source: 40 cm soil under Madrone tree | place: USA:California | collected 2016-06-14 | reverse complement strand
CTGTCAGTCTGAAAACAATATTCCCGTCGTCGGTAAGGACCAGGTAGTGCGCAGCCGCGAGATGCATTGGATTCGCGTCGACACCTACTTCAGAGGCGACGATGCAAGCAATCCCGAAGCCACAAACTTCATGCCGGTGCCGTGTATGCATTGCGAGAACGCACCGTGCGAGCCCGTATGTCCGGTCCATGCAACTGTCCACAGCGCCGAAGGGCTCAACGATATGGTTTACAACCGCTGCGTCGGTACCAAGTACTGTTCGAACAACTGCCCTTACAAGGTGCGTCGCTTCAATTTCTTCCTTTATCAGGATTGGGAAACGCCTACATACCAGTTGATGCGAAATCCTGAAGTGTCAGTGCGCAGCCGCGGCGTTATGGAGAAGTGTACTTACTGCGTGCAGCGCATACAGGGCGCAAAGATTCAGTCGGAGCTAGAGGGACGAAAGGTGCGCGACGGCGAGATCGTGACAGCTTGCCAGGCAGTTTGTCCGACCGAGGCAATCGTGTTTGGTGACATTAACGATCCAAATAGTCGTGTTTCGAAGATCAAGGCTAACGAACGCAACTATTCTTTATTAGCAGAGCTGAATACGAGACCGCGGACGACGTATCTGTCGCAGTTGCGCAATCCGAATCCGGAGATCAAGTAGGGGTGTCTCTGTTCAGAGTTCAAGCTTTAGCTTGTGTGGATAGGGAAAACGCAACCTGAAGGTTGAACTCTAAACAAAAGCAAATGGCAGACGAACCACAAAAGCCGTACACAGAAGGCCCGATGCACACAACGGCGCCGGTAATTGATCCGGGGCTGACGTTTGCTTCGGTGACCGACAAGATCGGCTCAATAGTTCTCACGCGGAAGACTCCGCTGGGCTGGTTCGTCGGCTTTGCTATCTCGTTTGCCCTTTTCCAACTGATGCTGCTGGCAATTACCAACCTGGTTTTCGTCGGCATAGGGTTATGGGGCGTCAACGTTCCCGTCGCATGGGGAATGGACATTCTAAACTTTGTCTGGTGGATTGGTATCGGGCACGCCGGCACATTGATATCAGCGATTCTGCTTCTGCTGAGACAGAAGTGGCGCACTTCCATTAACCGTTTCGCTGAGGCGATGACGCTTTTTGCAGTTGCTCAGGCGGGCATGTATCCCATCTTCCACCTGGGGCGTCCTTGGCTGGCTTACTGGCTTTTCCCCTATCCAAACACCATGGATATTTGGCCGCAGTTTCGCAGCCCGTTGATGTGGGACGTTTTTGCCGTGTCGACGTACGCAACGGTTTCTGCAATGTTCTGGTTTGTTGGTCTCATTCCGGATTTCGCCACACTCCGCGACCGTGCGCGTAGCAAACCATTTCAGATGGTCTATGGAATGCTGGCCATGGGCTGGCGAGGTTCAGCGCGCCACTGGCATCGCTACGAGATGGCTTACCTGCTCCTCGCAGGTCTTGCTACCCCGCTCGTGCTCTCAGTCCACACGATTGTCAGCTACGATTTCGCTGTCGGCATCATTCCCGGCTGGCACGCGACGATCTTTCCACCCTATTTCGTCGCGGGTGCAATATACGCCGGCTTTGCAATGGTTCTGTTTCTGACCATTCCTTTGCGGAAAGTCTATGGCTTGGAAGGTTTCATCACTATGCGCCATGTGCACAACATGGCCAAGGTGATGCTCGCAACGGGTCTGATAGTTGGGTATGGCTACATCATCGAAGCATTCTTCGGCTGGTACAGCGGCAATAAATTCGAACGCTACATGATCTGGAATCGAATGCATGGCCCTTATGCTTTGTATTACTGGGCCTTGATTCTTTGCAACATCATTACCCCGCAATTCTTGTGGATTAAACGCGTGCGGGAAAACCTGCTGGTGCTTTGGTTGCTTTCGATTGTTGTGAGCATTGGCATGTGGCTGGAGCGCTTTGTAATCGTTGTAACCAGCCTGAGCCGCGACTATTTGCCATCGTCGTGGGGCATGTATCAACCCACTCAGTGGGACTGGGCCATGTTCATCGGCACGATCGGATTCTTCTTTACGCTGTTGTTCCTTTTTATCCGGTTCCTGCCGATGATTTCTATTTTCGAGATGCGCACGATTTTGCCGGAAGCGGAGGTTGAGGAGTAGACATGGACGAGCCTGGTTCAGCCCATCACCGTCATCAACACCACGCTCTCTACGGCGTTATGGCTGAATTTGATACCCCTACGGATCTGGTCGCGGCAGCCCGTCGAACCTATGAAGCGGGTTACCGGCGCATCAATGGATACTCGCCATATCCAATTGAAGAACTGTCGGACGCGATCGGGTTCACGCATACGAGTTTGCCTTTAATTGTTTTTATTGGGGGAGTTGTGGGCGGGCTAGCAGGTTTCTTCATGCAGTATTGGATGGAGGTTATTAACTATCCACTCAACGTAGGGGGGAAGCCGTACAACAGTTGGCCCGCGTTCATTCCGATTACGTTCGAATGTACAGTGCTTTGCGCAGCTTTTGCAGCAGTACTGGGGATGTTGGTGCTGAATAAATTACCACAGCCGTATCATCCGGTTTTCAACGCGCCAAATTTTGCACTGGCCACCCGTGATCGGTTCTTTTTGGTGGTGGAAGCAAACGATCCTCAGTATGACCACGACGCTATCGTTACTTTCATGAAAAATCTGAATGCCACCGAAGTGAATGATGTCGAGAACTGAAGAACAGAGAGACAGGGATAACGGGACAGTGAAACGACGAGTTTGAGAATGGCTAGGGACGAGAAAGACAAATCTGGAAGGGACGTGCAGAGACGAGGTGCGAAATCCTTCTCGTCCCTGCGTTTCCGCGTCTCCTTGTTGCTGATCGGTCTACTCGTCGCGCCCGGCTGCCGGCGTGATATGCAGGACCAGCCAAAGATGAAACCTTTTCGCACTACTGCGTTCTTCGGTGATGGTCTTTCTGGACGGCCACTCGTCGAACACACAATCCCGCGCGGTTATCTGCGCACCGATACAGCCTTGTTTACCGGCAAGAAGACTAAATCGCCGAGCTCCCTTCCTACTCCGAGCCAAACACCGAGTGGCCCGCAGCCAACAGCGGCTGCCCCTGGCGTCGCGCAAACCGCGTCCATATACCCCGACGACGTTGAGGCTTTTCCGTTTCCTATTACGGAAGACACGGTGAAACGCGGACGCGAGCGTTACGACATCTTTTGCTCCGTATGCCACGGGCTGACCGGATTTGGCGACGGCATGATCGTGCGCCGCGGTTTTCGTCGCGCAGCGTCATTTCACGACGACCGTCTGCGTCAGGCGCCTGTAGGCCATTTCTTCGACGCAATCACAAACGGTTGGGGCGCGATGCCTTCTTACGCACCGCAAATTCCCGCTCAGGATCGTTGGGCCATCATCGCGTACATCAGGGCATTACAGTTAAGCCAGCAGAATCCTAAAGCGCAAGCACCAGCCGCCACTTCCAAGGCTGCGCCTACGAACGGAGGACCGAAGTGATGAGCACTTCATTCAATCCTCCAGACATGGCGCGATTTCGACAACGTGCCCTTGTCGTCGGCATCCTGGCTCTGATTGTGTTCGTAGTGGCAGCGTTTTTCGATCCGGCGCAATTTTTCCACTCTTACCTCCTCGGCTTTACGTTCTGGTTTGGCATCAGCGTTGGCTCATTAGCGCTCCTGATGCTCCAACATCTAACCGGCGGTGGTTGGGGCCTGGTAATTCGACGCATCCTTGAAGCCGCCACAAGGACATTGCCGTTGATGGCTGTGCTATTTATTCCCATCGTTTTTGGTGCGCGTAGCCTTTATCCCTGGACCAACCCACAGAGGATCGCAGATAGCCCAGTACTCAAGGGCAAGACTCCTTATCTGAACCTTTCGTTCTATTCTCTGCGCGCTGTTGTCTATTTCGCTATCTGGCTCGCGCTCGCATTTTTTCTAAACAAGTGGTCCCTTGAACAGGACCGCACAGCGGACCCTCGCGCCACCAAGAACATGCGTCTGCTCAGCGGACCGGGCATGGTGCTCTTTGTCTTTACCGTCACTTTTGCCGCGATCGATTGGTACATGTCCCTGGAGCCGGAATGGTCTTCGACGATCTATGGTTTCATCTTCGTGGCCGCCTGGAGCCTGAGTGCTTTGGCATTTGTCATCGCGGTCTTGGCTGCGCTTTCAAAGCACGAGCCAATGAACCGCGTCGTTGCGCCTCTTCATTTTCAAGACCTCGGAAAATTGCTGCTGGCATTCGTAATGCTGTGGGCCTATTTCGCTTTTTCGCAATTCTTGATTATTTGGTCAGGAAATCTTCCCGAGGAAATCGGTTGGTATCTGGTACGAACGCACGGCGCTTGGGGCGCGATAATTCTCTCGGTAGTAATCCTCCATTTCGCCTTTCCTTTTCTGTTTCTGCTGTCCCGACGACTCAAGCGCGATCCGAGCAAACTCGTGATCGTCGCAGGACTGGTATTGGTAATGCGCTTGATCGATTTGCTGTGGATGCTTGGGCCCGCGTTTACAAAAGAGCATTTTCACGTTAGCTGGATGGATGTTCTCGCGCCGGTAGCTATTGGCGGGTTGTGGCTGGCCATGTTTGCCTTGCAGTTGAGCAAACGGTCGCTGATCCCGATTAACGATCCGCAGTACGAAACTGTTTTGGAGCAAGTACACGCGGGGCATTAATGAGTAATAAGAACACTGGTAACGGCCACAAACGCGCTAGCGAAACGTCCGACGTATCGCACCTACGGAACGTTGAAGTCGCCCGCGAGCAGAGCGACATCAGTGTAAGTGGCGTTCTAACTTTCATGGCGGTGCTGACCGTTGCCACCATTGCTGTTTCCATCGGTACTTGGCTTATGTTTCGTTACTTCAGCGTGCAGGAAGAGAAGGAGCAAAAGCCCGGACCCATGGCACTGAGCAAACAGGAGAGACTGCCACCAGCACCGAGGCTGCAGGCTGCGCAGGGTTTTGGAGTGACTTTGGAAAAAGGAGAAAGAGTCAATCTCGAGCTGCAGGAACCCCAGGCTGAATACCGCGTTGTGCTTACGCAGTGGAAACAGGCTTTGGCGACAGGGCTTAAAGATCAATCTGACAATACGGTAGGCATGCCCATCGATGAGGCAATGAAAAGCGTTGTGGCCGGTTTGCCGGTAAGAACGAAAGAAGCGCCCGAAAAATTGGACGACTACGCCGTCAGTCTGCCCACTTCGGCGAGCTCGGGAAGAGAGACGGAGAAGAGAGTGCAATGAGATACAGAGGTGAAGTGAGGCTAAGACGTGAAGACGCGAGGAGGCGAAGCGCTATGTGCATTGAAAGTTTCGAATCTAAGCGTCGCTATGTGGAAAGAAACCGGACCGTCGCCGTTTCCCGGCCCCTTCGCCTACCTATCTTCTTCGTGCTCTCGTTGCTTGTCTTCCAATGCTCACTACTCACCGCAGTCGCGCAGACCGGCCCGCCCGGCCCCAGTTCGCCACTCTACGGAGCACGCCCCGAGACAGGTGCCGTGCAAAGTGGGTTGCCGCCGGCTTTGCGGAATGTGGCTATCGAGCAACGACTCAACCAGCAACTGCCGCTCGATCTCGCTTTTCGCGATGAAAGCGGGCAGCCGGTAAAGTTAGGACAGTATTTCGGCAAAAAACCCGTGGTGTTCTCGCTCGTCTACTACGACTGTCCCATGCTCTGTACGCAAGTGCTCAACGGAATGGTGACTGCATTTAGAGTGCTGCCGTTTCAGATTGGGAAGGAGTTTGACGTCGTTACTGTCAGCTTTGATCCGAGGGAGACTGCAACACTAGCGGCCGCCAAGAAGAAAACCTATGTCGGCTATTTGCCGCAAGCCGTGCAGGCGGGCGCAAATAATGGCTGGCATTTTCTGACGGGCGACCAGGAAAGTATCAGGCAACTAACGGATGCCGTGGGGTTTCGCTACCACTACGACGAAGCCACGAAGCAGTTTGCTCACGCAAGCGCGATTATGGTTACAACTCCGGAAGGAAAACTTTCGCGCTACTACTACGGCATCGACTATTCCGCGCGCGACTTGCGACTTGGCTTGATCGAGTCGGCACAAAACAAGATCGGGTCACCCGTTGATCAACTGCTGCTGTTTTGTTACCACTACGACCCGGCTACCGGTAAGTATGGCGCAGTGATTATGAATGTGATGCGACTGGCGGGCATCGCCACAGTCATCGGCATCGTAGCCATGCTGCTTCTTCTAAGGCGCCTCAGCCCTTCGGCAAGGAAATTGAATGTAGTGAAACTAAAATCTGGAGGCGCGGCTTAACAAATGCAGTCGTGGATTCCCTTTATTCCGGAGAGCGCTTCAACCATGTCGTGGAAGGTTGACGCTCTGTATTTCTATCTTTCCGGTGTAACGGTGTTCTTTACGCTGCTGATTTCAAGCATTCTTGTTTTCTTTGTCATTCGCTATCGCCGGCGCACACCGTACGAAATACCGCGGCCGATTGCCGGTTCACACAAGCTGGAGACTCTTTGGACCGTCATTCCCTTCGTTATTGCAATGACCATGTTTGGCTGGGGCGCGAGTGTCTATTTTGAACAGTATAGTCCGCCCAAAAACGCCATTGAGATCTACGTTGTCGGCAAACAGTGGATGTGGAAGATCCAACATTCAACGGGCCAGCGCGAGATCAACGAGTTGCATATTCCAGTGGGACGCAAGGTCAAATTAATAATGACCACTGAAGACGTGATCCATGACTTCTTTGTGCCGGCCTTTCGGATAAAGGCTGACGTTGTGCCGGGTAGATATACATCTGAGTGGTTTGAGGCGACCAAGCCGGGAACCTATCACCTCTTCTGCGCTGAGTATTGCGGCATGAACCATTCAGGAATGATCGGCTCAGTGATCGTGATGGAGGCAAGAGAGTTTGACAACTGGCTCAGCGGGAATGCGGGCAATCAAACTCCAGCAGTTGCAGGCCAGCAACTTTACCAGTCACTCGGGTGCGTGTCGTGTCATGGGGCCAACGGAGAAGGTGGGCGCGGTCCCACGCTCGCTGGTTTGTTTGGCCGGCAAACGCTGCTCAGCACCGGACAGACCGTGAGAGCGGACGAGGCTTACATCCGCGAGTCGATTATCAATCCGCAAGCAAAGCTTGTGGCCGGCTTCGGACCGATCATGCCCACTTTTCAGGGGCAGGTGAGCGAAGATCAACTGGTGCAGTTGCTGGCGTTTATTAAGTCGCTGCAGATTGTTAGCCCGCAGCCGGCGACGCCAGCACAAAGCCCGGCCACTACTACAACCGCGCCAGCGAGAGCAACGCCCGCGCCAAACGCACAATAGTTTGCGGGATTAGTTATGAGAGCAATAGAGACATTCGAACCACCAGCACAGTCGAAGGTTAACTACCTTAATGCCGAGTACGGTCTGAAATCGTGGCTGCTGACCAGAGATCATAAGCGCATTGCATTGCTTTATCTTGGTTCCATTACCTTCTTCTTCTTTATCGGTGGGATCTACGCAATGATGATTCGCCTGGAGCTGTTAACACCCCAGGGTGATCTCCTGCAGTCGACAACCTATAACAAGGTCTTTACCCAACACGGAATTATAATGATCTTCTTCTTTCTGATTCCGTCTATACCGGCGACCTTGGGGAACTTCCTTGTTCCCATGATGATTGGAGCAAAGGATCTCGCCTTCCCACGAATAAATCTTTTGAGTTGGTACATCTATATCGCGGGCGCTTTAGTTACAATTTATGCACTCCTGGCCGGAGGAGTTGATACCGGCTGGACGTTTTACGCGCCCTTTAGCACTACATTTTCCAACTCTTACGTAGTCGCCACTGGTCTCGGCATTTTTATCAATGGATTTTCATCAATCCTGACCGGCCTCAATTTCATAGTCACCATTCATACGATGCGGGCGCCGGGAATGACCTGGTTTCGGCTGCCTCTCTTTATCTGGTCCCTCTATGCAACGAGCTTAGTAATGGTCCTGGGTACGCCGGTGATAGCTATCACAATTCTACTGATGGCATTTGAGCGGCTGGCCCATGTCGGCATCTTTGATCCCGCACTGGGAGGAGACCCCGTGCTGTTTCAGCATCTGTTCTGGTTCTACTCGCATCCTGCGGTTTACATCATGGTCCTGCCATCGATGGGAGTAGTCAGCGAATTGATCGCCAACTTTTCGCGCAAGAACATTTTTGGCTATAAGTTTGTGGCTTTCTCCAGTCTGGCAATCGCGGTCTTTGGCTTTCTCGTTTGGGGCCACCACCTGTTCGTCGCCAGCCAATCGGTTTATGCCGGCATGATCTTTTCCTTCCTGAGCTTTGCGGTGGCGATTCCTTCGGCAATAAAAGTATTCAACTGGACGGCCACGCTTTATAAGTCGTCGATCTCGTATGACACCCCGATGCTCTACGGACTCGGTTTCATCGGACTCTTTACTATCGGCGGGATGACAGGATTGTTTCTGGCGGCGCTAGCGGTGGACGTGCACCTTAGCGACACCTACTTCGTTGTCGCGCATTTTCACTACATCATGGTTGGCGGAGCGCTGATGGGATACCTCGGCGGCCTGCATTATTGGTGGCCCAAGATTACCGGACGCATGTATCCAGAAGGATGGGGGAGATTCGCAGCACTGATCGTCTTCGTTGGTTTCAACCTGACCTTCTTGCCGCAGTTTGTTGCCGGTTACATGGGGATGCCGCGGCGGTATCACGCCTACCCACCGGAGTTTCAGGTGTTCAATGTGCTATCGACAGCCGGGGCCTCGATTCTTGGATTCGGAATGCTTATCCCCGCGGTCTATCTTGTGTGGTCCATGCGGTACGGCAAACGTGCCGAGGCTAATCCCTGGCACTTGCCCGGTCTGGAGTGGCGCACGCAATCGCCTCCGCCCACGGAAAACTTCGAGACGACTCCCGTAGTTACCTGGGAAGCGTATGAGTTTGCGCCACCGGAAGAGATGGAAGTTATCGGTAGGCTACGCGGCGAGTTTGAGAATGCTTGATGTCCGATAAACTTCAGTTTGTCGGACTGTTTGCAGACAAGGAGTAAGTAAAACTTGGCCGAGAGTTACGCGACAGCAAAGCATGCCGAAAGTCATCCGGCGCTACAGCACCATTTTGAAAACATGGAGCAACAGCGCGAAGCCGGCACACTCGGTATGTGGGTTTTTCTAGTAACCGAGATCATGTTCTTCGGCGGGATGTTTCTCGCCTACACGCTTTACAGAGCAAAATATCAGGCCGCATTTGCTTCGGCCAGTAATCACCTCGACATCACACTCGGCGCTGTCAATACCGGCGTGCTAATCCTGAGCAGCTTCACGATGGCCATGGCTGTTTATGGTACTCAGGTAGGCAAACGCCGGTTACAACTCTTTTGCCTGGCGGTGACAATTGTTTTAGGTCTAACGTTTTTGGGTGTTAAGGCGGTCGAGTATAAGGACAAGTATGTAGACAATCTGATCCCAGGCACATTAATCCCGGGACACCCATTTAATCCAGGGGTGCAAGTTGCGGGGGAGCCCTTCGATGAACATAAACTTCATCTGCTCCCAGGGGCCACCGTAAAAAACGCGGAGATGTTTTATTGGATTTATTTCGCGATGACCGGAATGCACGCGGTTCACATGATTATCGGCGTTGGATTATTGTCGTTCTTGCTCTTCTTTTCAGTGAAGCGACGTTATGGTCCTGAATATTACAATCCGATTGAAGTGACCGGCCTCTACTGGCACTTTGTAGATATTGTTTGGATTTTTCTTTTTCCCTTGCTTTACCTGCTGGGCAGACATCTTGAGCATGGAGGCTAGTTAGCCACCGGCGCTCTTGCCTGTCAGCAAGTTAAGGACGGCACCGGCAGACAAAAATGTCTGCTTATCTGTTATGAGCGAACACATCGTACCCGTAAAAGTTTATCTGGCGATTTTCCTGGCGCTGCTGGTAGGCACAGCTCTTACTGTCGTTGCCGCCTTCCATGATTTTCCCTGGCAGTTCAATACCGTGATCGCTCTGACAATCGCCAGCATCAAAGCCACGTTAGTGGTGCTTTATTTTATGCACGTTCGCTACAGTAGTCGCCTGGTGTGGGTGATTGTGATAGCGGCCCTGTTCTGGATGGGAATTCTTTTCGCGCTTACCTTTAGTGATTACTTTACTCGGGACTGGATTCCTATCGGTTGACTCTATTCGCCCGCATCAGCATGTTTCAACTCGCCCACCTCGAGTGAACTCTTACAAACCGGACAATTCAATCTGATTGTGGCGTCTGAAGTTTTGATCGGAGTAGAGCAGTGTGGACACTGGCCGCTCACGACGTTGTGGTGAAACAGATCGCGCATCATGAAGACCGGCAGCACTAAACCGGCAATGAGAAGGGGTATGCCGAAAATTAGACCGACAGTCGCCCCCTGTCCCAAAGTCAAACTGATTACCAGACCAGCGATAAAAAGGATCAAACCAAGCGCAATGCTGAAAGAGAAGCTGTAAGCACTGTCGAAAGTGCGCCCTGATTTCGCAACTGCAGGTCTGTTTGCATCCATCTTGAAAAACCTCCATTCGTGGCCAGCAAATTCTCTCGGGAGGACATCTGGGGATCGTGAAGTGACTTTTACTCCGGCTATTGGATGTTGTCAACATTTTTGGCAAACATGAAGAAAAGGAACGGGGTCACTCATGCTGCGATCCCAGAGGTCAGTACCACCATGTGGTACCGCATGGTGGTACTGACCTCATGGGACTGCGGCATGAATGACTGCGAGTGAGACGAACCATTTTTCCCGTGGGAGTTTGAGCTGAACCAGAACCTGCAAGGGCACTCCTCGATTTTGGCGGGTTTGTGCTTTAATTAGGGTTTCGGTTCATCAAGCCAAAAACAACTGAGATAACAAACAAGGGAATACCAATAGCAATATGACTACTACTGAAACTCCAGCTAAGACCCCTTTCGAGAATTTTCTTAGTGAACACGGAGAAGAGGCCTGGTCCGCAACGATTACAACTCTGCTGCGGTCGATTCACGATGTCGACAAGAATGCGGCGCAAATCTGGTTTTACTTCTTTCCACTATCCTTGTTTGAGGCATTCGCGCATGCTGATGATCCGGAACTACTCGCTCAGCGGTTGCTGATGCGTGGAAACTGCCAGTTGAAAGATCAGATCGACACGTCACACACATTTCTTTACGGCCACCGTTACTGGCCCGAAGTTAAGTCTGCCGTAACGAACCATGCGACAAGCTTTAATCTGGCTGAAGCGAGATCATTGTCCGATCAAATCTTGAGCGTGGCACAGGAAG
>WNFR01007253.1_pt1 | contig 11264 bp, 11 predicted proteins | sample 5400221 | NCBI WGS metagenome assembly WNFR01 (sample SAMN13153357, study PRJNA577476) | soil metagenome | isolation source: 40 cm soil under Madrone tree | place: USA:California | collected 2016-06-14 | reverse complement strand
ATGTGAACAATCACAAGAAAACACACCATGTCTCCGCGAACAACAAAACCATGTTGACAACCCTCCCAATACGTGCGCTTGTAACCATGCTCATACTTCGCAAACTTCTCGTCCGCCGTTTTGGCAAACTCTTGTGGGAACTGAGGGTCAATCTCGCAGGAATTGATGAGTAGGGGTGCTTTGCTCTTCGCGATGTAAGTCTGCATCATAATGGTCAGGAAGCCCACAACAGCATCTTCGAATGCGCACATCAAGATCTTCGGGCTGCTTTAGTAAGGACGGGTGGCTAACCACAGCCGCCTTGATAATGTTCTCGAAGGCAAGATCGAACACGAGGCGGCCTAGAGAAAAGAGCTAAAGCCTTGACACAGAACATGACATCAATACCATACCACCATAGCAGTAACCAGTAGCGCCAAAGACGGTTATACCCTTAGCTTTGAGCTCGTCGATGACTGTGCGCACGCGTTTTCCGGTGTGCTCGGCAGTGTGGTTCGAAAGCCATTTATAGAGATCGAAGTCGGATCCCTACATTGGCATTACGTCAGTCAAAATGTGTGGCCAGGATGAGTAGCGATGAGTCCCGTGCTGTGACTCAAACGTACAGGATTGAGGGCATTTTTGTCCACCGGATCGCCTTCGAAGAGGTCTGGTGCATAGACCTTGAAGCCGTTGAGAGCAAAATCGTCGGCAAGAAGCTGATAAGAGTCGAACAGAAAAATAAGAGGTCGAAGATGCTAGGACAGGACAGGGTTACAGGGTTATTCGGGAGCTCGAGACCAAAGACGTCCGTGATATAGATGACGGCCTTGTCCTTTGGATAATCGGTCTCGGGTGTGGCCACATAGGTCTTGATGCCCTTGATATCCTCGTACGTCCCTTAGATATGATAAAGATGTTGGTGGCTGTGAGACGAGGGGTAGATAAGATCATTTGATCTTACCCTCGGCTGTGCCCTGATGGTGGACACCTGGCGGTCGTGGGTGCTCATATCTACATCCGAGAAAATTTCATACCGCTAATGCACTGTTTGCAGAAACTCATTCTTGCAGAAGCACGAAGAAAGGGTGGGGTGATGCGGAATGAGGGGACCCTCATCTTTAAATACTCATGATTGTGATTATCGATCCTATTTTCCCATCCCTTTTTGTGCATCTTCTTGGGCCTGTCGATTTAAGATAAATGTTCTGGCCTGTGTGGCCGAAAATGAACCCAGTAATCACTCAATACAAAGCATCTAGCTGCCACAAGTTTGGATCCACTTATAAGTTGAAGATCAAAGCATGATTTGACAAGCACAACATTGCGTTTATTCGTTCAAAGGACTTCCTCGGCTCCACGAAGAGTATGTCATCCTCGCACCCTGACTACTTTCCGTTTTCCTTTTCCACCTGGCATACCTCCGACGTTACCTTGTCCTTCCGTGGCGTTCATGCCAGCCCGGACAGTATCAATTAGAACACCCGACGGTACACCCGGGGAGTACGGCGATACACGTGACTTGAGCGCCGGTTGGGGTTCTGGAGGCGATGGTAGTTGACGTCCAGTAGACAGCTTAGGCTTTGGTTTTGATTGGGACGCCTGCACTCCTGCCGTTGACTTCCCTGCACCCGCTTTGGACTTTGGGGGTTTTGCGGTGGGAGGAGGTGTTGGTGTAGGATATATGTATGGCTCACGAGGGACATTGTCCACCTTGGCCCGTTGTATCTGAGATGATACGGTCTCAAGAAGTTGCTTCTCTGTACGGAGTGGGTCACCGTGTGCAGGGGACAGCTCAGTCGCCGGACATACTGGTCCTGATATTAGCGTTGACGAGCCGGCCATCCTTCTTCCATTGCACGCGTACACGACCCGGGTTCTCCCAGTCGGATGGGTGCATCTTGTTTACTTCTTGTAGTGTGCCTAGGCCCAGGCCGGAGCATGCATCCGCGATGTCTTTGCTTAGTGGCCACCACACACTCTTGGACCGCGATATTCGCCGGGCACCAGTTCGGTACGGTCGCTTCGCATCAATATAGATCGGATATATGCACGTCCACCTAACGACGCGATCATGTCAGACGGGGGCATATACGGAGAGCGTATCGTGTTGGTGAATAGACACCTGCGCACTTCTTATACGGCGTGATGTCTGTCACCCTGCCTTCCCGCGCGTCTGGCTTCAAGGCAGGACCGCCAGAAGCGGAATAATCGAGTTGTTCTGGAGCCTCGTCGCTGTCACCACCATCGTCGTCAGAGTCCACTATCTCTTCGATAATTGCGCCGCGCGACCCGGTGTCGGGTAGAGAGTGCGAGGGCAGGGGTAAATCGGTGTCGTCGTCAAATTCCTCAATTATTGCAGCGCGAGGAGACATGTTGAAAGTGGTGTCTGTGTTTTCGAAGAAGTGTAACGGTCGTGCGGTCGCGGATTCCTCCAATTTGGTGGGTTGGGTTGAGATATTCCTCGGGTTCCCACGCTCTTCGTGATCACCCACGCCCACTCGCATGGGGCAACCCTCGACTCTCCGCACAACGACAACTACATCCCTTCTAGTGTGAGTCAGCCTTGCACCTTTCGGTCTTCGTACCCTTATTTGTCGCAGTCTCGCCACCCTATGTCTTTCTTCCGTTTCAGCACAACATCATGCATTTCCTCGCCTTGCCAATGACACCGAGTCAATCTGCCGTCCATTCGGAGAATGTGAGCCTTGTCCCCACGATGTTGTACGTGGTCATTGTCTTCGTTGTAAAAGTGAACCTGACTGCGTTTCTTCCTAGTTGAAAGAGCCCTTCTGCCAACCGTTCGGTAACCGCCGCCTTTTACACTGCCTACATTCCCTGCCTGCACCCAGTCCGGACTTAGAGCATCCGGACGCACCAAACAACCTTGCTCGCCCAGCTGCGGTAATCCACCCACCTGGATCGAATGCTGTGGATCCGTACTCGCAACATGGTCACACTAACGGGGAACTTCTAGAGGGCGAGACAGTTGCGTGGGAGTCTTGTGGTCGCATAGTCGTTCAGGAACGCGCGGACTTCTGGGAATTTGTCGCGTGCAATTTACTCTTTGTCTGCATCGTTTTGGTTCTCGTTATATTACGCTCAAAACGGATGGGCGCGATGCACGCCCGGCAATTGGCAACAAGGATCGGACTTGCTCGAGGATACGGCTAATCCCTGTGTTTGTATATTTCCAGTTCGGGCTGGGCTCATACACATACCCCGACAATGTTGTGCTTGTAAGTGCCCGGAACTACCCCATTCTACCGATCAGAAACTAATTGCCCAAGCCTGCTTCTTGCCAGTACTGTATTTATGCCATAATTCGACTAGCTCCCAATGCATCGAGGAATAGAGTCGTAATTTACGATACAAGCTCCAACTCTTAGAACTGTGTGCCCAATACGAGGACCTCTGTCTCGGCCATACTTCTTGGGAGGGTCAAAAGGTTCATTGAACTTCATTCTCCTAAGTTTGGCTGCGCGCTCCTGAACTTCCTGTTCGGGTTTCCCGGAGCATTGGATGTTCCTTCAAACAACTCCGATGTACTTTGGTTGTCTTGGGCAGACTGCGGGTGTGCGCTGCGGTTCACATTGCTCCACTAAATTCATCCTCAGAAAAACCTAACTCACTAGGCACACTGATGATTGATGCCACGATTGATGATATTTGTTACAATTGGGCGGCAAAAATGGCCTGGGCGCAGCGAGCACGTGATTGGAACACGTCGCATTGATTGAACACTGGTCACTGAACACTGGTCTGATCGTGTCACTGACTGCGCAATCAAGAACAGTCGTGGCTTGGAGGCAAATGTACAACGGCGTTTCTCGGGTTCGCTCTCGGGTTCTAGCTTGGCGACGTGGCGTGACAGTTGATGTTGTGTTCATATCCTTGGACTCTGACTATCAGCCCGGGCTCTCTTTATTTGTCCGAGACCAAACACTCCCCGACGTAGGGCTATATAAGACGCTCACTGTCTTTCTGTCTTTCTCACTTACTTTTGACTACCACCCACCACCATCCCGCCTTCACTCCCTCCAAGTTTTACCCTGGCCCCGTCTTTGCGTGGCAATGTCAGCTACATACCGCACCCAATCGACCTCTGCTACCACGTGCCCTACGCTTAGTACGTATTACATTCTCGTCCCTCTTTGACTATCATGGACCTCCATTGCTAATTCACTCCAGCTCATCTTAGGGACTCTTAATAATGGTATGACAGTAAGTCCTTACTAATTGTTCCCCCCACCGAGATGGTGTGCATCGGCTATGCTTCCGTTTGTTTTTCCTCTTGTTTTAACTTCTGCCTGAAGGGCCACACTTGTGCTTTCTTCTTTTTGTTCCCTGGTTTGCGGCAATGGTTGTTGCACACGAGTTCAATAAGGATGATTACTATCTACGCCGATCTTATCTATCTGTTACTTGGTTAAACCCTGAAGGGGCTGGCTAGAACTAGGTAACCGATCCTCCCCTCCCCCCACGTCCACTGTTCGGATATCCTGGTGGTTTCTGTTATCCCTTAAGGGGATATGTTAACTTGGCACCTGCTGAAGGCACGTTGTCGAGTATCTGTTGTGGCGGGCTGATGATTCCGCTGGCCATCCTCCACTGCAAGGAGGATCGGCTTAGCTGTGGAACCACGAGAGGGTCGTGCTTTACCTAACACTCAGACTCGCTGTGGAGATTGCCATGGTCTTGCAAGAGGGTTTTTACCCCCCAAGGTGGGGTGCGTGACTCTAAAGGAGTTATCTTTTTGTCGAGGTGGTAGTCATTAGCATTGTGACGATGATAGCCACCATGGCTTCACATTAGAATGGTTGGGGGGGAAGCGTTCGTTGACTAGTAGTTGTTGGTTGTTGGAGGCCTTCCCAAACAAGTGTTGTCGAACCCTGAAGGGGTCATTCTTGGTGTGATGAGAGCGTGCTCGCAACGACCGATTGTGCATAACGCTACTGCAAAGCTTCAAGTTGCGAGCTTCAGGCTCAGCTAGTAATAGCCCCAAGGTTGGCTCGGGTGGCCAGGAGTCTATTTTTATAAAAGAGCCGGCCCAGAATATAACAGATATAAGAACTGAGTCTTGAAGATGGGGATGAAGGTGAAAGACAGACATTAGATATTAGATCTCAATTTCCTGTGTAAGTGTGCGAGAATAGCATATCCTTGTGCTCTCGTCATTTCAAGTCCCCCCCAGTCATTTTTGGTCAGCACGGACGGCTTGCAATAAACGGCGTACGGCGTACAACCGGTTCACACGCTCCTTGTTCGTGCTCTGAAAGACGGAAGGTCGGCCCGGATTAGCGTGGGACAGTAGCAAACAAACAAAACAAGCAAACAAACAAACAAATCGACATTGGTCGTCTTCATTGGCCACGACAATGGCCATCACATTTTTTGCTCTCTCAAGGACCTCAAGAGCTACACATGACCCCTTCCTTTCCTTTTCGCGTCGTGGCCTCACTATTCTCTCAGTCATGCGTAACGGTATGTACCAAAGCATCTGCCAGCGTATATAATTTGCACACTTATTCCTGACGATCAGGTATTCCTTTGACGTTTGCACCACGGAGATTCGACCATGTCCTCGCCTATCAAAAGACTGAGCCTCAAAACTCTCATGATACCGATGGCCTTGAGAGTAACGAGGCTTTGGAGTCATCCAGTTCTGTTTCTCATTCTCAACCAGCGTTTGCCACACTCCGAACAAAACTCGCACCCAACACGCTGCGAGCTATCACGGATAGTCCATTCAACCACGTGCATATGTCTTCTGTGCAAGCAGCTGTCCTTCCTCTTCTTCCCGAGCTGGCAAGACCTCATAATGAGGACGAGTTAGATGGACCCCCCCGCGACCTTCTGGTCAAGGCGAAGACTGGGACCGGAAAGACGCTGGCATTTCTAGTTCCTGCTATTGAAGCTCGAGTGAAGGCAATCGAAAAAGCTGGACTCGATGCTCTCGAAAAAAATGGTGGTCAACCAGACGCTCGTGTCGTAGAGAACGCCAAGCGCACACATGCGCGAGACACAGTCGGCACAGTCGTCATCAGCCCCACCCGCGAGCTCGCCACGCAGATTGCCAATGAAGCGAGTAAACTCACATACTGGCATAAGGGATTCGGGGTCAAGTTGTTCACTGGTGGCTCAAGCAAAAGATTCCAGCTTCGCGAGTTCATGCGTGGCCGCAACGACATCGTTGTTGCCACACCCGGTCGAATCCGTGATGTTCTGGAGAATGAGCCTGACGTCGCCCAAGTTCTCAAAACCGCGTCACAGGTGCGTGCTCTATTTCGACGGTCTTTTCAATATATCTGAAGGTGTTTCCTTTTCTTAGCTTGTTCTCGATGAGGCAGATACTCTTCTTGATATGGGCTTCCGCCCGGACATTGACGTTATCGCCGACTTCTTCCCCAAGAAACCAATTCGTCAAACTTTCCTCTTCTCAGCTACCTTGTCCCCGCAAATCAGGCAGGTTGCGCGCGAGGTACTGGACAAAAACCACTCTTTCATCGATGTAGTTCCCAAGGATTCTTCTCCGGTGCATGCACATATCCCGCAATACTACACCGCCTTACCGAACGCAAAGGAACAACTTCCGCAACTCATTCGTCTGATTGCGCACGACCAGCTCGTGAACCCTTGTGGCTCCAAGATCATAGTCTTCCTGAATACAACCAAGCAGACCCAGCTTTTTGCGTCTCTCCTTCGTGAACTATCAAAGACGACACTGCCAACGCGGTCTCATATTTATGAGATACACTCGAAGCGTACTCAGAACGCACGAACAGCGGCGTCCGAAGCGTTCCGCCGCGACCGCTCTGGGGCTGCGATTCTCGTCACTTCAGATGTCTCGGCCCGTGGAATCGATTACCCTGACGTGACACGTGTCATTCAGGTTGGCATACCCGCGTCGGCGGAACAATACGTCCATCGTGTTGGCCGCACGGGTCGCGCTGGCAAGAGTGGCCGTGCGGACCTTCTCCTCCTCCCTTTCGAGCACAACGTTGTTCGGTACCAGCTCGCCGATGTAGCTATCAAGCAACACTCCCATGACGAACTACTCGAAGAAACCAGCACACTCGCAGAGAAGTTTGAGAGCGACTCGTTGGCCAACCCACAGGCGAGATCCACCAAGGGTCGTCACATCCGTGTCGACCCAAGTGTCGCATTGGCCAACCTGAACACCGAAATCTCCGGCCTGCTCGATCAAGTCGATAGAGAGGCGATCGAAGAGGTCTTCGTGTCGCTACTCGGCTACTATTTCGCCAAGGCGGGCGATCTGCACGTCACCCGGGGGAGCCTTTACGAGGGTCTTCAAGCCTGGACCACCGAAGCGTGCGGCCTGCCCAAACCTCCTTACGTCTCGGATGCGCTGCTCGCCAAAATGGGCGGGGCACGTGGTGCCCAGCGTGGCCCATCGCGCAGCAGCTTCGGGCACCAGACCCTCAGAACGCGGTACGCCAACAGCGATTTGAATCGTAGACGAAACGAGTGGACGGACCGCGAGCATTCCCCACGGGAATGGCGCAGGGATGATCGTGGAAGCGCCAGCGCAAGCTCATACGGGTTGGGTCGGGGTTCACGGTCGAGTCGGGACGGTGAGTGGCGCTCTGGCGAGCGCCGTTGGTCCGGTAGGAACGAGCAAGGCCATGGCGAGAAAGACGTGTGGTCATAGGTCACTCAAAAAGTTATTGCGCAGATATTGCTTTAGCGTACCATTTCGATAATGCCCCCTCACACTCCCTTGTCACTCCCTAGACATCTCATACACTATACAACCATCTCTGGCTATTCTCATATCAAAATCAAGAAATGCATGGCATATATAAGGCGGTCACCTGGATCGAGAAGGTTTTTGGGGCTACATGCATCTTACATAATCTTTGGCCTCATCGGTGGATTCATACCTGGAGCATTTCGTTCATCAACTTCTCTTTGGTGTCATAGGAATCATAAGAGAGTGGTAGTGATGGATGTCTACAGTATTTATATCTCAAGATGCACTTCGAAAATAACATATAAAAGGAGGCTAGGAACAGCAACGTCCAGGGAAGGAGAAAGGAGTGCAGTACATCCTTGCGAAGTTCGACAACTTGATCTTCCTCTGTACACATATTTACCTCTGGCAACGACATGGGATGGCCCCTCTCAGACTGTTTGCTGGTCAAGTCAGTGGCAGTGATAGTTTCGATCTTCCAAATCCTTGAATAAGCCCTACGAATATCTGAATGATCAAGATGATGAGGCAGCTCATAGGGAAGTGCTTGAGCCCTGGCGACAAGACAAGAGGCAGAGACGCATCACGACATGTCATGCATGCCCGACACTCCTATTGTACCGTCAAACCTCTCTGCATTCCTCGACGGTGACAATGACATCTCTCCTCCACACAGAGAGACACAATGCACGATGACGATGACGCACGCGTGCGAGCGAGAGCAGACGACAACGCAGGCCCGAAACGCGTGCGCGACACAGACGCAGCCGCAGCCAGTTCTCTGACCCTGACAAACACACTCACCTTTGTCTTTCTTTCTTTCTCTTCTGACCACTCTCCCAGGTGCACAGACACGACGACGACGACACTGGCTCGAAACAGCGGCCCGAGATAGGGAGGTAGCACGGCGACGAGTGAGTACACCCCCATTTTTTTTTCTCACCACTCCCCGGCACACACCAATACCACAGCTCCCTTTTATTCGCTCTCACGAGTGGGGCTCACACAAAAACGACGATGACGGAGGCATAAAACGGGGCCCGAGAGGCACACGCGGCGACGAAAGGTGAGTACCCTCTCCTTTTTTCTTCCCCTCGCCACTCCTTTCTTTTCCCCCGAACGTGTGAAAACCGCCCCCCACATGTCGAGCCCCCATGTTTGCGCCGAAGTAGGTGCGCAAACGTGGTGTGCTCCCTTTTCACCACTTCCTCCACTGCACCCGGGAATCGGTCTTTCAGCTAGAAATTTGTGAAAAGATTTGATTTAAACATAAAGATTTGATTACAAATTCCCGCGTGGCGGAAAGACATTATGTCGCCCATTGTCCTCCGCTAAAAGACTCAATGTCTGACACAATTTTATAAATTTTGTGTAAATTTTAAGTCTAAATTGGGTCTTTTCACAATCTTTTTGCGAAAAGACCAATTCCCGGGCCCAGTGCTCAGGCTCACCCGAACGTGTGGACACGTGCCCCCGACAAGGAAACAGCTCTCCAGAGCCCCGATTTGCACGGACGAAACAGGCAAACGCGGTGCACATGCCACCTACCTTTTTCTTTTCTTCTGGCCACCTCTCGTTCCCCGCCTCTGGACACCTTCATCTCACTTCGAGCCTCCTCCTTGTACTCTGAGTCTTTCAGGCGAGATTCCACTTCCTCTAGCCTCATTCTCGTAATCCTGCCAGACAAATCCTGTTTGGACCACTCGTGACTATAACTAGCTCAGCTTGGCTCATGTCCTACTCTCTCCGATGGAGAGGACTCTTTTGAACTACGGATTTCTATATTTACAACAAAACGAAACTTCTGTGCTCTGTGACATCTTTTGTGCCGCGTGCGAGCTAGGTTCGTCAATATGTCAGTATGTTTCCAGTAGGCTCTTGATTCCGCTCTTCCTAATGGCTGTCTCCATGTATTTTTCCATCGTCTATCAATTGTTAGTTTGGTGCATTAGCACAACTACTGCATGGCCACGAACTTCGTTGACACTAAGATATTTCTGCACGAATTCCTGACCGAGGACCTCATTAATGGTCGCATCCCTTCGGGCGGCTTCCCTTGCTGCACTAAGGGTAGTCGGAAGGCGTCCGGTAACTCCCTTCTTCATGCGTTCTTCGGCGCTCAAAAACACTGCGGGTCCATCCACTGCCCCTATCTTCAGCTCCAAGCCCTTTTGCACCCCAACGAGACCCAGTCCAAGGAGAGCGGCAAGCGCTATGTGAGGATTCGCAGTCCCGTCAATGGCGCGCACTTCAAAATGGTGGGAGCCTGGAGGGCCAGTAAGGCGTACAGCAACCTCCCTGTTGTCCTCTCCCCAGCAAGCGTATGTCCCACATGACCAAATGCCATCCTGGACGCGATCGTATGATGCTGCCGTAGGTAGGATAAAAGCGGTACTAGAAGGAAGATTCTCAAGGAGAGACTGTAGGAAAGATCGTTCCAGAGGCGTCATCGTTGTATCTTTATTAGTATTTGGATTTGCTGGGGGTGAGTTTGCAGGAGGCTGGGCCGTGGGATGGATAGATATGTGGGCATGTGCTGCAGTTCCGCCTATGATCGACAGTATTCAATGATACGATCTGGGGGACGAGAAATGGAAAAATTACATGTATTTGTATAAACTCGGGGAGCGAAGGTGGCACGTAACCCGTGCTTTGCAGCGATGTTGACGATTGTCTCGCGAGTGAATACAACAGCATCAGCTGCTTCCAAGGGTGGCAGAGGGCCTGTAACTATTTCGTACTACCCAGCCGCGATTCGTATCAGTTACACATCAATCATGACAGGCAAGTAGCTCACCTGCCCAGGAGCTGCCTCGGAGTGGTACATCAAGAGCTCAATATCACCAGTCTGGAGGGCGTCGGCGATCTCTTCCAGACACTTTTCCGCATCAGAACCTGATAAAAATGCACAGGATGCTGACCAAGGAGCATCGTTGACGGCCTCAATAGGATACGTTGATTTGAGTAAGATGAATTCCGTTTCGATTCCTACCAAAAACTCTACGCCTAGAGTATGGCCCTTACTAAAATAAAAAAATTTCACCCGGTTAAATTGGCAACTGTGCCGACTTTTGAGTAACGCACTTTACGATGCCCCTGAGAAGTCCCCGAGGACAGTGGGGCACTTCAAAAGCATCCTTTTCTCCCTGTTTCTGGATGGGGGACTTCTCCTCGAACCAGCCCATCAGGCTTGCATGACCCGGAGCATAGCCGCAAAGGCGAATAGAGGTCAAGTCAGGAGTATATAGATATTCGCCGGCGGCCGAGAAGCCAGGTGCCAAAGTAACTCCAACAAGTCCAAGGGCAGCCTTCACGACCGCTATCCCTGGACGTGAAGCTCCCAAGAGCTCAGAGAAAGCAGCAAGGGGTATGATGCGGTTGCGGGTGATATTCGTATAGTCGACCCATTGGAGACGGACATAACGAATATGGAGCTCGTTTAACTTGAGAAGAACATGGAGAATATCGCCTTTCCCAAGAGTTGGGAGTTTCGCTGACACAGGGAGGTATTTCAGACCGAATGCGGCCTCTTGTGTTGACGTGGGAGCCATAAAAAGTAACCCAACCCTAG
>WNFR01009633.1_pt1 | contig 11267 bp, 12 predicted proteins | sample 5400221 | NCBI WGS metagenome assembly WNFR01 (sample SAMN13153357, study PRJNA577476) | soil metagenome | isolation source: 40 cm soil under Madrone tree | place: USA:California | collected 2016-06-14 | reverse complement strand
CTCGCGCACCAGGTCGTTCCGGCTCGCCGGGACGGCGTGTGTAGAGCTACCTTTACGGCGGCGCCCTGCGGTATTCGCGGTTGGCGAGGCTTGCTTCCTCCAGATCGAGATCGCGTTCGATACGCCGCCGTACCTCGTCGGTAATCTTGCCGTCGCGCAGCAAGAGGTGAATGAATTTCCGCTCCGCCGATATCAGTTCCCGCGTCAGCTCCGTTCCCGCCACTGAGACATCATGCGCATCGGGATCGAGCGAATCAGGCAGCTGGTTGGCGCGGATCTCATGCCGCGCGCGCAACAGCTTGACCACCTCGTCGGATAATTCGCGATCGTCGGTGATGGCGTCCAGCGACTTAAGCGCCGCGCCGAGCGCCTCGCGGCGGGCCGCGATTTCCGATTCGTGTTCCGCCAGATGCTCGTCGCGACCGGCTTGCGCGAGGCCGAGCCATCTAATCACCGAGGGCAACCCAAGTCCAAGTCCAACCAGCGTGATGAGAATGACGCCGAAGCTGACGAACAGAATCAGGTCGCGGTATGGAAAGCTCTCGCCATTCGGAAGCGCGAAGGGCAGCGCCAGCGCCGCCGCCAGCGATACCGCGCCACGCACGCCTGTGAAAGCGAGCGCAAACACCCATTGCCAGGGCGGTGACGGATCGCGTTCGCGCACGCGCTTCAATAGCCGCGGCAGATAGGTGGCAGGAAAAACCCAGGCGAACCGCGCGACGACGACCATCACGGCGACCAGCGCGGTGGCGAACAGGATGTCTTGAAGCGGAAACGCCTTCGATTTCTCGAACAGCGATCGCATCTGGAATCCGGTCAGCAGAAACAGCAGGCCCTCGATCAGATAGATCACGAGGTCCCAGAAGAAGATGCCCTGCAGCCGTGTCGCGGAAGAGATCAAGAGCGGCCCGTTCCAGCTTATATAGAGCCCGCAGGCGACGGTTGCGATCACGCCGGAGCCGCCGAAATGCTCGGGCACCCAATAGGCGATGTAGGGCGTGATCAGCGACAGCGTGATCTCGATCCGCGGATCGCGCACGCGGTGGCGCGCCCTTAAGCTGAGCCAGCCCACGGCCGCGCCGAACAGCACTTCGCCGGCGATGATGGCGAGGAATGTGCCGGCCGCTTTCGGCAGCGAAAGCATTCCGGTCATAATCGCCGCCACCGCGAAGCGATACAGGATCAGCGCGGTGGCGTCGTTCGCCAGTCCCTCACCCTCGAGGACGACGAGGATCCGGCGCGGCATGCCGAGCTTGCGGGCGATCGCCAGCGGCGCAACTACGTCCGGCGGCGCGACAATGGCGCCGAGCAGGAAGCCGACACTCCACGGCAGCCCGATCAGATAATGCGTCGCGGCGGCGACCGTGAAAGCGGTGAAGATCACGCAGCCGACCGCCAGCAGGATGATCGGGCGCAAATTGTATTTGAATTCGCGCCAGCTCATGGCGACGCTGGCCGAATAGATCAGCGGCGGCAATACCCCCAGCAGCACCAGTTCCGGCGGCAATTCCAGTGACGGCATTCCCGGCACGAAGGCGAGAGCGACGCCGCGAAATCGTCGTGGCCATTCCCTTAAATGGCTATTCTCTTAAGTCGTAGCGGTACGACTTCGAGACTATCTGCCATCCGTCGGTGAGTTTCATCGCCACCAGATAGTCGGTGAAGTAGCGCGGCGGCAACTGGCAGCGCACCTTGATGAAGGCGGTGGATTCGTCGGAGCGGTCGATGGTCACGATGAAATCCTCGCGCGGCTTGCCCTCGGCCTTGGCCGATGGCCGCGTCCTGACGCGATCCAGCCAGTCGGGCACGGTCAGGATTTGCAGCTCGCCCTGTTCCAACCAGCGCAGGTCGGCGGAAGGGTGGAAGATCGCCGCCAACTTGTCGACGCTGCCTTCGTAAAGGCCGTCGAAATAATGTTGGACCACGGCCTCGACGGTGGAGCGGTCATGACTCACGGTTTGTCCTCCTTCGGTATGATTAAAGTCTATCCGCTTTGAACCAAGCCATGAACTCATAAATAACGTCACGGCGATGACTTTCGCTTTGAAGTCTAATAGGGCTCCAGTTTGCGAGGGGCGGCATTTCTGCCGAGAGGAGCAGCCGGTGAAGAACCAGGAAAAAGCAGGCGACCGCTCGCTTGGCGGAAAGTGCCTGTGCGGCGCAGTCCACTACGCGGTGGCGGACGAATTTGCTTACGCGGCGAACTGCCACTGCTCGAACTGCCGGCGGGCGACGGGCTCGGCCTTCAAGCCATTCGCCGGCATCGGGCGCGACAGGCTGCGCATCACCAAGGGTGGGGACAACCTCATGATCTTTGGCGACGAAAATGGCAACGATACGCACTGCAAGGTATGCGGCTCGTTGCTCTATTCGGTCGTCCGGGATGGCGCGTTCGTCCATGTTGCCATGGGGACTCTCGTGGACGATCCGACCATCCGCCCGACCAAGCACATCTTCGTCGGCTCCAAGGCGAGGTGGTTCACAATTACCGACGATCTTCCTCAATACGAAGAGCACGTGGCGGCGGACTGATCGAACCTACATCAAAAACACGGCCTTGCCGTCGACCTGCTTGTCGAACAGTTTGTCGGCCTCGTCCGCCTGGTCGATGGCCCAGCGACGCGCTCCTCGCAATGACGAGTTCTTGAGCCGGCTTCTTCAAATCGCACTTGCAGCGATATTGACCATCAAGGCGACCAGCGCGGTATTGAAAACAAAGGAGATGATGCCGTGCGCGGTGGCGGTGCGGCGGATGGTCTTGTCGGTGATGCCGACGTCGGAGACCTGCGCGGTCATGCCGATCACGAACGAGAAATACACAAAGTCCCAATAGTCGGCATGGTCATGCTGATCGCCGCTGGGAAACTGCAGGCCGCCAGGTTTGGTACCGCGGTAGTAATCATGAGCATAATGCAACGCAAAGGTGGTGTGCACTGTAGCCCACGACAGCGCGATCGTCACGGTCGCCAGCGTCAGTTGTGGCACGCTGCGGTGCGACGCGCCGAGCTCGAACAGGATCGCGGCGATGCTGGCGAACGCGCCGAGCGCGGTCAGCAGCAAAATCAGAAAGCGGCCATCGTCCTGCAGCACCGCGTTGCGGCGGATGTAGGCGAGACCGCAGCGAAACATCATGATGTAGGCGAGCACCAGATAGAACGAAACGAAAAAATCCCAGCCGATCAGCAGACGGGTGACCAGCCGCAGCGAGTCCGGCAGCAAGAAGAACGCCACGACCCCGATTGCGATCGAAATGAAAGTGCGCGGCCGCGCATAGACCACGCGGACCGGCCTCGACATTTTCCGGAAGCGGAGCAGTAGAGCGTCGTCGGGTTCCTGGCCCGCCATCGGCGCCGTCAATTCTTGCGTTCGGCGACGAATCGCGCAGTGTCGCGCAGCACATCACCCTTGGCGCCGAAGATCGAGAGCGCGGAATCGGCGCGCGCCAAGAGATCACGCACGCGTTGTTTGGCACCGTCGGTCCCGAGCTGGGTGACGAACGTGGTCTTGCCCAGTGCCGCGTCCTGTCCGGTCTGCTTGCCGAGCGCGGCCGCGTCGCCCTCGACGTCGAGCAGATCGTCGGCGATCTGGAAGGCTTCGCCGAGCGCGCGGCCGTAATCGTCGAGCGCCTGATATTCCTTTTGCGAGGACTGGCCGAGGATAGCGCCGGCAATGCAGCCATAGCGCAACAGCGCGCCGGTCTTCATCTGCTGCAGGCGCGCGACGTCGACCGGCTCGCGGTCGCCAAACCGGCCTTCGCCGGCGAGATCGAGCATCTGGCCGCCCGCCATGCCGCCGATTCCCGAGGCCCGCGCCAGCGCCCGGGTCAATGCAAGGCGCACGCCCGCCTCGCGGTGAATTTCGTCGCGGGTAATGATGTCAAAGGCGAGCGTCAGCAGGGCGTCGCCGGCGAGGATCGCGGTGGCATCGTCATAGGCCTTGTGAAGCGTCGGCCGGCCGCGGCGCAGATCGCTGTTATCCATCGCCGGCAGATCGTCATGAACAAGCGAGTAGCAATGGATGCATTCGAGCGCCGCGCCGGCCAGCAGGGCGGCCTCGCGCGCGACGCCGAACATGGCGGAACTCTCAACCACCAGAAACGGCCGCAGCCGCTTGCCACCGTCGAGGCTCGAATAACGCATGGCTTCGACCAGCCGTTTCGGCCGCGCAATTTCGTCGGGCAAAGGCGCGTCGGACAACAGCTTCCCAAGCAGGGTTTCTGTGTCCTCCGCGGTCCGGTCCAGTCGGTTCGCAAAGTGTGATAGTGCAGTGCCGGTCGTCATCAAAAACAGCTCCAGATCGAGTTGGCCGGACAATCGGTTATGGCACGGGCTTCGTCAATTCCGCGGGGAGGGGGCACGGCGCCTTAAAACTGCTGGAAAAAGTGGGGGAATATCATGGAGATATCGGTCATTTATCCGCCGCGCCGGCTGCCTTGAACCAGAAACATAGATTTGCGCGTTGCCCGAAATTTGTTGCTGATTTTGCTGGCGGCGCTGTTGCTGCCGTATCTGCTGGCGCCGCTGTACCGCGCCGGCCATCCGGTCTCGACGCTGATGGCCTGGCGCTGGCTGACCGGCGCGCCGGTGTCGCGGCAGTGGATCGATTTCAGCGCGATCTCGCCCTCGCTGCCGCGCTCGGTGGTGGCGTCCGAGGACGCGAAGTTCTGCAGCCATCACGGCATCGATTGGGACGCGTTGCGCGATGTGATCGACGACGCGGAGGACGGCGAGGTGACCCGCGGCGGCTCGACCATCACCCAGCAGGTGGCGAAAAACCTGTTCCTGTGGCAGAGCCGCAGCATGGTCCGCAAGGCTTTGGAGTTTCCGCTCGCGCTGTGGATCGATCTGGTGCTGCCGAAGCAGCGGATCCTGGAAATCTACCTCAACATCGCCGAGCTCGGTCCGACAGGCCAGTTCGGCGCGCAGGCCGGTTCTATTTACGCCTTCGGCCGCCCGGCATCAGGCCTGTCGCCCCGCGAAGCGGCGCTGCTGGCCGCGATCCTTCCCAATCCGGTCAGGCGCAGCGCCCGCAATCCCGGCCCTGGGGTGCGCCGGCTGGCCGGCACCTATGTGGCCCGGGCGCAGGCTTCGGGGTTGCAGCGATGCTGGAGCGAAAATCGCGCTTTTTGAGCCAATTTGGGTCGTTTTGGCCGAAAGCCACCCTAGCTTTGCGCAATTCCATCCTCTATAAGCCCGACCTTATCGGCATTTCAGCTCGCGCCCAAAACGCTTCAGCCGTCCGCTTTGGGACGATGCCTCCGACAACACCCCTAGAGGACACCGACATGGCCGTTCCCCGAAGAAAAACATCGCCCTCGCGTCGTGGCATGCGCCGCTCGGCGGATGCCCTGAAGAAGCCGACCTATGCCGAGGACAAGGATTCCGGCGAATTGCGCCGTCCGCACCACCTCGATTTGAAGACCGGCATGTACAAGGGTCGGCAGGTTCTGAAGGCCAAGAAGGAATCCTGATACAGGCGGAGGGCCGAAGCCCGCGCCAGCGGGCGGGGCGCAGAGCCGGGATTCATGCGATTGGCAATGTCCCCTGAATTCGGCCAACGAGTGAGGTAAGACTGTTTCCTGCGGCGAATCCAACGGTTCGCCTGAGAACGCCCTGGTTCTCTTGCTTGAAAAGAAGGCCTCGCCGATGTCCATGGTCGGTTTTCCGCTTCTTCTGATTCCGCTCGCGATCTACAACATCATCGTCTTCCTGATGCCCGGCGTTTCGCTCGCCGAGCCGCTTGCGAAGCTGACGCTGATGTCGGGCGCCGAATGGCCGCTGACGCTGGGCGATATGCTTCTGGCGCTCGGCATTTTGTTGCTGTTGTTAGAGATCATCAAGGGTGCGCGTCCCGGCGCGAAATATCTCACCGATCATCTGCTGTCGTTGATCATATTCGGCGGCGCGGCCGCCGAGTTTCTGCTGTGGCCGCGGTTCGGCACCTCGACCTTTTTCTTGCTGGCAATGCTCGCGCTGGTGGATTTCCTGTCGGGCATTGCGCTGCGCGCGCGGCGCGGAATGCAAGTTGCGTCCGGCCCTGCGGTGGGGCGCACGGCGAGAAAACCCGCCGCCGCGACCGAACCTGAATTCGATCCGGCGCCCGCGCCATCGGTGCCGGCAGCGGCTTCGGTCGCCGAATCCGTGATGCTGGATCACCCCGAACCGGAAATCGTGCATTCTGAAGTCACGCCGAGGGCTGCATCGCCGGCGGCCTCGTCCCCGGAACTACAGCCTGACAACGGCTCGCCCCGCTCGCCGGAGGCGCCCTCGCGCTGATCTAGATGGTTTGCCGCGTCCGGATGCCGGCGCCCAGGACCTGGTGCTGGTTCGCCCGGTAGGCTGTCTGCGCATCGGCAGGCGTTGCCCGCCGCAAGCCGCGGGTTTGCGGAACCTGCTCGGCGGTTGCGATCAGATGCGTGACAAAAATCGAGTTGGGCTGGGACGGCTGCAGACCGGAAGTCTGCGACCATTGCGCCGACGCGATCACTGGCACGAGCGCAACGCAGGCGGGCGTTGCGTCCGCAAGGACGCCATCATCTATCCTCTGCTCTGGTTCACCGCCGCTTAACATCGCAAATCGAAATCCGGCTGAATTGTCACGTTTTGGGACGTTGCGCCCCTTTGCGATTCCATCATCGCAAGAGCTATGCCGTTCTACCCGGTCTGTTCCCGGCGGCTCAACAACGTGCTTTGCGGAAATATCTATGAACTTTGCCCGAAACAGGCGGTATCCTAAACCGGGAATCACCCGGCAATGTCCCGAAACGAGGCGATCTTGACCTCCGCTCCTCCGCAGGCTTCGGCCATCTTGGCTTCCCTCGGTCAGGCGGTCTTCGTGTGGGACATCGCAACCGACGCGATTGCCTGGAGCAATCACGCGAGCTCATTCTTCCCGGGTATCCCGGTGGCATCGCTGGCGAGCGGCGCGGAGTTTGCAAAATTGATCGAGCCGGAGCGCTCGATCCGGATGGATGCGCTTGGCCATGCGCCGCCCGCGCATGGTAGCGACGGCGCGCCCTACCGGATCGAATATGGCGTGCGGGCCAGCGTGTCCGCTCCTGTGCTCTGGATCGAGGAAACCGGTTGCTGGTTCGCCGGCGCCGATGGCAGGCCGGCGCGCGCCCAGGGCATTGTCCGCGTCAACAACGAACGCCACGCGCGCGATGAGCGACTCGTGAGGTTGTCTCGGCACGATCCCCTGACCGGCGAGCTCAACCGCACGCATCTCGTCGCATCGCTGGCCGAGGCCATCGAGGAAGCCGCGCGCTTCCGCTCATCCTTCGCCTTCATGCTGATCGGCATCGACCATCTGGCGCGCATCAACGACGCGTTCGGCTTCGATGTCGCGGACGCGGTGATTTCCGAGGTCGCCACGCGCATTCGCGCCCGGCTGCGCGGCGGCGACGCGCTCGGCCGGTTCTCCGGCAACAAATTCGGACTGATCTTGAAGAACTGCACCGTCGACGACACGAATGTCGCCGCCGAGCGGTTCCTGGCCGGCATTCGCGACCACGTGGTGCCGACCAAATCCGGTCCGGTGTCGGTCACCGCGTCGATCGGCGCGGTCAGCGTGCCGCGCTACGCCCGCAGCGCCGACGAGGCGATCAACCGCGCCCAGGAAACGCTCGACATGGCAAAGCGCCGACGCGCCGGGTCGTTTTCGCTGTGGCGCCCGAATGTCGAACGCGACGCCCAGCGCCGCATCAATATCCGCGTCACCGACGAAATCGTCACCGCGCTCAACGAGCACCGGATCGGGATCGCGTTCGAGCCGGTGGTGGAAGCGCGCTCGCGCGGCGCGGCGTTCTACGAGTGCCTCGTCCGCATGCAGCGGGATGACGGGCAGGTTCTGCTGGCACCGGACATCGTCCCGGTCGCGGAAAAGCTCGGCCTGATACGCCTGGTCGACCACCGCGTGCTCGAATTCGTGGTGGCCGAACTTGCAAACTCGCCGAATGTGCAACTCAGCCTCAACATCTCGCCCGATACCACGATGGACCCGGACTGGTGGGCTTCAATCGAATCGCTGATGCGCGCGCATCCCGGCGCGGCCGAACGGCTGATCGTCGAGATCACCGAAACCGTTGCGATACAGGATATCGATGACGTTCGCGGCTTCGTCACGCGACTGAAGAACTTCGGCAGCCGGATCGCGATCGACGATTTCGGCGCCGGTTACACCTCGTTCCGGAATTTGCGCAAGCTTGGCGTCGACATCGTGAAGATCGATGGCGCCTTCGTGCAGAACATCGCGCGCTCGGCGGATGATCGCGCCTTCGTGCAGACGCTGATCGATCTGGCGCGCCGGCTGGAAATCAAGACGGTGGCGGAATGGGTTCAGGACGAGGAGTCCGCGACCATGCTGCGCGACTGGGGCTGCGACTATATCCAGGGGCGCCTGATCGGGCTCGCCTCCTCGCAACGGCCCTGGGAAGTGCGTGCAGCGGCGGCTTTGCCAGCGGCGGGTTGATCGAGTGCGTGTCCCGGACGCGGCGCAGCGCACTTGCACCGCAGAGCCCGGACCCACAAGAGATTGAGCGGCATTATGGACCCCGGATCTGCGGCGCACCACTTGGTGTTGCGCAGCGTCCGGGGAACGCCCTCACTCTTCCTTTTTCGGCTCCTTTTTCGGCTCCTTCGACATGCGCTCGAGGCGGTCCTGCATGTCCTTCATCTGACGACGAAGGTCGTCGATGTTGTCTTCTTTCGGGCCGGGCTCGGGCACCTTTTCCGGCTCGGCGGCACTTCCCGGGCGCGGCGGCACGAACGGCTTGAACATCGAGAAAGTCTGCTGAAACAATTCCATGTTGCGGCGAACGTGCTCTTCAAGCGGCGCAAACGGCGTACCGCTGAACGTGTTGGTCAACTGCTTGCGGAATTTTTCCTGCTCGCGTGTCAGCGTGTCGATCGATTGTTCGAGATATTTCGGCACCACCATCTGCATGCTGTCGCCGTAGAAGCGGATCAGCTGTCGCAGGAACGTAGTCGGCAGCAGGTTCTGGCCCGCCTTGTTTTCCTGTTCGAAGATGATCTGCGCCAGCACCGAACGGGTGATGTCGTCGCCGGTCTTTGCATCATAGACGAGGAAATCCTCGCCCTCTTTCACCATCGCCGCGAGGTCCTCGAGCGTTACATAGGTGCTGGTACCGGTATTATAGAGCCTCCGGTTTGCGTATTTCTTGATCGTGGTGGGTTGGTCTGATTTCGCCATGGGTTCACACATGCACACCGAGGACAAGGAACCCGACGGCATCGCCGAAGGGCAGACGAGCAACGCAACGCAGCAAAGTAAGCATTTTCAATGAGGTTCGGCTACCGTTTTGTGTGCCACGGTTAATTCCAAAGCATAGGCATTGCTCAGGAAACTGCCAAGAGCATCGTTTTGAATGCACCGCGGCGCGATTTGGGCCTCTGAACGATTGACATGCCTCAACGACGTTAACAGGATGAGGTGAGAGACAGGCCTGCCAATCCGGCGCCCGCCGTCCAAGACCCTCAAGCCCAGGAGATGTCCATGTCAGACGATGTCGTCATCGTCAGCGCCGCCCGCACCCCGGTCGGCAGTTTCAACGGCGCATTCGCCACCATGCCGGCCCACGATCTCGGCGCCGTCGCCATCAAGGCCGCGCTGGAACGCGCGGGCATCGAGCCAGGCCGCGTTTCCGAGGTGATCATGGGTCAGATCCTGACCGCGGCGCAGGGTCAGAACCCGGCCCGTCAAGCTTCGATCGCCGCCGGCATCCCGGTGGAAAGCCCAGCCTGGGGCGTCAATCAATTATGCGGCTCGGGCCTGCGTACGGTGGCGCTCGGCTATCAGGCGCTGCTTAATGGTGATTCCGAAATCGTCGTCGCGGGCGGCCAGGAATCCATGAGCATGGCCCCGCACGCCCAATATCTGCGCAACGGCGTGAAAATGGGGCCGGTTGAATTCATCGACACCATGATCAAGGACGGATTGTGGGATGCCTTCAACGGATATCACATGGGCAACACCGCCGAGAACGTCGCCAGGCAATATCAGATCACCCGCGCGCACCAGGACGAGTTCGCCGTCGGCTCGCAGAACAAGGCCGAGGCCGCGCAGAAGGCCGGCAAGTTCAAGGACGAGATCGTTCCGGTCACCGTCAAAACCCGCAAAGGCGACATCATCGTCAGCGACGACGAATATCCGCGTCACGGCGCAACGCTCGATGCAATGGCCAAGCTCAAGCCGGCGTTCGAGAAGGACGGTACTGTCACCGCCGGCAGCGCCTCCGGCATCAATGACGGTGCGGCCGCGGTGGTGTTGATGACCGCGAAGCAGGCGGCCAAGGAAGGCAAGAAAGTCCTTGCCCGTATCGTGTCGTGGGGTCAGGCGGGCGTCGATCCCAAGATCATGGGCACCGGGCCGATCCCGGCCTCACGCACCGCGCTGAAGAAGGCCGGCTGGAACATCGGCGATCTCGACCTGATCGAGGCCAATGAAGCCTTCGCGGCACAGGCCTGCGCGGTCAACAAGGACCTCGGCTGGGATACCTCCAAGGTCAACGTCAACGGCGGCGCAATCGCGATCGGCCATCCGGTCGGTGCGTCCGGCGCGCGCGTGCTGGTGACGCTGCTGCATGAGATGCAGAAGCGTGATGCCAAGAAGGGCCTCGCCACTTTGTGCATCGGCGGCGGCATGGGCATCGCCATGTGCATTGCACGCGACTAATCTTGCGGCGTTGCGTGATGAAAAGATCATCTCGCCACTGCACACCTTATTGCTAAGATGAAACGCCCGGCCTTGTGCCGGGCGTTTTGTTCTTGATGTTCGTCAAACGGCCCGCTTAATTCGAAGCTACATAAAAACTGTAGTTGAAAAAGCACCAAGGGAGGTATCCGACATGGCACGTGTTGCGTTGGTGACGGGGGGTACAAGAGGCATTGGCGCGGCGATCAGCAAGGCGCTGAAGGCCGCCGGCTACAAGGTCGCCGCCAGCTATGCGGGCAATGACGCGGCGGCGGACAAGTTCAAGGCCGAGACCGGCATTCCCGTCTATAAATGGGACGTGAGTTCGTTCGATGCCTGCGCCGCCGGCGTCAAGAAGGTCGAGGCCGACCTCGGCCCGGTTGATGTGCTCGTCAACAATGCCGGCATCACCAAAGATGGTGCGTTTCACAAGATGACGCTTGAGCAGTGGAACGCGGTCATCAACACCAATCTCGGCTCGCTGTTCAACATGACGCGTCAGGTGATCGAGGGCATGCGCGCCCGGAAATTCGGCCGCGTCATCAATATCTCCTCGA
>WNFR01007251.1_pt1 | contig 11267 bp, 10 predicted proteins | sample 5400221 | NCBI WGS metagenome assembly WNFR01 (sample SAMN13153357, study PRJNA577476) | soil metagenome | isolation source: 40 cm soil under Madrone tree | place: USA:California | collected 2016-06-14 | reverse complement strand
CCGCTTTCAAGGCGTAGGATAGATCCTCAGCGTAAGATTCGCTCCAGCCCCCGCGGCCAAGCACCGCGCCGCGATTTTCCCTATAATATTCCTCACACTTTCAGGAAGGACTTTCCACCATGACCGCACGACGCACTTCCAGCATCACACGCTTGATTCTCGCCGCGGTGGTAATCGTCTTCGGCGCGTATTGGGCGGGAGCCCGCTGGGGCCAGCGCCAGCCGATCGGCGTCGCCGCCCTGCAGCCCACTGCTGGCGCCGCGAAGGACCTTTCCGCGGCCAACGTCGCAGCGCGCGACGCAGCTCTCACCGACGAGGAAGCCATCAACGTCCGTGTCTATCGGCAGGTATCGCCGGCCGTCGCCAACATTCTCACCAAAGCCACCGAATACGACTTCTTCATGGATCCGGTGCCCGTCGAAGGCGCGGGTTCCGGCTTTGTGATCGATGAAAAAGGCTACATCCTGACGAATTTCCACGTCGTACAGGAAGCGCAATCCATCGAAGTCGTGCTCGGCGATCAATCGCGCTATCCGGCAAAATTTATCGGGGCCGATCAGCGCAATGATGTCGCGTTGGTGAAAATCGAGCCGAAAGGCAAACGCCTGGTGGCGCTGTCGCTAGGCGATTCCTCCGTGCTGCAAGTCGGCCAGAAAGTTCTCGCCATCGGCAATCCGTTCGGATTTCAGAGCACTCTGACCACCGGCGTGGTCAGCGCCATTGGCCGCACCGTGCAAACCAGCCAGACCACTTTCATTGACGAGGCGATTCAGACCGACGCGGCCATCAACCGCGGCAATTCCGGCGGCCCACTCATCAATTCCCGCGGCGAAGTCATTGGCATTAACTCTGCGATCTACACGCCCACCGGAACTACGGCGGGCATCGGCTTCGCAATTCCGATCAATAGCGCCAAGCGCATCGCGCACGATCTGATGACCGATGGCCGCGTCCATCAAGCTTTCCTCGGTGTGCAGACGATTTCCGTTGCCGGTCAGCTAGCGGAAGCCCTGGACCTTCCCGCGCAGGAAGGCTTGTTGGTGGAATCCGCAACGAAGGGCGGACCTGCCGCCGCGGCTGGCATTCACGGCGGTGACCGCGTGGTGCGTGCCGGCATGCAGCGCATCGCCATCGGCGGCGATCTCATCGTTGCGGTCGATGGGCAAAAAGTAGCGAGCCCCTTCGACCTCAACATCCTGCTGAACCGTAAACGCCCCGGCGACACCGTTACTCTGACGGTCTATCGCGGCGGCAAGAAAATCGATCTGCCGGTAAAACTCGGCGAGCGCCCCGGAGCCTAAACGCACAGGACGGTGGATTCTGCGCTGGGCGATTATTTTGGCGTGGGTCTTCCGAATTCGGCGCGGTACCGAGTACGGCTTTCTTCATCTAACGAAAACCACGATTCTGCGATATCGCGCACACGCTCGAGCTCCCGTTGCATCTCCGCGTGTTTGGCTTCGAGCATCTGCGGGTCCGCATCAGGCGGCACATAAATCGGCGGGGCAAACAAAATCACCGTGCGAGCAAAAGGCATCGGAAGCAAAAAATGATCCCATGTCTTCGTGAACGTTTTTCCGCGATCTACACCAATGTGAAACACCATCACCGGGCATCCTGTTTTGCGCGCCAGCATCACCGGGCCGGGCTTCGCCACATAGCGCGGGCCGCGCGGGCCGTCGATGGTGAACGCGCAATCGACCCCTTCTTCCAAGCGCCGCGCCATCACCGCTAATCCGCGCAATCCGCCGCGTGACGAGCTTCCCTGCGCCGTCCCGAATCCCAGCCACTCGATCACCTTGCGCGTCCACTGACCGTCGAACGCCGTGGTATTCATCACCACCGTGCCACGAGCCCTGTGCCACCAGACGATCGGAATAATGACGCGATGCCAGAACGCCCAAATGCAGCGCTTTCCGGAAGCGTACACGCCTTCGGCATGCTGCCACCCGAGCACCTCGTAGCGAAGCGTCGGTCCCAGCAGGCGAATCACGCTATAGACCGCCGCGGCAATCAGCGGAATCTGCAGCCGGCGCGACCGCGGCAACTCCGGAAGCCGCGTATCGTAGTGCGCGTTTACCGCTTCGGTGTCGCCGCTGGCCGAATCCACAGGTGATTCCGCTCGATTCGCTCGCTGCCGCACCTCGCGCGCTGTTTCTCGTGAACTCATCGCGTATAGTATAGGTGTTTCGCCGCCGCGCGGTCGCGGCGGGTGCTGTCCTCGCATCTAACTGGCTTGGGAGTCGTTCGGCTTGCCGCTTCAAACAAATAAGTGGACCTTTCGTGGCAGCATGCTCGCCATGTTGCTTCTTACGGTTGCTTTATTGTTGGCAGCTTCCGGTCTGCCGGATCAGGCTTCTTACGACACCGTCGGTGCCATCGAGGGCGAAGCCATTTCCGTTCAGGGTCCTCTCAACATCGAAGTCGTGCAGGGCCGCACCAGGACGATCCTGCGCAGCGGCAGTGACATCCATGTCCACTCCGGCCAGGCCCGCATCGATCTAATTGAAGGCGGCCAAATCGTCGTTTGCGGTCCAGCGCATCTCTCCGTCCTGAAATCCGTCAACTTGCTCACCGTGGCGCTCGACACCGGCATTATCCACGCGCACCTCGAAGGCCAGCCCGCGCTCACGGTCTACACGCCGCAAATTCAGGCCAAACCTTTCGCTGTTGGCGACGCGCCGCAGGATACGCTCGTGGGCTTCGACCAGACTGGCGCGATGTGCATTCGCGCGGAGAGCGGCGCGGTCCGCGTTGAACAGCAGCTTACCGCGCAAAGTATCGTGGTGCCTCAAGGCGGCGACATCCTTATCACCAACGGTCAACTCGACGGCCTGCACAGCGGCGCCGGCCACTGCTCTTGTGATTTGCAGCTCGCGAAAACTCCACCGCCACTACCAGAAATCAGCCGCCTCGCCACGCCGCAAGAAATCGAAGAGAGCAAGACAAAGGCTAAGACGTCACGCGATGCCCCGAAGCCCGCTGCAAACGATGAGCCGGTCTATCAGGTCTTCATGCCGCCACTGTCCTATGACGCGAGCGCCAAAGCGCAGCGCGACAATTTCGATCCCCAACTCATCGTGCTGGTACGGCGCGTGCGTGTTCGCCCAGCCCTGATTTTTCAGGGAAGCGTCAAAGACGCGCCTGCGAGTGCACAAAAGACGCCGCCTGCCGTCGCGGCAAGAACGGGTGAGACGCCCCAAAATCAACAAATGCCGCAGAACAATAACTCAATTTTCCCCCGCATTCGGGCATTCTTCCGCAACCTCTTCTCTTAATAAGCCGCGGTGGTGGGCGTCCCGGTACCACTTTTCTCATTTTCTTGGATTGTATGCGGCGCTACACAGGTGTATAACCAACTCATTCCCGCGGGCAGTGTCATGCTTCACTCGGTTCAGCGCCTCTATCAACCCCCCCATCGCAGTTCCCAACCTCCTCGTTCAGCGCAGACCCTGCGCCAAGCATGCCTTCGGCCCACTTGCGGGCTCTCTCATTAATCGCGACTGAAGCGGAGGCGACTATGCGTAGAATTTTCCTTTTGCTTGCTCTCCTGTTGTGTCTGGCAACTATCGCCACAGCACAAACAAGGGAAATAACCGTCCCGGCTGGAACTCTCCTGCAATGTACCCTGGACGAGCCAAACTTCTCATCTCGGACGGCACACGTCGGCGATCCGTTACTTTGCCATATCCGTTCGTTAACGATGTTCGGCCATTCCGTATTCCCACGCGGCGCGTATCTGTCCGGGCGCTTGGAGGAATTTCGTGATCCAGGACATTTCTTCGGCAAAGGGCGGCTCAAGCTGGTGTTCGTGAGCTTGACCGTGCCGGGCGGCACATTTCCCCTGTCCGCCAAGATGGTGTCGGTTCCGCACTACAGGGTCGATGCGGACGGCGACATCCGCGGCCGCGGCCACGCACGACGCGATGCGGTTGAGTGGATGGTTCCCATTCTTTGGCCGGAGAAGATAATCACTCTTCCCGCACGCGGGCCTCGCCCAACGCTCAAGGGCGAAACACCTATTCTGCTGCGGATTTTGGATGACTTGTCCATCCCGGCAGATTCGGTCGTCACCGTAAGCGCGAATCTCCCCCCGGTGCCGCCTTCAAGACCAGCCGCACGCGTGAACCCAAGCGCGGATTCGAACGTGAATTCAGATTTGAATTCAAACGTGAGTTCAAATTCAAGGGCCAGCACTCTCCCAAGGTTCGTGTACGGAGGTGCGACCAGACCCGCCGCGGAGCCCGAACGTACATCGATTTGGCTTCCAGGCAACATCGAGAATACGAGTATCAGCGAAACGAATTTGCCGGCAGAACGCCCGTGGCGCCCGTCCAGGCCTACGTTGCTGATGCTCAAGGATGGGCGGGCCTATGTTGCAACGAATTATTGGATCGAGGGTGGCCAGCTTGTTTACGTCCTGGCGGACGGAACACAGCAGGTCATAACGCTTGACGAACTCGATTTCCAGATGACCGCCAAACTTAACCGAGAGCGCGGTGTAATGTTTGCGCTTCGTTCGAAGGTCACAGGTCCGTAGCACAACACGCAAAGACGAGGATTATTGGTTTTTATGTGCGGGAGGCAGGTACATGTACAAGTTTGCTCTCCTTGTGCTCTTTCTATGTTCGTTAGTGTTCGTCCCATCTCCGCAAGCACAACCGCAAGACGACAATGACCCAAACGCCTACTACGTGTTCGATGGAAAGGCTCTCGAAATCGCGAAGGATAATCCGGCTTATGCGAGACACACGCGATGGCAAGTGTGGCTCTATCCTGCAGGCGTTCGCATCCCCCGCCACACTGCTGGTTTGCAATACTCGCGTTGGGGACTGATCGAAGATGCCTCAGCCGGACGTGTTCTAAAGCGGCTCGAGGCTGCTCAAAGGTTTGAGGTCGCGTATTTGAAGTTCTTCGGGCCGGACACCTGGGGGCGCTTTACCTTCTTGAATGCGGTGGGCCCCATCGCCTTAACGGAGCAGCCCACCGAGACCCACTCCGCCGAGATCCAGTTCACGGAGGCCCAGCCCCCGGACCTGGAGCAACTGTATCAACTCCGCCGGCTGGATGGTCGGCTCGACAAGCTGATGGCGACCGCCGAGCCCTCGCTCGAAAACAACGACAGTCAGGGTCCGGGTTCGCCCGTAAAAGGGTACTTTGATCAGATTCGGGATGCCCTGCAGCGCGTCAGCAAGCTCTCCAGCCAACTGGCTCGTGTTCACCCCCAACTTCAATTCATCCAGCTCGACCTCGCCAAGGCACAACCAGAAATCGAGCGGGCAGAGAAAGACGCGCCGAACATTACCGCGGTCCTGCCAAGCGTGAAATTGCCCTCAAGTAAAATTTGGATGTCTCAGAAAGAGAACGCCGGCAGGGATGGACTCAAGGAAATCGCAATCACGGAAATCAGATCCGGAGTTTCCGTGGAAGAAAAGTGGACAGGCGGCGATGGGAGCATGGCCGGTACTATTATTCTCACAACCATTCCGTACGACGACATCGGGAAGATCGATCTTGTGCCGCCCATGCCGACCTTGGACGATACGTGGACGGTTCGCGTTCACGCGGCTCGCGCTCCGTTTCCGCAACAAATTGACAGCCCGGAACGCAAGACGATTAAGAAAACGTTTCCTGCCGTCAATTACGCGACCGCGGAAAACTCGGTGTATTTTGTTCTCCTGAATGCAAACGATGCACAGGATGCCTACGCCTATTTTTTGTACCACAAGCAGCTAGGCCGCTGAATTCCGCGCGAAATTTCTCTGAGGACCCGTGCTGCGTGAACTGCAAGGTACTCGTTTGCCCTTAACAACGAAGCATGCTCCGGAAGCATGCTCCTTACGCCGGGGCCATGCTCCTTACGACGGGGCTTGAACCGGAAGTTTTGTAGCGCAGCTAACCTCCATAGATAAACCAAAATCGAAAAAACATTGCGTTGTAGGATTCCATCTTGACAACGGTCGGAAACGGTGCGATATCACATGCAGGGATCTAGCCCCGCCGACCCCGCCCTCAGTAGACCAACATGGACGTTCCGCAGGAGACCGAACATGAATGCTAAGATACTGACGTTTTCATCTCGCGGAGATACCACTCTTCTCGAATACGATCCGGCAACCGCAGACATGGACGAAGTGAACAGAGTGATTGCCGAGTATGAAGCGAAGACCGGAGCGCAGCCCTTTGACATGGCAACCGGTGAGCGCATCGAGAAGGTCACGCGCGACCAGAACGAAGTCTTGATGGTTCACCCCATCGCGGGCGGCTGAGCGTTCGGCTCTGCTGCCGACACAACGTTGGCTTCCGGCGCAAGACGTTCGCTGGCCGTGGAGTAGCGGCGCCGGTAATCGTCTTGCGCCCCTGGTCTTCGTCGGCTGTAAATTATTATGGCGCCCGCGATTCTATCTGTGATTGCCTTCCTCGTTCTGGTTGTGTGGAGATTCGTCTTCAACGGTCGGCAGCGTAGACCCGTAGTCCGCGAAGAACTCAGCGTAACCCACCAACAAGATACCAACTTCGTGGAGCAGGGCGTCCCCATCTTGGAGCGGGTTGGCAACGGCTTTGACCACGCTTCCGACGGGCTGGCCGCCGCCCTGAAAGATCGTCCGAAAGCCTTCCTGCTCCGTATCGTTGCCCTCACCGGCGCCACGCAGATGGGTAACGGTTACGACATGAATGTCGGCACAACCAGATTCCACGTGCGCGATAGATATGTCGGACGGCTGCGAGACGTGAACAATCCCAAAGGCGCTTACGAAGAAACCTGCTTTTACTCTGCGGAGAAGAGCATGCCAAAAGCAGAGCAAATTGCCACTGCGCTGCTGCTGCTCAAGAACAATCCGGCATTGTTCGACAGGTGGGCCGCTCAGAACGGAGCGTTTAAGGCCGACGGACAGGCCTTCAGCCCCACGCGCTAGTCCACGACGTGCCATGAGAATGCAAATCAAATCCACGCCCGCCCAACGCGCAGCAGAGTACCTGAAGCGCGTCGCCGCGCTAACTGGAGCAGAGCATGTTCGTGGCGATAGCTACCGTCTTGCAGCTGGACGCAGGAACTTCCTCGTGGATTATAAATTTGTCCGCGTTATTTCGCGCCGCGGCAAATCGACGTGCTTTTCTGTTGCGACGGATCCGGACATGCCGAGTGCGGAAGTGGTTGCGTCTGCGCTGCTTCAACTGAAGAATAATCCGAGACTGTTTAAGAAATGGAGAAAGCAGCCGGGATACACATTCAAGGCCAACGGGAAGATGTTCAGAGGTGCAGGATGGGGCGGCGTGGGAATGAGACTTGACGCTTTGCAGCGTCGCCTATATTTCTAGCTGTACTGCGCAAAAAGCTTTGTCCGCATAGAGCCGTAACATCACATTTGCAAATCTTAAGGGTTACGTGCGAGAGATGGACACGACGTTGTCGTGTGCCATCATCCAGGGAGAGACGATGTGGGGAAACAAGAAACCGGATAAGCCGCCACCCGCGGGTGACGGGCTGCAAAATATCAAAACGAATCAATGGCTAAAGGCCACGCCGGCATCATCGGATATACCATCCAACGTGAAAATTGACACCACGCGTCACACTGGAATGGTAGCAGACCGCGCGACAGCCCGACTCGGGCCGAACTTGCATGTCAAAGGAGAAATCTCGGGCAACGAAGACCTTTACGTCGACGGAACAGTCGAAGGACTAATTCAGCTCGATGAGCGGAAGCTTACGGTCGGCCCTACAGCTAAACTGAGAGCGGACATCATTGCTGGCGAAGTGATCGTGTCCGGAAGCGTGAAGGGCAACGTCCGTGCCAAGAAGATCGAGATCAAGAAAGAAGGTTCGCTCCACGGAGATTTGACCACAGCACAGATCATGATCCAAGACGGCGCATATTTTAAGGGCACGATCGAAATCGAGAAGAGCGCGGAAGCGGAAAAGGAAGCCGAGAAAAACGTGTTCTCGCCGCGGTCGGCATCTGCTCCATCTACGCCTGCGGCGGATCCGGAATCGCGAAAGAATAGTTAGTGCTCTCGCCATAGAGTCTCTCTACCGCGGTTTGAAGTGCGCTGCGAGAGTTTTGCGATAAACGCTAAGATTTTTCTCTAGCGCTGCGGATTGTTAGGGGGCGACTGCCGAAAGCAGTCGCCCCTTTCATTTTTCGCCAGAGACTCTACAGCTATTTTTTAGGTCGTTGCGCCGGCGGCAGCTGCCTGCTCCAGAACCTTCGCGGCCTTGCCGGCATCGGCAACTCCGAGAAGTAGCATCGCCGCATTCGTGCTGGCATCAATCCCGCAGTATCCGTAATCGATGTTGATTCCTGCTTCGCCGAGACGTGCCGCCGCACGGGCCAATTCCCCAGGACGATTACTGAGTGTCACCTTAGCGACCTCAGTCTCAGTGTAATCCGTCTTTTGGCCGTCCAGGATCGATTTGGCCAATGACGGATTGTCCACCACGAGGCGGACAACGCTCTTGCCCTTCTCATGAGAGCAAGAATGAAACGCGAGAATGTTGATGCTTTGTTCGGCGAGCGCTTGGCAGAGCTTGCCAAGTGTTCCAGGCCGATCCTCTAAACGAATTGAGAACTCCTTGCTGGTGGGCATGTGGACCTCCTTACAGTGTCCCTCGGGAATGGGCCGGGAGCTTCCTGCGAGATCCAATGATGATTGGAATCCTACTCCCGCTACGCGAACGCATTCAAGACTGTTGCTGGCAGGGACTGCGTCGCAAAGGCTGAGCCCCGCGCCACGCGGTTTCCATGATAATCACGAGTTTCTCCCCGTCTCGTTCTGAAACTGCTACAGGAAAGTCTCGGCTCGCCTAAATGGACCGCCATATTGCGCCTTCGGTACCGCACCCTACAATAGTCAAAGTTTAACTCAGGTATACATTGGAGAACCCGCACCTTGAGTTCAGATTCAGGGGTGCGAGCAGCCACGCTCGCGTCCGTCGCTATAGGTGTGTTTTATCTCCTCGCAGCCTTCTTCTCGGGCGGCTGCGCTTCCGTGCCCTCAAGCTCCAGCGCTCAATCCCCTGCCCCCAGCGGTAGCAATTCTCCTCCTTCTGTTACACCCCAGGCAGCCGTTTCCGTGGCAGTTGCGCCGGCATCTTCAACCCTCCAGCTAGGCCAAACGCAAGGCTTTACCGCCACCGTCGCAAACGACCCGCAAAACAAAGGCGTGTCCTGGTCTCTCTCTCACTGCACTGCCGGCGCATGTGGTCTGCTTTCCGCCACCGCCAGCGCTTCTGGCGCCGCCATCACCTACATTGCCCCCGCTCAAATGCCCGCCTCTCCCTCTATCGTTCTCACAGCAACCTCCATCGCCGATCCTGCCAAGTCCGCCTCGGCGGCCATCTCCATAGCCGCCCCTTCCGCAGCCATCACCGTGAGTCTTTCGCCGCAGACGCAGACACTCACGGTCAATCAAACGCAGACCCTCACCGCCACTGTTCAGAATGATGCGCAGAACAAAGGGGTCAACTGGGCAATTTCCGGCGCGCAGTGCCAAGCAAATACGTGCGGCACGCTCTCTAGCACTACCTCTGCATCCGGCGCTCCCGTCAGCTACACCGCGCCGCCACAGACTCCGACTCCACCTACGGTCACGCTAATCGCTACCTCTGTCGCCGATTCGACTATCTCCGCAACCGCCGCCATCACCATAGTTGCTGCGACCCCTAAGGTGAAAGTCGTTGTCTCACCGCCAAGCCAGAGCGTGCCCGTCAATCACACACAGGACTTCACAGCCACAGTTCAAAACGATCCTCAGAATAAGGGCGTGGTCTGGACACTTTCCGGCGCCGGCTGTACGGGCGTTGCCTGCGGCGCACTCTCCACTACATCCAGCGCCTCTGGTGCGCCCATCACGTACACCGCGACGGCGAATGTCCCTAATCCTGCAACGATCACGCTCACGGCTACCTCCGTCACTGACCCCACGTCCTCGGCGAGCGCCACAATCACCATTTTCGCCATCCCAACGAACCTCGCCGTCGTCATCTCTCCCAAGCGTGGCGGCATCACGCTGTCCCAAACACTGAAGTTCCTAGCGACGGTTCAGAACGATCCGACAAACCAAGGAGTTACCTGGACAACGTCAACTGGCACCTTCACCAATATCACTTCTAGTTCCGCCCTCTACCACCCTCCAAGTAGTCCCGGCGTGTATACCGTCACAGCTACCAGTGCCCTCGACACCAGCAAAACCGATTCCGCCACCATCGGCGTCACCGACCTTTCCGGTGTGAACACCTACCATAACGAAGCCACGCGCACCGGTGTCAACACGCAAGAATTTGCGCTTACTTCTTCCAACGTCCACACCTCCACGTTCGCAAAGCTGTTTTCCTGTGCCGTGGACGCCCCGATTTATCCGCAAACCCTCTGGGTCGGCAATCTTTCCATCGCCGGCGGTACGCACAATGTGATTTTCACCGCCACTTCTCACGATACCGTGTACGCCTTTGACGCCGACGCGAATCCGTGCGTGATGTATTGGTCCAAGCGACTTGTGCCCTCCGGAGAGACCTGGCCCACCGCCTCGAACATGGGAAGCCAGGACATTCAGCCGGATATCGGCATCGTCGGAACGCCAGTGATCGATCCGCTCACAAAAACGTTGTACGTCGTCACGAAGACAAAAACGATAGGCACAAACGCGAGAGGTCCCGGGAACTGTCACCAGCGCCTCCACGCACTCAGTCTCACCGACGGCAGCGAGACTTCGCACGGCCCGATCGAACTCACATCTTCCATCACCGTCCCCGGTAGTGGCGACGGCAGTAACGGCACGCTTCTTCCATTCGATCCTTACCACGAAAATCAACGTCCGGGCCTCGCCCTCGTGAACGGCACCGTGTACCTGGCCTGGGGCTCGCACAACGATCAAACGCCGTGGCACGGCTGGCTCATTGGTTTCGACAAAGCCGACTTGCGCGTGAGACCAATTCTCTTCAACGCCACGCCCAACGGCACCGGCGGCGGAATCTGGATGGCCGGTGGCGCGCCTTCGGTGGACACCAACAACAACATCTATGTGATCACCGGAAATGGCGACTACGACGGCGTCACCGATTTCGGCGACACATTCTTGAAGCTGAATACCAGTCTCGTTTTGCAGGATTGGTTCACGCCGGCGGATGAGGCGATCTTGAACAGTTCGAACCTGGATTTGGGCGCCGGCGGCGCCGCTGTCCTCACCGATTTGCCCTCCGCTCCGGTAAAGCATCTTCTGATCGGCGGCGGAAAAGCCGGCAGCGGAAATCTTGGCGAACTTTATGT
>WNFR01007250.1_pt1 | contig 11268 bp, 16 predicted proteins | sample 5400221 | NCBI WGS metagenome assembly WNFR01 (sample SAMN13153357, study PRJNA577476) | soil metagenome | isolation source: 40 cm soil under Madrone tree | place: USA:California | collected 2016-06-14 | reverse complement strand
GCTGTGGGACAGAATTCGGCTTACCGCCGTCAAATATGAAGGGCGCTTTCGGAAACGAAGGCGCCCTTCGCTTTTTCGATTCGCATCGCGCGGGAAGACTTTGTGATTAGATTTTCCTTCCGATGCCTTCCGAACTGCCGCCTGAACAAGATCGTCCCGGCATTCCAATCGCGCCGCCGCTCCTATTCGTTTTGCCAATCTTCGCGTCGCTCGCGCTCGAATGGCTTGTCCCGACTAGCTTCGCGCATGGCGCATTGCGATGGATTCTTGGCGCGGCGACCTTTGTCGCGGGAATTGCTCTGACTGCCGGTGGATTTATTACGCAGAAACGCGCCGGTACCGACCCGATTCCATTTAATCCGAGCACGCGCATCGTTGCACACGGACTTTATCGCTTCACTCGCAATCCGATGTACGTCGGTTTCGCTTTGTGCACGTTTGGCCTAGCGATCCTTGCGAATTCCGCGTGGACGCTGTTCGCCGTGCCGATCGGCCTCGTTCTCATCGATCGCCTCGTCATCGTCCGCGAGGAACGATATCTCGAGCGCAAGTTTGCAGAGGAATATCTCGACTACAAACGCCGCGTTCGACGCTGGGTCTAACTGTTACAACACATTGTCCAAACACGTGAGCAAATGCGAAACCGTTTCTTCGGTTTCGTCGCCCATGTTTGAGAGGCGGAAGGTCTGGCCCTTGAGTTTGCCGTAGCCGGGGTCGATGACGAGATGATGTTTTTGGCGAAGATCGCGGGCGAGTTTCAGAACGTCGATGCCTCGGTTGTTCTTCACGCAGGTGAGCGTTTTTGAGCGAAAGCCTTCTTCGGCGAAGAAATCGAAACCGCGATCGCCGACCCAGTCGCGGACGAGCGCGTTCGTGCGCGCGTGTCGATCAAAGCGGGCATCAAGTCCTTCCTCGAAGATTTCGTCGAGCTTGGATTGCAGCGCGTGGATGTGGCCGATACTCGGCGTGCTCGGGGTCATCCACTCGGCTTGTTGCTTTTTGAATTCGAGAAAATCGAAATAGAAACCGCGATCCGGGACTTTTTCGGCGCGTTTTTGTGCTTTTTCGGAAACGGCGAACAACGAAAAACCAGGCGGTAGGGCGAGCGCTTTTTGCGCGCCGGTCAGCATGACGTCGATGCCGAGCGCGTCCATGTCGATCTTGACTCCGGCAAAAGATGAAACCGTATCCACGATGAGAATGACGTCGGGATACTTCGCGAGCGTGCAGCCGATTTCTGGCAACGGATTCATCACGCCGGTGGACGTTTCGTTGTGAATCAGCGTGACCGCGTCAAACTTTCCGGTCGCGAGCGCAAGATCGACATCTTTGTGATTGATGTGTTTTCCCCAATCGACTTGCAGCGCTTCAGCCTCTTTCCCGCAGCGCTTCGCGACATCAAACCATTTATCGGAGAATGCGCCGCACATGCAACAGAGCGCGCGTTTGCCGACGAGATTGCGGATGGACGCTTCCATCACCCCCCACGCCGATGAAGTGGAAAGAAAAACCGGCTGGTCTGTTCCGAACAAAGTTTGTAGCTTCGGATGAATGCCGCGGTAAAGATTTTTAAAATCCTCGCCGCGATGTCCGATCATCGGGCGCCGAAACGCTTCCCAGGTTTTTTCTGAAACCTCGACCGGACCGGGAATGAAAAGCTTATCGTGTTGCTGCACGTGCGAACGTTAATCGCGAAACCCGATTTTTGTAGGGCGTTCGATTCGCTTTTTTCCAAAAAGCTCACCCTCTCGGGCTGTCCCGTCTACGTCGCTCGCGTTCCCGCGGCTTCATTCTGCGAAACGCCAAGAGCGGCGTCTGACATAGACGCCCTACAATGATTTTTTGATGAAGCTGATATCGCCGCTTCGCTCGACGCGGGCCTTCTTCACCTTCGAGATATTGTCGTCGTGCAAACTTAGGCGCATATCCTCTTCAAAATCGTGCCTGGAGATATGGTTTCGGCGCATCGTTGGCAAAACGAAATCGCCATCTTCGACGATTACTTCGGGCAGACCTTTGATGAGGCAACCGAACCAATGCGAGTGAAAGGCGATTAAAGCGAGAAGGCGATGCAGGAGCACGAGGACGAGCCCGCCGCCGAGCGTGGCAAAAAATGACGCGCCGCCGTTGATGGCGCGTGAGAGCACTGATGCCAGAATGACCAGCAACACTGCGTCGAAGGCGGTCTTGCGCGAAAGCGATCGTTTATGGCCCACCCGAACCATAATCAGCGTGGCAATAAACACGACCACACCGCGCAGCGAAATTTGAATAAACGTCAAATCCCGCGCTTCTGCGCCCAAACCAAGCAATGGCGAGACAAAATTCCAAAATGCATTCATATCGGAAAATTTTATCGTCGGAAAAAAGTTTGGCGAGCGTATGTCGATCTTTGCCGCGCTTGCGTGAAAAACCTTCGCGTGGCATAAGACGACGCTCGCGCGGTTCCGATCGCCGAGTGTAACATCGACATCGAATCATGCCGACGGTCCCGCCTCCTTCTCGAGATGCAGCCTTGGAAACGCGTATCTTCTGGGAGAGATTTAAAGTTGAAATTGCCGCAGTCCTTTTGCTCGCATTACTCGCGACCGTCGGTTTCGGAGTTTACCGCTTTTATGCCGAACGGCGGAATTCGGCTGCCTCGGCTTTGTTGGGCAGCGCCAGGAGCACGGAAGATTATCAACAGCTCGTTGCGCGGTATCCCGAGACGCCCGCCGGGGCAGACGCCTATCTGTTGCTCGCCCAGGCGCAACGTGACGAAAAGAAATTCGCGGACGCCAATGCGACGCTCGAGGTTTTCATCGCTAAGCACTCGGACCATGAATTTGTGGCTACCGCGCGAATGGCAATGGCCGCCAATCTCGAGTCGCTGGGAAAGACCGACGAAGCATTGTCCATGTATCAAAAGATCGCCGCCAGTTTCCCGAAGAATTTCAATGCCCCGTTGGCCCTTTTCTCGCAAATACACATCTTGAAGATGAAGAATCAAACCGAGGAGGCGCGCCGTGTTTGTGAGAAAATCCTGACCGATTATCGCGAAAGTTTTTGGGTGGGCGAGGCAGCGCGGGAATTGCGTCTACTCAAACCGACCAGCTCATCCAGACCGGCCGCAAGATCGACAATTCCACCGTTTCTGGCTGCGCCAAGCCTGTCACCGGCTCCTGCGACGGGGGTGCCGAAAGGGACTCCGCCCTGAATTGTAGGGGCGGTTGTGGCAACCGCCTCCACATAAGCCCGCGCAACGCCTAGCGCTTCGAGAACTGGAAACGTTTCCGCGCTCCAGGTTGCCCGGATTTTTTTCGCTCTTTCATGCGAGGATCACGGCGGAGCAAACCATCCGCTTTCAGCGAACTGCGCAGATTGCCATCAACCTGGAGAAGCGCGCGTGAAATAGCCAGCCGCGCCGCGCCAGCCTGCCCGGCCACGCCGCCGCCAGTTGCGTTGATCGACAAGTCGTAAGCGTTTACCAACTTGGCGGCTTGCAATGGCTGCAACACGGTATTTTGCAGCGGCGCTGTCGGAAAATAATCTTCGAAGCTGCGCCCGTTGATGTCGATTTTGCCGCTGCCCGGCGTCATGCGAATGCGGGCGACCGAGGTCTTGCGGCGACCAGTGGCAATGAATTTCTGAGTTTGCGCCATAAAATTCTGGTCAGGCCAATTCGTCAGGCAAGCTTGACCGCATGTGGTTGCTGGGCGGCGTGCGGATGAGAATTGCCACGGTAGACTTTCAACTTGCGATAAACCGCGCGGCCCAGCCGATTGTGCGGAATCATTCCACGCACCGCCCGCTCGATGAGCAGTTCAGGATGACGCGCGCGCCGGGCTCGAACGCTCTCCGATTTATGGCCACCCACGTATCCAGAGAAGCTCATATAAGTTTTTTGCTCTTCCTTCTTGCCACTGAGCCGCACTTTGTCGGCATTGATCACGACGACGAAATCGCCCGTGTCGACGTGCGGCGTGAAAATCGCCTTTTCTTTTCCGCGGAGCAGCTTTGCCGCCTTCACCGCGACATGGCCAAGTATCTGGTCTTTGGCGTCAATGACCCACCACTTACGGGTGACTTCGTTGGCTTTGGCAGAAAACGTTTTCATCGGGGCGGAAAGGGCACGGAAATTACGGGACGCGCGGGTGAGTGTCAAATTCTAGATCGACCATCACTTTCGGCCAAATGGCTCAGCGGCCGCCTCCAAGAATCGATTGCGTCCGACGAAAATGGCCGCTGGTTATTTTGAGTTCGCGAGTTTAATTCCTTCTCGCTATGCCGAACGCAGCCACCACTAGAACTGCCATTACGCCGCGCCGCGATGAAGACTTTCCCGAGTGGTATCAACAGGTCGTTCGCGCAGCCGAGTTGGCCGAGCCCTCGGAGGTGCGCGGTTGCATGGTCATCCGGCCGTGGGGTTACGGCATCTGGGAAAACATGCAACGACAGCTCGACGCGATGTTTCGCGCAACCGGCCATCGCAATGCCTACTTTCCACTTTTCATTCCCTTAGGTTTTTTCGCGAAGGAAGCCGAACACGTGGAAGGCTTCGCCAAGGAATGCGCTGTTGTCACGCACAGCCGGTTGGAAGTCGATGCCGATGGAAAAATGAAACCATCGAGCCCGCTCGCCGAACCGCTCGTGGTCAGGCCAACCAGTGAGACGATCATTGGCGCGAGCTACGCGAAATGGGTGCAATCGTATCGCGACCTGCCAATTCTGATCAATCAATGGGCCAACGTCGTTCGGTGGGAGATGCGGCCCCGTTTATTTTTGCGCACAACCGAATTTCTTTGGCAGGAAGGTCACACCGTCCACGAAAGCGAAGCCGAAGCGCGCGCGGAAACCATGCGAATGCTCAATGTTTACGAAACGTTCGTGCGCGAACATCTGGCCATTCCCATTTTTAGCGGCGGAAAATCGGAGAGCGAACGTTTTCCCGGGGCGGTACAAACGTTGTCGATCGAAGCAATGGTGCAGGACCGCCGGGCCATTCAGGCGGGCACATCGCATTTTCTTGGCCAAAATTTCTCGCGCACGAGCGGGATTCAATTCCAGAACCGGGAAGGCAAACAGGAATTTGGCTGGACCACGAGTTGGGGCATGAGTACCCGGCTGGTCGGCACACTGGTGATGGCGCATGGTGATGATGACGGAGTTGTTCTGCCGCCGCGCATCGCGCCGACGCAGATTGTGATTCTGCCGATCGTGCCGAAGGAAGAAACGCGCGCGAAAGTTCTGGAAGCGTGCGACCGGCTCGCACGGAAATTACGCGCGAATCGCTATGTGGATCGACCGATCGAAGTTGAAGTGGACCGGCGCGATTTGGGCGGCGCCGTAAAAAATTGGGAATGGATCAAGAAAGGTGTGCCGGTGCGGATCGAGATCGGGCCGCGCGACCTCGAAAAAGATTCCGTGACAATGGGTCGACGCGATCAGGCGGTGAAAGCGAAGGAGTTTATGGTGATGGAGGAATTTGTTCGGCGCGCACCCGACGTTCTCATGTCGATCCAAAACAATCTGTACGAGCGCGCGAAGAAGTTTCGCGACGACAACACGCGCAAGATTGATAATACGAAAGATTTTTACGATTTTTTTACGCCGAAAAATTCCGCCAAACCGGAAATCCACGGCGGTTTCGCGCTCGCCCATTGGAACGGCTCACGCGAAGTAGAAGAAAAAATCAAGAACGACCTCAAAGTTACCATCCGCTGCATTCCGCTGGGCGACTCAGCCGAAGCCGGCCCGTGCATTTTTTCCGGCGAACCGAGCTCGCGCCGGGTCATTTGGGCGAAAGCGTACTAATGCAGGCCGCATTTTCGTTTGGTTGACGCTTTTAGAACCGCTCGTTTATTGCGCTGTGCCAATGAGATTGAAGCTTTATAGCCGGGAATGGTGCTCGTGGTGCATTGACGCCAAGGATTATCTGAGCGAACGCGGCTACAAGTTCATTGAGATTGACGTTGGACAAGATCGACAAGCATATCAGGAAATGAAGAAGCTCTCCGATCAAACATATGTCCCGACGTTCGTGGCGGGCGACAAGGTTCTGGCGAATTTCGATACCGATCAGCTCGAAAGATTTCTGCGCGAGCACCAAATTCATCCGTAATGCTTTTCGGATTTTTCCTCACACTCGGGGTGGTGGTGCTCAGCGTCGCCCTGCGCAGTTACCAAAGCTCTTTTTCGCAAAAGGCCGGCGCGCTCGGCATTTTGATTTCGTCCTATCTGGCGATTTATTTCATTACCGGCAGCTACATCCTGGGCACGGTCGCGGCCGTGAGCTGGCTCTTTCTGCCATGGTTGGAAATTCTCACCCGCATTCGCACTTTGCGTTTGCCGAAGGAAAAACGGCTCCGGCCGAAAAGCCCGCCATCCTCGGATATTTTCCCCTCGCTCAATGAAATCACGCGCGAGATCGAGAATGAGGGGTTCGTCCACGTAAACGATGCCGGCTGGGACTGGGAAGATTACCGGCAGTTTTTTCGTTTGTTTTACAAAGACGAGGACCGCGCTCAGGCGACGATCTGCCTGAACGAGCAGCACGATCTCTCATTTTATTATCTGCGCATTTCGTCGCGCGCGAAGGGCGGCACGATTTGGACGACTTGGAATTATCCGCTTTCCTACGGCCTAAAACTCACTCCGCAATTCCGCATCAATCGTCAGCGTCCCGATCAATCGTTCTGGCAGCTTTACCAAAGCCATCGCGAATTTCTTCGTCGCAATCGGGTGGACGTTGGAACCATCTACACCCTCGATGAGGAGCGCATCCAGGCCGAGATGGAAAACGATCTGCGCGATCAAATCGCGCATAACATCGACAAGGGCGTGCTCAAACAGACGGCGGCGGGGGATGTAAAATATTCCTGGCGAGGCATGATTTATCTTTGGTGCCAGTTCCTGCTCGATCTGGTCAGGTTGTAGCAGCGCTCTGTGACCGCCGCTACAGCGATTGTCGATCTTGCGCGCGCAAGCGCGCTTACACTTTCATGATCTCAGCTTCTTTGTGCTTGAGATGATCATCGATCGATTTGACGAAACGATCAGTCAATTTTTGGATTTCATTTTCTAAATCGTGTAACTCGTCTTCGCTCGATCCCCCCGCGGTCTTGAGTTTCTTGGCCTCGTCGAGCGCCGTACGGCGATTCACGCGCACGCGCACACGTGCCTCCTCGGCCATTTTGCCCAGCGAGCGCACGAGATCCTTGCGCCGCTCTTCGGAAAGTTCCGGAATTGGCAGCCGGATAATTTTCCCATCGACATTCGGCGTGATGCCGATCTTCGATTCCTTGAGCGCGCGCTCGATGTCCTGCACCGTGCTGGCATCGAACGGCTGCACCACCAGCAAGCGCGGCTCGGGCGTGGTGATCAACGCGAGCTGTTTCAACTTCATGGCTGATCCGTAGGCCTGGACATCGACGTTCTCGACCAGACCAGGCGAGGCCTTGCCTGTGCGCACAGCAGCAAATTCATGCGTCATGTAATCGACACTTTTTTCCATCGCCATCTCAGCTTCCAGAAGAATGTCGTCTCTGCTCATGCGGTTAGACTTTCAATTTGGCTCCAACTCATTGCAAACCAGCGTCCCGACTTTTCGGCCGAGCACAGCGTCACGGATATTGCTCGGCGTGTTCATGTCGAACACCAGGATGGGAATTTTGTTGTCCATGCAAAGGCTGAAGGCTGTCGAATCCATGATTTGCAGCCGTTTTGCAAGCGCTTCGGTGAAAGTGATCTGCTCATAACGTTTGGCGTTGGGATCGGTATTCGGATCTCGATCGTAAACGCCGTCCACTTTCGTTGCTTTCAGGATGACATCGGCGCGAATCTCACTCGCGCGGAGCGCCGCGGTCGTGTCTGTCGAAAAATAAGGGTTGCCGGTGCCGGCTGCGAAAATAACGACGCGGCCGAGTTCGAGATGGCGAATGGCGCGGCCCAGGATAAACGGCTCGGCCACATTTTTCATTTCAATCGCTGTCTGCACCCGTGTCGCCACGCCCATTTGAGCAAGCGTGCTTCTCAAGGCCAACGCGTTGATAACGGTCGCGAGCATGCCCATGTAATCAGCCGTCGTGCGGTCCATGCCGCGATTAGAGGCGGCCAGACCGCGCCAGATGTTACCCCCGCCGATGACCACCGACGTTTGCACGCCGAGATCGTGCACTTCTTTGATCCGCACCGCGATTTCGCGAACAACGGACGGGGAAATATTTTCTCGAGCGCCGCGCTCTTGCAGCGCTTCGCCGCTCAACTTGAGCACGATGCGTTTATAAGCGGGCGCTTCCGTTTTCATGATCGACGATGATCAAACAGAACGCCGCGCGTTTTTGAAAGCAAAATGAAATGGTACGCCGTGCCGGGCCGGCGTGGACAAAAATTGTAGGGGAGCCATTGGGTTCCCATGGGACGACAAAGTCGCCCCTATAAGCGTGCGATTTGGAAATCGCGTGGAAACCCGCGCAGCAATTCTTCAGCACTCATGCGCCGTTTTCCTTCGATCTGCACTTCGCGCAAATGCAATGCGCCTTTGCCGGCTGCGATGACGAAGTCATTTCTGTCGGCCTGCAGAATTTCTCCGGGTGCGCCGCTAAGATCGACAATCTCGGTCGAAAATATTTTCAAATTGCGCGGTTCATGTAATTTGGCGGTGATTTTTGTGAACGCACCCGGCCACGGATTAAATGCGCGAATCTTCCGTGCGATCGCTTCAGCCGGCTCCGACCAATCGATTCTGCCGTCTCCCCGAGTTAATTTTGGCGCGTAAGTGGCGAGCGCGTCGTCTTGCGGCACGCGCGGTGCATCTCCGCTGGAGAGCATTTGCAACGATTCGAGCAGTGCGGCGGGTGCAATTTGACCCAGCCGATCGTGCAGCGAGCCGCCGGTTTCGTTAGGCGCAATATCGATCTTGCGCTGCAATAAGATATCGCCGGTATCGAGTCCCTCATCCATATAGATGATTGTGATTCCGGTCTCGCGATCTCCGGCGGCAATCGCGGCCTGGATCGGCGCCGCGCCGCGCCAGCGTGGAAGGAGCGATGCGTGCAAATTGAAGCAAGCAATCTTGGGAATTTCGAGCACGCTGCGGGGCAAAATTTGTCCGTAGGCGATGACGACAATCAAGTCCGGTTGCAACGCGCGAATTTGCTCGATCGCTTGTCGATCTTTGATTCGCGCCGGTTGCAGGATGAGCATCTTCGTTTGATCTACTACCTTTTTGATTGGCGACGCTTCGATGCGCTGCTCCCGCCCAACGGGTTTGTCCGGTTGGGTGACGACTGCAACGATTTCGTGCTCGGACTTTTGCAGCACTTGCAGTGTCGGTGCGCCGATTTCGCCCGTGCCGATAAAGATGATGCGCATGCCGAATTACGGCATCAGCTGCTGAGCGCGCGGCGCGCGACGCCGGCTTTGTCCAGCCATTGCTTGCGCCATTAATTTTTCGCCCTCCGTGACTTCGCGCTGGCCGACCGAAGCTGCGCAGCCGGTGCAGAGGTAATCGAAGATTTCTTTGCCCGGCAGAACTAAAAGCAGCCGCTCGCGCACCGGCATCGCGGCTTTGCACTTTTCGCAGTAGAGACTTGACGCGGTGAAATTTTCAAACTGCGGCTGACTCATGATGGCCATCCACGCCATTCACGCTGGCGAGGATATCGAACAAAACTTTTGACGGCGCTTGCATGGCGTCAACCATCGTGACGCAATCCTTCGGATAATAATCGAGGACCGGTTTCGATTCCGATTCGTAAATGTCGAGGCGTCGTTGAATGACCTGCTCGTTGGCGTCGTCGAGGCGGTTGTCTTTGAGGGCACGCTTCTTCAATCGCGTAAACAGCGTCTCGCGGTTCGGACACGAGAGATGAAACACTTTTTCGACTGAGATCATTTCCTCCATGATCTTCGCCTGGTTCACATTTCGCGGAATACCATCGAGCACGAGCGTGTCGATGTCCGGTTTGAATTTATGGGCATCGACCGCGGCATCAATCGCAACTTTCCAAAGTTGAACGGTGACGTCGTCGGGCACGAGTTGGCCCTTGCTGGAATATTCCAGGAAGGCCTGGCCGACTTTGGTGCGTGTGTCGATTGAGCGAAAAACATCGCCGCATGGGCAATGAAAAAAACGCGGGATGCTTCCGATCGTTTTCCCCTGCGTGCCTTTACCGCTGCCAGGCGCACCGAAAAGGAGGAAGGTCTTATATTTCATGGGCGACATTCGTTATACCGCAAACTGCTTGAAACCGGATACCAAATAGAAAAGAGCGAAAGTTATTTCTTCGCCAGAGGATCGACATTCACCCGTCGGCCGGCGCGGTCAAAGCGCACGTTGCCATCGACCAACGCAAAAATGGTGTAATCGCGCCCGAGGCCAACGTTTCGGCCCGGTAAAAATTTCGTCCCGCGCTGACGCACGATGATGTTGCCGGCCACGACCAATTCGCTGCCGAATTTCTTCACTCCTAATCGTTTACTGACGCTGTCGCGACCGTTCTTGACGCTGCCTTGTCCTTTTTTATGAGCCATTGAAAGGTTGGTGGTTGATAGTTAATGAGGCTAGTCGGCAGCTTTCTGTGCGGTCGCACTCTTCTTCGCGCCGATGCTGATGCTTTTGATCTTCACCCGCGTCAATTTGCGGCGATGTCCGACGGTGCGGTGATAACCCTTGCGCCGTTTAAACTTGAACGCGATAACTTTTTTGTCTTTGCGCTGCTCGATAACTTCCGCCGTCACCTTCGCGCCCGAAATAAGCGGATCGCCGTGCGTCAGTTTGTTGCCGTCGGCGTACATCAAAACCTGGCCGAACGTCGCGGTCTTGCCCGCTTCGACCTCCAGAAGATCGACATCGATCGTTTCGCCTTCCGCGACACGATACTGTCGTCCGCCGGTCTTGATAATTGCGTAAGCCATAAGCGCTTCTGAGGAGAAAAAGCCGCGCAAAATTCCACAGATACGGGGGTTTGACAAGGGGAAAGCTTCGTTCTGCCTCCAGAGACGGCGCAGCTACAACGCCGAAATCAAGAGCACGATCTCGCCTTTGGGCGGGTGCGACTCGTAGTGGGCAAGAAGTTCCCGAGCAAGGCCGCAGCGGAATTCTTCGAATTTTTTCGTGAGCTCGCGCGCAACGCACAGTTGTCGATCTTGTATGATATCGATGCAGGCGTTCAGCGTTTTGATTAAGCGATAGGGCGATTCGAAAAAGATGGCTGTTTCATCGCGCGCGGCGGCAGCGCGCAACGCGCGTTCACGTTGACCGCTTTTAACGGGGAGAAATCCACCAAA
>WNFR01021980.1_pt1 | contig 11269 bp, 11 predicted proteins | sample 5400221 | NCBI WGS metagenome assembly WNFR01 (sample SAMN13153357, study PRJNA577476) | soil metagenome | isolation source: 40 cm soil under Madrone tree | place: USA:California | collected 2016-06-14 | reverse complement strand
GGGAGGAATTGCTCGGCGAAATGTACCGCGCCAACGAAAACGGCCTGCCGCGACTGGTGGAGAGCGTCTCTTCCGAGGTCCGGGCCATGCTGGCGCTGTTCTGCTATCGCAGAAGCCATCTGCATGCGCTGGCGCTCTCGATCGCGGCAAGTTGCAACGAACGCGAACTGACCCATCTGGGCGGACGGGTGGGCTCCACCCTTTACACGCTGTCCCGCCAAGCGCTGGCAACGCGCGCCGCGCCGTCATCGTCCTACGGCAACCGCAAGCCGATCACGCTATCGACCAAGCCGCTCAGCACGTTCTCGCTCGTTGACGACGAGCTTGATGAAGAGTTCGCCCAAGCCGTCACGGCGTGATTTCTCTCCACGTCGTCGCCGCGAAAGCGGGGAGCCATAACCACAGGCGTTATTTGTTATTGAAGGCGGCTGCCACGCTGCCTTGTCGATAGATCACGCGATATGCGTCTCGGCTCGCACTTCGCCGGGACGACCAGTGAGAATTACGCGAGCACCGGCAGCCCATGTCTCCGCCGCGCCATTGCGCATTCGGTGTCGCCCGGCATGCAGGTCCGGCAAACCTCAGGCCGCACTCCATAAATTCCGCACGAGGTCTTAACGCCGATCTTGCCTGACAGCGCCGAACACCGTTCGCCGTCGCAGCGCATGCCCGACAGTTTCTCGTTGACGAATTTTTCCGGAATCAGATCGAGCGCCGCGTCGTCCTCGGTGGTGAAGCGCGGCCAGTTCGACGAATACGAACAGCATGCGCCGCAGGCCTGGCAGGGGTTTTCGACATTAACGGCTGGATCGCTTGTCTCCATGCCTTCCGTTTAGAGCATTATTCGGAAAAGTGGAAACCCGTTTCCCCTTGGGTCAAATGCGAAATGCTTGCCCGGAGACCATGCTCAAACGCAAAGATAATCAAGCGATCGGCCAGTTGACCGCGCAAGCTGAACGTATCAGGTATCGCTCGGATGTTCCCAGACCAGGCTCGTTCGCCATCTCGCTCTAAGCAAGTCACGCCGCTCGGGATATTTTTCGTCGAGATACAGGGCGTCGACGACACGGTCGGTTCGGAAGCTGCGAAAATCCCTGCGCAGTTCGCACCATGCCGCCAGAAGCCGCACGGCTTCGAGATAGCCGATGGCGATCGGCCAGATGGTGCGTTCGCTGTCACGGCCGTGTTCGTCGCGATAGCGCAGTGTGATTTTCTTTCCTTCGTGAATCTGCGTACGCGTCCGCGCCATGTCGATGCGGTCAGGCTCTTTGCGCCAGCCCGGGCGGGCGCGGCTGGCGGGTTCAAGCACAAAAGGTCTTAGCCGTTCGGGGACGGTGTCGGCGATTTTCGCGATGAGGTCGTGGGCGGCGCGGGACAAGGCTGTATCAGCATGGCCGGCGACCCATTGCGCGCCGAGCACCGCCGCTTCGATCTCGTCGGGGGTGAGCATCAGCGGCGGCAAGTCAAATCCCTTCTCCAGAATATAACCCATGCCGGCCTCACCTCGGATCGGCACGCGCTGTTCCATCAGGGTGGCGATGTCGCGGTAGATCGTCCGCTTCGAGGTCTCTAATTCGGCTGCGATCGCATCTGCTGTCAGTGGTTTTCGGGTGCGCCGGAGCACCTGAATGATCTGGAACAGCCGGTCGGCACGTCTCATGGGGCGTCTCTTTTTAGGGTGCAGCCTCGCCGATGCTGACAGCATGTTGGCAGCAGGCGGGGACTATATCGGGACAACGTTTCAACTGAAGGGAACTTGTCCATGATGATTCTCTGTGACTTCGAACTTTTCCGGCCATTCTGGCGTGCCCAGGCTTGGGCCGTGGAGCATTTGATTTCCGTCCACTGGACCTCCGGGGATTTCCGCTGGGCGACCGCCGCACTGGCCTTACGTTCGTTCGCCGCATTGGAGTCCTTCGCGCAGAAGCAACTGGTCTCGTTGGCTCGAAATGTCATGCGTAGCGCCTGGCAGGGGGCTCGTTTCGCGGCCGATATCACCGATGCTGACAGTATGGTGGCAGCAGGGGATAGCTAGGGTGTGGCGTTCTTTCCAGAGATCAGGAGCCCACATGATTACCCTCTATGGCTTTGGCCCCGGATTCGGCTTGCCGGAAATCAGCCCTTTTGTGACCAAGACCGAAGTCCAGTTGAAGATGGCAGGCCTAATCTATCGCAAGGAGAGGGCGATGCCTCCGGCCTCTCCCAAGGGGCAATTGCCTTATATCGTCGATGAGGCAGAGAGCATTGCCGATTCCACCTTCATTCGCGCGCATATTGAAGGCAAATACGGTTTCGATTTCGACGCCCCCCTCAATTTGCAGCAGCGGGCGCAGGCCTGGGCGTTCGAGCGAATGATCGAACACCACGTCTATTGGGCCCTGGTCGGAGCGCGGTGGGTCGATCCTGAAAATTTTGCAAAGGGACCAACGCATTTCTTCGATGGCGCCCCCGAACATTTGCGCGAAAAGCTTCGCGAAGACGCGCAATTCCGTGTCGCCGAAAACTACCTGCTGAGTGGTCTCGGCCGCCACGCCCCGGACGAGGACATCGACCTGGCCATCCGCTCGTTGTTTGCGCTGTCAGTCCAGCTTGGGGACAAGCCATATTTGTTGGGTGACACGCCCTGCGGCACCGATGCCACCGCATTTGCCACGCTTGCCGGGATCCTGACGCCGTTCTTTGAGTCGCAATTGCGAGAGCGTACCGAACAATTCGGAAATCTTACGGCCTACGTCGATCGGATGATGCTTCAATATTATCCGGACTTCGCCTGGACTCCGCTGCGTCAAGCCGCCTGAACTTCAATGCCCTGGTGTTCGCGCGGCGTTCGCCGCCGCCAGCTCCGCTTCCAACTCCGCGATGCGCGCATCTCGCGAAGCAAGCGCCGCTGCCACATCGGCGGCGTCGAACTTCTGCGGGATGTGCTGCGGGCAGTTGGTGTCCCACGCGGAAACCTTGAACAGGATGACCTGTTCGGGCCGCGCCCTGTAGCCCTTCGGCATCAGCGATTTCAGGAGCGCGGGATCGTCATCCACCACCCGCGCCTCGCCCCAGATTTTCACGCGGCGGCGATGGGCATGATCCAACAGGAAAATGTTGGCCTTAGGGTTCTCCGAGAGGTTACCTTGCGTGATGTATTGGCGGTTGCCGCTGTAATCGGCGAACGCCAGCGTATTCTTGTCCAAAACCTTGATGAAGCCTTTTGGCCCGCCGCGATGCTGGATATAGGGCTGTCCGTCCGCGGTGGCGGTTGCCATGAATATACTGTCCTGAGCCGCCAGAAACGCGGTGAGCTGGTCGTCGATTTCGGTGCGCCAGCCGCCGTGCTGCTCGACGCGGGCATAGGACTCGTGCGATCCCTTGCGGGCCTGGATCGCCTTCACCGCCGGGGTGAATGCAACGTCACTGGAATAGATGTGCGTGTTTGACATCCGAAAATCTCCTCGCTGCCTAGGCGGCGAATAGTCCGTCCCCACCAGCAAATGGACCTTTACAAAATTTGAACAATCTTCTGGATTGACACTTCATCATTGCAATATATGAAATAATGCCATGGACCGCATCGATGCCATGCAGGCTTTTGTCGCGGTGGCCGACCTCCAGGGTTTTACGCCCGCGGCCCGCAAACTCGGGCTGTCACCATCGGGGGTAACGCGGCTCATTGCGGCGTTGGAGGAGCATCTCGGCGCGCGGTTATTGCAGCGGACCACGCGATCGGTGACGCTGACTGATGTCGGCGCGCGCTATCTGGAGCGCATCAGACGGATTCTCGCCGATGTCGAGGAAGCCGAAGGATCAGCTCAGGACGAGCGCACCCGGCCGAGCGGACGGCTGGTGGTCTCGGCGCCTCTCGGCTTCGGGCGGCTCCATGTCAGTCCCTTGATGTCAGCGTATCTGACGCGCTATCCCGAGGTCTTGGGCGAACTTCGGCTATCGGACCGCATGATCAACCTGGTCGAAGACGGCGTCGATCTCGCGATCAGAATCGGTCATCTCGCCGATTCCAGCCTGGTGGCACGCCATGTCGGCGAGATGCGCCGGATCGTGGTCGCTTCGGACGGCTATCTCAAACAGCGCGGGGAGCCAAAGCAGCCGGAGGCGATCGTTTCGCACGAAACAATACAGTTCGGCGCCACCGCCGCATCGCCGGACTGGCGGTTTGTCGAGGATGGCCGCGAGGTTCGCGCGGCGTGTACGCCGCGGTTCACCACCAATAGCGCCGACGCCGCGATCCAGTATGCCGAGCAGGGCGGCGGCCTGACCCGGGTGCTGGCCTATCAGGCGGCAGAGGCGATCAAGGCCGGACGGCTGAGGATCGTGCTGGAAAAATTCGAGCAGCCGCCGCTGCCGATCCACATCGTCTATCCGACATCGCGGCTATTGTCGGCCAAACGGGACGTGACGGTTACCCTTTCGGCTTCGGCACGACACGGAACGTCGCATTGGCGCGCGCAATGACGACGTCGTCGGCTTTTATGAAGCTCTGCGCGAAGCAGATCGTGCTGCCGGTCTTGATCACGTCGGTCTCGACGGCGAGCCATTGTCCAATCTGCGCGGCACCGACGAAATCAACCGCAAGCCCGATCGTCACCAGCGACGATACTCCGCCCATGACATGCGCGCAGCTATAACCCATTGCATTGTCGGCAAGTGCGGCAATCAGCCCGCCGTGAATGAGGCCTCGGCCGTTGGTATGCGGTTTGGCAAGCCGCAATCCGATAATCACGGCCTTGTCCGTCCGCTTCGAATATAACGGCTCCCAAGGATCGGTAAGCGGGCTCTGCCGGAAGTGGCGCTCGAAACCATCGGGGATATCGGCGTTGATAACGGTCATGCGGGGAACTTGCGTGTCGATGATGCACCCCTCCATTGAACGCGATCCCAGCGCGAAATGCACCGCATACAAAGTTTAAAACAGAATTTTGCATCATCCTCCGTTGTCATCAGCCGCGGCAGTGCGGGCCGGGGATGCCAATGCCTAATGCCTAATACGGCAATCCGACGTAATTTTCCGACAGCGACGCCGTCGCCGCTTTCGAGCTTACGAGATAATTCAGCTCGGCAAGCTGGATTCGCGCGCCAAAACCTTCGGTGTCGGGAAACCGATGCAGCATCGAGGTCATCCACCACGAAAAGCGCACCGCCTTCCAGACCCGCGCCAGCGCCTTTACCGAATAGCCGTCGATCCCGGCGGACGATTTCTCGTCGTAATATTCGCGGAAGCCGTGGGAGAGAAAATGCACGTCGCTGACGGCGAGGTTGAGCCCCTTGGCGCCGGTCGGCGGCACGATGTGCGCGGCGTCGCCGGCTAAAAACATCCGACCGAACCGCATCGGCTCGGCGACGAAACTGCGCAGCGGCGCGATGCTCTTTTCGATCGAAGGCCCGGTGACGAGATTTTCCGCCGCCTTCTGATCCAGCCGCCGCTTCAATTCATCCCAGAACCTTTCGTCCGGCCATCGATCGATGTGATCGTCAAGCGGACATTGCACGTAATAGCGGCTGCGGTGCATCGAGCGCATGGTGCAAAGCGCAAATCCCCTGGCGTGGTTGGTGTAGATCAATTCGTGCGAGACCGGCGGAGTTTCCGACAATATCCCGAGCCAGCCGAACGGATAGATCCGTTCGAATGTCTCGATGGCCGAAGGCTTCACGCTTGCGCGGCTGACGCCGTGAAAACCGTCGCAACCGGCGATGAAATCGCAGGTGATCTCGTGGCCGATGCCGTCCTTCACGTAGGATACGCGTGGATGATCGGTGTCGAAATCATGCGGTTTGACGTCGGCTGCTTCATAAACCGTGGTGAGACCGGCCGCGCGGCGCGCGTTCATCAGGTCGAGCGTCACTTCGGTCTGGCCGTAAATCATGACAGTCTTGCCAGTGGCGGCCTTCATATCGATTCGATGGCGCGCGCCGCCGAAGGCGAGCTCGATGCCGTCATGGACCAGGCCCTCGCGGTGCGCGCGCACACCCGCGCCTACTTCATCGAGCAGGGCCACCGTTCCCTCTTCAAGGAGCCCTGCGCGGATGCGGCCGAGCACATAGTCCGGTGTCTGCCGCTCCAGAATGACGTTGTCGATTCCGTAGGTGTGAAGCAGTTGTCCCAGCAGCAATCCCGCCGGCCCCGCGCCAATGATTGCTACTTTTGTCCGCAATACTTGCCCCCCTGATTACTATAGGCTTTTAACGCAGCCGCTGCGGATGTGGCCGCGCGTACTTGCAATGATAATTATATCATATAACAATATTCGCAAAGGGCCATTGAAGCCCTGATATCACGAGGGAGACGATGTCGATGAGGAAAACGTTATTGGCGTTGCTGCTGGCCGCCAGTGTGACGCCTGCGTTCGGGCAGGAAAAGACCTTCGAACTGAAACTGTCGCACTGGGTGCCGGCGTCGCATCCGCTGCAAAAGGCGCTGGAAGACTGGGGCGCCGCGGTCGAAAAGGAATCCGGGGGTACGGTCAAATACAAGGTTTATCCTGCGCAGCAGCTCGGCAAGGCGTTCGACCATTACGACATGGCGCGCGATGGCATCGCGGACGTTACTTACGTCAACCCAGGCTATCAGCCCGGCCGCTTCCCGATTATCGGCGCCGGCGAACTTCCGTTCCTGATGTCGGACGCCAAGGGCGGCTCGATGGCGCTCGACGCCTGGTATCGGAAATATGCCGAGAAGGAAATGAAGGACGTCAAGTTCTGCCTGGCCTTCATCCATTCGCCCTCGTCGTTCCACTCGCGTACGAAGAAAATCGCGGTGCCGGATGACGTCAAGGGCATGAAGATCCGCCCCGCCCACGCCACCATGGCGAGTTTCGTGACGCAGCTCGGCGGCACCAACGTCCAGTCCTCGGCACCGGAAGTCCGCGACATCATCGAGCGCGGCGTTGCCGATGCCGTCACCTTCCCCTGGGGATCGCTAGTGCTGTTCGGCATCGACAAGGTGACGAAATATCACATGGACGCGCCGCTCTATGTCACGACCTTTGTCTTCGTGATGAACAAGGACAAATATAACCAGATGTCCGACCGCCAGAAAAAGGCGATCGATAACAACTGCAACACCGAGGCGGCCGGCCGCGTCGGCGAACCATGGGGCAAATTCGAAGACGCCGGTGTCGACAAGGTGAAGGCGGAGGAAGGTCACGAAGTCTACAAACTGACTCCGGAGCAAACGGCGCTGTGGAAGAAGGCCTCCGAGCCGTTGGTCAAAACCTGGGCCGAGGGTGTCAAGAAAACCGGTGTCGACCCGGACGCAGCGCTGGCCGAACTTCGTACCGATCTCGCCAAATACAACGCCTTGGCGCAGTAAAGGCTTATTGCGTACCCCTACGGCGGCGGGATCCTCCTGCCGCCGTGTTCCCTGCATCTCAAGCGGAGCGGACATGAAGCGCGCCTCGATGGATCGTTTCATCGACACGATCGAATGGATCGCGGCCGGAATTGTCGGCATTGTCGCCGCCAACATTTTCATCGCGGTTCTCTTACGCAACACGCTCAACTACGCGATCCCGGATTCGTTCGATATCGGGCGCATGCTGCTTGGCATTTTGATCTTCTGGGGCATCGCCGCCACCAGCTATCGCGGCGGACACATCACCGTCGATCTTATCTGGGCCAATGTCGGTCCGAAATATCAGCGCATGATCGATGTGTTTGCGACGCTGGTACTGCTATTCGTCGTGACGGTGCAGACCTGGACATTGTTCGACAAGGTGCGCGGCACCTATAACGACAACGTCCTTACATTCGATGTGCACATGCCGGCCTGGCCGTTTTTCGCTGTTGCCTGGGCCGGCGATGTTTCCGCGGTGCTGCTGATCGCGATCCGCACCTATCGCCTGATTTTTTATCCGGATCTGATGCAGGATCCAAAGATCAAGCCCGTGGAGTAGAGGGATGAGCACCGACGCCGTCGCCATCCTGGGATTCATCGCGCTGTTTGCGCTGATGCTGCTCCGCGTGCCGGTGGGCATGGCGATGGGCCTCGTCGGCGTCTCCGGCTTCAGTTACCTGGTCGGCGCTACGCCGGCGCTCAAACTGGTCGGCCAGACCTCGATGCGCACGGTGACCGACTATACCTTCGGCGTCATTCCGATGTTTTTGCTGATGGGGACGTTCGTCAGCAATTCCGGCATGAGCCGCGAACTGTTCCGCGCCGCCAACGGTTTCGTCGGACATCTGCGGGGCGGGCTGGGGATTGCCACGGTCGCGGCTTGCGGCGGCTTTGCCGCCATCTGCGGCTCGTCGGTGGCGACCGCCGCGACGTTTTCGGCGGTGGCCTATCCGGAGATGCGCCGGTTCGGCTATCCGCAATCCTTCGCCACCGGCGTCATCGCGGCCGGCGGCACGCTCGGTGCCATGCTGCCGCCGTCGACCGTGCTCGCGGTATACGGCATCATCACCGAGCAGGACATCGGCAAGCTGTTCATCGCCGGCATCATTCCCGGCCTGCTCGCCATGACGATGTACATGGCCACCATCGCGCTGATCGGCTATTTCCGGCCGGGTTTTCTGCCAAAGGGTACGCACACCACATGGCGCGAGCGCTTTGCCGGCCTCAAGAATATCTGGGCGCCGGTGCTGCTGTTCGTATTTGTCATCGGCGGGCTTTACGGCCTGCCGTTTCTGCCGCGCTTCACCCCGACCGAAGCGGGCGGGGTCGGCGCCACCGGCGCGTTCCTGATCGGCGTTGCCACCGGGCGGCTGGACAAAGACAAAATCCTCACCTCGCTGCTGCAGGCAACCCGCACCGCCGCCGCTGTCTTTACGGTGCTGATCGGCGCATTGATCTTTGGATATTTCCTCACGGTCACGCAAACCCCGCAGAAGGTCACGGAATTTCTCACCGGCCTCGGTCTCGGCAGCTACGGCGTCCTCGCCCTCATCATGGTGATGTATCTGGTGCTCGGCTGCCTGATGGATGCGATGGCCATGATCATCTTGACGGTGCCGATCATCTTTCCCGTGATCTCCCACCTCGGCTTCGACCCGATCTGGTTCGGCGTGATCATCGTGATGACGGTCGAACTCGGCCTCATCCATCCGCCGGTCGGAATGAATGTCTTCGTGATCAAAAGCGTCGTCAAGGACGTGTCATTTGCCACGATTTTCAGGGGCGTGATCCCGTTCGTCGCAACCGACCTCATCCGGCTGGTCATTCTGATTGCATTTCCATTGCTGGCGACCTGGCTGCCGACGCGCATGATGGCTCACTAGATTCCCTTCCTTTCACTGGAAGCGCGGCGAGCGCGGACCGCTCCCTTCCCTTCCCCACAAGGGGAGGGAATGGACAACGTGCGCCGAGAAGCCGCGCCAACAAGCTGCGAGTTGACTCCCCCTCAATTGGTTATAAAATATAACTATTCCAGATGGACGTAATAAGCCCATGGGAAACGCCCCATCCGCCGCCCGGACCGATTTTTAGGCCGGGGCGTTTCGAGCCTGCCGGAACTGCGAGCGCCGAGCGATGACTGTTTCCAAAACCGCGGCCGCCGATTCCGCCAAGGCGTCCCGTCCCGCCCGCAAGGAGCCTGCCGAGGGGCCAACGGAAAGCACCGCGCTCCAGCTGGGCGAATTGTCCGACCTGCTGGGTTATTCGCTCAAGCGCGCGCAACTGAAAATATTCGAGGATTTCCTGCGCTGCGTCGCGCCGCTGCAACTGACCCCGGCGCAGTTCTCGGTCTTGCTGCTGCTCGAAAAGAATCCGGGACGCAACCAGACCGAAATCGCCAATACGCTCGGCATTCTCAGTCCGAACTTCGTGGCGATGCTCGATGGCCTGGAGAGCCGCGATCTGTGCACGCGGATGCGTTCGACCGACGATCGCCGCTCCCACATCCTTGTCCTGACCGACAAGGGCCGCGCGGTGCTGGCGCGGGCGAAGAAGCTCGTCGCCGCCAAGCACGAAGCGCGTCTCAACGCGTTGCTGGGGCCTGCCAACCGCGCCGCGCTGCTTGCGATGCTGGCCACGATCGCAAGAGAATTTTGAGGCACCTTCCTCATCCTGAGGAGGCGCCTCAGCGCCGTCTCGAAGGATGAGCTCGCGCGGGCCTCAGTGTTCGAGACGCGCGAAAACGCGCTCCTCGAGGGTCTGCTAATCCACCAGAATCACCCTGATATCGTTGACGTTGGTGAGTGTCGGACCGGTCAGCAACAGATCGCCGGTCGCGGCGAAGAAGGCTGTCGCGTCGTTGTTGTCGAGGTAGGCGCCGGCGTCGAGGCCAAGTGATTTCATCTTGGCAATGGTGTTTTGATCGATCATCGCACCTGCCGGGTCGGCTGCGCTGCCCGCGCCGCCGTCCGCGCCGTCGGTATCTGCCGCCAGCGCCGAAATAGCGGACGTGTCCTTGAGAAGGTCGGCCAGCGCCAGCGCATATTCCTGGTTGGGCCCGCCCCGCCCGTTGCCGCGCACGGTCACGGTGAGTTCGCCGCCCGACAGGATCGCCACGCGCTTTCCCTTCGCGCGCGCCTGTAGCGCGAGCCGTGCGTGATCGGCAGCGACGCTGCGGGCCTCGCCTTCGAGGTCGGCGCCGAGATCGACGATCTCGTATCCGGCGTCCCTTGCTTTCCTGATCGCGGCGTCGAGCGAAGCCTTCGGCCGTGCAATCAGTTCGAATCGCGCGCGTGCGAAAGCCGGATCGCCGGGCTTGCAGCTCTCGTTGTTGGCGTCGTCGAGCGCGCGGCGGATAGCGTCGTCGACCGCCAGGCCATATTTTGCGACGATGGCGCGCGCGTCGGCCAGCGTGGTCGGATCCGGTACCGTCGGTCCCGACGCGATCGCGGATGGATCGTCGCGCGGAACGTCTGATATCGCCAGCGTCACGATTTCGGCCGGCTTCCCGGCGCGCGCGAGCCGGCCGCCCTTGATCCGCGACAAATGCTTGCGAACGGTGTTGACCTCGCCGATCGGCGCGCCCGAACGCAGCAGCGCTCGCGTCACCTGTTGTTTTTGCGCAAACGACACGCCTTCGACCGGCGCGATCCAGTTCGCGGAGCCGCCGCCCGACAACAGCACCAGCAGGAGATCGTCGGCACCGGCGTCCTGCGCCAGCCGCAAACTTTCCTCCGCGCCCTTCAGTCCGGCCTCGTCGGGCACTGGATGGCCGGCTTCGATCACCTTAATCCGCCGCGTCGGCACACCGTGGCCGTGGCGCGTGGTCGCGATCCCCAATAGGCGAGCCGGGTCCAGTTCGAGCGCATCGAGATAGTGCCGCTCTGCCGCCGCGGCCATCGCTGCGGCGGCCTTGCCGGCGGCAAGGCAGATCAC
>WNFR01007249.1_pt1 | contig 11270 bp, 20 predicted proteins | sample 5400221 | NCBI WGS metagenome assembly WNFR01 (sample SAMN13153357, study PRJNA577476) | soil metagenome | isolation source: 40 cm soil under Madrone tree | place: USA:California | collected 2016-06-14 | reverse complement strand
ATGCAGCGACAACAATGCCGACGACATGGGCACAGGGACCCGCGTCGTCAGTGTCATGTCGGCCACATAGCAACAACAACGCCACAATGCCAGTCATGCGGGCCCATGTGGCCAGGCCACGGCGACAATGACATGACACTGACCATGCAGGTTCAGGCCCATGCGGTCAGGCCGCAGTGATGACGATACGACGCCGTGTGGCCAGGTGACGATGACGATGACACGATGCCGTCACGCTGATGACATGGGCACATGGCCCGCAGCGTCACGTCGTGTCCAGCCACACAGCGACAACAATGACATGTCACTGACGACGTGGGCACATGGGCCCGCCTCGTCAGTGTCATGTCTGGCCATGCAGTGACAATGAAGACACAAGGCTGATGAAGTGGACACATAGGCCTGCCTCATCAGCGTCGTGTTGGGCTATGCAGCAATGATGGCGATACGACACCAACAACGTGTGCTCAGGTAGTGGGGACAAGGACAACGCAGGCAGACCATGCGTGACATCCGAGTCGAGGACAAGGACAAGGACGATCTGGGTGGACCCCACCTCCACGACGATGACCAGGCCTCGCACGACACCCTCATCAGCAACGACAGCGAGGCCCATGCGATAGCCATAGCCCTTTCGTGATGACGAAGTGAGCAGGCCTCGCATGACACCCCCCGCAACTAGGATGAGGACACGGGCAGACCCTGCGTGCACCCCTTCTGCAATGACGAGGATGTGGGAAGCCTCCATGTAATGGCTCCTTCACGATGACAACCATGCGGGCATTGGCAGACAGCCCCTGGATTCAGGTTTTGTTCCCAACCAGCTCTCCAGTGTGAACCATGCTTCCTCTCCGAGTCCCAGACAATGTAGCATAGCATGTATATTCAAGTAGTTTTGAAGGAAGTAACTATCAATTGACTACACCACAAAGCTTGAAGCTTGAGGCTCCTGAGGGTGCTCGAGGCTCGCTGCATGCTTTCCTAATCAGGCTATAGCCTGACTAGGCATGGCTGAGCCTGGCTAAGCCAGCTCATGAGCCAAGCTGAGCCCATTTTTGGCATGAGCCGATTTTCAGCTTGGCTCAGCTCAAATCAGCTTGGCTCGGCTGGCTCAGCCACTTTGAGCTGAGCTGTGGCAACACTACATTGTAACCCCAGATCTGTTTTTGCACCACAGGGTGCCTTGGCTCAGGAGTCACTACTCAGCTCCATGGGTCTTCTTCTCCCCAGGGTACATCTCCCCATGCTGAGTCCGTTGGCATGGACTCCAGTTCTTCAGTCATAAAGCGGTCCCAATCGATGGGGGATGGAGACCAAGGTGATGGGGGTGATGTGTGGTTGTAGTCATACTCCGGGGTGTGGCAGTAGATGACTAGTCCAGATGGGAGGTGGTGTGTGAAAGGAGTCGTCCTTCCACAAGGCTGAGCCAAATCCCCCTCTGAGGCTCCCAGTGTAGGAGAAGGGGTTGGGGTCACAGGGACCAATCCAGGGAATCACATCGTCATGATGATGAGGAGGGGATAGACAGAAGTTGAGGAAAGGTGAAAATGTCAAGAAATCTAGGCAAAATGAGACAAAATGAAGACCGAAAAGTGTCTCTGAGTGGTGGTGGTGGATCAAGGTGAAGGAGATGGGAGGATAAAAGCATTTGTTGCCCTTCTTTTTATAACTTTTGAGCTTTGGCTTTGTTTGGTTTTGAACTCCACTTTTGGAAGTCCTTTATCAGATCTTTGGCATGTACACTAGAGGCCAGTTCCCATGAGTTGTCACTTGTGGGATATCCTTTCCACTTGATTAGGTAGTGGAGTTTGCACCCTCGGCCTCTTTGCTGCACATCTAGAATCTTCTCTATTTCGTATTCTTCTTCGCCATTGATAAGGTCTGGCGGTGGTCAGGTAAAGTTTGGGCTGTGTAGTTCTGTTTCCTTATATGGTGTTATCAAATTTGCATGAAACACATTGTGTATTTTCCAGGAAGGGGGTAACACCACTTCATATACTGCTGGCGATAGTTGTTTTGTTACTTTGAAGGGTCCATATCGTTTTGGCCCTAGTTTCTTTACAGGGTATGGGGTTTTTAGATTTGTCCCCTTGATCCAAACTTGGTCTCCTTCGTTGTATGGCTTGAAGTTTCTATTTCCTAATCTTCCTTTCTTGGTAACTTCTTGTGCCCTTACTATCGCTTGCATTGCATCATCACAGAGTTTGTTTAACTCCAAAATTCATGTTTCCACCGATGGTGTGTGACCCATGTTTGGTTTCTTTGGCCTTTCTACCCTTGGAGTGTATCCCATTATTAGATTGTATGGTGATCTTCGTGTTGCTGCATTTGGCCATTGGTTATGTGTGAATTCTGCTATCGGAAGCCATGTATTCCAATCATCTTGCCGTTCATTGCACCAGAATCGCAGGTACTGTTCCAGCCATTGATTTGTTCATTCTGATTGTCCATCAGTTTGTGGATGGTAGGCTGTAGAGATGTTTTGGCTGTAGAGATGTTTGGCGGATTTGGAGGGAGTCACATAGTCCTTTGGCAAACTTTGAAGTAAACTGGGTATCTCGGTCTGAGATTATCTTCTTTGGTACTCCAAATCTTGGGTATATGTATCGAAGGTATAGTCCTGCAACTCCTTCTGCTGTAATTGTTTCCTGGCAGGGTATGAAGATGGCTGCTTTGCTACAATCATGGTCTGTGATTGTCAAGATCGTGTCGTATTTTCCAGATTTTGGCAGTTTCACGATAAAATCCATGGACACAGTCTGGAAAGGTAGTGTGTGTTTGGGTGTGATGGGTATTATTGCAGGTTTCAAATGGCATGTGTTTGCTTTGTTGGCTTGACATGCTGCACATCCTTTGACATATTGTTCAATGTCCTGCTTCATACTCGGCCACCAGAAATTGCATTTTGCCAGCTGGTACATATTTGAAATTCCAGGGTGTCCAGTGGAGGGTGTGTCGTGAAAGAATTGAATTACCCCCCTCTTCAGATTGTTGTCACTGGCAACAACAATATGATTGTCTTTCCACCATGTTGATGTGATTTTTATTAACTAATGGGTGTTGGTCCATCTTTGGATTCGTTTGTGGCTTTCCTCATTTTTCCGCTGGTCTTCTTCTACCATTTCCTGAATCGTTTGATATTGATCCAGGTTTACTCCTGCCCTATATCACTCCCATTCTCTTTTGTTATGTGGGTTTGCTTCTTTGCTTCCCACGAGTCTTGCATATATCTTGCTGAAGAATTTTGGGGGTATGACCACCAAATTCTTGTTATCTTCTTCTCCCTGACTGTAGTCAGGATGTCTTGATAGTGCATCTGCTCGTCTGTTCTTCTTTCCAGAGATGTGCACCAGCTCAAAGTCGTATTCCATAAGTTCTGCATGCCATTGTGCTACACGACGATTGTGGTCTCCAGGGTTCTTCCAAAACAGCAAGTTGGCATGGTTCATGTGCACTTTGACTTTGTGCGCTGCTTGGTGAAGATATTGTCACCAATGTCTGAACATTTCTCTAAGTCCAAGGAGTTCTTTGTTGTAGACATCATAGTTCCTTTGGACTTCATTCATTGTTTTTGAAAAGAAGGCCACTGGGTGAAGGACTTTCTTTTCATTGTGTTGCATCAGGACTGCTCCAATGGCATAATTTGAAGTGTCCACTTCGACTTTGAATGGTTTTCTCTGGTCTGGTTGAATGAGCACTGGTTCTGCACATATTCTTTCTCTTAATCGTTCAAAAGCATCTTGCACTTCTTTGTCCCAGTCCCATTTTGCACCTTTCTTTTAGGAGATTGTTTAATGGTTTGGCTATTTGTGAATATCCTCTGATAAATTGTTACAATTGTGGGAAAGGCAGCAGTTAAGTGAGTAATGCCTATTACTTAGCTTGGGTCCAATTAGGCATGGACTATGACACGCATAGTAGTAAGCCGAGTAATCGTGCTTAGTAGTGGTCTAGACTCATATGATGTCATGGTGACATCATTGTTCTAATTATAGTACAGGATGACTGAGCAGTAGTCATTTATGCTTACTATACATTACTAACAAGGTTCGAACCTTAGCATTAGAGTTCACCTGATTAGTATATAAGTAGTACCCTGTAGAGACTCGAACCCTAAGTTTGAGTTCTTGTACTGTCATCTAGTGTTTCCCCAATCCGAGTCCTTTGTGACTATTCCCCTCTACAGGACGGTTGAGCGCAGCTCCCTCCTCTTGTGAATCATCTAACTGTACCTTGTTGGCACGAGCCCAGGGTCCCTTGTCCGTTGTGACTTGTGCAAATCATCTAAGTCAGATGCACACGACTTCGGTCGTAACATTAACTCGAACTTCCTCTTGCATGAAGTCAAACTGAATAATCTCTATTGGCACCCTCACATAGTCCATCAGTGGGTTGGCCAAAATGACATTGATTATTATCCAGAACAGAGATACCTTGCAGATTTCCTATATCAGGAGGAAATCCAAAAGTTTCAGCACTATCAATGACAACTGAGCATAGTACTTAGCACCATTCAGGACGCTATCGCTGATTGTCAAAAGTGGCAGAATCAAGTGAAGATTGGAAAGGGAAAGGGAAAGGATGTGCAGAGCCCAGCCCCTGGCCTCCCACCCACATAAACACCACGGTAGCAACCCAAGCATTAGAAGAGTTTTGATCGTACTACATCAAAAGGAGGGGAGATTGCAACGTCCTGTTGATCTTCCTCAAGGCAGCCTGGTGGTTTGATAAAGACAGAGCTGACGGATACTACTGTCACTATGATGACAAAGGGTGGAAACACGTTGAATTCAGCTTCGAATTTCTTGTGTGGATAAACGTATGCATCCAGGATCAGAAGTACTTAGCATGGCAAATTGCCAGCAGTCAGCTTGACATCACACAAGCTGAACGATCCATACCACGATCAGATTGGGGCCCCATTGACGGAGCAGTCGACCCCACAAGTGAACCAGAAAACATCAATGTTTGCGAACCCCAGAGTGACCCGTCTGAAGACAAAAAATCAGACGATGAAGACATCGTCATCCCTACAGAAGCATTGGCACAAGCAGATGAGGCTTTACAGGTCTACTTTCACACCCTCAAAACAGACGACCTTCCACCATCCCTTCCCAGACCCCCAAGTCGCAACACACGCATTCCATCCATCACTGCAACCCTCATGGCTACCACTACCCAGACCATGACACATGTCCCAACCATAGGCTGCAGTAGCGGTGGCGGAGGAAGTGGACCATCAGGAGGTGGAGGTGGTGGAGGACCGCCCAGAGGAGGAGGACCGCCCAGTGGAGGAGGACCACCTGGAGGTGCAGTCGGCCCGGGACAAGGAGGAGGAGGAGCCAAATTAGTAGGAAATCCCCCTCAAGTATTCAATGGAGAATGCGACAGGACTCAATTGTTCCTGTCCCAGTGGGAGATCTATTGGGGCTTGAATTACACAGTCAACATCATGGCACAACCCTACACCAGAGTGTTGTGCTTCCTTTTGTATATCCAAGGACCAGAAGTCCAGGACTGGGTCACACACAAATTGTGATGGCTGCGAGAACAGGTTCACAGCTGTCACATACTCCCCAACAATCCCTGGTTATGGGCACAAATGATGGTCCATTTCGGCAATGCTTTCATCGACACAATGACTCAAGCCAAGGCCCACCACAAACTCACCAAACTCTGAATGGAGGGAGGACATATCGACAAGTACATCGCAAAATTTGAGTGACATGTTGCTATGGCCGGCTATGGTGTTGACGAACCCACGGTCCTTGATAAATTCATCAAAGGCCTACCCAATCCCCTTGCCAGAACCTGTGTTGAGATGGACACACCGGATACCTGGGAGGAATGGAAGGCCTCAGCATGCAAACACCAAGATGTATATCTACACTGGCAACAGATCCTAGGGGTCAACGACAATAAAAAGGACCAGTCTTTGTCCAAAAAGAAAGACTTAAACAAATGGCATCAGGGATTCAACAGTAAATGTATGGAACGCGACCCCAATGCCATGGACACGACATCGAGCCGTACTCGTGCCCACCATATGACTACAGATGAATGCACGCACCTTATGAATGAAGGCAAGTGCTTCAATTGGCAATGCAAGGGACATTTCAGCTGAGACTGTCCTCAGTCCCCTTCCCCTCCCAACCGTGATCATGCCCCACGAGCCTGCAAGGGCAAAGCAAAGAAAGATGACTTGGATGACAAGTGCAGTCTCAGTGAGATGGAAAGTGTACCGCCCACCCCAAAAATTAAGGCTGTCAGGAGGAAGCTTACGGGCAAAGAACTCATTGAACTGGTGAAAGATGTGGAAGATGATGTCAAGGACTATGTCATCCAAAATGTCTTTATGAAACAGGATTTTTAAAAGGGCGCAATCTGACGGCCTGGATGCGTGCCTTTAGGTGTAACAATGTGTATATTACGAAATACCAATCAATGAAAGTACCCATTTCATTCAGAACATGTTACGCCATGGCTGACAAAAGAATTCTGGTAGACTCCGGAGCCACGGACAACTTCATCCACCCAAAGTTTGTCAAACACCTGTGTGTAGGCATGCAGGAATTAGAACGTCCCACAAAGATCTGGAATATCGATGGGACAACAAATAGAGCAGGAAGACTCACACATTTTGTCGACCTCCTTGTACAGACTAAGGGACAGGAGAAGAAAATGAGGTTCCTGGTTACAGATCTAGGTGTAGAAGACATCATCTTGGGATATCCATGGCTCTCTACTTTCAAACCTCAGTTTTCATGGAAAGATGCAACCGTGGATACCAATATACTCCCAGTTGTCATCAGATCCCCCAACTGGCATACATTGATACTCAAACCAGCCATAAGAAGGACACGAAGTGCGACGGAACCAGAGACCGAAAGTACACGCATTGGAAGGACGGTGACAGAAGAAGCAAAACAATAGATAGTCAATATTTTAACTGGAGAAAGTACTATCAACTCCATATCAACAGATCTAGCACGGCAAGCGGAACAGTATACGGCCAAAATAGATGTACTGGAAAAATATGCATCACATGCCAAGGTCTTCAGTGAGGAAGCTTCCCAATGCTTCCCCCCGAAGAGACCATGGGATCACGCCATCAAACTCAAACCGGAGACCCCCAATGTGATAGACTGCAAAATTTACCCCCTTACACAAGAGGAAGACAAAGCACTCATAGTCTTCTTAGATGAACAACTGAAAAAGGGATATATTCGACCGTTGAAACCACCATATGCATCTCCATTCTTCTTTATTAAGAAGAAATATGGAAAACTACACCTGGTACAGGACTATCGTAAATTGAACGAACACACCATACGCAATCGCTATCCACTCCCCTTTATCCCAGACCTCATCAGCCAAGTTCAAGACGCACACATATTTACAAAGTTTGATGTGCGCTGGGGCTACAACAATGTAAGGATTAAAGCTGAAGACAAGGAGAAGGGAGTGTTTAAAATGAAATATGGCCTGTTCGAGCCGTTGGTGATGTTCTTTGGACTAACAAACTTGCCCAGCACATTCCAGACAATGATGAACCACATATTCCACGATCTACACATGAAACACCTCCAGTCTGGAACACGAATCATTGTCTATATGGACGATATCTTGATCGCCACATCCTCCACACTGTCCACTCACGAACGAGCAGTCCACGATGTCTTATGGCAACTCACAGACCATGATTTATATCTGAAACCTGAAAAATGTGTTTGGGAAACGTTGTTGGTTGATTACCTGGGGGTAATCCTTGAAAAGGGGGTGACTTGCATGGACCCCATCAAAATCTTGGGTATTGCTGACTGGCCCATCCCAAAAATGGTCAAAGACGTCCGTTCGTTCTTAGGATTCTGCAATTTCTATCGAGCCTTCATCCGAGGCTTCACCAATATTGCACGCCCGTTAAATCAACTTACGCAAAAAGATGTCAAATGGACTTGGGGACCAGCAGAGCAACAGGCATTTGACAACCTAAGATGACGTGTCACAGCAGAACTGGTATTAAAACAACCGGAACTGGATAAGCCATTCAAACTAGAGGTAGATGCCTCAGGATTCGCTGTGGGAGCAGTCCTTCTACAACGCGGTGAAGACAACAAACAACACCCCATTGGCTATTATTCGGCAACCCTTATCGAAGCTGAATGAAACTATGACATCTATGATCTGAAACTCCTCACAATAGTCAAGGCCTTGCGTAACTGGCGGCCATTCCTGGCAGGATCCCCTCACATCATCACGGTTCACACGAACCATGCGAACCTACAATACTGGCACACCTCATAAGATCAGCAGGCATATTGCATGCGAAGTTGCAGAATTAGCCGAATACAATGTGGTGCTATGACACATCCCAGGCAAGGCCAATGGAAGAGCTGACACCTTATCTAGATGCCCCGACTATGACCAGGGAACACATGATAACAAGAACATCACAGTCCTCCCAGACTCCCTGTTCATCTGCAGTCTCACCATAGAGGAACCACTCTACAAACAAAAGATGTTGGCAATACGTAAATGGACGGACACCCATAGACTTAAGGAATTCGGTGGGAAATGGTACAAGGAAGGAAGACTGGTGATCACGGGAGATGCAATGGAATGAAAAAGGATCGTGAAGGAATTCCATGACCCACCTACTGCTGGACACCCTGGGATAGCGCGGACAAAAGACCTTATTGCATGCGCTTATTGGTGGCCGAAACTGCAGAAAGATGTAGAAGAATATGTAAAGGGATGCACCCAGTGTCAAGCAAACAAAATCAATATGCATGCACAGAAGGCCCCTATATCTGGTGATGACTGAGGCTGAGACGCGACCCTTCCAGACCGTCACTATGGATTTCATCACGAAGTTACCCCTGTCAGAAGGACATGACACCATACTTATGATCACTGATCAGGGGTGTATGAAGATGGCCCTGTTCATCCCGTGCGTGGAAACCATCACTGCAGAAGGCGTAGCCCGCCTCTACCTCCAACATGCATTCAAACATTTTGGCTTGCCTATGAAGATCATCAGTGATAGAGATACATGTTTCACATCCAAGTTCACCAAAGAACTCTGCCGACGTCTGGGAATCTCCCAGAACATTTCCACAGCATATCACCCTCACACAGATGGTCAATCGGAACAAATGAACCGGTGGCTGGAACAGTACCTACAGTTCTGGACTAACCACAAACAGACAAATTGGACGACATACTTACCAGTAGTGGAATTCGTGCATAACACCTGGTATAACGCAACAACAAAGACATCCCCCTTCCATCTGCTTATGGGGTATGAACCACGAGCCACATGGGAAATGACGAAATTGCCATTACCCCAAATCACCACATGGTTAGAACAGATGATGGAGGCACGACAGGTGGCACACGAGGCACGATGAATGACGGAAGCCTCATGGACACAATGGAAACACCAACAACAGTTCAAAGAAGGCAACCAGGTGTGGCTAGAAGGGCAAAACATTCACACGTCACACCCCACTGCAAAGTTAGCCCCCAAACGATATGGCCCCTTTCCCATCACAAAAGCATTGGGACCAGTGACATACCAACTCCACCTTCCAGAACAGTGGAGTATACACCCAGTGTTTCACGTGGACCTCCTAACGCCATATAAGGAAATGGAGTTTCATGGGCATAACTTTGAGCGGCCCCTTCCTGACATTATCAATGGAGAAGAAGAGTATGAAGTGGAACATATTGTTGACTCTAGACATTTTGGACGTGGGTGCCAGGTATAGTACCTGGTCCATTGGAAGGGATATCCTGAATTGGATGACCAGTGGATCCCATGGTCCGACCTGACGGCCCCTGAATTAATAACAGAGTTTCAAAGAGAGAACCCCGATGCGGTCGTACACATAAGAACCAGCCAGAGCGAAGAGACGACTCCAGCATTCTCTATTCCACCCACTTCACTCTCTCCCATCCTTCACAATCTCGTCTACATGTCTGATGGATCTGCAACACTACTGACAAGCACAACGCAAGGCCGAGGAAGCAGCCTTGCACTCTATGAGGCTGCAGCAGCAGAGGTCGGCAATGACAACGCCGGCTCTGCCATCATCTGCCACATTATGGCAATCGCTGCAGCTACAGCTGCTGGTGGAACTCCAGAGGCTAGCTCAGGAGTGGAAGAAGATGATGGTGGAGATGAGGGAGTTTTTGCTGATGCACACAGTGAACCTGACGGCGATGGAATGGTGTTGGCTGGATCAAATGCACACGCTACTATCAATCATGCCCCGAGCGCCACAGGATGAGGAAATATGGTACAACCTCTCCTCATACCCACCGAAGATTATCCCCCAGCTGGGAGTGCCGTGGTGCCCATTAATGTGATAACTTCGACTGCTACTCCCCCATCGATGTCGACGCAGACAAGCCCTCTGGATCAGGCCAGGACTGGGCTCTTGATATCGACACCACCACAGCCCCCCTTCCTCACCTGCGCAATCTGATTCGTCGGATTCTGGGGCCAGACCTATTGCCCACACCCAGCTCCGCTTTGCCATACGTGTCAACCATGAGACGCCCCCTCTCTGCCATACTGATGGCACCCTTATGGAACACCACGAAGTTTGGGAGCAACGTGATAACCCCGCCACCTCACCAAACCACGCCCCACCCCTTGACCACCCGGACATTGTCCCGTCCAGGTTCATATGAAATGAGGGACCGGGGGCTATTAAATTTCCTATCACCGACTCCAACAGAGTCATTCACCAGCCAGACTACATCCAAATAGTCTGGACGTATGACCCCTTTATCCTCGCCATCGTCTGGAGCAGCCTGTATTTGTACGGACAGGCATTACACATCAAACCCCATCTAATGACAACTCGCCGCCCCCAATATGACCCATCGGACCTCAACATCTTCAAGATGTACCACCAGGAGCAAGGAGCAGTTGATGTGGTGGTGCGTAGTCTGGAGGACAAGTTGGCCTGTGTGGAGGTCCATCGTTGGTGATGGCTGAGGACGGAACAGGCCAAGCTGGAGCGGGATATGCAGCAGATCCTCCAGAGTGTTCACGACATAGGCATGGAGCAAGAGTGGATTCAAATCCACATGGAGTCAGCTAACCTTCTAGGCCGCTTCAATCAGGCCATGCGACTCTGCCATGTCCAACACAGTTGTTGTCCTTGAAGAGGAGGTGATGTTATGATCATGGGAAAGGCAGTTAAGTGAGTAATGCCTATTACTTAGCTTGGGTCCAATTAGGCATGGACTATGACACG
>WNFR01018778.1_pt1 | contig 11271 bp, 9 predicted proteins | sample 5400221 | NCBI WGS metagenome assembly WNFR01 (sample SAMN13153357, study PRJNA577476) | soil metagenome | isolation source: 40 cm soil under Madrone tree | place: USA:California | collected 2016-06-14 | reverse complement strand
AATTAGCGTGAACATATTCGGGCTGCGGTTGAGGAGCGAGGACCAGAAGCGTTCGAAAAAGGGCCACCCGCCCCAGAGGACCACCGGCGTCGCGAGAAAAAATTCGATTGCGTTTCGAACCTGTGAGGCGAGATGCAAGCCAAGCGATTCGCCAAGCATGGAAAGCAGTAGGACCGGAAGCGCTAACGCCGCGCTGACCCAAAAGCGCAGGCGCATCGAGTCGTATTCGGGATCGGCCTCCACCTCCGCGAAAACATCCATTGGTTCGAGCGCCATGCCGCAGATAGGACAGCTCCCTGGGCCAATCTGGATGATCTCCGGATGCATCGGGCAGGTGTAGCGAACCTTTTTTTCGTCTGAGGCCGCACGCAATGCGGCAGCTCCTGTGTGCACGTGTTCCGCAGGCGCGGAACTATGTTTCATTTCCCCGGTCCCGGGAGCAGCGAGAAACTTTTCCGGATCGTCGGAAAACCGTTCCGCACAGTGCTTTGAGCAGAAGTAGTACGTTTTTCCGTCGTGCCCAACTTTGCCGGCCGCCTTTTCGGGAACAACCGTCATTCCGCAGACGGGATCCTGGTGCTTGGCCGTCCCCTGCAAAATCGGAAGTGACACTTCGCCTGCATCCTGCGAACTCATTGTGTGATCTCCTCTTGCCTCGGCGGCGCTAGCGCAGATGTGCGTAGATCAATTCGAGCAGCTCGTCGTACATGGCCTCTGTCTCAGGCTTCTTTCCACTCTGCAGCGCCTTGGCCGCGCAATGATGGAGGTGATTCTTCATCAGGTTGCGCGCCACTCCTCGCAACGCCTCCTGCACGGAGGCCACCTGCGTGATGATGTCCGCGCAGTAGCGGTCTTCTTCCACCATTTTTTGCAAGCCGCGAATTTGCCCCTCGATGCGGCGCAAGCGCTTCCGATTCGCATCTTTCAGTTCGGGGTCCACGCCCGCGGCTTTCCTTGCACCGGGGCCCGATTCGCAAGCGCAATTGGCAAGAGACGCGCGGCCGTGTTCCCTCGAACCCCCGCGCTTGAGCCTGGCAGTATTTGCCATGATACCCTCCACCCCTATCTATACCCCATACCCCTATCTGATGTCAAGCGCCCTCGGGCCCGCTTGCCGCTGGCTGCTATACTACGTGCATGACACTCGTGGAAATTACCTATGAATTGCAGTCACCGCTGACAGAAGAGCAATTGCGCCATCTCGGCCAATTCGCGAACACCTATGGCTTGCGCAGTTTTCGCGTCGACGAATCGAAGAACCAAGTGTCGTTCGAATACGACGCCTCACGCCTGCGCGAGACGCAGGTCGCGCATGTGCTGGGCCAAGCGCGCATTGCCGTCACCCGCAGAGTGAATTAAGCTCAAGCTGAGAGCTTTAGATCCTAGGGCAGGATTGCAAAAAAGAGGGGCCCCGCTTGGGATCGGGGGGCCCCGGAAGGCGCGTTTCAATTGCTGGCGTCGTTTTCACACCAGCGCGTGGGGGTCATCCATCCTAGCTTCCCTCTCAGAGGCAGGTGGGAACGCTCTGCAAACAGTGACAAGCAAGCCCCTTCCCCCTCGCTTGCCACTTTTCACATCCCGTCATTTGAAACGCGCCCACGCAGCCCTCTCATGCACGGCTCCCGCCAATGTAGAATTCGCCAAGAAATCAGGTAAGTGCCTTATTATCTTAAGTTTACATTCGCAGGTTATCCTCCCAACGGGCCCCAAATCCGTACTCCTAGTCCAATTCAGAACGGCCTCCAGTCTGAATCGGGAACCGCCTCTCTCCATCGACTTCGTTCGCCCCTCGCCCGCTGGTTCCAGGACCCTGGTAACATGACTCCCGGACTCCCGGACTATCGGTTTTTCCCTGCTCTTTCCTCAGAATGCTCTGATGCGCCGCTTCATCAACAAAACCATCTCGTGGCGGCGTCCCCTGCTCAGACTCTACCTGCAAGGAATCATTCTCCTGGCCTGTTCGCTCACGCTCCTTGCGGACACACCCGCTTTGCTGCGGAGTGTTCCGGCAGGCGGGTGCTACTGCCATTGTGCGGAATCGCACCTGCGAGGCGGTTGCGTGAAGATGTGCGACTCGAAGCGATACGTCTCGCGCCGGCGGGCAACAAAATGCGCGAAGCTTCATATGCAGTCGCCAACGCATAATTCGCATGCTGGCCCACGGTTCCCGCATGCTGACCGCGCCGAGCATGCCCAGCTCGGAAAGCAGTTCTAAGCTGCCAGTTGTAAGTATTTAGCTCCACCGCGGAACCGCCTAGAGGGTGTGCGTTGCCACCGGCGCTGGCGTGCGAGAACGGGGATCGGCGCCAGGCTCACCGAGGAGCTTCGCCAGAATCTCGGGGATTTCGAAAACGGCGCGGTTCTCTTGCGCTGCCACGTTCCTTCGAAACTCCGCGAGCGGCGCAGGATCTAGCATCCGCTTCACACCTTCCGCCACTTCTTCGAAGCTCTTCAATACGATGCCTACGCGTTTCTCCGTCACCCACTCCGCGTTGTACCTCTCCTGCGGGAGCGTCCAGACGTTGCATTCGATCAACACGGGTAGCTTACGGACCATGGCTTCCGCGATGCTGCCGGGGCCGGGCTTGCCGATCAGAAAATCAGCTGCGCGCATCAGCCGGTGCACTTCCTTCGTGAAGCCCACGACATGGTTCGGCAACCTCCATTGGCGGGCGCGCAGCTTAGCCGCTAGCTCCTCGTTCCGGCCACAAATCAAAATCAGTTGCAGCGGCAAGCCCGCCGCGTTCAAGCGCTCGGTGATGTCGTACATCACTTTCGAGCCGTGCCCGCCGAAGAGCACAATCGCCGTTGGCAAGTCGGGGCGCAAACCCATTTCTTTCCGCAATTCCCGCGGATCGGAATTGTCTTCCAAATAAAAATCCGGTCGCAAGATCATTCCCGAAGTCAGAAAGATGTGAGCGTCGTCATGCCCCATCGAGCGCGCTTGATCGGCGGCTTTTTCCGTACCCGCGATGACGTATTGACCTTTGATCGGCTCAATCCAGAATCGCGGCGGAAAATCGGCCAGGTCAGTGATGATGGTGACAAACGGGCGGCCGGGATAAACCTTGGTCCAGCTTTCGCAAATCTGCCGGTTGAAATGGGGAATTACGGAGATAAGCAGATCCGCCGGCTTTTCACGCCAAAATCTTTCGAGCAAATTCACTAACGGCCTGTGAAATACCCGAATGGTTGCCTGGAGCACGCGGAGGAGATACCGGCTGCCCAGCGTCCAGCCGTTCTGTAACAGGATGTTGTATTGCTGCTGGATGCGGATGCCGGTGAGCTTGCGCAGGACGTCCAGCCGGTCAGTAAGGTCCTGAAACTGAATGAGTTCGACCTGCCAATCGCGCTGTTGCCGGCCAATGACCGTTTGCAGAGCGACGGCGGCATTGCGATGTCCCCCTCCGCCATCATGGAAGACGACGTGAATTTTTTTCATTGCGCCGATTGTGACATACGATTGGGGCGTCGCACCAGAGCACTCTCCATGCCATGTGGATAAGTCAATAAACCACTTGTGTTCAATGAGTTCCATGGACACGTTCACGCAGATTTCGCGACCTCTTTACAGGCTGTTCATATCCACAGCCGACAATTGCACCATGCGCTGCGACCTTCACGTTCACTCGATCGCATCCGGAATGTTCACCGTTCCCGGGCTGAATCGCATTTGCCGGGAGTCCTACAACGATCCCGCCGAAGTCTATAACCGGCTGAAGCGGATGAGCATGTCCATCGTCACCATAACGGACCATGACTCCATAGACGGCGCGGAGGCCTTGCGGCGCCACCCGGACTTCTTCCTGAGCGAGGAGGTCACCGTTCGGATGCCCAGCGGCACCGAGATGCACATGGGCGTCTATGGCATCACGGAACGTGACCATGCTGAAATTCAGCGCCGTAGAAACGATTTTATTGCGCTACTGATGTACCTCACGGAGCGTAAGCTGTTTTTCAGCGCCAATCACGTTTTCTCCGGTTTGACGGGCCGCCGGAAAGAGGAAGATTTCCATTGGTTTGAATCCTATGTTCCGGCGTTTGAGACGCGCAACGGGCAGATGTGGCCGGCGGCCAATGATAGTGCCGCACGGTTGGCGGCGCGGCTGGGGAAAATCGCGATTGCCGGGAGCGACTCGCACACCATCACAGGTGTGGGACATACCTTCACGGAGGTGCCCGGGGCGCGGACCGTGGATGAGTTTTTCGCTGGGTTGCGGGCAGGATGCGGACGCGTACACGGCGCGCACGGGAGTTGCGGCAAGCTCACGGCAGACGTGTTCAGCATCGTCCGGTCACTCTTCTATGACAAGCCATGGACGCTGGCGCTGTCGCCGCTCGCGATGCTGGTACCCGCTTTTACCGTTGGGCACTGGATGAACGAAATCCGTTTTTGCCGAAGGTGGTCCACGGCTATCGAACGCGGCCGGAAGCGCAAACGGATGCTTTGGGATATGGATTCGAACTTCGAGGCCAACTGGGCAAGTTGAGGTGCGCGTGAGCAAGTCCCCCAATCCGTCGCTGTAAGCAAGGAGAAGGGCTTTGCATGCGCACGCAATTTGCATGCGAGAAATTTTTCTCGCCCACTTGTGCATCTTTCTTATTGAAAGCGCATCTCTGTTTCCGGCCGTCTGGGTGAGGTAAGGCGATGGCAGTCGCACGCAACCTCTGGGGATATATCGATCGGCGCGATCACCGACTGATGCGGCGGATGAATCGCTGGCGGGCCCCGCGCTGGTTTCGCATTTGGATGATCGCGGCCACGCGCATGGGCGATGGCTGGATCTGGTACGGCCTGGGGCTGATGTTGCTCGCGTATGGAGGCCCACAACGCTTTTCTGCGATTGGCGCTGCGGGGTGTGCAGCAGTTCTGGGTATTTTTGTTTTCAAAGTGCTGAAAAGAATGAGCCAGCGGCCAAGGCCTTGCCAGATCGAACCTCACTGCTGGTCAAAGGTGCTCCCTCCGGATCAGTTTTCGTTTCCGTCGGGCCACACGATGACCGCGTTTTCGATCGCTCTCGTCGTCAGCTATTTTTATCCCTCGCTCGAAGGCGTGCTTTTTTTTCTGGCGCTAAGCATTGCGGTATCCCGCATCGTGCTGGGTATGCACTTTCTGAGCGATGTGCTGGCGGGTGTAGTCATGGGCGTTGCCCTGGGCTGTACTTCGATTACCGCGTTTGCCTCGTTGGGCCTCATCTAGCGGCCTCGCGTATTGCGTGCCTGCCGGCTTCTTTTCACATACTTGTTCAGCGAAGAATTTGAAATGGGCGAAAGGATTCATCGCATCGTGCCAGTTTGAATCCCCAGGCCCAGCCTGAATCGCGTAATATTGGGCCAGATGGCCGAAGCCGCTCAAGCCTCTCCAAGTGCCGCGAGTCGTCAACCGCCTCATTCCTATCTGGTGTTCTTGCTGCAGGTTTCACGGCCCGGGCTGTGGAGCACGACGGCCCTGTTTTATCTGATGCCGCTCGGGCATGCGGACATCGTGCATTCCGGCAAACTCTGGCTGGGATTGTTTTTCGTGCTTTTCCCGCTTGGATTTCTGCTCTACGGCGTCAATGACGTCGTCGACGCCGAAACCGATTCGTTGAACCCGCGCAAAGGCACTTTCATGTTTGGTTCGCGCGGCGCGCGCGAACAGCTCGCCGCTTTGAAATGGCAGATTGCCGTGGTGCAAATTCCATTCGTAGTCGCGTTCTATTTCTTGGTCGGGCCGCGCATTTTGTGGTGGTACGCCCTGCTTCTACTGGCCGTCGGCCTCTACAATGCACCAGGCATCGCCTGGAAAGGCCGCCCTCCGTTCGACGTGCTGATTCAAGCAAGCTACTTGCTTGTTTTCGTCTTGAGCAGCTGGCTGAACAACGCTTCGCAACTCCCCTGGCAGACTTTCTTATTTGGCGCGTTGTTTGCCATGCACTCTCATATTTTCGGCGAGGTGATGGACATCGAGCCTGACAACTTGAGCGGACGGCGAACGACAGCCACTTCGATCGGAAGAGTGCGCGCCAAATTCTTGATTGCAGCTTTTTTGTGTGTTGAAACCGCCCTGGTGCGGATTTATTTTCGGGACTGGATCATCACGGGTTTCCTCGCCTTCGGTGCGCTGTGGTTCTTGATGGATGCGATTTTGCTGTGGAAAAACCGGGCTTATCATCCAAAAGAAATGCGTCTCTTCTTGTGGGGCTGGAACGCCGCCGCGCTGCTGGGAATGTTCTGGAATTGGAGCCACGGCACGCTTACTCATGTGGTCTACGCCGCAGGACTCCGAACATGAACCGGAAATGCCTGCTCGAAATCAGTGTTGAGACACTTGAAGCGGCGCTGGCAGCAGAGCGCGGCGGTGCGGACCGCATCGAGTTCTGCAGACATTTGTCTGTTGGCGGAGTTACGCCCGACGCGGATCTCCTTCGCGCGGTGCGAGCGCAAGTTCGCATTCCTATTTTTTCCATGGTGCGGCCACGGGCGGGAGATTTCGTTTATTCGAGCGCAGAATTCACGGAGATGAAAGGGACAATTTCAGCCGCGAAAGAGTCCGGCTTGAACGGGATCGTGCTGGGCATCCTAACGAAAGAGGGGCGCGTGGACGTTCAGAGAACGCGGGAGCTCGTTGAACTTGCGATGCCGTTGCCGGTGACGTATCACCGCGCGTTCGACGAATCCGCCGACTTACACCAAGCACTCGAAGGTGTGATTCAAAGCGGCGCGAAAAGAGTCCTGACATCTGGCGGCGCGAAAAGCGCGTTAGAGGGAGCCGCGGCGCTCGCCAAACTTATCGAAGCCGCGGGGGAACGGATCGTCATTGTGCCGGGGGCAGGAATCAGTGGTGTAAATATCATGGGAGTTTCGCGGCGANNNCGGCGAACGAGAGCGCGCGAGTTTCACTCTGGCCTGAGCTCGGTTCTTCCCTATGGCAGCAAAGAGTACAAGAGGTTCGAAGAGGAAGTGCGCAAGCTAACAGAGCAAATTGCGCGATTTATCAGCAGTTAGCCCACCCGAGGCAAGGGCCGATTATTTGTGATAAGGGGGCCGTGGGTAGGGGACTGCTTCCTAAGTCGACTACGGTTTTGGATCTGAATCTGAACTGGCTGATATGGCCTCAGGAACTTCTGCCAATGAGTGATCTCCTTGGCGGGTGAGATAGAGGACGAATGGAGTCACTTCGAACTGCATTTTCTCGGATTCAGCCACCGTGCCTACAGGGCTGGACTTGAGCATTTGTAGGTGATCGTTCCACGGCTCGATCTTGATGCGTCCGCCGAGGGGCAGCGCGGCAATGACGTTAGCCGCTGGCTTTTCATCAGACGTCTGGGCGGAGAACACTGCGGAGAGGACGGTCCAGCTTGCTTGGACTCTATTGCCCAGGTGAGGACTGATAAGGTTGGGGATCGCCTTCGACCGCTCCTTGAGCGCTTGGAGAAACAGTCGGGCGGTTCCGGACTGATCCTTGTATGGCGAGTTCTTCAGCAGTTCCATCCCCTTCTGGTTCGCTGCCTGTTCCTCTTCCGGTGTGCGAGCAAAGCCAAAGTGTCGGAACGTCTCCTTTTCGTCGAACCGCACGCGATTGAAGAACGCGAATTGGGAGTCCATGCGATGTCCCAGCACCACGTGACCGAGCTCGTGCGCGAGAATGGTCGCAAGGCTAGCCTCGTCAGGAAGCACGTCCACCAAGCCGCGACTCAGGACGATGGTGTGGCCTATTGTGAAAGACTCAAGCGTTGAGATCATCAGCACACGGCAACGGACCTCCGGCTGAATGTCCAGGCCATTGGTGACCTCCAGGTTGTTGACCACCGTCTCGAGCACCCTATCGACGTCCCCATACAGTGCCATCAAGCCCAACCGTTCCATGCTGTCCACGACGTTGTTTTCAGCCTGACGGCCCCAGGAGCGTTCTGCTTGAACCGGCGAGTAGTCGTTGGCCGCTTCTGCCTCATCGTTCACCGGCGCCTCTACCAGGATTTTGTTCAGCTCTTGCTCTTCCCGAGCGTGGCCAAGATCGTAGCCCCATAGGCGTGTCTGCGCCCTGAATGGCTTGAATCCCAGCCTCTTCGTCTGCGGGTCTTGGGCATCGCCCTGTTGGCTGTAGATGAAGGCCGGGAGCCATTGGTTCTTTCCCGCATTTGTGCGCCAACTGTCGAAATTGAAGTAGTTGCTGATCAATGACGAGCCGCCATAGGCCCCGTTGAAACGCACGATGTGATAATCCTGATCCTCCACCCAGATCCGGCCGACGAAGCGTCCTTTGTCGTTCTTCCTTACTGGATCGACGTCGAAGACCAAACAACGAACTTCGCCCAGGAACTCGCGCCGAACGAACTCGAAATTGTAGTGCTGGCGATCGAAGCCATACATGTCCAGGTAGATCATCTGTAGGAAGCCTTGCGGGAGAAATTCCATAGAGAAGAAGCTTCCCAAGCCGCCGAATATCTTGTTGTGCTTGGTTCCACTGCCGCGGGTCAGCGGTTCGAGTTCAACACCCTTCGCCAGCTCGGCGCGGCCTAGAAAATACTTGTCCCCATCCGGCACTGAGCCCAGATGCTTTTCCGGGCGAAGGATCTGGATGTAAGTCTCCACCAGTGGCGAGTACTGGCGAAGCGACTGCATTTCCACCTGCTCTTGCGTCACAATTTTGTCCAACACTTGGCTAAGTGTCGTCGCTTGCTGTGCGGCTGCCGCCAGCGGCAACGCACCAAGCGCAAGGGCCCTAGTCAAGATGTTCAGGATACGCATAATGGCTTCCAAACCCGCAGGTGACAGATACAACCCCTCTTGGCAGGCTACCCTCCAGAGGGCAAGCTGCCATCTGTACAGAGGACCAGTTTAGGAACAGCGTACTCGTCGTTTGGCGACCTGGACGAAATGGTTACGCTTTGATGGGAAAATTGGAGCAATCTAAATTGCGGTCACTTGCTGTTACAAACCAGTAGTGACATCGCTGAGCTATTCACTTACGAGGAGGTACGCCATGAGGTAGGCCACCAGCTTTCTTGCCACCGCCAGCGTTGCGCGATTGGCATTGCCGTTGTGCTTTTCCGCACAAATGCGGCACAGGCGGAAGCAATCCATATGCCTGATACCGCGCTAACCGGGCATTTGAAGTCCTGGTACGGCAGATGTCCAGTATTATCAGAAGTTCGAGGTTCCGCGGAGTGTTATGCCTTTATGAAAAGAGGTGCGGAGGGATTTTGTATTAGATCTCGCTTCTGCGGAAACTGTCAATCAAGTGAGCGCATGCGCGGACGGTCACGGCCATCATCGTGAGCGTCGGGTTCTGGCATGCAGACGACACAAAGCTCGCCCCATCCATCACGAACACGTTTTTCACGTCGTGCGCTTGGTTGAACGCATTGAGCACAGACTTCTTCGGATCGCTCCCCATGCGCGCTGTCCCCAGTTCGTGGATGGCCATGCCCGGCATTTCGACCTTCGCCTGCACGCGGATATCTTTCGCGCCTGCCGCTTCCAGCATTTCTGCCGCAGTGGCCCCGGCGTCCTCCATGAGCGCGGCTTCGTTGTCGCCATGGGTCATGGAAATGCGCAATGCGGGAATCCCCCAGGCATCTTTCAGATCGCGGTCGATCTCGCAGTAGTTGTCCCACCGCGCCAGCGATTCACCGAAAGCTCCCAGGGAAATCCCGTGAACGCCTTCCTTCACGGCGTTCTTGAGCGTCGTTCCGTACCCCTCCGCGCTGAAGTTAAATTCGGCTCCGGCCCCGCCCTGATAACCATAGCCACGTAAGAACCGCGAATGCTTGCTGCTCGAAGGAGTGTTCCGGAAGCGAGGGATGTAAATTCCGTTGGGCCGTTGGGGTTCGTTTGCGTTAGGAAGAGCTTTGAACTCCGGCAGACGCCCCGAGGCTCCTGCCCCGACGACGTGATCCATCAGATAACGGCCCAGCGCGCCGCTCGAATTTGCCAGTCCATTGGGATATTCCCGCGTCGAGGAGTTCAGCAAGATGCGCGTGGATTCTAATGCCTGCGCGCAAAGAATGACAGCTTTTCCGCGGACCTCCTTCACCTGCCGAGTCATTCGATCCAGGTAGGTCACTCCACGCGCTTTGTTTGCCGTATCGTCCATGTTTACGCGGCTTACTACGGCATTCGTGATCAGCGTGCAGTTGCCGGAGCTCAGCGCGTCCTTGACGGTCGTAAACGGGCTGCTGAAATAGGAAAACGTGCCGCAACCGCGTTCACAAGGCCCGCAATAGTGGCAAGCGGCGCGGCCATTATGATTTTGCGTGAGTACCGCCGCGCGCCCGATCGTGACCGTGTGTCCAAACTTGGCTTTGACGCGTTCTCTTAACAGAACTTCCCCACAGCTCATCTTCATTGGCGGCAGAAATTGCCCATCGGGCAGCATTTCATTGCCCTCAGTTGCTCCGCTGATACCGACGTACCGCTCCACAATGTCGTAATAGGGAGCAAGATCGGCGTAGCTAATAGGCCAGTCATCGCCGTACCCGTCTCGGCTCGCCGCCTTAAAATCGTTGTCGCTCAGGCGGTAACTCTGACGGCCCCAGACCAGCGACCGACCGCCGAGCACGCGCAACCGCTGCCATGTAAACGGTTTGCCCGGAGGCGTGCTGTATGGATTTTCCAGATCGTTGACGAACCACTCGTAGTTATATTCCATGCACGCGTAGCACTGCTTTTGGATGGGCCTCGTGCGCACGACCTCGGGCGAGTGATCGCGGTATTTGAGCTTGTAGGACGGCATGTGCTCGGTAAATTCTTTCGGGGTGACCGCGCGGCCTGCTTCGAGCAAGGCGACTCTCAGCCCCGCCTCGGCAAGTTGTTTCGCGGCCCAGCCGCCTGTGGCGCCCGATCCCACAACCACGGCGTCGTAGGTTTGTTGTGGAGCGTCCTGCGCTGTGTAATTCATGCTCACTTATGCTTCCCTTCCGGATGGTCGCAGCCTTCATAGCTGCCGTGTGCAAAGGCGCCATCCCACCCCAGTTCGCGCTCGCCAATCTGCGAGCTGTAATAGGCCATCATGATGCGCTGTTTTAGCACTTCAAAATGAGCGTGCCCCGGATCGGGCACGGTATTCGTATCGCCAGCCCATCCGCTCCCCGTGCGGGGATACGCCAGCCCGTGCAGCAAATCATCTTGTTCTTCTCGTGACAGGTAGCGAAACGCCGCTTTGAAACGCCGCATGCTTTCGCCATCCAGATAGCCAAGAGAATTCAGGAACGCCCGTTGTGTCTCGGGCGTCTCGGCAGCCAGCACAAGATCGATGAAGCGATTCACCAGTGCTTCCTTGGCGCCGGG
>WNFR01020706.1_pt1 | contig 11273 bp, 10 predicted proteins | sample 5400221 | NCBI WGS metagenome assembly WNFR01 (sample SAMN13153357, study PRJNA577476) | soil metagenome | isolation source: 40 cm soil under Madrone tree | place: USA:California | collected 2016-06-14 | reverse complement strand
ATTGTCGCCATGACGTTCTGCCCTTCTCTGTTGCCCCTAAGACTACTGCATATATCCTACCGTTATATCCAGCGGAGGCTCCTCAGATACTTCCAGGCATGACGCAAGGGCTTTTTGAATTCAGAAATTCTGGCAATGAAAACCTCTCATGGCCGGAAAAATATGAAATGGAGGGTGTCGTTTCACCTGAAACTAGCCGTGAATGCAATATAACCAATCACGGTGAAGCGCCAGTATTAAACATAAGTCTGAAATTCAATTCAATTTTCAAAGAAGAAAAGACCGGCAAAGCGGTATTCTCAAAAACTGACCAATTTGTAATTAACGCCATTGCCCCAGGGGCTACCTTTACATTTCATGTAGTGAATCAGAGTCCGTTTCTGGTCGAAGCTAATTATCCACAAGAGGCGACATTGCGTATTCGAGGTGAATCGATGGAGCGCATTGTGCCCTTAACATATAGCAATACCGTATTGGATCTGGCAGGACAGCAACCATTCGCACCGTCATACATTCACTGGAGAGGAGTGCCAAAGCAAGCTCAATCGACAAAAACGGTCGCACCTATTGTCATCCCCAACTCATCGAACGCAAGACCAACCTTTGTGCCAAAAGCGACTTTTTCTCCAATCGAAGGAGAGAATAACGATGCTGCCGCGAAACGCAGACTAGCAACCCGTCAGGGACTGACTCAATTGATGGAGGAGGCAGAGCAACTGCTACGCAAGTGCGAAGACATGTCAAAGCCAGCACCGCAGGCTCAGGTCGATGACTGGAAGCGCCGAGCGGAGAAGTTTCTTGAAACGAACCTAGACAGATCATTCGTACTTCGATTTCGTATCGCGCTGCCCTATAGCTCTGGCACATCTGGGCTTGATGAGGCCCACGGGAATCTTTGGCGGGAGGTCTATAGTCGGTGGATGCACTTAGCGGAATTTCTCAACAAACTTGATTGAACCGTTTGCTCTTATGGCGTAGAGATTAGACTCTTGTATTCAAGATTCGATCAAGCGGCGGGATGCTCAGTCTGGCCGCTTTCGTTCCTACTTCTGTTTCTGCTTTTGGATCTCTCTTTGGACTCAGTACGCCAAACTATATAAGTCGTTTTCTTCTGAGGCCAAGAACTCTTTGGCGAGAGGAGTGATTCCAATAGGCTATTCTGTCTTTCGGGCGATTGACATCGTAGTTTTACTTGCGGCCTAGACATTTGCACGATCTAGTTTGTAATGGCTACTAAAAGATGGCCTTCTGCCATTCAACTCTAAAGCAATCTTGGCAAAGCGAGCGATCAGAAGGTCTCTCAGAGACGCGGTGCAGGGGAAACGTTTTTACGAACTCAGGGTTAATTTCCGCTTGCAAGACTCTAAGACCGCACGACGTCGCTTCCTTATTCGATGTTAGTACGTGATAGATGTCGCTCGGAGAGCTAATGGCGAACATTGGCTGCCTCCAGTCCGGTGTTGAACCGTGACAACATCTGGAGGCGTAACCGGAAAATTCCGATAGAGCGCGGATGCGATAGGATGAATCCTGGTGTTTAGAGCTTACTCTCGAAGGGACTTTGCAGCAACTCCAATTCGAGGGCCACCAAATTATATCCACCAATTTACAGCACTACCCGGAAAGGTAAGCGTTGTTTCGGTTATTGAATGAGAAGTGGTAGAGACGGCCTAACCCGCCTCTTCCCAGAACGTCGGTTCGATGCCTAGCTCATAGATGGACTGAATGACACAGCACAGATTATGCGCCAACACTTTGCAGAGGGCCTCGTTGATCTGCGCCGTAGTGGTTTTACTTCTCAGCCGGTCGCCAAACTTGGCCTTGATCATCGAGAAGGTTGATTCGACGTTTGACCGCTTGTGATAAGACGCCATGAAGTGAGATTGATTGAACGAATACCCGTGAGACATTCGTTTACAACAAAACGGTATGCCGGCTGTCGGGTCTCGCGGCAGAGGGAGAGCTTTCTGAGCAGTAATAATTGTTGCATGGCGAACTATTCGCCGTCGGGTTTCTTTTTCTTACGCTTCGGGTGGGCGATAAGGTGCTGCCTTCGGTGTCGCACTGGCGATCTGGTCTCGAGCAAATCCTTGTGGCGGCTGTTTATTAAAGAGACCAGGCTCTGATGATTATTGAAGCCAAGTAACCGCGCGGCGCGAGTGACCATGCCGCCAGCGTCTTTGAGAGCCAGCCTAATCAGGTGGGCTTCATACCGAAGTACCGCGCGCCTAAAAGAGAAGCCGCGCCAGTCAAGGGGCGCGGGAACGGCGTGGGTTAGAAATAGTGCCCGGAAAGCAGCCTTAGCGAGCCGTTTAAGAGTGGCGGTTTCCTGCGTCTTTTCTAATAAAACGCCAGCGTGATCAAGTGTGGCCCAGACTTCTTCGTTAGATAGACTCGCACCGAGTACCTCGATAATGGTTAAAGCACTCACTCCCGCACTCTCAAAGTCGCCAGCTTGCTCGGCGACATTAACCGCCCGCTCCAGAGCCGCCCGCGCTTGATCGGAATGACCGAGACGAGCCAGGGCGACTCCATGCGTAGTCAGGGCTTCAGCCAGCAATGAAAGCTCGTCGCCCTTTTCAAGCGTATGCACGGCAGCGCGAACAGTTTTTTCAGCTTCGACAACTCGCCCTTCAGCCAGCAGCACTCGTGCGCGCGTTTCGTCTACCTGGGCGAGATGAACATTATCTTTGAGCCGCGTCATTAGCACCTGGGCACGATCCAGATGCTCGTGAGCTTCTTCAAACTTGCCGATAATCCCAAACAACGATCCGATGTTGTTTTCGACACAAGCCTGATAGCGCGTATGTCCGGCTTGTTCAAAATGAAAGCTTGCGGCTGTGTATTCCATTAGCACGCGATCCGTGTAATGTTCGCGGTTTTCAGCCGCTCTCAGGTCTTTCAATATGTTGCCAAGGCCGTGATGAAAATGCGCCGCAAGTGAGTGATCAGTCACTTCGGCAAATAATGGAGCGGCTTGGTTGTAAACGAGCAGAGCTTCATTCAGTCGCTGTGACGCTCTTTCGACCTCCGCTTTCCAGATCAACGCTATCGTTCTTTGTTCGACATCGCGTTCGTTGAACTCAGCCAACGCCTCCTCCAGTGTCACGCGAGCCTCATCATAAGCACCGGCGCGCCAGTAACAGACCGCGAGATCACTGCGCGCTTCCCCTGCCCGATTTGTCTTGCCTAGCTCTTCAAACATCCTGACGCTCTCACTGATCAAGTCCTTCGCCATTTCCTGCGAGCCTTCGATCTGATGAGCACTCCCGAGCCATCCCGTGATTGCGCCGGCGCGTTGAAGCACTTGAGCCTTTGTCTCGTCATCCAGTCCCTCAAGCACCGGTCGCGCTCCTATGCCTTGCCATAACTCCCCCATAGCTTCGCGGGCCGCGTCGTAATCGCCCGCCGCTTCCTGATGTCTGGCGAGCCGACAACGCAGGCTTGCGCGTTCGTTCACGGTAAGGCTGGGGTTGTCTATTTCCTCTAGGAACGTTTTCGCTAAGTGCATGTGAGGATGTCCTTTCTTCGTGTCTGTAATAATAATTGCGTCTAGAGTGCTAACATGCCGCCCGCCTTTTCAGGGCAATACCCAATTAACCTTTTCAGGAGAAAAACCATGAGAAAACTTCGACAACTTAGCATGGCAGTAGTGTTCGCGCTGATGCTCGCTAACGGCGCGTTCGCGGGCACCATTGGCACTGGGCCTGAGCCGCCACCGGAACCGCCGTCAGCTACAGCACCGGGAAGCATCGGCACGCCGCCAAGCGATGCACAGACCGTAGCTGCGCCGAGCGATCTGGTCGTGGATATCGCGCTCAATCTGCTGCAAAGCTTGCTGTTGGCGTTCTAGCAGGCCCGACCAGTTTCAATTTCCTCAGTCGCCCGACATCACGTCCGTCGGCGGCTCGGGTAGAAGTGTGCCTGGCGAGGTTAGATGCAACCAGGCGCGCGGGAGATTAAACGCCTAGTTTCCCGCGAACGCAAGACTGGGCAACAGTGCGAGCCAGAGACGGACAATCGACGGTGACTAAGGTTCGATCCCTGATGATTGGATTCTACAGGCGAGTATCAAGACGACTGGCCAGAAACTATTTTTCCACGCACAGCTCGGGAAGTTGCTTTCGAAGTTCTGCCACCTTCGGTAGGTCGTTGATCGCGATGTACGGCTCATCCGGATGACGTTGAGCGTACTCCTGATGATGTGCCTCGGCTTCATAGAAGGCCTTGAGTGCAACCACCTGGGTGACAATCGGCCGCTTGAAAACTCCGGCTTTATTAAGTTGAGCGACATAGGCGTCGGCGATCTTCTTCTGCTCTTCGGTATTGTAAAAGATAGCCGAGCGATATTGTGAGCCGGTGTCTGGTCCCTGCCGATTCAGTTCGGTGGATCGTGGGCGACGGCAAAATACACCTTGAGAAGCTGACCATAAGAAATCCGCGACGGATCGTATTTGATCCGGACTGACTCGGCGTGCCCGGTATTGCCTGCGCTCACCATCTCGTAGTGAGCTGTGTCGGCCGATCCTCCCGAGTAGCCCGCTCTAACGCTGATTACTCCCTTGACGTGTTCGAACACGGCTTGTACGCCCCAGAAGCAGCCGCCGGCGATCACGGCAGTCTGCTCGCCTTTAGTGGTGGCGAGGGGTGCGTCAATGACCGGGTTCGGCAACGCACTGCCGGCGGTTGCGTTAGCCGACTTGCACCCCGGCATCGCAGTAAGAAGACTGGTTACGAGAATTGCCAACAGAACACGGGACATAATAAACACCTGGATGTCCGGATGAGCGTTTCCGGATTTTCTAAGACGATTTCTTGCCCCCATGGACTCGCCGCTGAGACAATCGCCAAACTTGGCTCTGATCATAGAAAAGGTTGATTCGACGTTTGAACGCTTGTCACAGGAGGCCATGAAGTGAGATTGATTGAACGAATACCAGTGAAACATTCGCTTCCAAACCTCAGAATGCCGCGCCTTTCCCGTTATGCTATTCGACTTGAACGGGGATAAAAGGCATCGCATGACTGTCCACGACTGTTTGCAGATTGTCGCTCGACAGGTAGGCTTGGTCGGCGCTCACTTGGCTCATGGCGAAGTTGCGGGCCGTGGACTAAACCAATGGCTTGAATTACGATCAGTTCCAAAGGGCCGCTAATTTTTGCCACGCGACGCAGGATGGCGGCCCGAACCCTGTCCCTAAAGGAGAGTCCCTCGATTAAGGGAACACGGGCGGTGCTTATCCGGCTGTCGTGAAAATGAATAATGTACTCGGCAGGCTCTTTGGTAAGCTTTCCGACAGGGGAAAAGGGAGTAGCTTCTCGTTCCACAGTTCGTCCAGCACCTGTTGAACTTCTGATTCTACAGAAACGGGATCATGCGGCATCGAGGGATTCTAAGAGTGCCTAGATTGGGAAACAATCGGGGTATTCCCGAGTGTAAGGACAATCTGCTCTGGCTTGCCCAAAAACCAATCGACTTGCCCATAAAGCCCCATGATGCCCCGCCTAAGAAGTCGGGTCTCGGGGAGAGTTCTTCGGCAAGTTTTCGAATTGCGGTTTTGACCATCTTCCAATTGCAACGAGAACCATCATGTCAGGGTTTTTCTGCTCCACTCGCTCGTCAGTTTTGGAACAGCGAATCTGAGCGATGGCCTGATGAAACTCGAGCGGTATCCCCTGCGGATAGATGTCACTGACGCGACGCACCTCAAACGATTCGTCCAGTGTTACGCGTGTGAGCGCGTCGTGAAACTTGCCACAATTCGGGCAGAGTATGTGAAGATCGTATCGAGGCATCGACCGCTAGCAATCTCAATTTGCAACGAAAGCTTAAAAAGCCAACAGCTTTTCCAAGTCTTGAAACCGCATGCGATTCCACGAATCCGCGTGATGTTGTAGGGCAAATCAGAGGCCAATCGAAAAGCCCGAAATATGAGCTTCGCCCAACACAGACGTCGTGAATTCTTCGCGAATTAGCGACATCTGATGAATTACTGAACCTTTGATGGGATCGTTTGTGAGGTCAAATCGTTTTGAACCGATACTTATTGATCTTGAGTGATCTAATTCTCGACTCCAGAGTGGAAGGGGGGATTTGGAGTTTCGCTGCTGCCCCAGACGATCCCGCCACTTGTCCTCTCGCCTCGGCCAGAGCAGCTTCAATTATCTCTTTCTCACTTTCTAGAAGTTTCGAAGGCAATGGCTGTCCGGAGGAAGCTGTTTCATAAGAGCCGGGAGTGAGCCAGCTCTCTTCCACCAATAGGTTCTCGGTCTCGGAGAGAATGATCGACCGTTCGATAACATTCTGTAATTCTCTAATGTTGCCTGGCCAGGTGTATGACTGCAAAAACTTCAGCGTCTTATCATCCACCCGACGCATTTTCTTCCCAAGTCTTTTTGCGAAGCGTTTCACGAAATAATCGATAAGCGCCGGGATATCTTCCGTTCGCTCGCGCAGAGGCGGGACTTCAATTGGGAAAACGTTAAGCCGGTAAAACAGGTCGCTGCGAAACGAGCCGCTGGCGATTGCCAGGTACAAGTTACGATTGCTGGCGGCAATCACCCGTACCTCGGATTTAATAGTTTGAACTCCACCGACACGTTCAAATTTGTGCTCCTGCAAAACGCGCAACAGCGCAACCTGGGTTTCAGGAGGAAGCTCACCGACTTCATCGAGAAAGATCGTGCCGCCGTCCGCCAACTCGAAGCGACCCATACGTCTTTGGGTTGCGCCTGTGAAGGCACCCTTTTCGTGGCCAAATAATTCAGACGCGATCAGTGACGGTGGGATTGCGGCACAGTTGACATTCACGAATGCTCGAGACGAGCGCCGGGACTGTTTGTGGATGGCGTGGGCGATGAGCTCCTTGCCCGTTCCTGTTTCACCGGTTACCAGCACTGTCGAGTCCGTGGTGGCGACCTTGGATACGCGAGTAAGTACTGCTTGCATAGCAGGAGATGCTCCAACAATCTTCTCAAACATCCAAGATCGGTCGATCTCCGCTTTCAGAGCCAAATTCTCTTTGTAGAGTTGGTCCTTTAACTTCTTGTTTTCCTCTTCAGCGCGCCTTCGATCGTCTATATCATGACCTGCCGAATACCACTTAACGATCCTTCCCGATTCGTCTCGCAACGGCACCGTGCGAACAAGGAACCAGCGATATTCTCCGTCAGCCCGCCGCATGCGAAACTCGGTAGCAAGCGGCTTTCCGGTGGCCACAGCCGAGAGCCACTCCTCCGTTACCCTTGGCTCATCTTCAGGATGAACTACGATCTTCCAGCGCCAGTCCTTCAGATCCTCCAAAGAGACTCCGTAGTATTCCAACCAACGTTGATTGACGTAATCAGCGGAACCGTCAGGAAGGGTTGTCGCGACCATTGCAGGAATTGTGTCGATCAGGGTTTTGAGGCGAGCTTCGGCTTGCTTGCTGTCCTCGATGTCGGTCCGCGTACCGTACCACCGAATGACACGGCGCTCTTCGTTGCACAACGGATTGAGACGGATCAGAAACCAGCGATACTGCCCGTCGTGTCGGCGAAATCGTCCTTCCATTTCAAACGGGACTCCTCGCGAGAGCCCACCTTGGAATTCGTCGCCGACTCTCTGCAGGTCATCCGGATGGACCAACCCAGCCCGAACGTCTGTGCGTTTAATGTCTTGCAGAGTAAGGCGGTAGTATTCCAGCAGCACGTGATTCACATAAAGAACGTCTCCATCCGATCCCAAGACGAAAATTTGCTGCGGAATGACATCTATCAGTTGACGAAGTTCCATTTCCGAGACGTCATCGCTTAATCGCCGTTTCCCGCGTGGTCGATTTTCCATGAGTTAGGATTGGTAAGTCTTCTTTTCTAATTTCAGCAAGTCATCGCCGAGACAACCCACAACCCCCGCCTGTAATAGGATGAACCAATAGTTAGATCAAAACCTAAGTTTGGGCCTTCGCAATCAATATACCGCGTGACAGCGTTTCGGCTCTAGCTTAATATCGAAGGCAGCGGAGTAAGAGCCCTTGGCATTACTACTGGGCATTTGGCAGAGGCATGCGGCCGATGGCTCTTTCGCCAATGCTGCCGAAGTAGAGCGCGCCTTTGTGCTCAACGACGTTGGCGATCTGCGTGAAGCACTGCGGCGAAGGATCCTGAAGGTTGCGCACGACCTTGCCGTTAGTGTCGAGGCCGAGGACGAATGCGTAGCGCTTGATGTTTGGCTGCAGAAAGTTCGGCAGACGCCAGACGACCTTTTTCAAAAACGGATGAGGCTGCAAAGCATCGAGGCCAGAGTCGCGCCGGTTCACCAAAGCCAGCCAGAAAGTTTCGCGACCGTTTGAAGATATGCCGTCCGGAAAACCGGGCAGGTTATCAATGAAGATGTCCGACTGGCCCTGGTTCGCGCCCTTAAGCCAATAACGCCGCACGCGATACGCGCCGGTATCGTTCACCAGCACAAACGATTGATCCGGGCTGACGGCGACGCCATTTGCAAAGTAGAGATCGCGCAACAACACCTTCGTCTGTTTCGTGCGCGGATCATAAGCCAGGAAACGGCCGTTGGGTTGATGCTCGAGCAGGTCGGCTTTTAGTTGCGTGAGCCGAAACTTGTACGACGCATCCGTGAAATAGATCGTGCCGTCAGCAGCGACGTCGAGATCGTTCGGGCAACGGAAAGGAACTCCTTCGGCTTCCGTGCTAATCACTGTGATATTTCCATCAGCGGCAATCGAAAGCAAACCCTTGACGGCGTCAGCGACGATCAGGTTTCCGCCACGATCGAAGACAAGCCCCAAGGGACGCCCTCCGGTGTTGGCAACAATCTGTGGCTGCTTGCCGTCAGGCTGGAAACGAAAGATGCGGCCGTCGTCAGTTCCGCAATAGATTCGATCCTGCGAATCGAAGGCCACGTCTTCGGGCCAGTTGCCGTCAACGTTTAGTCTTTCGATTCGTGACAGCTCAGAATTTTGCGCATATACGCCCGCCAGTTCCGGCGCCGTTGGCGGAGTCCACGCGGCAGGGTTGATGGGAATGGGCCATAAGAGTAGGTAGGCGATGACCAGAGCGACAATGGCGATTAACGATCGGAAGATTGTGCGTTTCATAATGTTGAATCTTGGCCGAAGTAGCCCTCCCTCACGGTCGGGCTTCTGACACTATCTTTCGCCGCGCGCTGTCTCAACCTGGCTCTCGAGTTCAACTACCAGCTTATTAGTACCGGGCTGATCCATCGGTTCGATCCAGCGCAGCGCTTCGTCTAAAACCCGGCGCTGATGCTCGGGCCAGTTTGGTTGACCGGCTACGCTGCCGATTTGTCCTTTATAGAATCCGGCGCGCGGCGGGCGCGCATTTTCAGTAACGTCGCGCTCGACGGCCAGCATCATCGTCGGAATACTCGCCTGCTCAATCGCGCGGGCCGCGAGGGCCACCGATTGATGGCAAAGCCGCGAGGCGGGAATCAGCAGCGCCCCCTGGACTTCGTAGCGTTGCAGCCGTTCGATCAGTTTAGGCAACGTCTCACTGACCAGGCGGCCGGCGTCGGCAATGAATCCGCAAAAGCTCCAGAAAGCAGAATTCAGTTGACCGATGATCCGGTTGGCTTCGAACTCAGACAAACGCACCAGAGGTACCTGCACGTTCACATCCTGCTGGATGAAAGCGGAGTCATAGCCGCGCGCGGAGAAACGCAAATCGCTCGGGTCGATCTCGCTGGGTATTTCGCGGAAACTGAAATCGCCGTCCGGGGCCCTGGTGTCGAATGGATCGGTGCCGTCAATGTATCCCCCGGCCGAACTGATCAATGCCAGGTTCATCATTGACAGCGACCGGTGCGCGGGCGTGAACGGCGCGCGCGAGTTTTTGACGAACGGATACGAGTCCCCGATATTATCGTCCGTTACTTTGCCGGCGCGTAGCCTCCACTGGGCGAACTGTCGCTGCCACTGCTCGCTGTTCTCTATTATTTCCACTTCAGACACTCTCCTTAGTTTTCACGGCGTATAGAGTATCAACTTCAGTTGGGTCCTTTCTGTCGCTCAATCATAAAAGCCTGACTAAGGTCGGTACACTGAACACCGTTTTTCAAAGTACGACACCACCTCAAACATGGTTAGCTCGCCGAGCGGCCCGGCGCGTCATTTCTGAAGGGTCCAGTTTTGTTCGGGCCTGGTGAAACAATCAGGACGCTCGGCGAATTTGCTTTCGTCGATCGCCACGTTCTGCTTAACCTCTTTCAGACGCACCACCGTGGCCATAGGGGTCGCCGGAGATTCGCGAGCCACGAACGGTACCTTCACCCCATCCACTTCGCGATAGTCCTCTAAATAAGTGTCGTTTTCGCGCACCAGCAAACCGGTCGCGACTTCAAAGAAGAGACGCTCGATTACTATTCCGCCAGCCATTCGATTCAAGACAAAGCAATCGCGGTCGCCAACCTTGTCTTTTCGTTCGAAACGAAGAGAGCTAAGCAGCCGGCCATATCGCAGCTCTCGATGGATGTCATCGCTGCTGGCGCTCTGATTACCCGCGGGAAAACTTAGATAGCCGCGAACTGGATCCTGCAACCACCTGACGCTGCCATTGAAAGTTTGTTGCACAACGCCGAAGCCGTCCAGATTCATAATCACACTGGTCCGATTCGGCGTCTGTTCGTAAACTTCCACGGTTCCGTTAAGTCCCATCGGCAGTTCCACGGTTCCAATAGAAACCCGACTCTTGATTTTCAAGAGCGCGGTTTCTCCACCGACGGCCTCGATATAGCGATTGATGATCTTTTCGGGCGACGGCGTATTCGGGTCCGCAGAAATGTCTTCTTTGCCGGGCGATTCAGGTTTGGCCGGGATTGGCTTTGGTGGCGGCGGAGGCGGAAGTGCCTCGACCGCCGCCTTCTTAGGATCGCCATATGAGTCTTTGGCTACCGGCGCCGTCACTGTTACATCGGCGATCAGTTCAGGCAAACGCGCCTGAGAGATTCGCTGGCGTAGCTTTGCAATGGCGGCGGTTAATTGCGGGTCGCCGCGGAGCAAGGCCCGGCGGTTGAGCCTTACAATCCAGTCAGGAACAACTCCACGGCCTTCGAGAAAGATTCCATCAGGGCTTTGATAATTCCCAAAGGCGTACTGGAAAAGCGCGCCCGTGGGTAATTTCAGAATTCCCGAAGGTAGAGTATTTCCGGCGCTGGTGTCGCCAACCACCACTGCGCGATGCGTTTCCTGCATACCGGCGGCAAAAATTTCCGCGGCTGATTGGGTCGAGCCGTCAATCAAAATCGCCAGCGGTCCGGA
>WNFR01007838.1_pt1 | contig 11273 bp, 10 predicted proteins | sample 5400221 | NCBI WGS metagenome assembly WNFR01 (sample SAMN13153357, study PRJNA577476) | soil metagenome | isolation source: 40 cm soil under Madrone tree | place: USA:California | collected 2016-06-14 | reverse complement strand
CGCGCGAGAAGAAGGCGAGCTCCTCGAGCGCCAATGCCAGCGAGCGGTCCTCGGGATGGGCCTCGACATCGGCGTAGAATTGCGTCGCCGCGAAGGCGCCGCCGACCATGTAGCTCTCGAGCTTGGTCATGTTGATGCCGTTGGTGGCGAACCCGCCCAATGCCTTATAGAGTGCGGCCGGCACGTTGCGCACATTGAACAGAAACGTCGTCACCGTCGGGGTGCCGTGCTGCGGCCGCTCGGGCTCGCGCGACATGATCAGAAAGCGCGTCGTGTTGTGCTCGGCGTCCTCAATGTTCTCCTTGAGCGAGACTAGGCCATGGATCTGCCCGGCGAGTTCGGAGGCGATCGCCGCCACACTTGGGTCGTTGCGCTCGGCGATTTCGGCGGCAGCCCCGGCGGTGTCGGCCGCGACCACGGGTGCCAGCCCGAGCGAGACGTGGCTTCTGACCGTGCGGAGCGTGCCGATCGTGGCCCCGGGAACGGCGAGCAGGTGATGGTTCACCCGCTCGAAATGCTCGCCGATGATATGGAGCTCCGCATCGGGCATCAGATGGTGGATGTCGGCGACCCGGCCGGCGACCGAATTCTCGATCGGCATCATCGCCAGCCGAGCGCGGCATTCGCGCACCGCGGCAAAGGCGTCCTCGAACTGGGCACAGGGAAGGGTGACCATCTCGGGGAAGACGCGACGGCAGGCGAGATCGGAATAGGCCCCGGGGGCGCCCTGGAATGCGATCGTTTGCTCGGGCATGGTCCTAACGTGCTGATCGGAAAAGCTGGCGCGCGCGTTCGAGATCGGCCGGGGTGTCGACCTGCACCCCGAGGCGGTCGGCCTCGATCAGGCTGACGGAGATGTGCATGCCGGCCTCGAGCGCACGCAATTGCTCGAGATGCTCGCGCTGTTCGAGCACGCCCCGCGGCAGTCCGACGAAGCGTTCGAGAGCCTCGCGCCGATAGGCGTAGAGCCCGATATGTTCGTAATGCGGCCCGGCACCCCAGGGCACAATCGCCTTGCTGAAATAGAGCGCGCGCGCCGGCCGGGCCGGATCGGCAAAGCCGGCGACGACCTTGTTGACGCTGGTGTCCGCGAGCGCTGTCGCGTCCTCGATCACCGCGGCGAGTGTCGCGATGTCGATGTCCGGGTCGCGGAGGCCGTCAAACGCCAAACGCACCGCCCCCGGATCCAACAGCGGAAGATCACCCTGGACGTTGATCACGGCATCGAAGGCGCCGTCGGGGTCGAGATTTGCGATGGCCGCATGGATCCGGTCGGATCCGGTCGGGTGTCCCGGATCGGTCATCACCGCCCGCCCGCCTGCGGCTTCGACCACATCGGCGATCTCTCTGTCGCCGCAAGCGACGAGGACCGGCCCAATTTCGGCGGCGACCGCGCGGCGCCAGACATGGACGATCATCGGCACCCCGGCGATATCGGCCAGCGGTTTGCCGGGCAGCCGCCTCGCAGCGAGCCGGGCGGGGATCAAGATGATCGGGTTTTCGGGTACGGCTCTGGTCACGGATCTTCTGTGCTGCCGATCATGCAGCGACAAGATGCCCGGTTCGCCCGCGCATCGGAAGCGTGTTAATTCATGCGCGCTGAGGGGGAAGGCTCGCCGATGTCGTCGTTCGAGTGGAACAAGATAATCGCCTCGATCCTGACGGCGATGATCATCGCGATGGCGTCCGGAATTTTGGCCGGCCAGCTCGTCCGCCCGAAGCCGCTCGAAAAGGCGGTCTATCTTCCGGCCGGCACCGAGCAAGTCGCGACTGCACCGACGCAGCAAGGCGCTGCGGCGGGACCCGAGCCGATCGGGCCGCTGCTCGCCAAGGCCGATTCGAAAAGAGGCGAGCAGCTCGTCAAGGTCTGCATCCAATGCCACACCTTCAACAAGGGCGGCGCGAACAAGATCGGCCCTAACCTCTGGGCCATCACCGAGGAAAACATGGCAGCCGTCCCGAACTACCAGTTTTCGGCCGCCATGGAGGCGCACAAAAACGAGAAATGGGACCCTGACAAGCTGAACCAGTGGCTGTGGCGGCCGCAATCTCTGATCAAGGGCACCAAGATGACCTTCGCCGGTATGCCCAAGGCCGAGGATCGCGCCGATGTCATCGCCTACCTCGACACGCTAAAATAGGCCTGTGCCGGAAATCGATCTCGACGCCTTTCTCGCTCTTGCGCTGCGCCTGGCCGATGCCGCTGGTGCCGAGATTCGCCCGCATTTCCGTCGGCCGCTGGTCGTCGACGACAAACCCGATCTAACCCCGGTGACTGCCGCCGACCGCGCGGCCGAAGCGGCGATGCGGGCGCTGATCGAGGTGCATTTTCCCGATCACGGCATCATCGGCGAAGAGTTCGGCCGGGTGCGGGAGGAGGCTGAGTTCGTCTGGGTCCTGGATCCGATCGACGGTACCAAATCCTTTATCAGCGGGGTTCCGCTATTCGGCACATTGATCGCGCTGACCCGTCGCCGGCGCCCGATCCTCGGCGTCATCGACCAGCCGATCTCGCGCGAACGCTGGGTCGGGGCAACGGGGCGTCCGGCGACGTTTAATGGCGCGCCGATCCGTTGCCGGCCGTGCTCGGGACTCGCCGCGGCAACCCTGTTCGCGACGACCCCCGACATGTTCAAGGGCGGCGACGCGGCTGACTTCGCGCGGCTCTCGGCGGCGGTCAAGCTCGTGCGCTTCGGCGCCGACTGCTATGCCTATGGGCTGCTTGCCGCCGGGTTTATCGATCTTGTTCTTGAAGCCAGCCTGAAGCCGTACGATTTCTGCGCGATGGTTCCGATCGTCGAAGGGGCAGGGGGCACTGCCACCGATTGGCGGGGTGCGGCTCTCGACCTCGCCTCCGACGGCCACATCCTCGTTGCCGGCGATCGCCGCGCTCACTTAGCGGCGCTCGCCCTGATTGACGGCTGAAAAACTCGTTTTGGAGGCAAGTGATGCGCAGGGCGCCCGTAATATTCGCCGGGCTCGTCTTCTCGCTTCTCGTCGCCACTGCATCGCAAGCTGCGGCAACGCACGGCATGTCGCTGTACGGTGACCTGAAATACGGGCCGGACTTCAAGAATTTCGATTATGTCAACCCGAACGCGCCGAGCGGCGGGACGATGCGTTACGCCGCGATCGGCACATTCGATACGCTCAATCCCTTTGTGATCAAGGGTATCCCGGCGGCCGGGATCGGCGGCACGTTCGACACCCTCACGGTTCGTTCCGAGGACGAGCCCAGCAGCGAATACGGGCTCGTCGCTGAAAAGATCGAATTGGCACCCGATAAGCTCTCGGTGCTCTACACCTTGCGTAAGGAAGCGCGGTTTCACGACGGAAGCCCGATGACGCCCGAGGACGTCATCTGGACCTTCGAGACGCTTCGCGCGAAGGGACAGCCGATGTATCGCTCCTACTACGGCGACGTGACCAGGGTGGAAAAAGAGGGGGAGCGCGGCGTCCGCTTCACATTCAAATCCGCCGACAACCGGGAATTGCCGCAAATCGTCGGGGAAATGCCGGTTCTCTCGAAGGCGTATTGGTCGGGGCGCGATTTCGGCAACACGACGCTCGACCCGCCGCTCGGCAGCGGCCCATACAAGATCGAGTCGATCGATCCCGGCCGCTCGATCACCTATCGCCGGGTCCCCGATTACTGGGCGGTCGATCTGCCGGTCAGCAGGGGCCGCCACAACGTCGACGTGATCCGTTACGACTATTATCGCGACGGCACGATCGCGCTCGAGGCGTTCAAAGCCGGCCAATACGATGTGCGGCAGGAGAACTCGTCGAAGAATTGGGCAACCGGGTACGACAGCCCGGCATTGCGCGCCGGGCTGATCAAGAAGGAGCAGATCCCCAACCAACGGCCGAGCGGCATGCAAGGGTTCGGCTACAATCTGCGCCGGCCGCTGTTTCAGGATCCGCGGGTGCGTGAAGCCCTCGCCTACGCGTTCGATTTCGAATGGTCGAACAAGAATTTGTTCTATGACGCCTACACTCGCACCCGCAGCTATTTCGACAATTCGGAATTGGCGGCAACAGGCGTGCCACAGGGCGAGGAACTAAAAATCCTCGAAGAATTTCGTGGGCAGATCCCCGAGCAAGTCTTCACGACAGAATACGACCCACCAAAATATGACGGTTCGGGCAACATTCGTGACGGGTTGCGTGCGGCGCTGAAGCTTCTGAAGGAGGCGGGTTGGACTTTTAAAGGCGAAAAGCTCGTCAACGACGAGACCGGTCAACCCTTCGAGTTCGAGATCCTCCTGGTGCAGCCGGAATTCGAACGCATTGTTCTCCCGGTCAAGAAGAACCTGGAGCGGATGGGCATCAATGCCCGTGTCCGTACCGTCGACCCGGCGCAATACGAAAAACGGATGCAGACGTTCGACTATGATATGGCGGTCGTCTCGTTCGGCGCATCGCAGTCGCCGGGGAATGAGCTGCGCGACAATTTCGGGTCGATCGCCGCAGACGAGCAGGGAAGCCAGAACGTGCTCGGCATCAAGAGCAAGGTCGTCGATGCGCTGATCGAGGAGCTGATCAAGGCGCCCGATCGGGCGAGCCTTGTCGCCCACACGCGCGCGCTCGATCGGGTACTGCAATATGGATATTATTTAATCCCGCATTATCACGTCGCGGCCTTTCGTGTGGCGTATTGGGACAAGTACCGGCGACCGGCCACCGCACCTAAATACACAGTCGGACTGGATACCTGGTGGGTAGATCCTGCCGCCGAGCAGTCGGTCGAGGCTAAAAAAGGCGAGGTCGTTAAGCAGCAGTGACCCAGCGAGCCCCCATCCTGCCGCTGACGCGGGTCCCTCCCTGCCCCGCGCACGGGGGAGGGCCGGGGTGGGTTCGGGCGTCACGCAGGAGAGGGGGCGCATGATCGCCTACGCGATCCGTCGCATCCTGCTGATCATCCCGACGTTGCTCGCGATCATGGTGGTCAACTTCGTGATCGTGCAGGCGGCTCCCGGCGGGCCGGTCGAGCAGATGATCTCGAAGCTCAAGGGCGGTGCGGTCAGCGCAACCGAGCGGGTCAGCGGCGAGGGCGGCGAATTCAAGCCTCAGGCGGGCGGCGGCGATACCCGCTATCGCGGCGCGCGCGGCCTCGATCCCGCCCTCATCAAGGAGCTCGAAAAGCAATATGGCTTCGACAAGCCGCCGCTGGAGCGCTTGCTATTGATGATGCGCAACTATTTGACTTTTGATTTCGGCAACAGCTTTTTCCGCGACCGTCGCGTCGTCGATCTTATCAAGGACAAATTGCCGGTCTCGATTTCGATCGGGTTATGGACGACCCTGATTACCTACCTCGTCTCGATACCGCTCGGCATCAGGAAAGCGGTCCGTGACGGCGACCGGTTCGATGTCTGGACGAGTGCCGTCGTGATCGTCGGCAATGCGGTGCCGGGGTTTCTGTTCGCCGTGCTGCTGATCGTGTTGTTCGCCGGTGGCAGCTATCTGTCGATCTTTCCGTTACGTGGTCTGGTCAGCGACAATTGGGCTTCGCTGTCGTGGCCGATGCGCATAGCCGATTATTTCTGGCACATCACATTGCCGATCACGGCGCTGGTCATTTCGGGGTTTGCGACCCTGACGATGCTTACCAAGAACTGCTTTCTCGAGGAGATCAACAAACAATATGTACTGACCGCCCGCGCCAAAGGACTGACCGAACGCCGTGTGCTTTATGGTCACGTCTTTCGCAACGCGATGCTGCTCGTCGTCTCCGGCATTCCCGCAGCGCTGATCCATATCCTGTTTACTGGATCATTGCTGATCGAGGTCATCTTCTCGCTCGACGGCCTTGGCCTGCTCGGCTTTGAGGCGGCGATCAACCGCGACTACCCGATCATGTTCGCGACACTCTACGTCTTTACGCTGATCGGGCTGTTGCTCAAATTGATCAGCGATTTGACCTACATGCTGATCGACCCCCGCATTGACTTCGCCGCGCGACGAACCTGACTGCTCGGCTATAGCGGCAGTTTAGTCAGCTCCGGCGCGGTCTCGTACCGCCCGTCATGCCGCCGTCGATCACGAGTTCTGTTCCGGTCATGTAGCTTGACGCATCGGAGGCGAGGAACAATACGCCATTGGCAATGTCCTGCGCCTCTCCGGCCCGGCCGAGCGGCACTCCGGCTTTGGCAACGTCGTGCGGATCGATCGGTGTATTGCGGCCGGTGGATCCCGGTAGCTTCGTCCAGATCGGCGTGTCGATCACGCCGGGATGCACGGTGTTGATACGAATATTGTCTCCGGCTGCGGCGCACTCCATCGCGACGGCTTTGGCAAAGAGCCGCACTCCGCCCTTGGTAGTGCAGTAGCCGGCCAAGCCGGCCGACCCTCGAATCCCGGCAACCGACGACATGATGACGATCGAGCCGCCGCCCGCGCGCCGCATGGCGGGAACCGCGTATTTTACCGATAGGAACACGCCGTCGAGGTTCACGGCGGTTTGGCGGCGCTAGTCGGCCAGCGACATCTCGACGGCCCTGCACATGATCCCGATTCCTGCATTGGCGACCATCACGTGCAAGTGTCCGAAGCGCCGCTCGGCGGCTTCGATGACAGCGGGCCAACTCTCCTCCAGACTCACATCTTGATGCAGGAAGGACGCTGTACCGCCGCTGCCGCCGATCCTGTCGACGACCGCTTGACCGCCGGCGTCGTCGAGGTCGGTTACCACGACTTTCGCGCCCTCGCGGGCGAGTGTTGCCGCACAGGCTGCGCCGATGCCTGATGCACCGCCGCCAGTCACGATCGCAACCTTGCCCTGCACCTGGCCCAGGAGGGTTCCCTCTAGCGAGTCACTTGTTCCGGGACACGTTGATTTCAGTCGAGCCAGCGTCGAAGAGGATCCGCTCAACCTCATCAATTCCGACGCCATACAGCTCGGCGACCTGCGTGGGCGTCATGCCATAGCCGGCCAGAGTACGCACCCGACCGAATTGAGAGGCTGGTATCTTATGGGTCTCGCGCCGTTCGATCCGCTGCCGTGGGGCCCGGACCCTCGCCGCGGGTACCTCGTCCCTTGCGGCGGCCATCGGCACCACCGGCGGGATTCTGAAAACGCGCGGCTGGCGCGGCGGATGGAGGTCGGTCGGCGAGCTCCCGTTCACCTCCGCCGCTTCTGTATGCGGCGCCGCCTGTTTTGGCCGGAACAAGTTTTCCGCTTCTTGCCGCGCTCTATCGGTCCGGTCGCGATCGTTACGCGCGTCCGCAGTCTGCCAGTCGGTTTGCAAAGGTAGCCCCAGAAGAAATCGTTAACGGTAAATATAATCGGCCACCGGGTGGCTGCAAGGCGTGCATTAACTCGGCGTCCGGCGGGTGATCAGTCGCACCGAAGATCGAGGAGCTACGACCATCGCGTCGCGCCCTGGGGTCGGTGTTATGCGACGTCCGCCGGGCGCTCATCGCGCCCCAGGCATGTGGCAGCAGCGGCGGCGGTCCGCGATGCTTGCTACTAGGGAGATCGGCCTGTTTAGCCTGTTCTGCCGGGGTCATCGGGTTGCCCTCAAGCTGCTGATGGCGCAGGGTGGAAGTCACCCTGTCCGGCGACCCTGCGAGGTCACGCTCATCGTCGAACCCGCCCATCAAGTATGGTGGGGAAGAGTGTAGCACAACGCAGATGGATACTGCCGCAAGAACCCGGATTGTTCTCTTTCGGACGAAGGCCGAATCGATTACGATCAGTGCGCGAGGAGCGGAAGCGGACGGTGACTTCGGATGATTCCTGGATATGTCGAGCACGAGCCCGATCGTGTCGCCGCCCAGTTCTTATGCGAATACCACAAAATTTGGCAAGAGCACTTTCCGGGGTTGAATAAGCGGGCCCATTGGCACGTGATCTTTTCGGCGCGAACCGGCCCCGAGGAAGGGGTGTCGTGCCGATCGATCCATCGCACTCTTTACGGGTTTTACGGCACCGACATCAGAACTTGCATAGAGAGAGTAAAGGATTGCCAACGAGATGGGTTCATCAGGATAGTGGACGCGTCGAACCGACCGTGTGCCGCATCTCCCGGATCTATGATCGCTGGGACCAGCGAGTTAAATGAGTCCTTCGATCGTCACTGCAGCGGCACGATCGCGGCGCTCCGCGCTGCATTCGGCGGTCTTGATCGCCTTCATTCGCCAATCCTAAGATACGATCGGGAGGCGGTTGCCGCGATCTTCAATTTTCTGAGCGCCTACGATCAGAAATGGCGGGAAACGAGCGAATTCGTCGTCAGACAGAAGCGGCTCACCCCGGCGCATGTCAATGACGCAATGGATCATCTGGTCACCTACCAGTATTGGGCGATCATCATGCTGCTGTGGTGGGCGAGCCCGTTCGGCAGCGATCAGGCCGGTGCCTCCGCGTTGGTCATCGATGAGATCAACAGCAGGATGTGGGACGCCCTCCGCCTCGGGCATCTCGCGATCAAGGAGCGGGTCGACAACCTGATTCGGTGGGGATTCTTCGCCGAACAAACGATCAAGAGGCATAAGGCCGTCGCACTGACGCCCGTTGCCGGCTCGGCTATCAGCAAGAGCCTGTCGGAGGCAAAGCCGCTGCTCGAGGATCTCCATGCCAGGCTGGTCTCGCAAACGGCAGAGGTAATCCCGGCGCGTTCGGCCTAGCGTGAACCGGCAAGCATCGTTCCTCAATAAAGGCGGGTCCGATAGCTTTCAGCGGTGAACCGTTCGGATTCTTCGTTGCTGATGCCGCCGATCTGGTCGGCAAGGATGCGGCCGAGAGAGGGGAAGTCCGAACGTTTGACGTGCCTGTCCGGGTTCCACAGATCGGAGCGGATCAGCGCCTTTCCGCAGTGGAAATAGACCTCCTCGGCGGAGATGAGAATACCGCTGCGTGGGATCTTGCCGTTAACTGCCAGCGGATCGAGAAGCTCGGGATCCGTAGTAATCTTCGCGCGGCCGTTGACGCGCAGGGTTTCATTAATGCCCGGCACAAAAAAGATCAGGCCGATACCCGGCCGCGCCAGGAGGTTGCCGAGCGTATCCACCCGGTTGTTGCCGAGCCGGTCGGGTATCAACAGGGTCGCGTCGTCGATCACGCGGACAAAACCCGGCGCGTCGCCCTTGGGCGAGGCGTCGCAGCGGCCTGACGGATCGGCCGAGGCGATGACCACAAACGGCGAGCGGGCGATGAAATCGCGGCAATGCTTGTCGAGCCGGCTCAACTGCTTCTTGACCGCGCGTTCGCTCGGGGGGCCATACGCCGTACGCAGCTGCTCCGCATCGTCGATCACGTCCATGGCCCGGCTCCTCGTCAAAGCGGCGCCACTATGCCCGAGGCGCGGGAAAACCTCCATTGGCATTGTCGACCGGTGCGGGTATCACTCGGGAAGTATCTCTGGAGTCGTTGTCCGATGAGTGTCGTGGTTCGCCGCGAGCAGCGGTCTGAAGGCGGCCACCTCGCGCACGTCACGATCGACAACATCAGCAGGCTGAACAGTCTCAACCGGGAGCTGATGATCGAGATCGTCAACGCAGTCGCCGCGCTCGATGACGACCCGCAATTGCGGCTCGCCATTCTGAGCGGTGCCGGAGAGCGCGCCTTTGTCGGTGGTGCCGATGTCGGTGAAATCGCAGCGCTCGATCACGTCACGGCGCGCAGCTTCATCACGCTGGTGCATCGTTGCTGCGCTGCATTCCGCCGCCTCCCGGTGCCGGTCATCGCCCGCATCGACGGCTATGCGCTCGGCGCCGGGTTGGAGCTCGCCTGTGCCTGCGATCTTCGGGTGGCCAGCGAGCGAGCGATTTTCGGCATGCCCGAGGTCAGGGTCGGCATCCCGTCGGTTGTTGAAGCGGCCTTGCTGCCAAAGCTGATCGGTCCTGGCCGCGCCCGTCGGCTGCTGTTGACCGGCGAGACGATCGGCGCCGGAGAGGCGCTCAGCTGGGGTCTCGTCGATGCCGTGGCACCACCGGGCGGTCTCGACGACGCGGTAGAGCGCCTCGCACGTTCCATCCTCGCCGCCGGTCCACAGGCGGTCCGCCTGCAGAAATCACTGATCCTCGAGTGGGAGGAGTTGCCGACGACCGCAGCGATTGAGCGCGGGATCGATTGCTTCGTCGCTGCCTTCGACACCGATGAGCCGGCGCGGATGGCGGGTGCCCTGCTCTCCGAGCTTCGTTCGCGACGGCGCTCGCACCACCCATGACGACCGCAAGGCGTCAGCGCCGGCAACCACACCTCGCCGAAGCGGCGGACGACGCGCCGCACTATTACGGTCACCGCGAGCGGCTGCGACAGCGGCTGATTGCGGCCGGGGCCGACAATCTGCCCGATTACGAGCTTGTCGAGGTGATCCTGTTCGCCAGCAATCCGCGCGCTGACGTGAAGCCGCTCGCCAAGGATCTGCTCGGCCGTTTCGGCGGCATCGCGGCACTCTTGAGCGCCGACCCCGAGGCGCTCGCCTCAGCCGGGCTCGGCCTCGCCGGGATCGCGGCGCTCAAAGCGGTGCGCGAGGCTGCACTCAGGCTGATGCGCTCGGAACTGCAAGAGCGTCCGGTGGTCGGCTCCTGGGACAAGCTCGTCGAATACTGCACGGCATATATCGCCCACGGCAAGGTCGAGGAATTCCACATCCTGTTCCTCGACCGCAAGAACGTGCTGATCAAGCACGAGCAGCAGCAGCGCGGAACGATCGACCACACGCCGGTCTACCCGCGTGAAGTGGTCAAGCGGGCGCTCGAGCTCCAGGCCTCGGCGCTGATCCTGGTGCACAACCACCCCTCGGGCGACCCCACCCCCTCCACGGCGGACATCGCCGTCACCAGAGACATTGTCAAGGCCGCCCAACCGCTCGGCGTGACCGTCCACGACCACCTGATTATCGGCCGCGGCCGGCACGTGAGCCTGCGCGATCTCGGCCTGATTTGACGAGGGTCAACCTCTCCTCCCTGGAGGGCGGAGAGGCGCTGTTGTCGGGCCCTGATCGTTGTCAAGAAACTGTCACGGGCGGAAACTATCGTCGGCACCTTCCTAAGCCGAGGGTAGATCGATGGCCAATGCAGCATCGCGCATGCTCGTTATGATCGCGGGTTTTTCCCTGATTGGGGCCCCGCTTGCCGCCCAGACGATCTATCCGATCGACCGAGCTGCGATCCTCGCCGGCGCCCGCTTCGACTTCAAGGTCGAGTTCCCGGAGATCGAGAACCAGGCCGACCTCAAGATTACGATCGACGGCGAGGATTACACTCGGCAGCTCGGCAAGGCCGGGCAATTTGTCGAGAACGAGGACGGGTTGAACGCCTCGTCC
>WNFR01009217.1_pt1 | contig 11274 bp, 10 predicted proteins | sample 5400221 | NCBI WGS metagenome assembly WNFR01 (sample SAMN13153357, study PRJNA577476) | soil metagenome | isolation source: 40 cm soil under Madrone tree | place: USA:California | collected 2016-06-14 | reverse complement strand
CAGTGTGGGCGCCAGAATGGGTTCGGCGATCCCGAGGCCCGGCACGGGTCGAGCGAGGAGGTGGCAGACCGCCGCAACAATCGCTATGCCGAGGACGCTCAGCCCGAACAACCGATGTTTCAGCATCAGGTAGAGCGACAGTGCGATCGGTATCAGCGCGCCGCCCACGTTGACGGCGAGCACGGTTGCAGCGAAGTCACGGACCACCGGAATTACGTAGGTGACGCCGAAGTAACTGATCTCAGCGGCGGCGGCGGTCTGCCGTTCGGGCAGATACGCGACCGGAATATTGATGTAGCTCCCGAGCAGCGACAGGCTGAGAATTGCCAGCAGACTCCCAAGGCCGATGCCCATGCTGATCGACGCGTAGCGCAGCACCCGCAGGGCAGACATGCCAACCACGAGAGCGAGCAGGCCAATCAGCACTAGCAGAAAGGGCAGCGTGACAGGAAAGTAATGGAGCCCTGAAGCAAGCATACCGGTCACCGTCGCGAAACCCGCAGGGCCCAGTGCAACAACGGGTGCCATGCGCTGCGCAATACATATCAGACTAACCCATCGTTCGCCGCATAGTAGCCCGCCGGGCGATAAACTCCGAATGCAATGGGCTTATACTTAGCCTCAGTATGAGTGACCTCCTGGACGCTGCGGCGCGGCGGGCGAGCCGCTATCTCGAATCTCTCCATACTCGCTCTGTCGCACCCGCCAAGGAGGCGATCGCCGCACTCAGCAAATTCGAACAGGTTTTTCCTGAACATACATCGACCCCTGAGGCGGTACTCGCCGAACTGGATGAAATCGGTTCGCCGGCCACAATGGCGTCGGCCGGCGGACGATTTTTCGGATTCGTGATTGGCGGGTCGCTTCCAGTGACGGTGGCGGCAAACTGGCTTGCAGCCGCGTGGGACCAAAACGCCGGTCTTTTCATCACCTCGCCCACCAACGCCGCGCTCGAGACCGTCGCGTTGCGCTGGCTCAAGGATCTTTTCCATCTGCCCGTGCAAAGCGCTGGCGGGTTTGTCACCTGTGCGACCGCGGCGAACTTTGCAGCGCTGGCCACCGCGCGACACGCATTGCTTGGTCGCGTTGGGTGGGATGTAGAAGCGCAAGGGTTATTTGGAGCACCGCCGCTCACGCTCGTGGTCGGCGACGAGGTACATGCGAGCGTGCAGAAGGCGCTCTCACTGGTCGGCTTCGGGCGCGAAAGAGTCGTACGCGTGCCCGTCGATGCACAAGGACGGATGCGCGTGGACGCGTTGCCATCCGTCGACGATCGGACGATAGTGTGCGTGCAGGCGGGCAACGTGAACAGAAATTTGCGGGCGTGCTCACTCGCAAGGCGCCTGGGTACATATCGATGGCGCTTTCGGTATGTGGGCGGCGGCCGCGCCGGCGCGAGCGCATTTGGTCCACGGCATCGAAGATGCCGATTCCTGGGCCATCGACGCTCACAAGTGGCTCAATGTCCCCTACGACAGCGGCCTGGTATTCACGCGCAACGCTGATGCCCTGCGCACGGCGATGTCCGTCGGCGGCGCGTACCTCGTACAGGACCAGTACCGCGTCCCTTATCAATACACGCCCGATTTTTCGCGGCGCGCACGCGGCATCGAAGTCTGGGCCGCCTTGCGCCAACTGGGCCGCTCAGGTCTCGCTGATCTGATCGAACGCACGTGCCGCTACGCCGGACGATTTGCCGAGGGCCTCCTTGGTGCAGGCTACCGCGTGCTAAACGACGTCGTGCTCAACCAGGTGTTGGTGTCGTTCGGGAGCTCAGAGCGCACGCTCGAGGTGATTGCACGTGTGCAGGACGAAGGTACCTGTTGGTGCGGCGGCACGGTCTGGCAGGGCCACACGGCAATGCGCATCAGTGTGTCGTCATGGGCAACGACCGACGCGGACGTGGAGCGCAGTCTTGCGGCGATCTTGCGTGCGGCTGCGTCTTGACGCGCCTTTGGTTTGGTTCAGGACCTTTCACATCGCTCGGCGTCTGTCACGGTGGTGGAGAGTTAACTATTGTGAAAGCGACGTCCAAAGTACAGGTCAAAAATGACCGTGTAACGGTTACGGAGTGGTGCTTCGCACCGGGTGCCGATACCGGACACCACGTCCACGCCTACGACTATGTCGTTGTGCCGGTGACTAGTGGCACATTGAGGCTCGAAGAGCCGACGGGACCCAGGGAGGTGCATCTCGAGGCCGGCGCTTCATATGCGCGCCCGGCGGGCGTTGCGCACAACGTCATCAATGCCAACCCGTATGAGTTTCGCTTCGTCGAGATCGAACTGACTGGACCTGCCGGTTGACTTGCCGTAACTGAAGCCCCGGGCGCCCGACTCGAATTGCTGCCGTTCGCGAGGAATCGACCAATCCAACCCCATCAATATCGCTAATCGGGTGGACCGTGTCCCAGTTAGCGATCGACTCGACATGTGTACAGGAGGTCAGACTGTGAGTCATCCAATTCGACGGATTAGCGCAGCGCCGCAGTGGCCAAGTTACACCGGCGTTTCACACTATATCGGTACGAGTCCAACGACACAGGTCGCTGTCTATGTGGATCCTACCCTCGGCGACCCCGCAATGCAGAACGGCAAGGATCTGGTCGCCGACGCGGATCGGGTTGTAAAAGCCAACAACGCGATATTCGGAACACCCAGCCAACCAGTTAATGTCATTGTTTTTGCTTTGGGCGGTAAGACCGACGGTACCGGCGGAGCGGACCACAATACGTGCGACTACACGAATGGTGCGGATATTGAGGTGTGTGCCTCATTCGGCAACTCCGGCAGAGTATCCGCGCTGTTTGAGGCCGAGTTGAGTGAATGTTCGATGGGCGCCAACCTCTGCGGTGTCAGCACCGGAGAAGCTCTTTCTCGCTGGTGTGCCGCCGTCGTGGGCACCAATGCGTTGGCGGACTTCGCAACCGCGCCGGCGTGGGCCCAGCGCGGAATGCCCGACTTCGTAAATAAAACCGACGGGACCGACCAAAACGAAATAAGCACTGGGTGCGGAATGGCTTTCTTGTCGTGGCTGCAGAAACTTGGCTACGCACTGAACGCAATCGCCCCGACGATGGTACAGCTTGGGACAAGCGGAACACTCGCCCAACTCTACGCCAAGCTCACGTCTGGACCCGAATCCGATGCGTGGTCGAAATTCCTTTCGGCCGCGAAGGCGCTGTCACAAATCACGAATGACGATCCCTTCGGGACATCGAGCACCGCGGGCCGTCAGCTTCTGTCCGCGAAAACGCCGGACCGCGCAAAGGCCGTTGCGAAGCCGAAGGCGCGACGCAAGGCGCTCCCTTTTCGCAAGCGATGACCCAATGCATCCGCCGACATTACCTGAAATCGCGACTCAGCCTTCAGGCGATTTCGGCGGGTAGGGAAACAAAGCCGCGGAAGCGCGCCCGCGCGCCGCGCCGCGCCGCGCTCCGCAAGCGCAGCCCGGGCAGCTTTTGCAGCGTCCGGAGCAACGCCACCTGTGCCTCCAGGCGCGCCACTCCCATGCCGACGCACGCGTGCGCACCGGCGGCAAACGCAAGATGCCGATTGGGCTTGCGGGTGATGTCGAAGTGATCCGGCCGCGCAAACTCCTGTGGATCGCGATTGGCTGCGCCGATGCACAGGGTGAGATAGGCACCCGCCTCCAGCGCCACGCCGCCGATGGTGACCGGTTCACTCACCAGCCGGTTTCCGAGTTGGTTGGGGCTCTCCAGCCGCAGGCACTCCTCGATCGCCGGAACGACCAATGCGGGATCGTCGCGCAACAGTTGCGCCGCCGCGGGCGTGCGCAGGAACAGGTACAGTCCATTGGCGATGATGTTGGTGGTCGTCTCGTGCCCCGCATTCAACAGGAACACGCAGTTCTGCAACAGCTCTTCCTCCGACAATTCCCGCTCCCGCAGCAGGCGCGTGAGCAGGTCGGTGGCGGGCCCGGGTTGCCGTCGCCGCGCGCCGATCAGTTTGCGCAGGTAGCGCGCGAACTCGCTGACCGCTTCGTTGCCCTGCTGGCGCTGCACCGCCGTGGTGGTGGATTCAAGAGCGCCCAGGATGGCCAGGGACCAGCCGCGCAGCGGACCGCGGTCCTCGCGCGGTACGCACAGGAGGTTGCCGATCACTTCAACGGGTATGCGAGCGGCGAAGTCCTCGACCAGATCGAACTGGCGCAGGTCCTGCAGGCGCCCGAGCAGCGAGTCGACCAGGCTCGTGATGCCGGCCTCGAGCCCGCGCACCACCGAGGTACTGAGCGCCTCGACGAGGGGCCGCCGCACGCGCGTGTGGTAGGGCGCATCGTTGAAAACCAGGCTCGTCGTGTGATGTGCATAGAGCGGCGAGGTCACGCCGAAGACCGGACCGAACACGGAGCGCTTGTCCGAGCTGAACCGCACCCGGTCACGGTAGACCTGGTCAAGGTCCGCGTAGCGCGTGAGGAAATAACCGCCATCGGCGCAGCGGTGCACGGGGTCCCAGGCGCGCAGCGCGGCATACGTTTCGTAGGGGCTCTCGTAGAAAGCGGCGCTCAACCGCTGCGGGTCAAACCCTTGGGCCAGTGCGCGGGCGTCTTCGGCGTCCATCGTCGGGCTAGTCACGCTGCAGAAGCGGCTCGATGAGCCCGAGCACGGCACGTGGATCCTCGACGTGCACGTTGTGCCCCGCGCCGGGGATGTCATGGGCCTGCCGCGCATGAGTGCGCAGCTCCTCGAGCGACACCATCGGATCGCGTTCGCCCCGAGCCAGCACCACCGGCGCGTTGGCGGCCGCCGCGAGCGATGCAAACGGGGCGCCGGCCACGGCGAACGTGCCCGGATCCTGCGCCAGCCGCCAGCCGTCTGGCGTTTGCAGCACCCCGCGCGCAAGTGCCTTGCGCCCGGGCGCGAGCTCCTCGCTCAGTCCCGACACGCGTCGATAGCGGTCCACGGCCTCCTCCTCGGATGCATAGCAGCGCGCCGGGCGCGCGGCGAATTCCCGCGCCGCCTTGAGATCGGCCTGAGGCCAGGCGATTTTCGGACCGATGCCGAGGAGGCCTTGAACACGCACGCCAAACCACCCGCTCGCCAGGGCGAGACCCACGTAGGTGCCGAGGGAGTGGCCCACGATCACGGGCGCAGGCTCCGGCGGGATTGTTTGCGCGAGCTGCGCAGCAAGCTGCCCCACACTATAGAACGGTTGCCAGTCCGAGCCGCCGTGGCCGCCGAGGTCGGCCGCCACCCAGCGCATCCCGCCCCGCTCCTGCAGGGCCTCCCGCACGCCGGTCCAGACGGCCGCGGTCGCGCCGAGGCCGTGCAGGAAGAGGATCACGCGATCCCCGCTGCCACCGGATTCCTGCCAGATCACAAAAGCCGCCGCTTCGCTTCGACCTGCGCCACCAGACCTCGCCGCGGGCTCATGCGGGCATTTTTAGAACTTCGCCCGCACCTCGACTCCGAGGGTGCGCGGAGCATTGACCACGAGGCGCGGGCGGCCCACCGTCTCGGCCGCCAGCGAGCGGTTGTCGCCGAGGTTGGCCTCGGTGCTCGTGAGGTTCTTGCCCAGGAAGGCAAATTCGCAATTGCGCAGCCGGTACGCGAGCCGGGCGTCCAGCAGGTGGTAGCCGGGCCGCAGGCGCGGGTTTTTCGTATCGACGCTCGCACTCACGCTGTCGCCGGTGTACGAGTAGGTCACGGTGCCCACAAAACCGCTCTCGCTCGTGAGGGGGATCGTGTAGCTCGCCGCGGCATTGGCGGTCCAGTCCGGGACCTCATAGACGCGATCCCCCACCTGCAACGCCTGCAGGAGCGGGCTCGCCTCGGAGATACGCGCGTGCTGGAAGCCGACGCCAGCGCTGAGGTCGAGGTTGGCGGTCGGCCGCCCGTGGACTTCAAGATCGAAGCCCTTGATCTTTGCCTGGCCGGAGTTGGCGCGGAACTGGAAGCCGCACGTCAGCGCGACCAGCTGCTGGATCTGGTCCCACTTGGTGAAGAAGACCGCCCCGTCCACGGTCAGCCGGTTGTCGGCCCAGGCGGTCTTGGCGCCGACCTCGTAGTTCCACAGGTGGTCGGACTTGTAGCTCTTGGTCTGGTCGGCGCTCGTATAACCGAGGGACTGCAGTTGCCCGAAGCAACCAAGGGGGTCAATGGAGGAGTTGCCGGGAATGGAGGGCACGAGTCCCCCGGGCCTGAAGCCGCGCGCAATGTCCCCGTAGAGCAGCTTGTCGGGTGTGAGCTTCCACTCGAGTGCGACCTTGGGGTTGACCCCTGTCTCGGTCGTGGACGTGTTGGGATCGGTGATGCGAGGTCCGCCGAAGGCAATGCCCTCGAGGTACCCGCCGGTCTCCGTGCGCACTCGGTACGCGCGCAGGCCGCCCGTGAGCTTCCACGTCTCGTTGAACGCGTAGGAAGCCTCCCCATAGAGCGCCGGCTCGCTGACCTTGGTCTGGTAGTCCTGGGCGAAGATCTCGTCCGGGTTCAGCGGATTCACGGGGATCCCCACCACCACGAAGCCGCCGGTCTGGCTGATACCGGGGGCGAGCGCCGGCGGGTAGTAGCCCGCGTAGGGCACGCGGCCGCGCGTATCCGAGAAGAAGAAGCCGGCTACGTACTGCCAGGGGCCCGACAGGCGCGAGGTCACGCGCAGTTCCTGCACGAAGCGGTGGATCTGCTTGAGCTCGCGGATGGTCGAGGGGATCGGCACCGCGTGGTACTGCGACGGTGGGATGCCGTCGAACGGCGCCTCGAGGTTCTGCCACAGGAAGTCGGTCTCGTCCTCGGTCTCATCGACGGTGCGGTCGAAGTACGAGGTCGAGGAAACGAAGTTGAAGGAGCTTGCATCGTAGCTGGCGCCGAGGGAGACCAGCACCCAGGAGTCCTTGCTCCTCTCCGGGAGGTTGAAGAAGCGCGCCTGCAGGTAGCCCTGTGGATGCAAGTTCAACGGCCCGACCACCGCCGGGACTGGATAGCTGCCGCCATCCGCATACAGCAGGCCGTTAGTGTCGGACTTCTGGAACATGACGCGCGGGGTGATCATGAAGCCCTCGCTCGCCTTGATGCCGAGCGAGACGGCGGCGCCGTAGCTGTTGTCCCGCCCGACGTCATCGACGGTCGTCGTCGGCAGGTTGCCGAGCGTCGTGGGATTGGCGGTGGCCCCCACGTTGACCGCGTCCGCCGGATTGGTCAGGAAGCGGCGCTTGAAGAAGCCCGCATCGTGCTGGTAGAAGGCCACCGCACGCAGGGCCATCGTGCCCTGGATCAGCGGGATGTTGACCGCGCCGTCGACGCCGTAATCGGCGTTGCTCGCTTCCTGAGTCTTGCCGCCGTTGGCACTGACTCGCCCGGAAAAGTTGTTCAGGTCCGGCTGGGTGGTGATCATGCGCACCGTACCACCCATGGAGCGCGCGCCGTACAAGGTGCCCTGGGGCCCACGCAGCACCTCGATGCGCTCGACGTCGATGACACGCGGGTCGATCGAATCGGGTACCGGGGTTTCGTCGATGTAGAAGCCGGTCGTGTTGTCACCCGACACGCCGCGGATGGAGATGGTGCGGGCCGTGGCGCTGCCGTCCCCGGTGCTGCCAAAGGCGAGGCTCGGCACCTGGCTGGCGTAGTCGATGAAGGACTTGACCGCGCGCTGCTCCAAGGTCGCCGCGTTGAGCGCCGTAATGGACATCGGCACGTCCTGCAGGCTCTCGCTGCGGCGCGTTGCCGTGACGACGATTTCCTCGACCTGGCCGCTTGCGGGCGTCGCGGTCTGCGCGACGGCCGTGGTTGCGCCGAATAGGCTCGCCACTGCGAGCACCCAACGAATCGAACCCATGTTGCCCTCCCCTGCCGACCAGGCCGTTGTTATTTCGAAGGCCAGTCTGTCTGCTGCGCTAACAATGTCACCGCCGCGTGCCCGGATCAAACCCGCTTACGCCCGTCCCCGCCGCTTGAGGGCTTCAGCCCTTAGGTGCGGCCCGCGGGTGCGGACAGCAGCTGTGCGCGGGTACCGGGTACGTCGACGAGCGGAGTCTTGCGGTAGCGGGCGACTTCCCCGGCAGTGAAGTCCCGGAAATCGCTCGACACCGGCCGCGCACTGAGGTTACGGATCATCCAGCTGAGCACCTGCGCGAGTTCCAGATCTGACAGCGGCGACTGCGCCGCACCGGGAACCTGCACGAGGAAGCGCCGGCCGGCGGCGCTGGCGGACAGCGCCGGTAGCGAGTCACGGACCGAAGGAACCCTGCCCGGGGATCCGCTGCCGTCGGCTACGTGGCACCCCATGCAGTGGAGCATGTAGTCAGCCTGCGGATCGGCTCCGGCAAGCGCGCACGCGGGCGCGACGGCCGCGAGGACGAGAAACGCACGCCGCAGTCGCGGCCTCACTTCGCAACCCCCACGATCCGGGCCGTCGAGCAATGGTAGGAAATGCCCACCTGACTGCCTGCGCACCAGTTGTAATCGTTGGAGGCAAACGGCATGTACAGCGGCTTGTCGTTCTCGTTTCGATTGCACAGGCAGCGTCCGCAACTCGCCTTACCGCAGCAGTCGTTATAGGAAACGATGTAATCGCGGCCGTCTCCCGGGTTGTGGCAGGTGCCGACCCAGGTGATCGCCGACGGCTCCGTCCCCGGCGGGCAGCTGTGGGTGGAGCCGCCGCAGCAGCTGCACAGGAAGCCGTCGATCGCGCAGTGGCGCCAGTACTCGCACGTCTTGGGGTCACCGGGGTCCCCAGGCGTACCACCGGGAGGCTCGGCCGGCGGCGCACCGCGCGCAACGGGCAGCAGCGGCAGGGTCGCGGCGCCAAAGAGCAGCGCGCCCAAGCCGCCGAGCAGGCCTCGGCGCGAGACGCGCCGCGCCATGTCCCGCGCCAGCGACTCAAGCATCGCGTCGACGCGGTTCACCGGGTCACCATGACCGTGGGGGTCTGGCCGAGACCGTCCACCGAGCGCAGGTGGCGCCCGGAAATCGCATCATAGATGTCGAGCACGTTACTCTCGATAAAACACGTGAACAGCAGCGGCTTGTCATCCTGCGACACGGCGATCGATCCGGCCTTGTGCTGCGTGCTGATCTGCTGCACGCGCTTCTTGGTTGCCAGGTCATAGACCCAAACATCCGTCCCCGGGTCCTTGTGCGTCTCCAGGCCCCCGCGGTGCATGATCGCGAACAGCCGCCCGCTCTGGCGATGCACGGCCAGATGCTGCAGGCCGCCCGTGCGCCATCCCTGCGCCTGCTCGGCAGCCGTGACGAGCGGCCATTTGGCCGTCAGCTCCACGCCCCGGGGAGTGGCGTGAATCGGGTAAACCGTGCCCTGAAAGGAGGCGAAGTACCAGGTGTCCCCGACCCGCACCGCCTTTTCGGTCAGCGGATCCTTCATGGCATCAAACAGCACCGGGCTGCGGACGCGGTTGGCGAGCTTGCCGTCCTCGCCCAGCGTGACGAGCAGCACGGCCCCGTCACCGCAGACGGAAAAGAAGGTGCGCGGCCCGCTCGGGTACACCAACGCGCAGCCGGCGGTGTCGATCTCGCCCACGAACTTGCGCGTGCGCACGTCGACGATGGACACCGACTGTGCGGGAGTGAAGTTGTAGACCACCAGGAATCGCTCGTCGTCGCTCAGCGCGGCGGCGGCGCTCATCGGCATGTTGGAAGAGCGCTTCGGCGGGATGACGATCTCACCGAGGGGCTGCAGGCGTTCGGTGTCGTACAGGGTGACGACATCGGTGCGGGTCCCCCGCGTGCCGCGCGAGAAGTAGCTCTCCGGGGAATAGATGACGTCGCCGGACTTCGGCAGGATCACCGAATTGAAGGACGATCCGGTGCTGAGCATGCCGAGCATCCGGCCGCTGTCGCCGTCGACCAGAAACGCCTGGCCATCCGGCATGCTGAAGAAGTTGATGTCGTTGACCCAGACCCAGTGCGGGCCCGCCTGCGGCGCGAGCTGCTCGGCACTCAACGGCTCAGCCGGCAGCTGCGCTCGCGCGGTGAGCGCCGCTGCCGCCGTGAGGCAAGCGCCCACGACCCGAAGCAAGCGGCCTGACGTGTTGATGGGACCCTCCCGTCGACTCTGGCTGCCCGCCGCACCAGGCGACAACCCTGACGCTTCTTACCGCGAACCTCACGGCCCGTCTTGCACAGCCGCTGGTCGCGCTTGCACCAAAGCGCGACACGCTCCCGCCTGATCAGGATTCCAGATCGCTCCACATCTGCCGGTCACGCTCCGCCGTCCAGATGCGCGGGTCGCGAAAGCGGGTGGCTTCATCATACGCGCGCGAAACATCGAACGGCAGGCAGTGATCGAAGATCACCCAGTGGCCGTATTTCGGCCGCAGTCGCTCGCTGACATCCCGGTAGATGGCTTTCAGGTCGCAACCGGCCGCCACACCCTCTTTCACTGCAGTGTAGAGTTCGGAGACGAAGTTGCGCGTCCCCGCAAGGCCGCGCGCCACGGCGTCCGCCGTCTGCAGCGCGGCTCCCCGACCGGGCACGAGTTTGGCGGGCTTCAGTGCCGCCACGGCATCGAGAGTCGCCGGCCAGTCCTCGAAGTAGCAGTCGCCCGCGTAGGGAGTGGCATCGAACTCGACCAGGTCGCCGCTGAAGAGGATCCGCTCGGCCGGGAGCCACACCACGGTGTCGCCCTTGGTATGGCCCCGGCCGAGCTGCATGATCTGCACCTCGAGCGAGCCGAGCCACAGCGTGAGCGCGCGCTCGAAGACCACGTTCGGCCAGGTAAGTCCCGGAACCGATTCCACCGCGCGGAACAGGCGCGGGAAGCGTTCGATTTCGCTCTTCATGTCCGCCTCGCCGCGCTCGGCAATCAGATCGTAGGTGTCGCGGCTCGCGATCACGTGCCGGGCGCCGTAGGCACTTGCCCCGAGCACGCGCACCGCGTGGTAATGAGAGAGAACGACATAGTCGATCGGCTTGTCGGTCACCGTGCGGATGCGCCGGATGACGTCCGCCGCCATCACGGGCGTCGCCTGCGTGTCGATCACCAGCACCGCCTCGTCGCCGATGACGACGCCGGTATTCGGATCCCCCTGGGCGGTATAGGCAAACGCGTGATCCGACAGGCGATCGAAGCTGATCACCTTCTCGGCAAGATCGGCCTGGGATGCGAACTTCTTATTCACGACCGGCCTCCGGCGCAGGGCTGACGGACGCGCGTGCCGCGGCCAGCACCTGCGCGAGGATTGTGCGATCCCCGACCTGGTTCGCCAAGAGCAGGATGAGCCTGGCGTTCACGACGCCGCTCTGGCGCTCGCTCAGGCCCTGATGCGCCGCGACCAGCCGCTCGTAGAACTCATCGCCGT
>WNFR01016683.1_pt1 | contig 11276 bp, 9 predicted proteins | sample 5400221 | NCBI WGS metagenome assembly WNFR01 (sample SAMN13153357, study PRJNA577476) | soil metagenome | isolation source: 40 cm soil under Madrone tree | place: USA:California | collected 2016-06-14 | reverse complement strand
CACATCCCATTTGGCGGGATTAAAGGAACGGGAATTGGCGATCGCGAGCAGGGTTCCACCGCTCTCGACTTCTACACTGAGTTGAAAGTCGTTTACGTTGATTACACCGGTCGCAAGCGCGAGGGGAATTTGTATTAGAGAAGGCGTTGCAAGAACAGTGGGATTGACGGGTGCCGTATGATGCGGCTGTGACGCTGATGTGCGGAACACCAGCGCGTGGGATTGAGCTCAACTGATTCGCGGCTTTGCCGCCTGATGTGCGGAAAGGCTTAGCCTTTCCGTCAGGCGTTATTCTAGTTTGAGGCTCCGCCTCATGCATACGATCTCCAGAGACACTCCCGCTCTCTATTTGACGGCTGCAGCTAAAGACCGTCTACCAGTGTTCCGCACGGATACTATCAAAGTCATCACCTGCAAAGCCCTTGATGAAGCACGGAAGTCCGGGGGCTTCGCCATCTATGCTTATGTCCTCATGCGTGATCACTTTCACGCAATCACTGACTCAATATTGAAGCCGTCAAAGGTCATTCAATACCTGAACGGTATCATCAGCAGACGAGTGATTGACCATCTCAAAGAGCACGGCCATAATGCCTCACTTCGGAAGCTTCGACGCGAATCGGGTGCGAGGAGACATACGTATTCGCTTTGGGAACATCACTCCAACGTGTTGCCTGTCTTCAGCGAGAATATGCTTATGCAGAAAGGGAACTACATTCATCAGAACCCAGTGAGAGCTGGATTGGTTCAGCGCGCGGAAGATTATCACTGGTCGAGTGCTAGAATTTGGAAACGTTGTCCGCTTGAAGATGAACCTTTGATGGTTGATATTGATTGCATCAACTGGAGAAGAGCGTAGGTTGCGGCTCAGCCGCCTGATGTGCGGAAAGGCTCTGCCTTTCCGATCTTGATTGTATTATGACTTCTCGCATTGGCGAGGCTCAGCCTTGCCAATGCGGGAAAAAGGAAATGGGGGACCTGATCGGAAAGCCGGAGGCTTTCCGCACATCAGGCGGCAAAGCCGCAAGAAATCCTATGCCTAAAAAAGAAACGTATTTCCAAGTCGGCATTTGTCCTCACTGTTCCGACCACACTCACCAAGTTTTCGTGGAAGGGATACACGAGTATTCTGAAGAAATTCCCGATGACAGCGGAAAGCGGTATGTCTATGGCGACGTTCATACTCTTTCCTTCTTTCGATGCGATGGTTGTCATGGCATAGTGGGATATAGGACGTATTACGCAGATGCCGTCGAAATCGAAGAGGCAGAGAAACTGGACAAGAAATGGGCTTTGCAACGAGACGACTGCGGCAGCGATCCTTGTTTCAAAGCTCCTGCACTCATTTATTCAACTCGAAAAACGGAACGCGCTTTGTCACATTATGCGCCGAAAATGATTCGAGAGGAGTACGATCAGGCTCTAAAGGTCAAGCGACATGATCCGAAGTCCTTTGCGATGAGAATCCGTCGCGCTCTAGAGGCAATTTGTAGTGAGCGAGGCGCACCGGGTAAAAACTTGGACGACGACCTTAAAAGACTCGAGCGAGATGGCGTGTTTCCCCCACAAGTAAAAGAAATTGCGGAAGTATTGAAACTCATCGGAAACGCAGCAGCACATATGAAACCTCGCAAACCGCGAAATATTGGAGACGACGTCGAAGTAATTGACGACTTTTTTCATCTGATAGTCACCTACGTGTACGAACATCCGGCTCGATTGGAGGAATATAATAGGCTCCTTCAGATAGAGTTACCTCAGATAGTTTCAAACGACTCGGTGAACTGAGACATCAACCAACACCCATGAAAACCCTAATCCCTAACGGCCACATCATCACTGCCGCCGACAACTACCACGCCGACATTCTGATTGAAGACGAACTCATCTCCGTCATCGGCGCGAAGCTCGACGTGGAAGCTGACGTGATTATCGATGCCAAAGGAAGGCTTGTGATTCCGGGTGGTATAGATCCACACACGCACATGGAATTGCCGTTCGGCGGCACCACGGCGGCGGATGATTTTCGCACCGGAACGATCGCGGCGGCGCACGGCGGCACGACTACGATCATCGACTTTGCCGTCCAGTACAAAGGCGAGTCGCTCTTGCAAGGCGTCGATAATTGGCACAAGAAGGCCGAAGGCAAGTGCGCGATCGATTACGGCTTTCATCTGATCACGACCGAGCTCGAGGACCGGCAGATCGAAGAAATGTACACGGTCATGGATGAAGGCGTGACCAGCTTCAAACTCTTCATGGCCTATCCCGGCGTCTTTTTGGTTGACGATGCGACCATCTTTCGTGCGATGTCGGCCGCGGGCGCGCGCGGCGGCTTGATTTGCATGCACGCCGAGAACGGCATCGTCATTAACGAAATCATCAAACACGCTTTAGCCAAAGGCCACACCGCGCCCAGGTATCACGCCTTGACGCGCCCGACGATTGCCGAAGCTGAAGGCGTGCATCGCGCGATCGCGATTGCCGAGATGGCTGAGTCACCGGTCTACATCGTCCATCTCTCCTGCGCCGACGCGTTGAATCAGGTGCGTCAGGCGCGCGATCGCGGCATTCCGGCTTTTGCCGAGACCTGCCCGCAGTATCTATTCCTTTCGATCGATGATTACGGCGAAGGCTTTGATGGCGCAAAGTACGTAATGACGCCGCCGCTGCGCGACAAAGCCAACCAGGCTGAGCTTTGGAAGGGTTTGAAGATGGATGATCTCCAAGTCATCTCAACCGACCATTGTCCCTTCTGCATGAAAGAACAGAAGGAACTGGGCCGCGATGACTTTACCAAGATCCCCAATGGCGCGCCCGGCGTCGAACACCGCGTCTCGCTGATCTATAACGGCGTGGTTGAGAATCGCATCTCGCTCAATCGCTTTGTCGAGCTTACTTCAACCGCCGCCGCCAAGATGTTCGGACTGTTTCCAAAGAAGGGCACGATAGCTGTGGGCTCGGATGGAAGGCAAGACGATTAAAGGGACAGTTGACACGGTGCTTTCACGCGGGCAGATCGTAATCGACAACGGCGAGTTCAAAGGGAAATCAGGCAACGGCCGCTTTCTAAAGCGCGGCGAGTGCGTGGCGATATAGTGTCGACCACGACGATGGCGTCACTACCGGGAACGGACCGGGGTCCCCGCGCGGGCAGCCCGCGTGGGGTGGTGGATGCGACCGGGTTAGAGGTTGGCAATCTAGACTGTCGCGTGGGTCGAGACCCGGTCGCTACTGCTCCCGGTACTGACCTCAAAACCGTCTTCGTGGTTCGTTTTCCCGCAGCCAAAAACGCGATCCACGGAATCACACGAAACTGCACGAACAGGCCCAGTCCCATCGTAATGATTCCGGACTCAAAACAAACACCGCATCAATCAAGACAAAAATGTGTAAGCTGCGGACTAGTCAACACAGGCTCTGACGAGACGTGCCGGCGCTGCGGAAGTCCACTTGCCATCGACGATTCGACAGAACTGCGGCCGGATCCGGAAGCCGCGGAAGCAGATAGTCCGAAGAAGCGCGGCTTGCTCAAGCGACTGACATGGATCGTCGGAGCTACTCTGATCTCCTTGCTGGTCTTTTACCTTTCGCTGTTGATTAGTTCGGACGGTCTTCAACCTGACCAACGCGAATCGGTGCAAAAAGCGATCGCTGTCCTTGAGCAACACGGTTTCGATCGCGAGGCTTTCATCCTGAAACACCTGACCGTCTTTCGCGGCACGGACAATTGGTGGAATCGCTACATTGGGCACCGCGACGCTTACGCCGCCACGAATTTTCCTTTTGAAGTCGTGACGTTGTATCCGGAGTTTTTCACTGTTCCGGTTGACGACAACGAGCGCGCCGCCGTACTGCTGCACGAAGCATCGCACTTGATGGGCGGTGGCGAGGAAGCGGCGCTTGGTTTTACCTGGCGCAACAAGCAGCGTTTGGGATGGACGGCAGACCGTTACAAACAGACCAGGCTTTGGTATGCGACTGAGCAGTTGACCAGAGCGCAGTTTCCCTACATCTTCAAGTGCGGGCCCGACGGACAATCCGATTGCTTTTGATGGTGGAGTCAGTACCGGGAGCGGTAAAGCCTCTGTGAACACTCAGTTTCGCAGCGCCAAAGGCGCGAAATGTAGAAGCCTGGGCCATCGGCCCAGGTACAAGTTTAACCAAGTTCCCGATCGCTGAAAGCGCGTAATGATCGAGGTAGAACCTTAATGCCCAATGATTTCGGTGCGCGAACCGCCATTTCGCGCTTTCAGCGCTCGGAAACTCATACGCGTTCTGCCCCAGGGCGTTGCCCTGGGCTATTACATTTCGCGCCCTTGGCGCTGGGACTCAAGTTTTGACACAGGCTCGTTAGCGACCGGGTATCATCCTGGCGATCTCAGCCGTCGCGTGAGTTGAGACCCGGTCGTCGCTACAGCTCCCGGTACTGACATTATCAGTCACGAAGGTAAACAATGGCGCTACCCTCATAGTGCTTTTCTTTCGCCCCTCTTCTAAGGTACTTTGCCGTGACGGTAATCGCTTGAGGTGAAATCAATGAAAAGAATATTTCTATTGGTGTTGTGCCTTGTGACGTATACTTTCTTAGCTGTCGCGCAGGGTTCCAGCGTTTCCATGCCGCCTAAGCCCCCGCAGAAAAAACAAATCGTCACCGCCGCCCAGGCAAACGGCGTGTATCGCTATTATCAAAGCGAGTTCCGCATTCTGGCTCTGGGCCGCAGTAAGTTGAAGGTGCAATTCGACGGCATTTATATGACGCTGGCGAAGAGCCCGAACATGGGCTATGCCATGGGCGAAGCGACTATCGATGGCAACGTCGCGACGTTCAAGCCTCCCGATTTTGAACGCTGCGAGATCACGCTGGTCTTCTTACCCGGAAAATTGAAAGTCACTCAGGCGGGTTCCGACGCGGATTGCGGTTTCGGTCATAACGTTAATGCGACCGGGACCTATCGTAAGATTCGCAGTGGAAAGCCAAAGTTTGAGTCACCTGAAGGTTAAGGCTTGCTTAATCTTTCTCCCTTCTCCCTTTTTGGAGGAGGGTTGGCGTGAGGGGCCTGGGCTGTCGTCACCCGTGAACCCTCACCCTGGCATCTCCCCAAAGGCAGAGGGTATGTCTACCATCGTTCATATCGACAAAAACACTTGTAGCCGCTCTCCGGTTTGTCTTACTATGGCCGCCTTGCTATTGCCTGCGAAACCATCCTGGCGGAGAGGTTAACCAAAGATGCTTGCAATCATCCTGCTTTGCTTTGCAGTACTGTCTTTTGGACAAGAAGAAGGTCAGGCACGGAGACAAGCTGCCTCCCCGCAACCAACGCCATCACCGCAAGCCACGGCTTCGCCCGCTGTTCCTGCTTCAACTCAACAGCGCGGCTCGCAAGAACGCCCGGCTACGCCCGCCGAAGAACTCCCCGTTGTGACTCATCATGAGATTCGAGCGGGCGGCAAGACACTTCGTTATACCGTCACGGTCGGCATGATGCCGCTCAAGAATCGCGAAGGCGAAACTGAAGCGCGCATCTTTTTCATGGCTTACACTCTGAATGATCCTGACAGCCGCCCTCGACGCCCGCTGACGTTTTCTTTCAATGGCGGGCCCGGTTCGGCTTCGGTCTGGCTGCACCTGGGAGCCATCGGGCCAAAGCGCGTGCCGATGAATCCAGACGGCACAATGCCGCCGCCACCCTATCAATTGGTTGACAACGAATACACCTGGCTCAATCAAACCGATCTCGTTTTCATCGATCCTGTCGGCACAGGCTACAGCCGCATCGTCAAACCCGAGGCGCAAAGGTTCTTTGGTCTGAACGGCGACATTGAATCAGTGGGCGAGTTCATCCGGATGTATTTGAGCCGTTATGAGCGTTGGACTTCGCCGCTTTTCCTCGCAGGCGAGAGCTACGGAACGACGCGGGCTTCCGCTTTATCCGGATACCTGATCGGCCGTGGCATTGCTTTCAACGGCATCGTGCTCATTTCCACGATCATGAATTTTGAGACAGCGGACTTCGCACCGGGAAATGATTTGCCTTACGTAATGTTTCTCCCGTCCTATGCGGCCACCGCCTGGTATCACAAAAAGCTCGCGCCTGATCTGCAATCGCGCAGCCTGCAGCAGCTCACATCTGAGGTCGAGCAATGGGCCGCCAATGATTACACGTTGGCTTTAGGCAAAGGCGATCGCCTAACGGGTCAGGAGCGGCAGGATATCGTCGCCAGGCTCGCGCGTTACATCGGACTCTCGACTCAATTCGTCGACAACGCAAATCTGCGGGTCTCGCTAAATCTGTTTCGCAAAGAGCTGCTGCGATCTGAACGTCGATCTATTGGCCGGCTGGACGCTCGTATCAAAGGTTTTGATTCGAGCTATGCTTCGGACAGTCCGGATTTTGACGCCAGCGAAGCAGCGATTCGTCCGCCCTACACTTCGACCTTCAACAACTATGTTCGGGCTGAGCTCGGTTACAAGTCCGATCTCGAGTACTACATTCTTGGCGGCGGCATCACTAGCCCATGGAACTGGAATACGAACAACGGTTACGTGGACACCAGCGTGGCCTTGCGGAGCGCCATGGCCCGGAATCCTTATCTGAAAATTTTCGTCGCGATGGGCTATTACGATATGGCGACACCGTATTTCGCGGTTGACTATACCCTGCATCACATCAGCCTCGATCCGGTGCTGCTAAAGAACTTTTCCACCGGTTACTATGAGGCCGGGCACATGATGTACATTGACGAGAAGTCTCTGGCGAAGTTGCGGGCCGATGTGGGAAGGTTCATTCAGGATTCCATAAACAAATAGGAGGCCCAAACATGAAGCTGCTTCTCGCGATGCTTTTCATTCTCATTGTTTGCACTTCAGCAGTTCCGCAAGGGACAAGAATCGTCACCGCCGCTGAAGCAAACGGAACTTATCGTTATCGACGCAACGAGATCAAGATCCTGGCGCTGGGTCATAATAAGCTGCGGATTCAGATGAATCTCACCTATGAATATAAGACCTCATCCGGCCCGATGGCGAATGTTGGAGAAGCCTCAGGCGAAGCCACGATCGAAAATGACACGGCTGTGTTTAACCCGCCGGATACTCAGGAATGCACGATTACCATCAAATTTCTTCGGGGAAATAAGATCAACGTCTCTGAGGATCATACAATCAATTGCGGTTTTGGCATGAATGTTAGTTCCGAAGGAACTTACATCAAGATCAAGAGCGGCAAACCCAAATTTGACTCGGATAATTGATTTGCACTCTCGGTCTCTTTGGAGCGAAAGCTTGAGCACGCATCTACATGACGAAGCAATTCAATATCCCGACGGCCGCGTCGAGCTGAAGCCCGAAGCGTTCGAGGAAATAAGTGCGAGCCCATTGTTCAATCGCGACCTTGCACCGGTCAGAGTCGCTGATCGCAACTGGACGACTTACAACTATGCCGCGCTCTGGATCAGCATGGCGCACTGCATTCCAACATACATGCTCTCGTCAGGATTGATCAGCGCGGGCATGAACTGGTGGCAGGCGCTAATTACGATTTTGTTGGGCAACACGATCGTGCTGATTCCGATCCTGTTGAATTCTCATCCGGGCACGAAGTACGGAATTCCCTTCCCGGTTTTCGCGCGCGCTGCTTACGGAACTTATGGATCTAATCTGCCGGCGTTGATGCGTGCGATTGTAGCGTGCGGCTGGTTCGGGATTCAGGCATGGATCGGCGGCGAAGCGCTCAACACGCTCTTCGCCGCGATTATTCCCAAGTGGATCACGCTGCTGGGTGGACCTTATTTGGATCACATGGGCACCGAGTGGCTTTCTTTCCTGCTCTTCTGGGGTCTCAACATCTACATCATCTATCGCGGCATGGATCTTTTGAGAAAGGTCGAGAACTGGGCCGCCCCGTTTGTTTTGATCATGACTGCGCTCTTGCTGGGATGGGCGATCTGGAAAGCCCATGGCCTCGGTTATCTGCTGACTCAGCAAAGTAATTTCCACAGCCTCGGTGAATTCTGGCCAGTCTTTATTCTGTCCTTAACCGGAATGATTGGATTCTGGGCGACGCTCTCACTCAACATGCCTGACTTCACGCGGTTCGGTCACAGCCAACGCGAACAAGCGCTCGGCCAAATCGTAGCCTTGCCGACGACGATGACCGTGTTCGCGGCCATGGGCGTCATGATCACGTCCGCGGCCGTCATCATCTACCCGCAAATGAAGGCCGCCGACTTGTGGGATCCAATGAAGCTCGTCGGCCAGTTTCATCGTGTTGAGATTGTCGCGGTGTCGATGTTCACCGTCGTGGTCGCTACGCTCGCGGTCAATATCGCGGCGAATGTGGTTTCGCCGGCCAATGATTTTGCGAACGCTTTTCCCCGGCTGATTTCATTTCGAACCGGCGGATTGATCACCGGCATCATTGGGATCCTAATGCAGCCGTGGCGGCTGCTGGCCGATCCAACCGGGTACATTTTTGATTGGCTGGTCGGCTACTCGGGCGGGCTGGGCTCGATCGCGGGCGTACTCATCATCGACTACTGGCTAGTAAGACGGAAGGACCTGGGGCTGGGTGATCTGTACCGCCGGCGAGGGGCCTACACTTATCTGGGCGGGTGGAACATCCGGGCGGTGATAGCCACGTTGCTGGGTTGCGCTCTTGCTTGGAGCGGCCCGATACTGAACAAGCTCGGAATGCCGATTTGGTTCTTCGACAAGCTTTACAGTTATGCGTGGTTCGTGGGGTTTGGCGTCGCGGGAATAACGTACCTGGTCTTGATGCTGCTGATACCGCCGAGTCCGGCGCGTGATTCCGCGCAGACCGGCTAAGGGACTGAACTTGGGTAGGGACCTAATTGAGAGTTTTCTGTTCTTCGTGTTCTCCGTGTCTCCGTGGTGAATTCCTGCCAACAATTAGACTCACCACGGAGACACGGAGAACACGGAGGAAAAAATCCGAACTAGGACACTAAGGAACTTTGAAAACTGAAACTCGGGAGCGAATATGGCAAGAACAGTTAAATGCGGTTTGATTCAAGCAAAGAACGCGGGACCGACCGACGGGTCGATTGAAGAGATCAAGCGACTCAATATCGAAAAGCATGTCGCGATGATTAACGATGCGGCCAAGCAGGGCGTGCAGATTCTCTGCATGCAGGAAGTTTTTACCACGCCATACTTTTGCGCCGAGCAGCAGGTGCGCTGGTACGAAGCAGTCGAGAAAATTCCCGATGGCCCAACTACAAAGTTGATGCAGGAATTGGCCAGGCAGCACAACATGGTGATCATTGTCCCGATTTACGAAGAAGAGATCACCGGCATCTATTACAACACCGCCGCCGTCATCGATGCTGATGGTAAGTACCTCGGTAAGTACCGTAAGAACCACATCCCGCACGTCAATCCGGGTTTTTGGGAAAAATTTTATTTTCGTCCGGGCAATTTGGGCTATCCCGCCTTCGATACCGCCTACGCGCGCATCGGCGTTTACATCTGCTATGACCGCCACTTCCCTGAAGGCGCCCGCGCGTTGGGTTTGAACGGCGCCGAGATCGTCTTTAATCCTTCGGCCACTGTAGCCGGCCTCTCAGAGTATCTTTGGAAGTTGGAACAACCGGCCCATGCCGTCGCCAACGGATACTTTGTCGGCGCGATTAACCGCGTCGGCCACGAAATGCCCTGGGACATCGGCGAGTTCTATGGCCAGAGTTACTTTTGCGATCCGCGCGGCCAGATAATTGCCCAAGCGCCGCGCGACGAGGACGCCATCGTAGTCGCCGATCTAGATCTGGATTTGATTCGCGAAGTCCGTAACACCTGGCAATTCTTCCGCGACCGCCGGCCCGACAGCTACGGCCAACTCGTGGCCGACTAATGACCGGGAAGTAGCTCGAACGCATGGTCCTGAGGTCAGTACCGGGAGCGGTAAGCGACCGGGTCAGTGGGGCATTGGCCCGACCTTCAGGGAGGGCTCCAGCATGATAGTAACTGAACGACAGCGAATTTCTTCCGGCCGCAAGCCGTTCAATGTTTGAAGAATATTGAGGGTGCTCTGCAGCGTCTGGACGCGGGACTCGAACACATCGTGCGCACGCGGATGTTCGTAACGGACATCTCGCGTTGGGAAGAATATGGTCGCGCTCATGGTGAGTTTCTGCGCGACGTCATGCCGGCCACGACGATGGTGGAAGTAAGCGCCCTAATTGACCGACGGATGCTGATCGAGATCGAAGCAGACGCTGAACTGTAGAAACTCTTTGAAGCTGAATAAGGAAACAGGAAAGAAGTTGAAAGCAAGTAACGCAAGAATGGCAATGGCAACCGTGCTCGGATGCAGTGTTCTTTGTTTGGCGCTCCCGGTACTGGGCCAACAGACAATAGCGAATGTTTATCGTGGCTCGGTGGGCGGAAGCCACTTTCAGATGCGTCTCAATATTCAGGGAAACAATGTATCCGGAGCATACTCGTACGACAGTATCGGCGAGGATCTCAAACTAACCGGCCATCTGGATAGTCAAGGCAGGCTTGAGCTGACGGAATCCGGCGCAAAGGGAAAGCCCACCGGCAAGTTTGTCTGCAAGCGATTCGACCACGCGGCGGAACTGGAATGCACATGGTCCAAACCGGATGGCACACGCGAAGCCTACGTAACTCTCGAGGAGCAGCACGTCGCGTTCACTAATGGATGGCAAGTCGTACCGAAGACCATTGCTAATCGAAAGTCCGGCGTCAGAGTTTCCTATCCACAGATTTCAAATCGAACCAGCGCGTTAGGGCCGGGCGCCGCGAGCTTTAATCGGCGGGTCCTGGCCCTGACACAAAAAGCCATCAAAGAGTTCGAGCCGGGATCAGAACCGGGACGAAACAGCTTCGAAATCAACTACAACGTTCTGCTTGCCACCGACGATCTGATTAGCGTCGAGATGTCGGAATACTCCGATTCCGGAGGCGCCCATCCCAACACCGGTTTTTGGTCACTAACGTACGATCTGTCAGGCGACAAAGAACTCGAGCTTGATGATCTTTTTAAGCCGGGCAGTGATTATAAGATCGCGATCGCGAAGTTTGTGGTTGCCGATATTGATCGACGTGCGATTGCCTTTGAGCAGGAGGACGCCCGGACGGAAGGGCGAAGGCCTGGTCCGCATGAACCAATGGTGTCAATGGATCAATTGTCCGAAATAATGAATTGGGGGCTCACTCCAAAAGGCCTGGTCGTCTATTTCGATTTCCCCCACGCAATCGCTGTGTTCGACCGGACCGTGGTTCCTTACAACGT
>WNFR01007241.1_pt1 | contig 11276 bp, 9 predicted proteins | sample 5400221 | NCBI WGS metagenome assembly WNFR01 (sample SAMN13153357, study PRJNA577476) | soil metagenome | isolation source: 40 cm soil under Madrone tree | place: USA:California | collected 2016-06-14 | reverse complement strand
GGCTTTGCCCGAAAAGTCGCATTTCTGAGTCCGCGATTAGCGGACGATTGAAAATAGCCCAGCGATTCATCGCTGGGATTGCCGGAGTCCGAGACGAAGTCCGTGAAGCGGACGGCTGAGGATCGGTACAGAATCGCGAGCGGTAGCGAGCGGGATAAGGACTCAACTTACGCGAAATGCTCTTGAAGATAATCAACTTTTGAGGTGGAGTCCTTTATCCCGCTCGCTACCGCTCGCGGTGCTGTATCCTTCAGCCGTCCGCTTCACGGACTAAACATTCTTGAGACTCTTTTCCCCAGCAGTGAACTGCTGGGCTACTATCATTCGTCCGTCTGCGGACTCATAACTACTTTTCGGGCAAAGCCAGTTCAAACTTTAGTTTGCGTTTAATGGGTAGCAAAATCCGCAGTCTGAACTCTGAACTTCCGGTAGTGCCCTAATTTCCGTCGGGTGTCATGGAGTCTGTACCGAGAGCGGTAGCGACCGGGTCTAATTTATTAGCAAAATCAGGATCGCGAATTATTGTTACCCGGCCGCTACCGCTCTCGGTACTGACCTCATCACCAAATTAGGGCACTACCGAACTTCCGGCTCACTGCATCAGTACCAATTTCTCGTGTAGAGTTGTGTGTGATGAATCTGTTTTCGTGGGGATTGCTCTTCGCTCTGGCCCTGACCGTGGGTGTGCTGGCCATGATATTTTTTTGGCTCGCTGAGCGGTATAGCACAACGGTTGGTTACGTTTCCCTGGCTCTCGGACCACCGGCGGCATTTTTCCTGCTGCTGAAATTCCAGCAGTACCTCGGTCACTTGCCCGAAACGCTGTTTCCAGAAACATTCTGGCTCAGTTTGATAACCTTCATTTTTGGCTTTGCTCTAGTGATCCGTGCCATTAGAAGAAAGCAGAACTGGGGCGTCCTGTTATTGGCCGCCATTGTATCTCTCGCGCCGTTTGCTCTGGTCGCTTTTATGCTGTATCAGATGAGTCGGGACGGGTTCCTCAAGTCTCTGTAGCCCATTCACCAATTGAATAAATGACAGAACCGCAGAAATTCTCAATCGAAGAACGCGTCTTGTGGGGAGACGTTGACGCCGCGCGGATTATTTTCTACGGCTCGTACATTCGCTTTTTTGAGATTGCCGAGACGGAGCTGTTTCGCGTCGCGGGCTTGTCCTATGGAAAGGTTTTCGACGAACTGGACATCTGGCTGCCGCGAGTGCACCTGGAATGCGACTTTCGCCGCGTCGCTCAGCTGGACGATCTTTTGGAAGTCAGCGTTTACGTTGGCAGTATCGGAAAGACATCCTTGCGGCTGAACTTCGAAGTGCGCCGCAAAGGATCAGACGGCGCGGTCGAAGAGGGTTTGATCGCCACCGCGCATTTCGTACTTGTGTCGGTGCGGCGTGACACTCTCGATCCAATTCCGGTACCGGATGAACTGCGCCGCGCGTTCGCGGATTACACGAGTTCGTGAGCAATGAGGTCAGTACCGGGAGCGGTAGCGACCGGGTCTCGTCGTCCGACGGTCAGTGGCTGCGGTTGCGAGACCCGGTCGCTACCGCTCCCGGTACTGACTGCACACCTCGCTGGCACTCGCGGTCCACACAGTTCACTGACTCCTTTCCTCCCGCGACAACCCCTCAATTAAGTGATCGAGGCCCAGCCAAAAACTCCAGCTATGATGGTAGAACGCCAGCGGAAACGTGAGGCCGACAACAAAGAGCGCCGTTAGCATCTTTTGTTCATTCAGGTTGGTGAGTAGCAGGGAAAGCAAATAAACAAGCAAAATCAGGACTTCAGTGGCACCCACATTGGCCATGATCGCGCCGACAAAAAATCCTTCCTCGCGTTTGAAGACTACCCCACACGCGGTGCAGTGGACTTTGACATTGAAGGGTCGGCCAAAAATTGGGGCGCGGCCACAGGCGGGACAACGCAGCTTGAGACACCGCCCGAGCGTGAGGACAATTCTGCGCGGACCTCGTTTCATGATGCGAACTGCGTGGTCTTTGTCAGAAGCACCTGCGGTAGCGGGTGGTTGTGCTCTCATTAACTGATTCCTGTCAGGCTACTTAAACCGCCCACTACCGTGGGCGGTTCTGACTATTCACCCAGAGCGGAATACTTAAACAAACGAAAGCGGTAGCGCGATTGATCGCGTATGTTTTTCGCGACGACTGCGTGCAAATCTTCTTTCCAGGTGGTGTATTGATCTATGAAGCGATCGGCCGCGGCTTTGTCTCCCGCATACTGAACCTCGAGTACTCTTGCCAACAGCTTGCCGACGACACTGTGATACTTCTCGTAGTGAATCCGCAACTTCCCGTCCTCGAAAGTCAGCAGCCCGTTTTCCAGAAAGAAATTCCACTGCATCAACTGCATCGTGTTGTAAGGCTGGTCGCGTCGCGGCTTGTTGTTCTGAAGGACTCGGAGAATGCCGCCGGCGTAAACTGATTTGAACACCTCGGCATTATAGTAACCCTGCTTATGCAGCGCTTCGGCAACAAACAGTGACACGAGATCGGCTTTCATCTCTTCCAGAGCGCTGGCATCGTCCTGCAAAGCCTGATCGAGATCGCGGCCGTCCTTTGTGCGGTCGACGCCGAGATAGTGGCCGACTTCATGCCACAGTGTGCGATAAAAGTTTCCGTCTGAGGTCAAAGCCTTCGCCTGATCTTCACCTACCGCCGCCGCAAAGCCGCGCGACGTGCCCTCGAAGATATTCGGTTCGCGCATGATGTTTGCGCGCAGCAGGATCGTGCGGCCATAGCGGCGAGCAAGATAGCTTTCGTTGGGCAGGATCGTGGCGGTGTTGGCGCCGCGCGCCTGGCCAAAGTCGGCGATTACGTCATAGACGCCGACGGGAATGTCCTCGCGCACAAGCTTGTGATGATCATACGGGAGAGAATCTTCCAGGGCCTGCAGGCCTTTCATCGCCTGGCGCAGTGCGGTCGTCTCCTGCTGTCGGGTTGACAGGAGACTGAAAGCGAAGAAAGTCTTGACGCCAAAGAGTTCGTCGTCATAGTTTTCGTATGAACCGATTTGGGCGTTGAGGTTTTTAAAGTGACCCGTGACCCAGGCTGCATCCCCCGACTCGTAATCGTCAGACAACAGATCGCGCGCGCGATTGCGCAGATATTTCGCGAACTCTTCGTCGTCTTTTTGCAAGGCGTCGGCAGCTTCGTTTAATAATCCGTGCGCTTTCATCAATTCATGCGCATAGGCAACCGAGTAAGGCACCGCATAGAATCCCTGGCGCGCCAACATCATCCCGGGACGAGCTTTGCCGCCCTGAATCACTTCCAGTTCGGCTCTGAGCCCCGGATGCAGAGTGTCCAGCACGGGATACTTGCGCAGCTTCGCCAGATCGCTGTCGGCATTCAAAGAGTTCGCGGTTCTGACAACTGTCCGCAGACCCATGATCTCTTCGCGCTTCTCTGGATGCGCGCTCAGATAGGTTTCGATCTCTTCCTTCGTCACGCCCGATGGATACACATTTTTGTCCGGCACCACTGGATCGGCTGGCAGGAATGGTTCGCGTTTGTTTTCCAGCGTCGTAGCGATCGGTCCCTGAAACAAACGATAAAGCGTTAGAAGGTTTTGGGTGGCCGCAGATCCGCTGCGTCTGTCTAATTGGATCAGATCGCGATCAGACGAAAGTGCTTGCTTGTGTCTTTGATCTTCATAGATGCTCTGGAAAATCTTTCCCACTTCCAGCAGTTCGGCGATGGCTTTGCGTTCATCCGCGCTTAGTTGAGAAAGATCAGGGGCCAGCCTGATCGTCTGAGTCTTGTCGATGATCGGCTGGCTTTTTTCGAGGGGCCAATAGCCGGCGGGCAATGTCTGGTTCGTTTTCATGCGAGATCCGGTTTGCGCAAGACTCGAAACAAAAGAGATAAGTACGACAGCAACAACGAAGAATCTGATCATGACGTAACCTCACGGGGGGAGTTGAATTTGTTTTCACGCATCATATCCAGGAGTGCGTGTATACAGCAATTCACCAAGGCGTATGGCGTGCGCTGACATGTCGGCCGCTTTGGTAAGCGGCGACTGGCCGCCGCTCGTCCGGGCTATCGCACTTCTATTGGCCGCGACCGGTCGCGGCCATTGACAGAGGTAATGAGGCGTCACTTTCTACCCACTACTTCCGTCCGATGTTTATTGCAGCCAATAGTCATTTAAATCTCGCGCCGCAGGAATCCGTCGCTTGTTTTTCGTCTGAAGACTTTCAGAGTTGATTCGGCATCGCGATTGCCTAATTGTGGCCGCGATGTCTCAGATCACTCCTCGGGTCCAGCGAGAGTCTGTGCCTGAACAATTTGCTTCTGCGCAACTTCCGCGATGTCTCAGCCATGAATGTTCTGACGACCAGATTATCACCGCAAAGACGCGGAGAACCCCGAGGGGGCGCAGAGAATTACTTGCGGCCGTCGTATTTGGAATCAAACGCCGCTTCAAGCGCGAACGGCGACGACGCAAAGTCGGCCGCGCTTATGATATGGCTTTGGAGATCGCGCGCATGATTCCCGCGGGGTCAGACGTTCTGGAAGTTGGCTGCGGCAATGGTTTCATCACGCATCATCTCAGCGCGTTGCTCGGCACAAGTGCAGCGGGTGTCGACCTGAACAGTAGCGCTGAAGCGCCGATCGATTATCGCCGCTATGACGGCGCGCGTCTCCCGGCGCCGGATAAATCCTTCGATGCGGTCTTGCTGTGTTACGTCCTGCATCATGCACAAGACGTTTCAGTCGTGCTGAAAGAAGTCCGCCGCGTTCTGCGCGCCGGCGGTCTCGCGGTGATCTATGAAGACATTCCTGAAACGTGGTGGGACAAGGGCGTCTGCTGGATTCACAATCAACAATGGCGCGGCCGCACCGGTCCATGTACGTTCCGACAGGTATCTGAGTGGCGCACACTCTTCAATTCATTTGGCTTTGAGTTAGCTGGCGAGCGGATGCTGTCACGTTGGCGTAATCTCACCCATCCGGTGAGGCGGAGCTCTTATGTATTGAAACAAAGCCCGATTCAGCGGGCTTGCCCGAAGGGTTATTAGACTATTGCTGATCAGCCCCTGTCGATATAAGCTTGCTTTTTGCACGCGCCATTTCAACCCGATGCATTAGCTCGATGAAGCGAGGATCGTCGTGCAGCGGTTGCCAGACTGGGTTTGACCGAAACCATGGAAGGTTTTCGTTGCCTAAACTGATTGCTTTTTCCAGCCACTTGAAAGCTTCGTCACGTTCACCCTCCATCAAGTAAGCCGAACCAAGCCAATAGGGGATGTCGTGATCGAAAAGCGCGATCTCTTTCACACGCTCAGTTAACTGAGCGCGCGCCGCTTCATGTTTTCCCAGGGCGCTCAAACACATGGCGAAGAGCGGGCGGATTCCATCGATTTCCGGGTGATTAACCAATACCTCGCCCAACAATTCGGAACCCGCGGTTGGATCTCCGCGAAAATACATTACTTTGGCCTGAAAGGCTCTCAGTATTGGATGATTCGGCTCGATTGCTATCCCGTGCTCTAAACTAGCCATCGCCTCGTCGTAGCGGCCCTGATACATGAATATCCGTGCTCGGCTCCAACAGGCCACTGGGCGCTCAGCAGGGTTCAGGCACAGTGTGCGATCAATGCTTGCCAACGATTTTTCGTACTCTCCATCAAGCCTATACACGACTCCGCTGACAAAATGAACGCTGACATTGTTAGGGGCTTCGGTGCGCAACTTTGCCATCAGCAATCGCGCCATCTGCTTTTCGCCCTGGAAGAGGTGGACAAACGCCTTGTAGACGCGCGCTTCGACGATTACAGGATCAAGTGCCAAACCCTTATCCAAGGCCGCTTGAGCTTGCGAGAGATCATCAGGCTTACCGGATCCCTTCATAATGCGCTGTGCATGGCAGCCTCCTAAAGCACAATGAGCGAGAGCAAAGTTTGGATCGAGTGCGACGGCCTGCTGAAAATGCTTTATCGCTGCCTCGATGTCTTCGTTGGCAACGGTGTGGTAGACATACCGTCCTACTCGGTCACGGCCGCGGAGATACTCTTCGTACGCGGCAGCGTTGGCAGTAGCATGTCCCGCCAGGTCAATCTGCTCATGGGAGCTAAGCTTCAAGTGCAGACCGTCAACTATGCGTTGGGCGATTATGTCCTGCACAGTAATGATATCGCTCGCGTCGGAGTCGATCCGGTCTCCCCAAATCACATCGCCGCTTTGTACATCGAGCAATTGGGCTGTAACGCGGACCCGCGAAGCCACCTGCAGGAAACTCGCGGTAAGGATCGACTTAACTTTCAATTCGCGGCCGGCCTCGCGTGGATCTCCTGCCTGTCCTAAGTATTTGGTGATGGCTGAGGACGGCCGCACTACGAGAGAGCGCAGTCGAACCAGTTCAGTAATTACGGCGTCGGCGAGCGAGAATTCATAGAAGCTCACGGTGGCATCGTTCGTTAAGTTTCTAAACGGCAAGATCGCAACGCTACTGATTTCTCTTTGGATGACGGGTTGGCTTTGCCCTCCACTTTCAATCTCGCGCCGCAAGTTCTTAAGGTCGAGCACTAAATCCTTAGCCGTCTGATAGCGCTCCGTCTTGTTCTTGCGGAGAGTTTTCTTTAGAATCCGAAGAAGTTCGCTAGGCACACTCGGCGAGAAACGCTCAAGCGGCAACGGTTCAGTTCTTAGAATCGAAGCAATTACATCACTCGTTGTTGATCCATCAAATGGGGTGTTGCCTGCAAGCATTTCATAAATCACGACACCAAGAGCCCAGATGTCAGTGCGCTCGTCTACCTCGAGACCTCGCACCTGCTCAGGTGACATATAGCTAACAGTGCCCATCACGGCGCCCGGATTTGTCTTGATCATACCCACCGTTTCTGCCTCAGGCTCAGAAACGATCCGTTGAGACTCGCTCAACTTGGCCAAGCCAAAGTCCAGCACTTTTACATAGCCATCATGCCGAACCATGATGTTTTCCGGTTTTATGTCACGATGCACGATTCCCGCTTGATGCGCTGCCGCCAAAGCGGATCCCACCTGCACCACAGCATCGAGCACGTCTGTCAGTTCCAGTTGGGTACTGGTCATGTGTTCGCGAAGGGTCACGCCATCTATGAACTCGGCCGCAATAAAGGGTGACTCGTTCGCCTGTCCGATCTCATAAATAGTGAGAATGTTCGGGTGGTTGAGCGCCGATGCGGCATAAGCCTCTTGCTCGAAACGGAGCAGTCGGTCTTTGCTTAGACCAAGGTCAGACGGAAGAAGCTTGAGCGCAACATTACGTCGCAGACGATTATCTTTGGCAAGATAGACTTCCCCCATACCACCCACCCCAAGCAGTGAGCAAATCTCATAATGACCAAATTGTGTACCGGCAGCGACAGGCATAGTGGAATAAACGAGGAAGCGCGTGAATCGTAAACCGAAACTTGCAAATGGTAAATGGTGAGTCGTGAACTAGCGTCCAGGCCAGGAGGCACGGACTGCAGATCAAGTAATCTCACGCATGGGGTTTGCCGGCGGTTCTTCCGGTTGCGGCTTCGGGTGACTTCTCTGGCAGCAGTTGGAGAAGATCGTCGGCATACCAGGCCGTGCAAGTCGAGAGATGGTCGCGCAGTACCGCACTAGAGTTGTACCCGTCGACAATATAAGCCTTCCATCTCGGATATTTCCATTGGTTGCTCGGCAAGCTGCAGGGCTACCAGTTCCATGAAACCGGCAATCATCTCCACCGTGCTCAGCACTCTGTATTTCTCAAGTTTATTTTCACATGTTCAGATCCTTGTCGTCGGCAAGATATGGCCGCAGTGAGAGATTCTCTGCAAAGAAGCGCATGATCTGGAGGCTCTGATTATAGAGCCGCTCGTTCACATCACCGCGACTCTGAATCATCATCACCTCGATCTGACGCTTTGTGGCCTTGAGGGCAAAGACGCCGCCGATAACTGCTCCGAGAATGACGCCCAGTACGCCGGCCAATGCCGCGATGATTGTTGGATCCATCAGCTTGTTATTCCGGTCCGCTCGGCAACACCGCCGGCAAATCATTGTAGTCAGCTTTTGGTTTCGTGCGGCAGACGAAGCTTACTTCTTTCGGCTTGCCCGGCGCTGTGACGCTGACGCCCTGGCTGCTGATCTTTGGTTTCTCTTCGCCGTTGTAATCGTCGAATACGGAATACTCGTAACCGTCGATGGTGAAATTGATCGAGGTCATATCGAACTGGGCCCGAAAGTAATGCGTGTATTGAAACTTCGCCTGCGTTCCCAGGCGGTCCTTCGGATACTCAAGCTCGATTTTTCCGGGAACGCCAAACCGGTACTGCAAGTAGCCGTGGTTGTTCGTGAGATTTTTCGACGCGCACAGCGAAACTATTTTTGCCGGACGCTTGACCGGACAGCTAAAGATGACGCGTTCTTCCTTAGCACAGAGAGTGTTCGGTTGGGGCTCGGCTGTTGAAATAGGGACAGATGATGAATGCCTGGTACTCGCTCCAAAACAAGAAACAATAGCAGCCAGGATGATCATCAATGTCGGGATTCGCATGGGAGGGATGGTATGCCAAGGATCCTGATTCGTAAAGAGGAGTTAACGAACCGCGAGCCGTTGCGAGCGGGACAAGGACTCAACCAGCGGTTAGGTAACGCGTCGCTCGGGCAGTGGTAATTAGCTTCAGCTGACGCCGATGATGCCGCTATCCAGGAGTTTCTTAATCATGCGCAGGCTGTCCGCCTCACGAAAAGGACAGACGGAAAGGATCGACTCGATGTCCGACTCGCCATTGATGCGCGAAAGCACAAACCCTTCCTGCGGCCCGAGCCTTTCGTGTTCAAGCTGCTCTGGCGAAACCAGAATCCGAGGCAGAGCACGCTGGGACAGTCCGCCCTGATAAATCTGGGCGATCAATTTTTGCTCGGCCTCTTCGCGTAAGCGTTGGGCGTCCGCGTTCTTCGCTTCCTGCTCGAGCGCGCTGTGAATGATCGCCAGCGCATTCTCAGCATTGTTCTCTTTGATCTCAGCCCGGGCCAGCTTGAGCAACTCGGGAACCGTCTGGGGCAAGTTGAGCGCGGACAAATCGGCCGGCACTTCGACTGGCTCGGGCGCTTCGCCGGCCACCTTGATAATGCCTTCGCTGACCAGATCGAAGAGCAGGGCGCAAGCGTGAAACAGCGAGGTGTGCAGGTTGTAGCAAATCTCTGCTGCGGTCAGGTGCTTTTCGACGTGATAGAGGACCTGACGAGTCTCCTGATTGGCGTTCAGCGATTGCGTCCAACCGGGAGTCAATTCAAAGAAGGTTCGCTCGGAAGGTATGACGGTGCGATAACGCGCCCATTCATCTATGCGATAAATGCCGTCCATGATTACTGAGGTAACCTGGACCTGGATGCGTATCAGATCGTTAGGCAGAACTTCGCCGTCAAAAAACTCGAAATGGGCTTCTTCCCAGATAAAAAGATCGTAAATGATTTCCAGCGTGCGCGTGCGCAGGACTTCGATCACGTCCGGCTGGCTGACAAAGCCGCGCGACGAAAGAATCACGCCCAGCTTGTCGCCCGATTGGCGCTGGATTTCCATGGCGGTCTGCAATTGCGTTTCGTCGATCTTGCCATAATGCAGCAGCACCTGGCCCAGGTATTCCTTTGGATCGTTGGAGCTGGAGCCGACGATGACGCCGTCTTCCAGGTAGATGTGCTTGACGATGCTGCCGCGGCCCAGCTTGAGCGTGCCGGTCTTCCGACCTGACGCCAGAAACTGGAGCAGGTCAGAGACACTCATTGTGTTCAGAGTTCCGCGAATTCCCATCGGGTGAAACCTCAGCAGCTCTCAAACGGGAGGCTTTAAACTAGCGTGGAACCCAGGGCAAGTGAACTGAGACCAGGCGTTTGTTCGGGCTCAAACAGATTACAGTTTCCGGCGGGCAAGATACAAGTGGAATCTGAAAGCAGGAAAGAACTGACTGGTACATGATGAGAGCTACCAGAGGCGGGGCGGCCTGTCGCCGACGCGAGGGTTTAAGGACTGGCCAAGCCAGTCAAACATTGCCTCGACGATCAGGGGGCCCTTGTTCATTCAGACAATAATTCATAGCGGCTTTAACGCGCTGCGCGCCAGTTTCTTTTTCAGATTAGTGTAGCCCTGATCGCCGGCGACCAGTTGGCCCAGGACTTTGCGAATGCCTCGATGGCCACGCGCGAACTCGATCATGCGTTCGGTGAAAGGTGCGCCCCAGAAGTTTCCGTAAAACTTTCGCCGCATCTGCGAAGCGCGCTGCAATTCACGGCCAAAGTCCTGCCGCCAAAGCCTTTCATAATCCAAAGGCGAGCCGGCCAGATAAGCATCAGCAAATAGCTCCGCCGAGCGCAGCGCGTAATAGATGCCTTCGCCAGTGACTGGATCGGCGAAACCGGCCGCGTCGCCCAGCAGCGCCCATTGCTCACCGCAAGCGTGCCGGTGGTCCCAGGTGCGCGGCTCAAGGCCGGGAATGCGCGCAGCATAACGCTCGGCGGATTTCTTGAGTTCGGCTCGAACCTGTTTAGCGCCAGATGAATCTGAAACGCCTGGTTGCTTCCAAAGCGTCATCGCAGCCTCGTGGTTGTGTGACGAGACCCCGTCGCTACCGCGCCCGGTTCGGTACCCCGCTACTTCGTAATAGCTAACCATGAAATCCCAAAGCAATTTATCCAGCGCCTCATGATCGAAAGCGTCCTGGGTGGTCGCGATGCCAAACGAAATATGATCGGGACGCGGGAACGCCCATGCGTAACCAACCCACTTCGGCAAAAAAGCAACGACCGTCGCGGCGGCGCCGGCCTCAGGCATGGGTGCGCGATAACCGAAGGCGACTTCCATCTCAGCGGGCGGTAAAGGCCCGGCGAGCTTCTTTGCAATCGGACTGTTTGCTCCATCGGCGCCGACCAGCCAGGCGCTAGTAAACTCTCGGCCGGTTTGCGTCTGAATGATCCAGCCGTCACTGCTTTTCTTGAATCCGCGACCGGCGACCTTTTCCGCAAACACGTGCGCGCCTGCGCCACGTGCGCGTTCGCGCAAAAAGGTATCGAAGGCGATCCGTGAATAGACGGCAAACGGTTCCTCGAGTTTCAAGTGCAGGCGCTTGCCAGAGGGAGAATACATATCGAGTTCATCAATCGTGCGCCCGACCGCTTCGAGCAAATGCGGCCAGGCCTTCAAAGCTTTCGAGGTCACACCACCGCCACAGGCCTTCGGCTCGCCCGGCGGCCGGCCATCGAAAAGGGCTACGCGCACGCCAGTGCGA
>WNFR01011527.1_pt1 | contig 11277 bp, 14 predicted proteins | sample 5400221 | NCBI WGS metagenome assembly WNFR01 (sample SAMN13153357, study PRJNA577476) | soil metagenome | isolation source: 40 cm soil under Madrone tree | place: USA:California | collected 2016-06-14 | reverse complement strand
GATCTCGACCATTTCAAAAGCGTCAACGACACGTACGGCCACTTGGTCGGAGACCAGGTGCTGCGCGAAGTCGCTCGCCGCTTGCTTCTGTCCGTGCGCTCCTATGACTTTGTCGGCCGCTACGGCGGTGAAGAATTTCTTACCGTGCTCAATAATTGCGATCCCGATGCGGTGCTCGCCCGCGCAGAGCAGATTCGTAAGAACATCTGTACTCGCCCAGTGCACACGGACTCCGGCCCTCTGGAAGTCACCATGAGTTTGGGAGCGCTCCGAAGTTGCGACTGGGGACACCGGACTGCGGAGGACTTGATCAATGAGGCCGATTCCGCGCTTTATACGGCCAAAACCGATGGCCGAAATCGCGTGAAGCTCGCTACTCCCGAAGAGCGGTCGGAAACATGCTCAGCCGAGCGCACCCCGGCCGAGCGTCACCGCTGATCCTCGAACGGCCGGCCCGCGCTGTCTTTTTCATCGGATGGCGACAGGCTTTCACAAGATCAACTCGCCTTTGGTTTCGATATTGTCTGCGCCATCATGTTGCGCATCGCCGCGCTTGATCCCGGTGCTTGTTTCTCTCGCCACGCTTCCAGCCGCTTGTACGTCTCTTCGATGTTTGCAAACAGCCGCGGATTCTTGAACGCGGCTCGCCAGATCGGCACGATCGTGCGCATGCGGTCCCACACTACCCATATCTCCCCGTTGCTCTCGAAAAATAGCTCGTCATTGATCAGCCCGCGGTTCACGATGCTCGCCACCATATCCCAATAACTGATCACCATGCGGATGTAAGTATTCTCTTCGCTTCCCTGCGGGTATTTCTCCATCATGTCTTCCGCGGATGTGGGATGAAAATTTTCCACGAACCATGCGCGCGCTTGCCGCAGCCGCGGCTCTCGTCTCATGTCATAAAGTCGCAACATCAGGTTGACTTCGTCATAGCTCACTTGCGCCATGTTGACCTCCTCGCGTGCGCTCGCCAGTCGGCTTCTCTCCTATGCATCGGGCGCCCCGTCTGATTTGGCGTTCGCTCCCGCAATGCCTTGGCGCTGAAGCTCCATTTGAATGCGCCGTCGCAGTTCGCGGCATACCTCATCCTGTCGCGTCGGCGCCGTGCGCACCTGCAAACGCAGCGTTGTCCCGCCGCGATCGTATTCTTGTAAGCCTAAAACACGCGGCCCGTCCACTAGCGCTTGCGACCACGCCGCGTCGCTGCGCAGCTCTGCCGCCGCCCTCTCCAGCGCTTGCAATGTTTTTTCCAGTGGCACGCCTGCAGCTAGGCCAATATCCACGAACGCCTGCGACCAGTCTCGGCTCAGGTTGCTGACCATCCGCATTTCACCGTTCGAAAATGAAACCAGTGCCCCGCGTCCGTCTCTCACCACCGTCCGTCGCAATGTTAGTTGCTCCACGCGGCCGGTTGTATTTCCAGCCTGTATCGTATCGCCGGCCACGAACTGCTCTTCCATTACGATTTGCAAACCGGCGATGACATCGCGCACCGTCTCCCGCGCACCGATGCTGAAGCCTAGTAGCACCACGCCCGTAATCACGATTCCAGGCAATGCGCTGATGCCGAATTCGGGAAGCGCGGTCAGCGCCGCCACAATCCAAACGACTTTGCTTCCTGCGTTGTAAGCCTTGTCTGCCAGTTCGCGCGTTTGTTGTTCGCGCTGTTGTGCGGCCTTTGTTTGCGCCGTGGCCGGTCTAATGAGTTTGTTGGTCGCGCCCCGCAACAACCGGATGCATATCAGGGCTAAAACAAGGATGCCCGCAAGATGTAGTACATTTGGTATCGTGAAATCGTAGAAATGGGTGAGGGGGCTGGACATCATGTTCTATGGGAGGGAAAGTATATCACTCAGGGTTCCACGGCAAGCGCGCCGCCGCGGCACCGTGGCTGGGGAGGAAATATGCAATCGTCCAGACGTAGTTGGCTGCTGATGTCCTTGGCTGTCGTCCCTGGCATTGTTGTCCGCTTCCAGGACTCCCCTATGCAAGACACTTCACGAGGCAGGCGCCGCCCCGACGGTTCCGAAGATCCCGCAAATGGCCCGAACTCCCCGACCCTTCCCGCGGCCAGCAGCAAGGCCATGCTCGAAGAGCGCCAGAAAAATATAAAAAAGGATGTTGAAAAACTGTACGACCTCGCCGCCGACCTGAAGAAAGAGGTGGAAAAAACCGATTCCACTACCGTGCTTTCCTTGGCCATGCTGAAGAAAGCCGAGGCCATCGAAAAGCTCGCCAAACAAATTAAAGATCGCGCTAGAGGCTGACGCGCCCCACGCTAGCGCCTATGCCCGATCAGCGATAGAATCTTCATGTAGGCTTTTTCCTAAGCAAACCGCGCGCCTGTAGCTCAGATGGATAGAGCATTAGCCTCCGGAGCTAAGGGTCGGGGGTTCGAACCCCTCCAGGCGCTTGCAGCAAACGAGCACACTTCCACCTGCTGTGGGCGCGACCATAACGAAGTAACTCCGAGTGTTGTGGGAGAAATTCCCGCCAGTTCCTACTCAGAATATCTGGAATGTGCTTCTGAGCGATGGCGCAGGAGGAGGGACGATGGTTGGTTGTGTAAGTAAGGCGTGGGGAACTGCTGGTTATTTTCGACTCTTCTAAATTCCAGAGACAATTTTACGAATCCCGTCAGGAGATCCGTCTCAGACTGCACACCTAAGCTGGATTCAGCGTCTTTACTTCGACTGCAAACCCATACGCTTCCCCGCCACGTTGATTGGCTTCAATCCAGACAACTGTGCGATGCAACAGCATATGCGTGGGAACGCTATTTTTGACGGGTCGAACAGCTATGCAATGAACTCGATCTTGTCGGGTAGGTCCAGTAAGAGGTTGTGATAAGACTGTGATAACGAGCCGCGCAATCGCTCGCCGGATCCGAAAAGGCAATCCTTTCCACCAAAGCTAGGCGCTGATTAATGGCGGAGGAGGAGGGATTTGAACCCCCGAGACCCTTTCGGGTCTAACGGTTTTCAAGACCGCCGCATTCAACCACTCTGCCACTCCTCCGCAGTGATTCTATTGCACTTGTGGAAACCAGCGTTGCACATTCTGTTGCACATTTGCCCCTAGCCCGATAGAATTTCCTCATGCAAAAGGGATACATCTACCAGACCAACGGCGCTTGGCACATCCGCTACCGGGTGGACGGTAAGCAGGTTTCGCGCAAGCTGGCCGACTACAACGACCAATATCGCACGAAGCGCAGTGTCCGTCCACTGGCCGATGAAGTCCTTGACCCGTTGAATCAGGGACTCCAAGTCAACGGACCCATGACCCTGCAACAATACGCGGAGACGGTGTACTTCCCGAATATCAAAACGAAAAAGAGTCCGTCCACGTACAAGGGCTATTTCAACCTCTACTCGAAACAAATTCAGCCGCGTATCGGCGGACTCAGGCTTTCGACGTGTACGACTGCCAACATGCAGCGCATCTTGTACCGCATTGACGAACAGGAAGAACTCTCTCACCAGTCGTTCTTGAACATCAACTCGGTGCTGTCGGCTATCTTCACCCACGCTCGGAGGAGCGGAACGCTGCAAGGTCCGAACCCAACGGACGGCGTGGAAATTCCAGAAGGCAAACGGACGGGCAAAACGCACAAGTATTCGTTAGGAGAAGTCGAGAAGATCACGGACGCGGTGGATGGCTTGGCGCGATGCGCGGTTGTGGTTGCCGCTTGGACTGGCCTCTCGCTCGCAGAACTTCGCGGCTTGAAGTGGGAAGACATCGACTTCGACGGGGAGCAATTGAACGTCGTTCGCACGGTGTGGCACCGAGAAGTCATCGACACGAAGACGGAGCACCGCGCCGCCACTGTACATCTCTTGCCGAACGTAGTCACCGAACTGAGGAAGCATCGCGAGGCAAATCCCGGTACGAAGTGGGTCTTTGAAGGTCCGCGAGTATTCCCTCTGGACTTAGCAACGATCGGCTCGAAGCGAATCAAAGAAGCGTTGAAGGGCACCGGGGTTGAGTGGCACGGCTTCCATGCTTTCCGCCGTGGACTCGGGACACGGCTCTACAACAACGGGACGCCATTAGACCTTGTCGGCAAAATTCTCCGCCACGGATCGGAAAGCGAAGTTACGTTGAAGCATTACATCGAGGTAGAGGACAAGACGAAAGCCGCTGCGTTGCAGAGTTTGCCGCGAAAAATCAAGAAAGCGAAGTGACGGCGAAAGACTAAAGAGTGCTGCGTGCCAAAATACGAAGCAGGTGGCTCTAGCAGGCTCCGGTCATGCTCCACGTTCCTGTTGACGGAGCCAGGCGGAAACGCTCGTCCAATCAAATCGCAAATAGCGACCGATGCGGATACACGGCAGCGGGTTGAGGCAACGGCGCCGAGACTTCTCATAAACCCATCTTTCGGAGACCTTCAAACGCTCTGCGAGTTCAGTGAGCGTCAAAATCTGTGATGGGTCAACCGGGGCTGGACTGTGTACGGCAACTGGGACGGATGTATCTTGCCTAGCGAACCGAAGAGAAAGGCCAGGCACTTCAGCGGCTTCGCGCGGTCGATACGCCACTCGCGGTAGATTGCGGTTCATGTGTCATGCCCTTTCCTGGCCGGATACCCGCCTTCGTTCCCGAACCATCCGCCTGGTGCCAAGTCTCACCATGAACATGCTACTATACATACAGCACCATTGAAAGCATATTCTTTTAGAGGCCAGATATTCGCTTGACCCAGTCCCATGCCGCATGGCAGACCAGCGAGAGAATGCCTCGGGCAGGTCGGGCTGACTGAAGAGGCTGGTTACGGTAACGGAAGCTATACTCGGGAGCAAGTTCATAGCATTCTTTTAGGTTTGCGTGTTACATTCGGCTCACTGGAGCAACAACAATATTATGGCTGTGCCCGACATCCCCGCGAGGAAGACCGGCAAGGTGCGGACAGAATACCTCGACTTCGATGCGTCGAATCCGAGGCTCGTTGAAGAGGGGATTAAGAAGCCCACCGAATCACAGATAGTTCTCGCGCTTGCCGATGTCGCTGACTTGGGCGAATTGGTGGAGTCTATAGCTGCGAACGGCTATATCGACATTGAACCCATTGTTGCGCAGCGCGTCGATGATCGTTGGCGCGTTCTGGAAGGCAACCGGCGGCTAGCGGCCATACGAATTCTCCAGATGCCGTCTCTTGCTAAGGGCACAGGCATCGCCGTTCCGAGAATTAGCGCCGAAAATCTGAAGACGCTTGAGGAAGTTACTGTGTATGCCGTGGAAAGCCCCGAGCAGGCACGGGAGTATATCGGCTTCAAGCACATCAACGGGCCTCACAAATGGGATGCGATTGCAAAGGCGCGCTTCGCTGCCGACTGGTACCGAAAGGAAAAAAACAACGGAATAACGGTTGCTAAAATCGCGAGGCGCCTGGGGGATGGGCACGATACCGTCGTTCGCCTCGTGAACGGAATGTTTGTTCTCGATCAGGCGCAAAAAGAAAAGATTTACGACATAAAGGACCGATATCCAGGCAAAAGTTTTGCTTTCTCGCATCTCTACACGGCGCTGACACGGCCGGGCTATCGCGAGTTTTTGGGGTTGCCAGCCGAATGGCGTTCTGATGAGCCAAAGATCGATCCCGTTCCGGCAAAGAATCTGGACAATCTAAAGAGGGTCCTCACATGGCTTTACGGCTCGAAGGCCGACGACGTGCAGCCCGTAATCACGTCGCAAAATCCGGATTTGAAAATGCTGTCCGCGGTACTGTCGCACGGCGGTGCCCGGACGCTCATGCTGGTTCGAAACGATCTTCGCGAGGCCTATGCGCAAGTTGAGCGTAAGGGCACGCGTTTTGAGACAGCACTGGTGAATGCCAAGCAGGAAGCTGAAGTGGCGTTGTCGCAGATCATTGGTTACGACCCGGAAGATTCGACGCTTCTTGAAATAGGACGCGACCTGCGAGATACGAGCGACCAGCTCTACACGGGCATGGAATCCATCGCGAAGAAAGCAGCCGCGCCACCTAGAAAGAAGAAAAAATAACAACGTGTTCGCCGTTCCGGACGAAACTACTCACAGAACCAAGGTTGCTGATTGGCTTGAACTAAAGGCGATTGCTTCGCCGGACGGGCGTATTGCATTCGGAACTCTTGTATCGGCAACGGCGCTCACAGAAAACAAGGAGAACCAGGACGTAGGTGACGACGACGCACACAAAGACGAACTCGTGCTATCTGCTCAAGGAGAAATTGCGCGCAGGCTTAAAAACATAGGGGACGACTATCCCTTCAGGATCGATGACAAGGGCCGAGCACTCGAATTTAGAACGCCTGTAACCCGCGTAGGGTCGGTATATCTTTTTTGCCTGTTCCTCTCACACGCTTTTGATCGCACCATAGTGCCGGAAACTCTGGCTCCAAATATCACAAACAGAACCCGGGATTTGTTTCAGGCCTGCTCCACCATCGCGGCCGGTGGGTACGTCCAAGGGCCGGCAGTGTCCTTCGGATTTCCCAGGCCAGACGGGGCAGAATTTCTTAGAGCGCTTCGTCGCGTATACAAACTGTTTGGTGACGGGAGACCGTGCAAGAAACCCCGAAAAGCTTCGCCTCCTAAGGTCAAGGACAATGGAATCGACATAATCGCGTGGAGACCGTCAATCGATGACCTTCCGGTAATGCCATACCTGATTGGGCAGGTAGCATCCGGAGGGGACTGGGAAGACAAAAGCGTAAAAGCGGACAGAGAGCAGTTCCATAAGTATTGGTTTGTAGAGCAACCAGCCTCACAACCAGAAGATGCGATGTTCATGCCGTTCGGCTTGGAACCCGAGAACGAGAAGCAGGAAGAGGACTATGAAGCCCTCCTGAAGGATCATATGCAGTACATAGGACATAAGTTCGGCAATCTTTTCTATCGCGACCGCATCGCCAGGCATGTGGCTCACGGGTTGCAGCTGATTGCGGCCGGCGAGCAACGCATCGAACGCCACGCCGACCTTGCAGAAGTGGTGGAATGGGTCGAAGCGTACACGGAAAGGCTCCGAGCAGCGTGATCGAAAGGCATAGGTTCCACTCAATTTGTCCGTATTTCGCGATGTTCCCGGAGTCCTTCGTTCGCCGGAACGTCCTCGCGTGGTCGAAACGCGACGATGTGATTTTTGACCCGTTTTCGGGACGCGGAACGACGGTTCTCGAGAGCCTGCTAAACGGCCGAAAGGGGTTGGGTTGCGACACGAATCCTGTGGCCGTATGTCTCTCCAGGGCTAAGGCCGATCCGCCACGTTTTGAGGAAGTATGTGATCGCGTGGCGCTGCTTGAAAGAAAATGCGAAGGCTTCGCATCAAAACAGGCTGAAGTCAGCGACGAGTTCTTCACGCTGTGCTTTCACGAAGAAACGTTGCAACAGTTGCTATTTTTGAGGAAAAAACTGGATTGGCGCCATGACCGGGTTGATCGTTTTATCGCGGCTCTCGCCTTGGGCTGTCTCCATGGCGAAAGCCATCGCACGGAATTGTGTTTCAGCAATCGCATGCCGAGGACGATTAGCACGAAACCCGCATACTCTGTTCGCTGGTGGCGCCACCGCGGGTGCAGGCCTCCAGAGAGAGATGTTTTTTCCATTCTCAAGAAGTGTGCCGAATACAGGTATCATTCGCCGGTGCCTCCCCTCAAGGGGCGCGTCGTCGAGGGTGACGCGAGACGCGCGTCAACGCTCCTGAGGTCGTATCGGGAGAAGGTAAAGCTGGTCGTTACCTCGCCGCCCTATCTGGATATCACGGATTACCATGAAGATCAGTGGCTCCGACTATGGTTCCTCGGGGGCGCACGGAAGCCGATTGCGGGGCAAGGCAGGGACGATCGGCATCGCCGCATCGAAGCATATTGGAAGTTCATGTGCGAAGCGTGGCACGGTGTTGCGCCGCTACTTCAGGACTCAGCTCAGGTCGTCATCCGCATTGGCGGAACGCGATTAGGCGGCGAGGAGTTGTGCGCTGGATTGCTGCGCTCTCTGAACACGTCCGGGCGTAGGTTCATTCTGGCGGAAGCAAGACAGACGACGATTAGGAACGGGCAGCGTCGCATATTTCAAAAAGTACCGGACAGGCCTTCCGTGGAATACGATTTTCGCTTCAGGGCCGCGTAATTTTTCTGCGACTTTCGCGATTCTGTAACTCCAAGTAAGTTCACTTACTGGACGTCTTGGTATTGGCACATGGACATTCCGGGCAATCCTGCAATCTCTGCCTTAGCCGAAAAAGGCTCCTTTTTCCCCACCTCAACTCGGCGAGACTGCTCATGTGTTTTGAGTGATTTGCGAAAGCATTGGCGCAGCGGTTTTGTCAGTATGCGGCGATGGCAACATTTTTGACTTTTGGCACATGGAAGTGCCGGGCGCCCCGGCAAATCGGACAGCAATCTTCGCTCTTCGACAGGAGCTGAAGCCCACAAGTCTCTCATCGTCGTCTGCTACGCTTGTGGAGTCCCTTCAACAATTCATCGACAGTAATATTTAACCCTTCAGCGACGCTCATCAAGGTGTCGAGCCGCGGCCAACGCTTCCCGGTCTCAAGAAGTCCCATTCCGGTGCGGCTCAGTCCAGAGCGATGTGCCAACTCTTCCTGGCTAATACCTCTATCGAGGCGAAGTTTTTTGATTCGGTTGGCAAGCGCGTGCAGAGTCCGGTTAGATCGCATTCCCGCGAGTTTGCCGGGAGAGCTTACTCTCGTCCACCGACAGTTGTGTGCCACACAATAAAAGGCATGCTTGTGCTATGATCGACATCAGCGGGACGCGCTCGTGCTTGTAACACGGACGCGCCCCTGACCACCGTGCTCGCGTAGACGAGGCATCGATGGCTGAGACGCATTCTACAATACGGTCGGCGTGTCCCGCACATTCCCATGAGCGAGGACAACGCTGATGCTTCAATTTCCTGCTCCGGTTCCACCCGGAGAGATTCCACCACCGACGTGCTTCGAGCAGTTCATTCTTTGTGTGGCTCTGTTCGCAATATCGACCGCTTTGCTTTCTTTTTTCCTTCCACGTCCGCTCTTCTGCAAGCTATTCAAGATTGCTTTCCCGTTCATGCCCGAGCGACTGGAGGATACAGATGACAACTGAGCCGCCGAGCGATCCAGTCATCCTTCGCAAGGAAATCAGAGCCATCCTCGACAAGGTAACGAACCGAGGCTCGCTGCTGTTCTTCCACTGGCTGATAGCCAACATCGACAAGGAAATGCCGCCGCCCGACGAACTCAAGAAACTGCACCAAGTCTTCATCCGTGTCGCCGACGCCTTCCAGAATAAGAAGAAAATCAAAGGCGAGGACTGGAAACTGATGTTCCGTTACGTGGGCGTGATCGGAAACGATCTGGACATCTCACGGCATCTTGCCTCGACGGTGAAGCTCTACAGGAAGAAAGCGGGACTCACGCGGCTTCAGTTGTCGAAGAAGCTGGGCATCAAACTCAGAACAGTGCTCGCTCTGGAGCGTGGAGGCATAAAGGACATGTCGCTGCCGAGGCTTTGGCAGTTGGCAGATGCGCTGGGGGTGGACGCTGGCGAGTTCATGGACAGAATCTACAAGCTGGAACGGGCTCAAAAAGATGGGTGAGTGGAAGGTCCAAGTCTCCATCAGAGTCCCCGTTCAGCTTCGAACCGAACTCGAAGCCTTGGCAAAACGAGAGCACCGCACTCTCGGGAATCTCGGGATGATCCTTTTGGCATGGGCAAGCGAGCAACTCAAGGCAGCAGGCTCAACGCTGAACCTGTTGAACCACGAAGAACCTGTACCGAGGAACCCGGATGGGAATTACAAGAGGAAATCGGTGGTTAGATAAATCTCGCCGGCTCGCATCTATCATCTCGAAAGGGCGACCGAAAAAAGATGGGTGAGTGGAAAACGCAACTTAGCATGAGGGTCTCGCAGGATTTTCGGAGGGAGTTCGAAGCCTTCGCGGATAAAGAACGGCGCAAGCCCTCCAATATGGGGTGTGAGTTGCTTGAATGGGCGTTTGAGCAGTTGAAGGTGGCGGGGAGCTTAACGAGGCTGCTGAGCTACAAGCTAGGCAAGCCGAAAGATAAAAAATGAGCTACTACTTTCCGAGATTGTTTTCGTGCAGCCACTTGGCCGCCGCGTCGATGACGTTGGGAATGGGATGCTTGCCCTTGCCGTAGCCAATACCGTACATCGTGTTGTACAAACCCTTTTGATCGAACGTTCTGAGCACCCTATATGATTTTTCCGTGGAGCCCTCCTTGGCGTAGGGAACCATGATGTCAAGGTAGAACACGGAGTAATCCACTTCATACGGAACGGTCGAAGTGCTCGTTGTAGTGGTAGTCGTATCGATAGTTCCGCTGACCGTCGAAGTATTCCCGCTCTGATCAGTAATTGTTCCGTTCACGGGATTCGTGTCCGTGTGCGAGGACGTGTTGGAGTAGGTATGCACACCATGATAGACCGCTGGCTTCGTGCGAACAAAGAAAACGAAGTCCGCCGCATCTTCGTTGTCGGTGTAGCAGACATCGCCATACTTGCTCAGTTTGTTCTGGACATCTTTAAGTGGCTTACCCTGTATTCCTCGATTGGTGTTGTTGAGCCGATCTATGTAGACGAATGCGAATTTAACTTTGCACGTCTGCTCTGGCTTCTTTTTGGCGTATGTGGGCGCAACTACAGCGATGAGCAAGAAGAGCGAGAGCATAGGTCTCATATCGTCCTCCGGTTTGCTACACACTATCACCCATCCGACTTGCCGGGACAATTCAGGCTTAGGAAAATAGCTATAAGGTTACGGTAGCTCGACCGATGCTCAGTTGAACCGATTGCGGGGATGCAGTCTTCACTTGCCAGATGGTTTCCCTTGCCAGCCTCGGACCGCGACCCCAGGAATGACTTGACGCCGCATTCGGAGTTACAGTGTTGGCGGACATAATCTGGCCGAGGAGGCAACGTCACCGTGATTATTGGAGATCGCTTGCGTGAAATGCGTGAGGAGAAGAAGCTCTCACAAGGAGATATCGAAAAGCGAACGGGGCTGCTGCGATGCTACATTTCTCGGGTTGAAAACGGACACACCGTTCCAGCCATAGAAACACTAGAGAAGCTGGCTCGAGCGCTGGAAGCTCCCCTCTACCAACTGTTTTATGACGGCGAGGAGCCGCCCATCCTTCCGAACCTTCCCAAGCGGAAGTCGTCTGACGACATCGCCTGGGGAAGCGCCGGCAAAGATGCACGCTATCTCAACAAGCTTCGCCGCCTCTTGAGTAAAACGGAGGAAGAAGATCGCAAGCTTATTCTATACAT
>WNFR01007236.1_pt1 | contig 11278 bp, 12 predicted proteins | sample 5400221 | NCBI WGS metagenome assembly WNFR01 (sample SAMN13153357, study PRJNA577476) | soil metagenome | isolation source: 40 cm soil under Madrone tree | place: USA:California | collected 2016-06-14 | reverse complement strand
TGGATGGACGCGCCCAGGAGCCGGATGTCGCCCGTCACCTCGGCGGGCACGAAGCACGGCACGAGGCGCGTGAGACACCGCGCCAGCGTCGACTTGCCGGCGCCGCTGGCGCCCATCACGACGGCGAGCGCGCCCTGCGCGAGCTCCAGGTCGAGATCGACGAGCGCCGGCCGCGCGGTGCCCGGGTAGGCGCAGCGGAGCCCCCGCACCGCGACCGCGGCGTCGCTCACAAGAGCGCCAGGCCCGCGACCGCCAGCCCGAGGAGCGGCACGAGCCCGAGGCCCACCTCGAACGCGCCGGTCGCCGTGTGGTACGGCGCCCAGGGCGCGAGCCAGCGCCCGCTCGCGATCAGCTCGCCCGCCACGAAGGCGGCGCCCGTCCCGGCGGTCGCCAACGCGACGCCGAGCGCCGTTCGCCACCGCCCCTGCGCCGGGCGCGGCCCGAGCAGGTCCCGGTAGAGCAGCCGCGCGTGCCGGATGCGCGGGTGGAGGACCGTGAGCAGGAAGGGCGCGAGGACGAGCGCCACCACCAGGTTGTTCACGAGGACGAGCGTCCCGAGCACGGTGAAGGGATGAAAGCCGAGCGTCTGGAGCCCCCAGCCGACCACCGTGGCGCAGAGGGTGGCGGCGAGCACGATCACCAGGACGAGACCGACCCAGGTCCCGACGCTGCGCGGCACCGGCTCGGCGTCGGTCACGGCCTCCCACACCAGGTAGGGCACGAGGCCATAGAGGAAGTTGGCCCAGAAGCCGAAGAAGTCCCCGGGCCCGAGCCCCCCGAAGAAATCCCCGATCAGGTTGCCGAAGGCCGACCCCCAGGCCGCCGCCGGCCCGAAGAGGAAGGAGCAGACGACCGGGACCGCGTTGGCCGGCCGGAACTCGGTGATGCCGGGGATGAGCGGCACCACCTTGAACGGGATCAGGATGGCCGCGTAGAGCGCCGCACAGATGGCCGTCAGGACGACCATCCGGGTGTTGCTCCACATGGCGAAGAGCTCCCGCATTTTTCTGCTGCCCGGCGACCGCGGCTGCGTTATACTCGCCCCCGAGGTAGGTCAAGCTTGCGCTCCTCACAGGGACGATACCTGGTGCGCCTCGAGCTCGTCGCGAGCGCCGTGCTGCTCGGCGTGGCGGTCCTGTGGAGCGCGGTGCGCGGCCTGGACTTGGTCGCCGCCGTCCGCCCGTCGCTCGCGGCGCTCGCCGTGGGGGCCGCGTGCGGGCTCGGTCTCGCCGCGAGCCTGCCGCTGGTCACCGCGCCCTGGGCGCACCGCATGCTCCTCCTGCGCGGGCTACGCCGCGCCTGGGACTCGCTCGAGACGGACCTCGGGCCGAGCCTCGGCGTGCGCGAGGTGCTGGTCCTGGCCTTCTGCTCGGCCGTCTCCGAGGAGGTGCTCTTCCGCGGCGTCCTCCAGCGCGAGGTGGGCATCGTCGCGGCGAGCGCGGTCTTCGGCCTCCTCCACCCGCTCGGCATCGCCTACGTGCTGTGGGCCGCCACCGTGGGCGCCGGCCTGGGCGCGCTCTTCGTCCTCACCGGCAGCCTCGCCGCGCCGGTCGCCGCCCACGGCATCTACAACCTGCTGGCGCTCGTCTACCTGCGGCGGCGCTCCAACCCGCCGGAGGAGCGCCTGTGAAGCGCGTGCTCGTCCCGCTGGCGCCCGGTTTCGAGGAGATCGAGGCGATCACCATCATCGACGTGCTCCGCCGCGCGGGTATCACGGTCGAGGTCGCCGGGACGGAGCCGGGGCCGATCACCGGCTCGCACGGCATCACGGTCACGCCCGACCGGCCGCTCGCCGGCGCCGATGCCGGCGCCTACGACCTGGTGGCGCTGCCCGGCGGCATGCCGGGCACGCTCCACCTGCGCGAGCATGCCGACGTGCGCCGGATCGTCCGCGAGCTGGCCTCGCGCGGCCGCTACACGACCGCCATCTGCGCCGCGCCGACGGTGCTCGCCGCGGCGGGGGTGACCGCGGGGCGCGCCGTCACCAGCCACCCCTCGGTCGCCGCAGAGCTCGCGCAGGCGGGAACCACCTACCGGACGGACGCCGTGGTCGCCGACGGGCCCGTCATCACGAGCCGCGGCGCGGGGACGGCGATCGAGTTCGCGCTCACGCTGGTCGCGACGCTGGTCGACCGCCCCACCGCAGAGCGTCTGCGCCAGCAGATGGTCGCGCCGGCAGCCGCACTTTGAATTGACTGCCGGGGACGCTTCCAGTACCGTCGCCGCCACCATGCGTCGCCGCCGCCTCGGCGCGCTTGCCGTGGCGCTCGTCGCGCTCGGGTGCGCCGGAAAGAAGCCTATCATCCCGCCCGACAAGCTGTGGGGCGAGGCGGAGGACGCCTTCAACATCGACGCCTACGAGCTGGCCGTCGACCGCTACAAGAAGCTCCTCGACCAGCACCCCTTCGACCAGCACGCCGAGGAGGCGGAGCTGAAGATCGCGCTCTCGTACTACAAGGCGCAGCGCTGGGCCGAGGCGATCGCGGCCTTCGGCGACTTCGAGCGCATGCACCCGACCAGCGCGGAGCTGCCCGCGGTCGAGTACCACCTCGGCATGGCGTACCTCGCCCAGGCGAGCACCAGCGATCGCGACCAGCAGTCGCATGCCAACGCGCTCACCTACTTCCGCAACCTGATCGACCGCTTCCCGCAGAGCCCGTGGGCGGAGCGGGCGCGCCTCCGCGTGCGCGAGTGCCGCGAAGCGCTCGCCAAGCACGAGGCGGACGTCACCGCCTACTATCTCAAGATCGGGAACATCAAGGCGGCCGAGGCGCGGCTGCAGGGCATCCTGACGGACTACCCCGAGACCGATGCCGCCGCGGAGTGCCTCTACCGGTTCGCCCAGGTCTACGCCGCCCGCAACGAGGCCGAAGGGGCGACCCTCGCGCTCGCTGCCCTCGCCCGCCACCATCCCGAGGGCCCGCTCGGACGCGAGGCCAAGGAGCGCCTGGGGGCCACCGCCGCCTCGCTCGACGGCGACGACCCGATGAAGCTCCTGCTCACCCACATCGAGCGCATGCGGGGCGAGGCCGACCGGCAGAAGCTCCCGAACACGGTCTCGGCCTACCCGGACATCGGCGGCGCCACCCCGCCGAGGCCGTAGCGCGCATTGACACAAGCGCGCCTTTCGGGTTACCTCCGTCTCCGAGAGAGACGATAAAACATAGCCTTATCCAGAGTGGCTGAGGGCCAGGCCCGGCGACGCCACAGCAACCGGTCCTGAAAGGGACGCTGGTGCTAATTCCGACGCTGCCTTCGCGGGCGGCGAAAGATAAGGATTCGCACGCTGGTGAGCCCCTCTTCCTGACTGGAGAGGGGCTTTTTTGTTGCCCATGTCGACGATCGACGAAAAGATTGCCCGCGGCCGAGTCCTCGTGATCGGCGTCGGCGGCCTCGGCGCGCCCGCCGCGACGGCGCTTGCCGCCGCGGGCGTCGGCACGCTCGGGCTGGTCGATCCCGACGCGGTCGAGGTCTCGAACCTCCACCGCCAGCCGCTCTACACGGGCGCGGACGTCGGTCGGCCGAAGGTCGAGGTGGCGGCCGAGCGGCTGCGGAGGCTCGCGCCCGCGCTCCGCGTGAAGACCTGGCGCGCGCGCTTCGGTTCGCCGGACGCCCACCTCCTCCGCGCCTTCGACGTCGTCCTCGACGGTACGGACACAATCGCCGCCAAGTTCGTAGTGAGCGACGCCGCGGTGGCCGCGGGCGTGCCGCTCGTGCACGCCGGCGTGCTCGGCTTCCGCGCGCAGCTCCTCACCGTGCTCCCCGGGCGGAGCGCGTGCTACCGCTGCGTCTTCGAGGAGGCGCCGCCGCCGGGCGACGTGCCGTCGTGCCAGGAGGCCGGCGTGCTCGGGCCGGTCGCCGCGCTCGCGGGCGCGCTGCAGGCCGCCGAGGCGATCCGCCTGCTCGCCGGCGAGCCCCCCGCCTACGCGAACGCGCTCCTCGCCCTCGACACGCAGGCGGGGCGCTGGCGCACCGTTCCGGTCGCTTCGAATCCGCGCTGCCCGGCGTGCGCCACCCGCGCCGCCGAAAGGAGTCACGCCCCATGAGCTACGTGAAGGGTCTCCGCTGCCGCGAGTGCGGCGCCGAGACGCCGGTCGCCCCGCTGCACGTGTGCGAGACGTGCTTCGGCCCGTTCGAGGTCCAGTACGACTACGCCGCCATCCGCCGCGTGCTGACGCGCGAGAAGATCGCCGCGCGGGCGCAGAACCTCTGGCGCTACCGCGAGCTCCTGCCGATCGAGGGCGAGCCGCGCGTCGGGCTCCACTCGGGCATGACGCCGCTGGTGCGCGCGGACCGGCTCGCCGCCGTGCTCGGCGTGCGGGAGCTCTGGGTCAAGGACGACTCCGTCAACCACCCGACCTTCTCCTACAAGGACCGGGTCGTCTCGGTCGCCGTCTCGAAGGCGATCGAGTTCGGCTTCGAGACCGTGTCGTGCGCCTCCACCGGCAACCTCGCCAACTCGGTCTCGGCGCACGCGGCGCGTGCCGGCCTCGCCTGCTACATCTTCATCCCCGACGACCTCGAGCAGGGCAAGGTGATCGGCTCCGCCATCTACGATCCACGCACCATCGCCGTGCGCGGCAACTACGACGACGTGAACCGGCTGTGCAGCGAGGTGGCGGACAAATACGGCTGGGCCTTCGTCAACATCAACGTGCGCCCGTACTACACCGAGGGCGCCAAGACCTACGGCTTCGAAATCGCCGAGCAGCTTGGCTGGCACCTACCCAGGCACATCGTGGTACCGACTGCGGGCGGCACCATCCTGCCCAAGATCGCCAAGGCCTTCCGCGAACTGCGCGATCTAGGTCTCGTCGAGGGCGACTTCAAGATCTACACGGCGCAGGCGGCGGGCTGCGCGCCCGTCGTGAACGCGCTCCACAAGGGCACGGATCTCATCGCGCCCGTGAAGCCGCAGACGATCGCCAAGTCGATCGCCATCGGCAACCCGGCCGACGGCTTCTACGTGCTCAAGGCCGTGCGCGAGTCGGGCGGGTGGGGCGAGGCGGTCACCGACGAGGAGATCGTGGCCGGCATCCGGCTCCTCGCCCGCACCGAGGGCATCTTCACCGAGCCCGCGGGCGGCACCACGGTCGCGGTCACCAAGAAGCTGATCGAACAGGGGAGGATCCCCCGTGATGAGTCGATCGTCATCAGCGTCACGGGCAACGGCTACAAGACGCTCGAGGCGGTGCTCGACACGGTCGAGCAGCCGTTCCGCATCCCGGCGCGGCTCGCCGACTTCGACGAGCTCTTCGCACGCCTGAACGCCGCCCGCGCGGCGAACGCCGTCTGACTGGCAACCGGAAGGAGGAACCGTCATCATGGTACAGGTCAAGGTGCCGACGCCGCTCCGCAAGTACACGGGGGGCGCCGGGGGAGTCGAGGCGCAGGGGGCGACGGTGGCCGCGATCGTGGACGATCTCGAGCGGCGCTACCCGGGCCTGAAGGAGCGCATCTGTGACGAGTCCGGACAGGTGCGACGCTTCGTGAACATCTTCGTCAACGGCGAGGACATCCGCTTCCTGAAGCACCTCGAGACGCCGCTCAAGGCGGGCGACGAGCTGTCCATCGTCCCGGCGATCGCGGGAGGCCGCTAGCGCGGCCATCCCCATGCTCCCCGCGCGCGCCGTCCTCGCCCGGCCGACCTCACCGTCCGCCGGGCCGCTCGCCGTGCCTTCCGCGCTCCAGCTGGTCGGCAACACGCCGCTGATCGAGATCCGGCGGACACGCGACGGCGTGGCGCCGGCGGTGCGCATCCTCGGCAAGCTCGAAGGCTTCAACCCCGGCGGCTCGGTGAAGGATCGCCCCGCCCTCAAGATGATCGAGGACGGGCTCGCGCGCGGGCGGCTCGTGCCGGGGAAGACGATCCTCGACTCGACCTCGGGCAACACCGGCATCGCGCTCGCCATGGTGGGCGCGGCGCTCGGCTACCCGGTCGAGCTGGTCATGCCGGGCAACGTGAGCAAGGAGCGCAAGCAGGTGGTCGCCGCCTTCGGCGCCAAGGCGATCTTCTCGGATCCGCTCGAGGGCTCCGACGGCGCCATCCGTCTCTGCCGGACGATCCTGGCCGAGCACCCCGACCGCTACTTCAAGCCCGACCAGTACAACAACGACGCCAACTCGCTCGCCCACTACGAGACCACCGGCCCCGAGATCTGGCGCCAGACCGAAGGCGCGATCACGCACTTCGTCGCCACCATCGGCACCGGCGGGACGATCATGGGGACGGGGCGCTACCTGAAGGAGCAGAACCGGAGCATCCAGGTCATCGCCGCCGAGCCGGCCGATGCCTTCCACGGCATCGAGGGCCTGAAGCACATGGCGTCCTCGATCGTGCCCGGCATCTACCACGAGGCGGAGCTCGACCGGAAGCTCGGCATCGAGACCGAGGACGCCTACAACATGGTCTACCGCCTCGGCCGGGAGGAGGGCCTGCTGCTCGGGCAATCGAGCGGCGCGGCGCAGGTGGCGGCGCTCGAGGTGGCGCGTGGGCTGCGTGAGGGGACGGTCGTGGTGCTCTTCCCGGACTTCGGCGACCGCTACCTCTCGACCAACCTGTGGATCGGCTGGGGGAAGCTCGGAGGGACGACGCCATGAAGCGGACGCCGCCGCCACGCCTGGCGAAGACGAAGCGCGACGCGGGCGCGCGCGGGAAGTTCTACCTGACCTATCCCAAGAAGCTCGTGAAGGAGCCGCTCATCTACCAGATGAGCCGCAAGTTCGACCTGGTGTTCAACGTGCGCAGCGCGAGCGTCAGCGAGGAGCTCGGCATCATCGCCCTCGAGCTCGACGGCCGGCAGGAGGAGATCGAGGCGGCGGTCGAGTGGTTCCGCGCCCAGGGCGTCACGGTCGAGCCGATCGAGAAGAACGTCATCGAGTAATGCTGACCGACGCGCAGATCGAGCGCTACGGCCGCCAGATCATCCTCCCCGAGGTCGGCGGGCGGGGGCAGGAGCGGCTCCTGGCCGCCCGGGTCGCGGTGGCAGGCGCCGGGCCGGCCGCCATCGCGGCGGTGACCCTCCTCGGCCGCGCGGGCGTCGGGACGCTGCACGTGTCGGCGGGCGTCGCCCCTCTGCCCGAGCTCTCGCCCGACTGCCGTTGCGGCTCGAGCGAGGGAGCGGCGGCCGATGTGGCCGTCGGCCTGCTCGAGCTCACCACGACCGACGACGACGCCCCGGCCCACGACACGCCCTTCGGCCTGGAGGCGGCGAGGAGGCCGTTCGTCCTCGGGCTGCTCGTCGGCGATCGGATCCTGGTCGCGACGCTCGTCGGACGGCCGTGCATGCGGTGCTGGGGCCAGGCGCTCGCGCCCGGCGAGCTCGGCGGCGACCGAGCGGCGGGGGGCGCGGCGCACGCCGCGCCCGCGCGGCTGGCGCTGGGCGCGCTCACGGCGAGCGAGGTGCTGCGCGTCCTGCTCTCGCCGCCGGTCCACGGCCGCCTGACCACGCTCGGCCTCGAGGGCAACGCGACGGCGAGGGACCTCGCGACGGCGGGGTGCTCGTGCTGCGCCGGCGCGTCATGACCCACCCCCCGCACTGGAAGCTCGAGCTCGCGGTGCGCGGCGCGCGCCTCGACCCGAGCGCCGCCCGCCTGGGCGCGGGGGACACGGCGCGTCCGCTCGAGGTCGTCCTGCCCGACGCCGTCCGGGTCGACGTGCCGATCGACGAGCACCACACCGCGGGCTCCCCCTTCGTGCTGCTCGCCAACGGCCGCCGCCACTTCCTCGTGCGCCGCGACGCCGGCGGCGCCGAGAGCGCGCCGGTCGAGGTCCGCCCCGTCCCGCGGCCGACCTTCTACGAGCGCCGTACCAGCCGCGGCACCCCCATGGCGCGCGTCGCCACCGTGCGCGGCAGCCACCTGCTGGTTTGCCCGAGCACCGCCTGCGGCTTCAGCGTGCAGGGCACGCCGTGCCGCTTCTGCGTGGAGGGCGCGCGCCTCCCGGCCGACCGGGAGGCGGTCCCGGTCGCCGACGTGCTCGAGGTCGTGCGCGCCGCCTTCGACGAGGGCGCGTGCGAGCTCGTCTACTTCAACACCAGCCACTACGAGAGCGAGGACGGCGGCATCGCCTTTCTGGTGCCCTACATCGAGGCAGTGCGCAGGCACTTCGACACGCTGATCGCCGCCCAGGTCCACCCGCCGCGCACGACCGCCTGGATCGACCGGACCTACGCGCTCGGCGTCGACGCGGTCAGCTACAACCTCGAGCTCTTCGACCCCGACGTCCTGAACCGCCACTGCATCGGGCGGGCGCGCTACATCGGGCGCGAGCGCTACCTGGAGGCCCTGGCGCATGCCGCCAAGGTTTTCCCGAGCGGCACCGTGTGGACCGACCTGGTGCTCGGCCTCGAGCCCGCGGACTCGACCATGGCCGGCATCGACGCGCTGGTCGAGATGGGCGTCGTGCCGGTGGCCACCATCCTGCGCGGCGAGTACCCGGTGCCGGCGGCGGCCGAGGTGACGCCCGTCCTCGCGCACCTCTACCGCGCCGTCAAGCGCCGCGGCATCAACATGGGCTGGGTGCGCGACCTGGCGCTCGGCATCACGCCGCTCGAGGCGCGCCACTTCGCGGGCGACGGCGCCCGCCTGGCGGTCTCCGTCCAGCGGCTCACCCGCTCGCGCCTGGGCGCGCTCGCCGCGCGCGGCCTCGCCCACTTCCGCCGCCGCCTGCGCGTGCGCAAGGTGAGCGAGTCGTTCGACGCCGCGCACCTCTAGTGGCCCGTCCCCAGGAACGGCTCCAGCCGCCCGCCGACGTCATCATCGACACCCGGCCGCTGTGGCGCATCCTCGCCGGGCACACGTACCGGCCCGTCGTGCTGGGGGTCGGGCTCCTCGGCTTCCTCGCCCTGCGCGCCATGGAGCCGCCCGCCGGGCTCACGCCCGCCGGGCAGAGCGCGCTCGCCATCTTCGCCCTCTGCCTCGTCTACTGGGTGACGAACGTCATCCCGCTCATGGTGACGAGCCTGCTCGCCATGGTGCTCCTGCCGACCACCGGTGTGCTCTCCGCCAAGGACACCTACGCGCTCTTCGGCAACGAGGCCGTGTTCTTCATCCTGGGCGCGTTCATCCTCGCCGCCTCGCTCATGAAGTGCGGGCTCTCGACCCGGATCGCGATCGGCGTGCTGCGCCGGTTCGGGCACACGCCGCGCGCGCTGCTCCTCTCGCTCTTCCTGATGAACGCGTTCATGGCGTTCTTCATGTCGGAACACGCGGTCGCCGCCATGACCTTTCCGATCACGGTCGAGATCGCGCGCGTGCTCCGCCTGCCGCGCCAACAGAGCAACTACGGCCGCGCCCTCTTCCTCGCCATGGCCTGGGGCACGCAGATCGGCGGCATCGCGACCCTCTTGGGCGGCGGGCGCGCGCCGCTCGCGCTCGGCATGCTGCGCGACTTCAACGGCCAGACCTACAGCTTCGCCCAGTGGACGCTCGTCGCCTGGCCCCTGGTGGTGGTGCTGCTGGTGGCGGGCTGGCAGGTGATCGTGCGCTTCTTCCCGATCGACATCACCTCCGTGCGGGACGCCGACGTCATCATCGCCGAGAAGGCGCTCCGCTTGGGAAGGCCCTCGGGCAAGGAGAAGTCGATCGCCCTGGTGATGCTCGGCACGCTCACGGCCTGGATCATCGGGGGCGAGGAGTTCGGGCTTGCGACCATCGCGCTCGGCGCGGTGGTGCTCCTCTTCCTCTTGGACCTCCTCGCCTGGCGCGACATCGAGCAGTACGTGAACTGGGGCGTGCTCCTCATGTACGGCGGCGCGATCGCGCTCGGCTCGGCCCTCAACCGCTCGGGCGCCTCGACCTTCATCGCGAGCGTGACCGTGAGCCGCTGGGCGCACAGCCCGCTGGCCGTCATCGCCATGATCTCCGCCCTCGGTATCCTGCTGACCGAGGCGATGAGTCACTCGGCGGTGGTGGCGCTCCTGATGCCCGTGGCGCTCGGCATCGCGGCGCAGTTCGGGATCGATCCGCGCCTGATGGCACCCGCCGTCGCGCTGCCGGCCGGGCTCGCCTTCACCTTGCCCGTCGGCACGCCCGGCAACGCGATCGCGTACTCGTCGGGTTACCTGCGGCTCCGCGACATGCTGGTGCCGGGGTCGGTGATGGTGGTCATCGCGTGGGCGGCGTTCAACCTGGTGGCGCGGTACTACTGGCCGCTGATCGGGATCACGCTCGCCGTGCCGCGGGGGTGAGGTCGATGAGTCGATCTCGCCCGCGTTTGAGGACGGCGCCCGTTTCTCGTAGCCTACGCGTCTTTCGAGCCTCACCCCCGTCGCGCGCAGAGAAAGGATCCTCGATGCCCGACCTGATCCCTCCCCACGGCGGCCTCGCCGAGCCCGTGTCCCTGACCGTCCCGGCGGACGAGGCGGAGCGGTTCCGGGCCGCGGCGGCGCGCCTCCCCGAGGTCCCGGTCTCCGACGCCGACCTCTCGAGCGTCTATCGCTTCGGCGACGGCGGGCTCTCCCCGCTCACCGGCCCGATGGACGAGGCCACCTACCACCGCGTGCTCGACGAGTGCGTGATCGAGCGCGGCGGCAGGCTCTACGCCTGGACGATCCCGATCGCGTTTCCCGTGACCGCCGGGCTGGCGCAGAAGGTGGGGCGTGAACAGACCGTCGCGCTCGTGAACAGCACCGGCGCCGTGGTCGCGACCCTCGCCATCAGCGACGTCTACCCGTGGGACAAGGCGAAGTACCTGAAGAGTGTCTACGGCACCGAGCGCACCGACCATCCCGGCGCCGACATGGTGCTCAAGGGCGACGCCGACAAGACGCACCTCCTCGGCGGCACCCTCCGCGTGCTCCCCCAGCCGAAGCACCCCGAGTTCGGGAAGTACGTGCTGGCGCCGCGCGAGGTGCGCCGGCTGCTCGCCGCCAGGGGCTGGAACCGCGTGGTCGCCTTCCAGACCCGCAACCCGCTCCACCGCGCGCACGAGTACGCGCTCGTCTACGGGCTCGAGACGCTGCTGCGCGCCGGGCACGACGCGGGCGCGTGTCTCAACCCGCTCATCGGCGAGACCAAGGGCGACGACGTGCATGCCGACGTGCGCATGCGGACCTACGAGGCGCTCATCGCGACCCGCGCCCTCGGCGAGGGCGACAGCGACCCCGCGCTCTGGGGGCCGCGCGGCGAGTCGGTCCCCGACCGCGTCATCCTCCTCGGCCTCGACATCAAGATGTTCTACGGCGGCCCGAAGGAGGCGGTGATGCACGCCATCTACCGCCAGAACTTCGGCTTCACCGACCTGGTCGTCGGCCGCCGGCACGCCGACGCGCCCTTC
>WNFR01007234.1_pt1 | contig 11279 bp, 6 predicted proteins | sample 5400221 | NCBI WGS metagenome assembly WNFR01 (sample SAMN13153357, study PRJNA577476) | soil metagenome | isolation source: 40 cm soil under Madrone tree | place: USA:California | collected 2016-06-14 | reverse complement strand
AGATATCGCCTGGTTCATCGTTTCTCTCCAACGGCTGGCGCTGAAGCACTTGGGCTCATTGCATGCTTTAGATGGTGTCGCGGAAAGGTTCTTGAGGACCTACGCCTCGTCGGGTCGCAGGGACGCCATGGTCAATTTCCCCTTTTATAAGGCGTTGGAGTGCCTGCACGGTGCGAAGCGCGATGTTATCAACCAGAGTCCCCCAGCTCGTGATTGGGCCGGAATCATGCTGGACGAAGGACTGCGTGCTTTGTGAAGGCCTCACGCCGCACTACTACAGCCGATGAAAAAAATCGCTAATCGTAAACGCGTCCTCGTCACCGGCGGCGCCGGATTCCTCGGCTCGCACTTTTGCGACCGGCTGGTCGCCGACGGCTGCGACGTGCTCTGCGCCGACAATTTCTTCAGCGGGACCAAGGACAACATCGCCCATCTCATCGGGAATCCCCGTTTCGAGCTGCTGCGCCACGATGTGACTTTCCCGCTCTACGTGGAAGTGGATGAAATCTACAATCTCGCCTGCCCCGCGTCCCCCATCCATTACCAGTACGATCCCGTCCAGACCACGAAAACCAGCGTACACGGCGCGATCAACATGCTGGGCCTGGCGAAGCGAACCAAAGCGAAAATTCTTCAGGCATCCACGAGCGAAGTCTATGGCGACCCCACCGTCCATCCCCAGACGGAGGACTACTGGGGCCACGTCAACCCCATCGGCCTGCGCTCCTGCTACGACGAAGGCAAGCGCTGCGCCGAGACGCTTTTTTTCGACTATCGCCGCCAGTACAAGCTCCGGATCAAGGTCGCGCGCATTTTCAACACGTACGGCCCTCGCATGCACCCGAACGACGGGCGCGTGGTGTCCAATTTCATCGAGCAGGCCTTGAAGGGCGCGCCCATCACCGTCTACGGAGACGGCAAGCAGACGCGCTCGTTCTGTTATGTCGACGATCTCATCGAGGCATTCGTCCGGTTGATGGCGACTCCCGACGATTTCACCGGCCCGGTCAACCTCGGGAACCCGGAGGAGTTCACCATCCTCGAGCTTGCCCAGAAGGTGATCGCAAACGCGGGCAGCAGATCCGAGATCGTCTTCAAACCGCTGCCGAGCGACGACCCCAAGCAGCGGCAACCGGACATTTCATCGGCCAAGCAAATGCTCCAGTGGGAACCCGTAGTTGCGCTGAACGAAGGCCTGCGGCGAACGATCTCGTACTTTCGGAATGGTGATTCCAGGCGTTAGCGGAAGGACGTATCGGTGGCGAAACATATACTGGTTACGGGCGGCGCCGGCTATGTCGGGTCCCACGCGTGCAAGGCGCTCGCATCGGCCGGCTACACGCCGATTGCCTATGACAATCTCGTCCACGGGCATGGATGGGCTGTCCGTTGGGGCCCGCTGAAGATAGGCGACATTCTCGACAAAGTCCGCCTCGGCGAGGTATTGGACGAATACCGGCCCGAGGCGGTGCTGCATTTCGCCGCCTTCGCCTACGTCGGGGAGTCGGTGGGAAATCCGGGAAAGTACTATCGCAATAATCTGTGCGGAACCGTGACGCTGCTTGAGTCCATGCGCGATCATGAGGTGGACAGGATCGTATTCTCGAGCTCGTGCTCGACGTACGGCGTGCCGCAAAGCCTGCCCATCAAGGAGACGCATCCGCAGAACCCCGTCAACCCTTACGGGGCGAGCAAGCGGATGGTGGAGCGTATGCTCGAAGATTTCGATGCGGCTCACGGGATCAAATCCGTTTGCCTACGGTACTTCAACGCGGCGGGTGCGGATCCGGACGGAGAGATCGGCGAGGACCATGATCCGGAGACACACCTGATTCCGCTGGTTCTTCGCACCGCGCTTGGGCAGCGCCCGTCGGTGGCGGTTTATGGTGGAGACTACCCGACTCCGGACGGCACCTGCGTCAGGGATTACGTTCATGTGGCGGATCTTGCCGACGCGCACGTCGGCGCGTTGCGGTTCCTGGAAGAGCGGGGGGCATCCGACAGGTTCAACCTCGGAACCGGCCGAGGGGCATCCGTTAAAAACGTGCTGGAAGCCGCGAGACGGGTAACCGGGCGTCGAATTGCCGCGGACGTGGTATCGCGAAGGCCCGGAGATCCGCCGCAATTGGTTGCCGACCCGACCCGGGCCGTCGAGACGCTCGGGTGGCGCCCGAAGTATCCCGAGCTCGAGGTGCAGATCGAGCATGCGTGGAAGGGCGCTCAATAACAAATGGAAATGAGATATCAGCCGACCGAGAAGCCGGCAATAGCCCGCCGTCCACGACGGCTCGCCTGGATAGGGCTTGCCGTGCTCGCGCTCGCGGCGGGCGGGGCGAGCGTTTCTTTGCTCCAACCGGGCGACATCCAGCAGCGGCCGGCCAGCCGGCGCGGCGCGACCCCGATACTCGCGGCGGCGGCGAGGACAGGCGACATCAACATCTATCTGAACGGCCTCGGCACGGTGACGCCGCTCAAGACCGTGACCGTACGGAGCCGGGTGGACGGCGAGCTGATCAGAGTCCTGTTCAGAGAAGGGCAGCTCGTCAAGGAAGGGGATATCCTCGCCGAGATCGATCCGCGCCCCTACCAGGCTCAGCTCGCCCAGTTCGAGGGCCAGATGGCGCGCGACCAGGCGCTGCTCGCCAACGCCCGCATCGACCTGGAGCGCTATCGCACGCTGTATACGCAGGATTCGATCGCCAAGCAGCAGGTGGACACGCAGGAGGCTCTGGTGCGCCAGTACGAGGGCACGGTCAAGGCCGACCAGGGCCAGGTCGACAACGTGCGCCTGCAGCTTGCCTACGCGCGCATCACCGCGCCCGTCGGCGGCCGCCTGGGGCTGCGTCTGGTGGACCCGGGCAACGTCGTGCGCGCGGGCGACGCGAACGGCCTCGTCGTCATCACGCAACTGCAGCCGATCACCGTGGTGTTCACCATCCCGCAGGACAATCTGCCCGGCGTGCTGAAGCGGCTGCGCTCGGGCGAGCGGCTCCCGGTCGAGGCCTACGACCGCGAGCAGAAAGTGAAGCTCGCAACCGGCGCGCTGCTCACGGTGGACAACCAGATCGATCTTTCGACTGGAACGGTCAAGCTGAAGGCGCAATTTCCAAACGAGGACGGTGGTCTTTTCCCCAACCAGTTCGTGAACGTGCGCATGCTGCTCGACACCCGGCGCGACGCCACGCTCGTCCCGTCGGCGGCCGTCGTGCGCGGCGGCCAAGGGACTTTCGTCTATGTCATCAACGAGGACCGGACTGTCGCACTGCGCAAGGTGAATGTGGGTATCGCCGAAGCGGACAGCGTGTCGGTCGAATCCGGCCTTGCGCCTGGCGAGCGGGTGGTCGTCGAGGGCAGCGACCGCCTGCGCGACGGCGCGAAAGTGGAGATTCCCGATCGCGCGGCCAGCGCCGCGCCCGGCAAGAGCGGCAAGGCGCCGGGCAAAGGCGAGGGCAAGCGCCGCCGCAAAGACGGCGCATGAATCCCTCGCGGCTCTTCATCATGCGGCCGGTGGCGACCTCGCTCTTGATGGTCGCGATCCTGCTCGCCGGCGCGATCGCCTACCGGCTGCTGCCGCTCTCGGCCTTGCCCGAGGTGGACTACCCGACGATCCAGGTCGTCACCTTCTATCCCGGCGCGAGCCCGGACGTGACGACTTCCTCGATCACCGCGCCGCTCGAGCGCCAGTTGGGCCAGATGCCGGGTCTCAAGCAGATGTCCTCCACCAGCTCCGGCGGCGCCTCGGTGATCACGCTGCAGTTCAGCCTGGAGCTGACGCTCGATGTCGCCGAGCAGGAAGTACAGGCGGCGATCAACGCGGGCTCGAATTTCCTCCCCGCAGACCTGCCGGCGCCGCCCGTCTACAGCAAGGTGAATCCGGCCGACGCGCCCATCCTCACGCTCGGAATCACCTCGAAGACGATGCCGCTGCCGCAGGTGCAGAACCTTGTGGATACGCGCCTTGCACAGAAGATCTCGCAGCTTCCCGGGGTGGGCCTGGTGACGCTCTCCGGCGGCCAGCGGCCGGCGGTGCGCGTTCAGGTGAATCCGCGCGCGCTCGCGGCGAGCGGCCTGAATCTGGAGGACGTGCGCACCGCGATCGCCTCCGCCAACGTCAACCAGGCAAAGGGCAGCTTCGACGGCCCGAGCCGCGCCTACACGATCGACGCCAACGACCAGTTGCGCTCGGCGGCCGACTACCGCGCTGTGATCGTCGCCTACCGGAACGGCGCGCCGATCCAGCTTCCGGACGTCGCCGACATAGTCGAGGACGCGGAGAACGTGCGCCTCGCCGCTTGGATGAACGAGGTTCCCGCGGTGATCCTCAATATCCAGCGCCAGCCCGGGGCCAACGTGATCGAGGTGGTGGATCGCGTGAAGCAGCTCCTGCCTCAGCTCACCGCCTCGCTCCCCGCGTCGGTCGAGGTCGCGACGCTCACCGACCGCACCGTCACCATCCGCGCGTCGGTCAAGGACGTGCAGTTCGAGCTGATGCTCGCGGTGACCCTGGTCGTGATGGTGATCTTCCTTTTCCTGCGCACGGCCGCCGGTACCATCATCCCGAGCATCGCGGTGCCGCTCTCCCTGATCGGCACCTTCGGCGTGATGTACCTCGCCGGGTTCAGCGTCAACAACCTCACGCTGATGGCGCTCACCATCGCCACCGGCTTCGTCGTGGACGACGCGATCGTGATGATCGAGAACATCGCCCGCTACATCGAGGAAGGCGAGCCGCCCTTGCAGGCGGCGCTGAAAGGCGCCGAGCAGATCGGCTTCACCATCATCTCGCTGACGTTCTCGCTCATCGCGGTGCTGATCCCGCTGCTGTTCATGGGCGAGGTGGTGGGGCGCCTGTTCCGCGAGTTCGCGATCACGCTCGCCGTCGCCATCCTGATCTCGGCGGTCGTGTCGCTCACCTTGACGCCGATGATGTGCGCTAAGCTCCTGCGCCGCAGGCCCGAGTCCGAGCAGGGCGGTTTCTACCGCGCAGCGGGGCGCTTCATCGACGCGATGATCGAGCGCTACGGCAGGATGCTCAACTGGGTGCTCGACCGCCAGACCGCGACCTTGTGGGTTTTCATCGGCACGCTCGCCCTCAGCGTGGTTCTCTACGTCGCCGTCCCGAAGGGCTTCTTCCCGTTGCAGGACACCGGCGTCATCCAGGGCATCTCCGAGGCGCCGCAATCGGTCTCCTTCTCGGCGATGGCCGAGCGCCAGCAGTCGCTCGCCCGCGCTATCCTGCAGGACCCCGCCGTGGAAAGCGTCTCCTCGTTCATCGGCGTGGACGGCGTCAACGCCACGCTCAACAACGGCCGCGTGTTCATCAACCTGAAGCCGAAGCCCGAGCGCGGCGCGGGCGTCGCGGAAATAATGCAGCGCCTGCAGCCGCGGATCGCGCAGGCCGAGGGCATCTCGCTCTACATGCAGCCGGTGCAGGACCTGACGATCGAGGACCGCGTCAGCCGTACGCAGTATCAGCTCACCGTCGAGGACGCGAATCCCGACGAGCTCGCCGTGTGGGTGCACCGCCTGGTCGATCGCCTCCGGCAGCTGCCGCAGCTCGCCGACGTGGCGAGCGATCTGCAGGACCAGGGCCTGCAGGCGTTTGTTTCGATCGACCGCGATACCTCGGGGCGGCTCGGCGTCACGCCCGCAGCCATCGACATCGCCCTCTACAACGCCTTCGGCCAGCGGCTGATCTCGACCATCTTCACGCAGTCGAGCCAGTACCGCGTGGTGCTCGAGGTGAAACCGGAGTTCCGCCGCGGCCCGGACGCGCTGAAGGACATCTACGTCGCTTCCTCGTCGGGCGCGCAGGTGCCCTTGAGCGCGCTCACCAGGGTGACCGAGCAGCCGGCGCTGCTCGCCGTGAACCACCTCGGCCAGTTTCCCGCCGCGACCCTCTCCTTCAATCTCGCCCCGGGCGCCTCGCTCGGCAGCGCGGTGCAGGCGATCGAGGCGGAGGCGCGCTCGCTCGATCTGCCGGCGTCGATGCGCACGAGCTTCCAGGGCGCAGCGCTCGCGTTCCGGGCGTCGCTTGCCAATGAGCTGCTGCTCATCCTCGCGGCGGTGGTGACGATGTACATCGTCCTCGGGGTGCTCTACGAGAGCTACATCCACCCGCTCACGATCCTCTCGACGCTGCCTTCGGCGGGCGTGGGGGCGCTCCTTGCGCTCATGCTCACGCGCAGCGATCTGGGCATCATCGCCGTGATCGGCATCATCCTCCTGATCGGCATCGTCAAGAAGAACGCGATCATGATGATCGACTTCGCGCTCGACGCCGAGCGCAAGGACGGAATGAGCCCGCGCGACGCGATCTACCACGCGTGCCTGCTGAGGTTCCGCCCGATCCTGATGACGACGCTGTCGGCGCTGCTCGGCGCGCTGCCGCTTGCGCTCGGCTCGGGCGTCGGCTCGGAGCTGCGCCATCCGCTCGGCATCACCATGGTGGGCGGCCTGATCCTCTCCCAGGCGCTTACGCTCTTCAGCACACCGGTGATCTACCTGTGGTTCGATCGCCTGGCGCGGCGCTTGGGCGGGCAGGGCGCGGCGGGCGCAAGCGCAAAACCCGTCGAGAACGGACGGCCGTGAATCTCTCCGAACCTTCCATCCGGCGTCCGGTCGCGACGACGCTGCTGACGGCCGGCGTCACCCTCGCCGGCGCCGCGGCCTTCGGCCTGCTTCCGGTCGCGCCGCTGCCGCAGGTGGACTATCCGACGATCTCGGTGAGGGCGCAGCTCCCCGGCGCGAGCCCCGAGGTGATGGCGGCGACCGTGGCGACGCCGCTCGAGCGCGCGCTCGGCCGCATCGCCGGCGTCACCGAGATCACTTCGTCCTCGTCGCTCGGCAACTCGAGCGTCACGCTGCAGTTCGACCTCGACCGCGACATCGACGGCGCCGCGCGCGACGTGCAGGCTGCGATCAACGCCGCGCGCAGCCAGTTGCCCACCAGCCTGCCGCGCAATCCCACCTACCGCAAGGTCAATCCGGCCGACGCGCCGATCATGATCCTCGCGCTCACCTCCGACACGCTGGACCGCGGCGAGATGTACGACGCCGCTTCCACCATCCTCGCGCAGAAAATTTCCCAGGCCGAAGGCGTCGGCCAGGTGACGGTGGGCGGCGCCTCGCTCCCCGCGGTGCGCGTGGAGCTGAATCCGACGGCGCTCAACAAGTACGCGATCGGGCTGGACGAAGTCCGCACGGTGCTCTCCGCCGCCAACGCCAACCGCCCCAAGGGCTCGGTCGAGGAGGGCGATCGCCACTGGCAGATCATGGCCGACGACCAGGCGAAGCGGGCGAGCCAGTACATCCCGCTGATCGTCGCCTACCGGAACGGCTCGGCGGTGCGCCTATCCGACGTCGCCGAGGTACTCGACTCGGTGGAGGACGTGCGCAACGCCGGCATCGCCAACGGCAAGCCCTCGGTGCTCGTCATCATCAACCGGCAGCCGAACGCCAACATCATCGAGACGACCGAGCGCGTCCGCGAGCTCCTGCCTCTGCTGCGCGCCTCGATCCCGAGCACGATCAATCTGGACGTGGTGCTCGAACGCACCAGCACCATCCGCGCCTCGCTTTTCGAAGTTGAGAGAACGCTCGTCATCGCGATGGCGCTCGTGATCTTGGTCGTGTTCCTCTTCCTGCGCAACGCGCGCGCGACGCTGATCCCCGCGGTCGCCGTGCCGGTATCGCTCGTCGCGACCTTCGGCGTGATGTACCTCGCCGGCTTCAGCCTGAACAATCTTTCCCTCATGGCGCTCACGATCGCCACCGGCTTCGTGGTCGACGACGCCATCGTGGTGCTGGAAAACGTGTCGCGCCACATCGAGCGCGGCATGCCGCCGTTCCAGGCGGCGTTGAAAGGCGCGCGCGAGGTGAGCTTCACCGTGCTCTCGATGAGCTTCTCCCTGATCGCGGTGTTCATCCCGATCCTTTTCATGGGCGGGCTCGTCGGGAGGCTGTTCCGCGAGTTCGCCGTGACGCTCTCGGTCGCGATCCTCGTATCCTTGCTCGTCTCGCTCAGCGCCACGCCGATGATGTGTGCGCGGCTCCTGAAGCCCGCCCATGAGCGCAAGCCCTCGAGCCTGTTCCTCGCGAGCGAGAGCTTGTTCGCCTCGATGCTGCGCGGCTACGAGGCGAGCCTCGCCTGGGCGCTCGCGCATTCGCGCCTGATGATGCTCGTCCTCGCCGCCACCATCGGCCTCAACGTCTACCTCTACGTTCACGTCCCGAAGGGCTTTTTCCCGCAGCAGGACGTCGGTCGCATGAGCGGCTCGATCCGGGCGGATCAGGCCATCTCGTTTCAGGCGATGCGCGAGAAGCTCGCCGATTTCGTCGAGATCGTGAAGAGCGACCCGGCGGTCGAGAACGTGGTCGGCTTCACCGGCGGCGGCCGGCGAAATTCCGGCTCCATGTTCATCACGCTCAAGCCCGTGCGGGAGCGAAAGGTGAGTGCCGACGAGGTGATCGCGCGGCTGCGCCCCAAGCTCGCGCAGGAGCCCGGGGCGAATCTCTTCCTTGTTCCGGTGCAGGACATCCGCATGGGCGGGCGGGGGTCGAGTGCGCAGTACCAGTTCACGCTGCAGGCGGACGACCTGGCCGAGCTGCAGCTCTGGGAGCCGCGCGTGCGCCGGGCCTTGTCGCGGTTGCCGGAAATCGACGACGTCAACAGCGACCGGGAAGATAGAGGTCTGCAGACGACGCTCGTCATCGACCGGCCGACCGCCGCGCGCCTGGGCATCACCATGCGCATGATCGACCAGACGCTCTACAACGCCTTCGGCCAGGCGCAGGTCTCGACGATCTATTCGGCGCTCAACCAGTACCACGTCGTGATGGAGGTCGCGCCGCAGTACTGGCAGAGCCCCGAATCGCTCGCAAACGTCTACGTTCTCTCGCCCACGCGCGGCCAGGTGCCGCTCTCCGCGATCGCTCGCTACGAGCCGACCACGGCGCCGCTCGCCGTCAACCATCAGGGCCAGTTCATCGCCACGACGATCTCCTTCAACTTGGCGCTCGGCGTGTCGCTCGGCGAGGCGGCCGACGCGATCAACCGAACGATGGTCGAGATCGGCGTGCCGACCACCGTGCACGGCAGCTTCCAGGGCACGGCGCGCGCCTTCCGGGCGTCGCTCGACAGCCAACCGTGGCTCATCCTCGCGGCGCTCATCACCGTCTACATCGTGCTCGGCGTCCTCTACGAGAGCTACGTGCACCCGATCACGATCCTCTCCACGCTGCCTTCGGCGGGCGTCGGGGCGCTGCTCGCGCTCATGCTCGCGCGCACCGAGTTCAGCATCATCGCGCTGATCGGCGTGATCCTGCTGATCGGCATCGTGAAGAAGAACGCGATCATGATGATCGACTTCGCGATCGAGGCCGAGCGCGAGGGAGGCAAGAGCCCGGAAGCGGCGATCTTCCAGGCGTGCCTGCTGCGCTTCCGCCCGATCATGATGACGACGATGGCGGCGATGCTTGGCGCCGTTCCGCTTGCGATCGGCTTCGGCGACGGCTCGGAGTTCCGCCGGCCGCTCGGCATCTCGATCGTCGGGGGGCTCGCGGTGAGCCAGCTCCTCACGCTGTATACGACGCCGGTGGTGTACCTCTATCTCGACCGCTTCCGCCTGTGGTGTAGGCGCCTGCGGGCAGGTCGCGGAGAGTGGCCTTCCTTGGAGGGCCGATGAGGCGAAGCGCAGCGGGGATCCTTGCGCTCGCGCTCGCTGCTTGCGCGGTCGGACCCGATTACCAGCGCCCGGAAGCTGCGGTTTCCGCCGCGTACAAGGAGGCCGTGGGGTGGAAAGTCGCCGAGCCTCGAGATGAGGCGAGCCGCGGCGACTGGTGGGAGATCTTCGGCGATCCGAAGCTTTCCGCGCTGATCGAAAGCATCGACATGTCTAATCAGAACGTGCTGCTCGCCGAAGCGAGGTTCCGCCAGGCGCAGGCCTTGGCGGCCGAGTCGCGCGCCGCGCTTTTCCCGACGCTCGACGCCAACGCCTCGATCACGCGCAGCCGCTCGCCGACGGGCATCGTCGACAACCGCTCCGTGGCGCTCAATTCCTCCTGGGAAATCGATCTGTGGGGGCGCCTGCGCCGTGCGCTTGAATCGAGCGCGGCGAACGCCCAGGCGAGCGCGGCGGATCTCGCGGCGGCGCGCCTCTCGGCGCAGGCCGAGCTCGCTTCGAGTTATTTCCAGCTGCGGGTGCTAGACGCGCAGAAGCAGCTCCTCGGCGACACCGTGACCGCCTTCGACAAGTCGCTCGAGCTCACCCGCAATCGCTACGCGGCGGGCGTCGCCGCCAAGGTCGACGTGGCGCAGGCCGAGACGCAGCTGAAAAGCACGCTGGCGCAAGCGATCGATACCGGCGTGCAGCGCGCTCAGCTGGAGCACGCGATCGCGATCCTCATCGGCAAGCTGCCCTCCGAGTTCTCCATCGCACCGGTGCCGCTCGCGGTGACGATGCCGCGCGTTCCGCTCGGCCTGCCCTCGGAGCTTCTCGAGCGCCGGCCCGACGTCGCCGCCGCCGAGCGCCGCGCGGCCGCCGCGAACGCGCAGATCGGCGTCGCGAAGGCCGCGTACTTTCCGTCGCTCACGCTCTCGGCGAGCGGCGGTTTCCGCAGCGCGAACGCCGCCGATTTGTTCACCGCGCCGAGCCGCTTTTGGTCGATCGGCCCGGCGCTCGCGCAGGCGATCTTCGACGCCGGCCTGCGGCGCGCGCAGACCGAGCAGGCGGTCGCGGCCTACGATGCAACGGTCGCCGAGTACCGCCAGGCCGTGCTCGCCGGGTTCCAGGAGGTCGAGGACAACCTCGCCGCGCTGCGCATCCTCGAAGAGGAAGCGAAAGTGCAGGACGAGGCCGTGCGCGCCGCGCGCGAGTCGGTGATGCTGACGACCAACCAGTACAAGGCGGGCATCGTGAGCTACATCAACGTCGTGACGGTGCAGACCACCCAGCTCAACAACGAGCGCACCGCAGTCGGCATTCTCGGCCGGCGCCTCATCGCGGCCGCGACCCTGGTTAAGGCGCTGGGCGGCGGCTGGGACGCCGCGGCGCTTGCGCGGAAGTAGCCGGCTGTATCTCCAATTCACTTTGCGAGGTCTGCGACTCGCGCGGGTTTCCAGGCAGTTTGTGTACGTTTTTTCTGTATGGAAGGGCCATCGCTCAACGGATAAAAGGTACGCCGGGGATAACAGGCTGATCTCCCCCAAGAGTTCATATCGACGGGGAGGTTTGGCACCTCGATGTCGGCTCATCACATCCTGGGGCTGTAGCCGGTCC